>Ga0114940_10000470_pt1 | contig 19116 bp, 14 predicted proteins | sample ColdCreekSource_FD_87195 | JGI IMG/M metagenome (GOLD analysis project Ga0114940, IMG submission 87195) | Groundwater microbial communities from Cold Creek, Nevada to study Microbial Dark Matter (Phase II) - Cold Creek Source | ecosystem: Environmental > Aquatic > Deep subsurface > Groundwater ... | reverse complement strand
TTCGTTCTTTTCTCTCCACCGCATCTAAGCAGGGTTTTAACCTGTTAGAAGTGATTACTGCCGCACTCCAGGATAATGTTTCGGTTTTTCTGTTCTCCGATCTTACTAGCTAGGCAGTTACCAAAAATCTATGAAGCTACGGGTTTTATCAATCCTGCCAGGGTGCGTATTGCTTTGGCGGAGAAAAAGGCTTTGGATCAAGTTGAATTTGTGGAGGTGGATGTAATGAAAGGGGAGCATCGTCAGGCAGCTTTTAGGGCAAAAAATCCTAGTGCTTCTGTGCCAGTCTTAGAACTTGAATGTGGAACAGCGATCGCCAAATGCAGTGCCATCACCGAATATATTGACCATAACTTTCCTGTGGAAAATAATTGACCATGAGGTAAATTTAAACATCTCCTAGCAAATCAACACCAATGGAATCAACCAATACGCGATCGCAAATTTTGGATGTAGCTCAAGATTTAATCCAGAGAACTGGAGTCAATGCCATGAGTTATGCCGATATTAGTAAAGCGATCGGTATTCGCAAAGCCAGTATCCACCACTATTTTCCCACTAAAGAAGATTTGTTGGCAAATCTACTAGACCGCCATAACCAACAGTTTTGTCATTTGCTAGAGGAGATTGCGATCGCTGATGATACGGCAGGGGTTAAGTTGTATCGTTACTGTAGTTTATTCGTCGAGACTTTAAACAGTGGAGAACAAGATAAAGCTTGTCTCTGTGGCATTTTGAGTGCTGAACTCAAAACTCTTAATCCTCCCATCGTCCAGCGGATCACTCAGTTTTATCGCCATAATGAAAGCTATTTAGAGCAAATTTTACAAGCAGGACTAGAGACGGGAGAATTTGCCTTTGCTGGAGATCCCAAAATTATGGCAAAGCTAATCTTTTCCTTAATGGAAGGAGATCTTTTAGTTGCCCGTGCTGAGGGAGGAGTGGCAAGAATCAAAGCAACAACTCAGCAGATGATGGCATTGATTACAGCGGTTTCCAGTTGAATAGACTTCATTTAACTTCTTGAAAAATCTGCGTCAGATTATTACCCCAGAAAGGTCGGTGCTTTTTGTCCTGCACAGAGAATTTTAATACTTAGGGTACTTAACTAACATTGATTCAATTTCCTTGGGAGCTAAGGGGACAGAAAACAAGTATCCTTGAGCAAATTCACATCCTAAACCTTTCAATTGATTGAGCTGGAGAGAAGTTTCTACCCCCTCGGAAATTGTCTTCATACCCAAGGTTTTCGCTAAGGTAATGATTAACCGCACAATTTCAAAATTCTCTGAATCAAAGTTCATTTGATGAATAAAAGAGCGGTCTATTTTCAAGTTGTCAATAGGAAAACGGCGTAAATAGCTCAAAGAAGAATATCCTGTCCCAAAATCATCAATACTCAATTTAATATTGCGGTTTTTGATTTTTCTTAAAGTATTTTGGATATTTCCTTCTGGTTCGATGAGGACGCTTTCGGTAATCTCTAGCCGTAAAGAACTACCATCTAACTTTGTTTCCAAGAGAATTTGGTCGAGTTTATCAATAAAGTCTGGCTCTTGTAACTGTTGAATTGCCAGATTGATACTCATTTTGAGAGAGTTGATTTTGGGAATGAAAGCAAATTGTTTTCGCCAGGCTTGCAGTTGCTGGCAGGCTTCTCTAAGTAGCCATTCCCCAATCTCGACAATTAATCCTGTATCTTCAGCGATGGGAATAAATTCCACGGGAGAAATCAGACCCCGTTCAGGATGGTGCCAGCGAATTAAAGCTTCAAAACCCACTAAATTATTATCATCCACCGAAATAATCGGTTGATAGTGCATGGCTAGCTCTCCCCGTTGAAGAGCAAAACGCAAACTATTTTCTAATTCAACTGACTTGAGGGTTTCATCATACATTTTCTGGTCAAAAATCGTGTAACGTGATTTTCCCTCGTCCTTAGAGCGATACATGGCAATATCCGCATCCCGCATTAAATCCGCAGGGTTGCTATATTCGTGGGAGCTAAACACAATACCAATACTGGCACTAGTAAAGATCTGCTGATCTTCTAACTCAAATGGCGATCGCAATTCCTGTTGAATTCGTTCCCCAATGGAAGTTACATCCTGAATACTTTCGATGCCATCCAGTAAAATGACAAACTCGTCTCCTCCCAAGCGAGCCACCAGATCATTCTCTCTGACACATTCTTGCAGCAGATTAGAGACAGCAATTAACAATTGATCTCCAATCAAATGACCCAAACTATCGTTGATCACTTTAAAACGATCAAGATCAATAAACAGTAGTCCATACCTATAATTTTGATTTCGTTTGGCATGAGCAATGGCAAAGTCAATTCTTTCCATTAACAAAGCCCGATTAGGCAATCCAGTCAAGCTATCATGAAGGGCATCGTGAACTAATTGCTGTTGTACTCGCCGACGTTCATTAATTTCTTGCCGTAGTTTTTGCACCACAGTTTTTAGTTTGATGGTGCGTTGATAAACTTTTTTTTCTAGGTCTTGATTTAATTCACTGATCTTTGCCTTAGCTAGTTGCAGCGAAATTTGGTTTTTAACCCGCACCAAAACTTCTTTAACTTGAATGGGTTTGCTAATATAATCGACTCCTCCCACTTCAAAGGCTTTAACTTTATCTAAAACATCATCTAAGGCGCTGAGAAAAATAACTGGAATGTCACAGGTTTCTTTCTTAGCCTTAAGCTGTTGACAAACTTCATAACCATCAAGGTCAGGCATTTTAATATCTAATAAAATTAGATCGGGCAAAATTTTACTAGCACCCCGCAATGCCATCGAGCCATTTTTGGCGCAACGTACTTGATATCCTTGGTTGGTTAAAGTTTTTGCCAGAATTTGTAAATTATCAGCAATATCATCGACCACTAAAATACTGATTTGTTGATCTGAAATTGAGATCGTCATTTTTTTATGGGGGTGAAGATGGACTAAGTTAACCAGCAGGGTAAGCAATGCTGTCCGATGGACAGGAATTATAATTCGTCAGTTAGTTGCTTCTACTTTTTCTCGCTAAGTTAAGGATTTGATCGAAATCAAAGTTGTTAACTTCCTTTTGGAGAGCATTTTTAAAATCAGGGTGTTCTGGGGAAATTTTTTGGACTAATTGAGTCAGCAAATCTTGATCTAAAACCATTGCAGCTTGCTCTAGCTGGTCTAACCACTGGTCAGGCATGACATTTAAACTCTCTGCTGTCAACTTAAAGTTGCTGTTCAAATTGCTAGTGGTTGAGGAACTGATGGATTCATAAACATAGCGGATGCCTAAATGTTGAACAATTTTGTCGAAAATGACATTTTCTGCAAAGGGTTTTTCCACAAAATCGTCGCACCCTGCTGCTTGAAATAAAGATCGATCTTCTTCTCGGGTACTAGCACTTAATGCCACAATTGGTGTAAACAGGGTCTGGGAATAAGACTTAATCCGTTTGGTTGCCTCACAACCATTCATCACAGGCATTGTTAAATCCATCCAAATCATATGGGGTTGCCAACTAAACCAAATGTCGATCGCTTCTTGACCATTGAGAGCCTCTTCAACCTTAAAGCCCACAGGTTCTAAGATTTGTTTCATAATCGCCCGATTGGTTTTCGAGTCATCTACCACGAGAATTCGATATTCAACCTGGTCAGATTCCAGACCAACAATTCTTCTTAAAGTAGATTGAGTGTGTAATGCTTGAGAAATAAAACTCTCGGTGTGTATCTGTAAATTAAAAATAATCCCCGATGGAGTTTGGGCATTATTGCTGACGGTAATGTCTCCTCCCATTAATTGAGCTAGTTTAAGACTAAGGGGTAGATTCAGAGAACTACTTTCCTGGGATTTTGATTGTTGTTGTACCCTAACGAGAGGATCGAATAAGGTAGCTAATTCTTGAGGAGAAACTGATAAGTTGCGATGTTCCACTTCAAACACAAGCTGATACTCCTGATGAGAATTTGGTTGACTGGCTGCTAGGGTTTTTGGCGACAAGCTATGAGCGCTAACCTTCAAACTCACATTCTGGGTGGTGGCGGATTGAAGACAGTAATTGATGAGATTTCTCAAAATCTGGCGTAGTCTTCGTTCATCAATACGAATCCATTGAGGTAGATTCCCTTCTCTAATTAAGGAAAATTCCCGATCCTGGCTATGGGATTGAAATTGAAAGCTTTGCTCGGTGTTATTTAACCAAGCATCAAAGTCGATATTATTGTCTTCTAAGGTTAAGCGATTGGTTTCAATTTTGGCAAGGTCAACGACATCATTAATAATCGATAGTAAATTTTTCCCACTATGATTAATAACTGCTAGGTTTTCCAGACTTGTGGGGAACGTGGATAATTCTTGCTCCATAATTTGCGTAAATCCCAAGATCGCATTTAAGGGAGATCGCAATTCGTGACTCATATCCGCCAATAAAATATATGGCTCATGATTAGATGGGAAATTGACAGTTTGCTCTGGGTGATTAGCCTCTGGTAGATTTATTTGATTGTCAGCAGACGGTGATACAAAGGCTACCTGCTCCCCTTCAAGTTCGGGGACAATATCTAAAGTAGGGTTAAGATATTTTTCACTTTCTCTGTTTTGCTTTCTGAGCAAGAAAATTGCCCAGCCATAGTTTAATGTACCCAGAAAAATAGCCGATAGTAAGTAATTAATTCCTGACCAATGCTTATAGATTTCCTGCTCCAAAAACTGCAAGGGAGGATTATTAAACTTGAGTTTAATTCTTGCTTCTGGGGCATCTACTATCGATAATGCGGGGCGATCGCCAACATGATTAATAGTCTGCTGATTCTCTTGCTTGGATAGGTGTTCTAAAATACCAAAAATAGCTAAAAAATTAAGTGCAATTGGCAGCAAGATGAATAAAAACCAAGAGCGATTACCATTCTTTATCCGAACTTTACTTTTGATCTTTGTTAATCGTTTGATTCTATCTCTAAACATAATGTACTATTTTGCAATAAATGACAAAACAGGCGTTTTAACCTGAGAAATGCTTCGTCATAAAATATTGAAATTACAATGAAATAAACTCGCAGGACTAATTAAAAACGATCACGATTTGAAAATAAATCCCACAGTCAACTTGCGGTTTATCTAGAGTTATTATAGACACAGATTAAATCGACTGCATCCACAATTCTTTTATTTGTTCGTCATCTGTAGTCATTGTAGACAACATACCGTTATATTGTAGGCAATTTATTAATTTTTGTTGAAACAACAAGGTAGTCCCTATAGAACAGTGGTTTACCATACCGCTTCGCGTCCTAAAGGACTAGCTGGCGCGTCACACGAAGTTAAGGCGCGTTCCTTGTGAGAAGCGCTTCCCACAAGAAATCGCATCGAGTTAGGAGTTTACTGAGATACATCCTACAAAAGAATTAATAGCTGATAGGGTTCAAGCACTAATTTCTGGACGGCGGAAATTGTTTTACCAGAGACAAGATCGGTAAATATTTTACGCATTCCTAGTAGCCTTAGTTGTTTAGCCACAATTTCCTGTTCGTGGTCGCTAAAGTTAGCCAACACGAGAACGTTTTGTTCCTGTTGTGAACGAAAATAACCAAAGATGCAGTCATTCCCTGTATTAATAATTTCGGTTTCTCCACGGCTAAAAGCTCGATTTTGCTGGCGAATCTGAATTAATTTGAGCAAGCCGAGATAAATTTGTCCTGGAATAGTTGAGCTATCCTTCCTTTTCAGCGCCCGCTCGTCATCAAATGCCGAACGGTGAACCCAGCGACTGTCGCCGTTTTTTTCTGGTGAATCAGTATAGGTATAGTTATTTAACGTGCCGATTTCATCTCCTAAATAAAGCAGGGGAATGCCACCGATGGTTAAAATAACTCCGTGTAATAAAAGGACACGTTTGATCGCTAAATCAATCTCCGCGCGATGGTTTTCGTCGGTTAACTTCTCTAGACCACATAAGGACGCAGTCGTCCCCGCAATTCTCGCCTCTCCCGTTTCGGGCTTTTCCTGAAAAGGTAGACCTTTGGCGAAACTACCAGGAAAGCGACCAGTAAAAAACTCCGTCAGAAACTTACGATGGTCATAAGGGTTGATTTGCATGTCTCGCATGTCATCATCAGAAATTGCCCAGCCAATATCATCGTGGCAGCGAATATAGTTAACCCAAGCACAGTCTTGAGCGATCGCAAATCGTTTGGACATTCCATGACTCAGCAGACGCACATTTCGCACCGCCAAGGCATCCCATAACAGCGCCATCAACTGGGGATTATAGGACAAAGGACATTCTTCTTGGCTGATATAGCGGGTAACTTCATCGGGATGAACGATCGCTTCTGACTTAAATGCCATTGCAGGAGCAGCAATTTTGACGATGGTATTAAATGCTTGAATGAGTAAATGAGCTTCAGGCAAATTTTCACAACTGGTACCTACTTTCTTCCAGAGAAAAGCTACCGCATCCAAACGCAAGACTTCTACGCCGATATTTGCCAAAAACAGCATCTCCTCCGCCATCCCACTAAACACCACAGGATTCTCATAGTTCAAATCCCACTGATAGTTACAAAAGGTAGTCCAAACCCACTTACGAATCTTATTTTTGTAGGTAAAGCACCCTGGACGTTCGTCAGGAAATACTGAATTAACGGTTTTTTCAAAAGCATTAGGCTGTTCTCGATTGGGATACATCCGATAATACTCTTGGTACTCTTCATGACCTGCCAAAGCACGTTTTGCCCATTCATGTTCGTCGGAAGTATGGTTGAATACAAAGTCTACCACCAGGCTAATTCCGTGCTGTCTTAATTCTGTCGCTAACTGGGATAACTCTTCCATCGTACCGAGAGCGGGATTAATCTCTTGATAGCTACTCACGGCATAACCACCATCATTATCCCCTTCAGGACATTTAAACAGAGGCATCAAATGGAGATAGGTAATACCCAACTCCGTTAAATAAGGAATGCGATCGCGAATTCCTTGGAGATTACCCGCAAACAAATCAACATAGCACATGACCCCCACCAGCCGATTTGATTGATACCATTGAGGATCTGCTTGACGCATCACATCTAAAGCCTTGAGGTCGTCAGATCTCGCCAACCACATCGAAGTAGCCGAAGCCAAAATATTTTCTAAATAATAGAAGAAATCATACTGATTGCCATAAAGTTGATACAGTAGCTGAAATAAACGGGGAAAATGAGTATTAACACGCTCTAGATAACCCTGCCATTCGACTTTACTGACCTGATCGCAAAAACGCTTTTCTAGTCTAGGTAACAAACGCGACAACGAAGTAGCACTCCGCTTTTCCCAAGAATCAACTTGACCCATAGATATGACAACAACCCTAATTTATTAATCAAATACCTATATTGTCAGCTTTTTAGCTTGATGTGTAATTACTTGTTCAAATATTTATAGATAATTTCCTAAAAAATTTCAGGTCTAGTCTAGCAATAAGTCACAATTTCAGAACTTACAGACAGATGATTAGGCTGCTTAATTTGATTAACTATATTTATATCCAGATTTATTTCGTTGATCACCAGACGATCCCATTGAGTAATCCCTGGATGACCTAGGATCTTGGAGCAGTTCATGTTGTCTGCTGAACCTACTAAAATGAGAGCTACATGTTGCTCGGTCAAAAACCTAAACAGTTCATTAGTTGTCTCCCAGGGATGAAGATGACTCTGGTCAATAATAATCATCTTTAGCCCTGCATTGGCGATGATTTCTGGTAAAGTCAAGTCTGATTTTAATTTGTGACTACCTAATTTAGAGCTTAATTCTTCTTGCAAAGTATTCAGAAATTCTGCTGCACTCTCTTCGGCAAAAGCATCATAGTAAATTACGGTCGTCTTGAAGAGATGATCCTTAGCTTCCAGAAAATCTTGGATAAAATCAAAACTACTTAAATCAGCATCGTCTAGGATGATTCCATGTTCCTGATTTACTAACTTAGTCTCCAACCAATTACCAACTTTTTCAGATACTCTTCTCATATTTATCAATGTGTCCTAAGATTCAATTATTATGATTTGATTGATAACTAAGCTGACGCTATTAGTCGTTATAGTAATATCTTATAAATTTCAAGATCATCATTTTAGTTGCTTAATTCTCGATTCTTCTATTAAAAATCATAGATATCAATCATTACATCAGCCATTTTACTCATAATTATCATCTTCATTAAAAATTTATATATACTTCTAAAACAAGATACTTTATAACTATTTATAACCATATTGAGTTGCTTCAGATCTGGTCTTTGAAGTTAATGGATCAAGGTTATCAAAACGTTAAATTAAATTTAGCGATTAATCATCAAGATCTTGAGCAATCAACTGGGAAAGGCACATTTTGTTACTATGGCTAGGAAATTAGATTCTGGTTTAAGCTAAATCATCATCAGCTATTTGTACTAAACACAGACTAAGGCTAAATTTGATGAAAATTTTCGGGTGATTGATCAAAGTATGAATGTCGAAGCAGCATTAGTATTGCTAGATCGGGAGGTTTATCGCCATACCAACAAGCATCTCACTGATTTACAGCAGGCTGTGATTACCAGTGTTTTACTAGGTCATAAATATCTAGAAATTGCTGATGCTTATGGCTGCACTGAAGGACATGCCAAGGATACAGGTTCTCTCTTGTGGAAATTACTATCCCAAAGTTGGGGTGAAAAAGTTACTAAAAACAACCTGCGACGTGTCGTTACCAGGCAATTATCATCTCTTAAGAGTAATCAAACTAATGTTGAGCTAAACAAATCAGATGTTAATTTGGTTAATTTAACGATCGCCGAAAATCCTGATTTTGTTGGTCGTCAACAGGCGATCGCCAATCTGCAAACTCTAGTGGCTCAAGGAAATAAAATCATTGTGCTGCAAGGGGAAGGGGGGATCGGCAAAACCACCCTGGCACAACAGTTTCTGGCAATGCAAGGTTTTGTTCTCAGTCTAGAAGTTTTGATGGCAAAGGAAACCACGAATATCCTAGGGGTGGCTTCGGTGGTAAAAGAGTGGCTTCAGCGGGATTTAGATGAAGCATCAGGAAAAGAATTTGGTGTTACCCTGGCTCGACTTAAAAGGTGTTTGGAACAACGTCCCATCGGAATTTTGATTGATAATCTGGAACCAGCTTTAGATAAAGACGGGAGGTTTATTGCTGATCATCGCGACTATCTTGAGCTATTAAGGATCTTAGGAGATGCCAAGGTACAGTCTAGGACGATTATTACCAGTCGCGATCGCCTTTGTGAGGCAGACTTGGATTTGGAACATTACCGTCTTTCTGGTTTGGATTTAGCAGCTTGGCAAAAGTATTTCACGGCATATCGGATTAATACTGGGGAGGTGCTAGCTCAAATTCAGCAAATCTATGGTGGTAATGCCAAGGCAATGGGAATGCTCTGTGGCATCGTTCAAGAAGATTATGGTGGTGATTTAACCCAATATTGGCAGGAAAATCGTCATGATCCTTTAGTAGAGACGGATTTAACTAATCTGGTGGTGGGTCAGTTTGACCGTCTTCAGCGGCTAGACCCTCAAGCTTACAAGTTGCTCTGTCGTCTCGGTTGTTATCGTTATCAAGATCTGGCAACTGTCTCCCTAGAAGGAGTATTATGTCTGCTGTGGGATGCTCCTACAAAACCCAGACAGGTGATTAAATCCTTGCGGAATCGTTCCCTCTTGGAGTTTGCTCAAGGTGAATACTGGCTCCATCCCATGATCCAGGCGGAAGCAAGATTAAGATTACAGTCTATCCCTTCAGATTGGTGTCAGGCACATCAACAAATTGCTGATTTTCTGACCCACCGTGTTACCAGAATTAATCAAATTCAGGATGGTTTAACAGCTTTAGAAGCCTATTATCACTATCTTGCCATAGACGATTATGCTGCTGCTGCCAAAGTGATCCTCCATAGTCGCGAAAACCAGTGGGGACAATACTTAACCCTGGGAACAACCCTCTATCGCCTGGGGATTATCGAACCACTAGCGATCGCCATTAATCAGATTATTGATCGCATTGACCATGATCGCCATCGCAGTGAATTAAATAATATTCTGGGGGACTTATACTGGACAACAGGAAAAGTTCATCGAGCGATCGCTTTTCAACAACAAACCATTGCCACCAGTCGCCACAGCCAGCAGCTAATTACTCCCAGCCATGAGAATCGCCACGATCTATACTATTGGCGGATGTTAGAAGTAGACTCTCTCTTGAGCATCGGACTATACCATATCGACCTCTGGGAACTAACTACCGCAGCAGAATTATTTCAACAGGTGATTGATCTAGCTCATAATACTAAACATCATCCCTGGTCAGAAAAAGCTAGTTTAGGTTTAGCCTTGGTCCATTCTTTTCAAAGTATCAGTACTCCCGATCCTACCGTTTCCCGCCTTTACCGCCTAATTATCGAACTCGAAGATCCCGCCTACAACACAGGACGCTTTGCCTACTTCATGCAGATGCTCGGACATATATTCTGCAACCAGGGACAGATCGAACCCGCCAGCAAAATTTGGCAAAGAGCGATCGCTTTTTCTCAGTCTAGTCACTACACCCAAATTAAAGCCAAGTCCTTTATTGGTTTAGGCAAAATCGAAAGTCTGGGGGATAATTTTATTCAAGCCAATATTTATCATCAACAAGCAGTAGAGCTACTGGACAAAATTGCTGCTAAATGTGATCTAGCTGAAGCTTATTTTCAGTGGGGAATTACCCTGCAAGATCATGAGCAGATGATTCAAAGCGAAGGGTGTTTTCAAAAAGCGATCGCCATCTATCAAAAAATACCTGCACCTAAGCAAGTTACCAGAGTGGAACAACAGTCTTAGTAAATAAACTTTCATGCTCCTTGGCAATCTCACTTAAATGAGATCGTTTTGAGGAGGGGCGATCGCTTCATTAATGCCTTCAGGACAAATTACTGCTTAGATATTAAGGATAGAATAGAATACAAAACTCTCAAACCCTGTATTTTATGAAAATCAAAGCACTTGTTTATCAAGCCGAGGAAGGAGGTTACTGGGCAGAAGTTCCAGCTTTACCAGGATGTATTACTGAAGGAGACACTATGGAAGAGCTAGAAAGCAACCTCAAAGATGCAATTCAGGGATGGCTTGAGGTGGCAAACGATAGTCATGCCGTTGAAAATAACGCTCAAATTGTTGAAGTTGCAGTATGAAGTCAGTTTCTGGTAAAAAGTTAGCCAAAATAATCGAAAGAAAAGGCTGGGTTTTAAGAAAAATTACAGGTAGTCATCATATTTATGAAAAGATTGGAGTAGACAAAATTTTATCTATTCCTGTTCACAAAAATAAAGATCTGAAAATAGGAACATTGAAAGCTTTAATGAAAATTGCTGAGTTGACAGAACAGGATTTATAGCGAGATCTTGATCACCAAATCGCCCATCTTATAGGTTGAGTAGAGGAACGACATACAAGAAAAATTTCCCTAAAACTTGATTTGTAAATGACCAGCTTGGCGATTTTTGAGATAAAGCAATGCTTGAGTACGATTTTCTTGTTTCACACTTAAAAGATTACTATAGAGCGTTTTGAGGAAGGGCGATCGCCATGCAAAGGTTGACTACATCAGAAGAATTATAATTAATGTAAGACTCGAATTATTTGATTAAAATTTATGTCTGATATTACGATCCACCAGTTAGAACCATCTCTGACAATCTGTTTAGAACAACGCGCCGCTCAACACGGACATACCATCGAAGCCGAAATCAAGGCGATCCTCCATAGTGTATTAAACCCAAAACCTCAAAATAACCTTAGTACGGCGATCGATCAGCGCTTCGCACATTTAGGCGATTTTGACATTCCCAAGACTACCAGAGAACCAATTAGAAACGCTCCCGACGTTGGAACAACCGAAGTATGAGAATTGTTCTCGATACCAACGTCTTATCCGAACTGATGAAACCTCAAGGATTGATCACAGTAAAAAATTGGGTGGCGATGCAGCCCAGAGAAAACTTATTCACAACTAGTGTCACCCAAGCTGAAATTCTCTATGGAATTGGGATTTTACCAGATGGTAAACGCAGCGAAGCTCTTCTAAAAGCTGCCCAAGGGATGTTTCGTGAAGATTTCAATGGACAGATTCTCTCTTTTGAAGAAAAAGCAGCCGAATGTTTCGCAGAAATCGCCGCATATCGTCGGAAAACTGGTAAACCTATTTCGCAAATGGACGCGCAAATTGCAGCTATCTGTCTGGCAAATGATGCCAAGATTGCCACGCGAAATGTTGATGACTTCCAAGATTGCCAAATCGAAATAGTTAATCCTTTTTTGTAAATTGCTGAAAGCAGGGAACCCCCACAAAAACTTCCCTAAACCCGATTTGTAAATGACTAGCATGGCGATTAGGCTCCACCTACGCTTTACGATCGCATTAATGTTTTGAGTCAAGGCGAAGCTTGATACCACTTCTCTTTGAGGTTGCACTTAATATTCTAAGTTTAAATCTCGCGCAAAGTCACAATCCTAAAGGATACCGCTTCGCATAAGACGCAAAGGGATTAAATTTAATGTGGAAAGAGTTCAGAAACATTAAACCTTGTAGATCTGGTAGGTTGGGTAGAGTCCGCGAAACCCAACAAGTTAAAGTGGACGCGCTACTACTAGTGCGCCTAGGTCAAAATATTGGGTTCATTCGAGACTAATCAACGGTTTCAAAGGATTTAATCATCTTTTCTACTGTGGGCAAATAATCATCGTAACTTTCGGCTATGGCAGTATAGGTGATTACGTAGGCGCGATCGCCATTCACCGTCCAGGTTTGCATTCTTTTGACAGGGTTACCATTTTCTTCTCCGCTATAGACGACTTGTTGTCCTTCATCTGTCCCTAAAGTAATCTTTTGAGCTGTGCCAACAGTGGGATCGGAAAGCTGTTTAATTTCTGCCAAGGATTGCTCTGTATACTTAGACAAAGCTAGATCCTTCGGTAAATTTTCGACTAAAACACTGACTTGCTCTTTAAACTGATCCTGATCATTTTCTAAAGGAGAGAAAAATACTGCTCCCGTTGCCCAAAAGTCATCTCGACTTTGTTTTGCCCAGCTTTGGGGATAATCAACTCGAAAGCCTTGATTATAATTTTCATACAACGACATCTCAACTTCTGGTTGTTTCCCTCGTTGCTTAATCCAGATCCATCCCCCAAAAACCGTTAGCAGTGACAGCAAGCCTAAGATCAAGGGGAATAATATTTTAGTTTTTTTAGATCTAGATTTAGAGGACTTGACGAAGGGGAAACCTGGGACTGGAGGGACAGATTTAACCGAGCTAATGCTATTCCCTACTGTATGAGCAGCTTGATTTAATGTAGCTTTTTGGCTTTCCTGGGGGGCAAAGGAAGGACGAAGTACGGCGGTTTCTCCGTCCAAATTTGGGGCAGGTTGGGATTGCCGAGATTTCGGTTGAGGAACATTCTTGGGGACAATTAGAGTGTCCTTATCGTTATTTTGAGTTGCATCCAATTGCCTTAAGTCTGATAGGACAACTCCAGCGGAGGTATATCTTTCTTGATGACGATAACGAACCATCTGATCCAGGAGATCCAAAAAACGTGGTTGGTAGTGGATTTTGCGATCGAGTTTATTTCGCCAAACTATTTCCCCATTGTCATCGATCGCAAATTCTCTGGGGTCAGCCCCTGTTAAGGCTTGGATTGCGATCACTCCCAAGGCATATATATCACTATAAAACCCAGGACGACCCATCATCTGCTCCATCGGCATGTAAGATTTAGTCCCTACTGCTACGGTTTGTTTTACCTGTCCCGCAGTATCAATAATTTGCGTGCTGACCTGCTTGACTGAACCAAAATCAATCAAAATAATCTTATTATCTTGACGACGACGCATTAGGTTAGAAGGCTTAAGATCTCGATGGATCACACTATTTTGCTGAACAACCAGCAACACCTCCAATACATCTTGCAACAAGGCTAACGTTTTGACTTCTGACCAAGGCTGGCTGGGCAAAATCTCTTGACTTAGATCATGTCCCTCAATTAGCTCTTGAACGAGGAAAAATTCATGATCATGCTCAAAATAAGCCAGTAATCGAGGAATGCGATCGCAATGACCTAAACGGTTCATGATCTCTGCTTCTCGATTAAATAGCCTGCGAGCTATAGCTAAGGTTTGAGGATTGGTAGTTTTGGGCTTAAGTTGTTTCACAACACATTGGCTGTCAAAACACTGTTGATCCTGAGCCAAAAAAGTGACCCCTACGCCACCTCTCCCCAGTTCCCTAACGACGTAATAACGTCCCTGAATAGTCTGTCCTACAAGATTGTTATCCATCGACACAATTGTCTAAAAGAATTGTCTAAAAGAGGGTTCACTAAGACTCCATAATTTTAATACCTACTTCCCCCTTGAGGGAGTTTAGATTCAGCATTCAACCGATAAATAGCAGTTAAATTGTGGTTTAATCATTTAGCTTAGGCTCTTTCGGGGAGAATTACAGCTAAAGCTGATTTTTAAGATTGATGTTCAACCCTATTTAACCCTAATTGTAGGGAATTTTTAGTTTATACCCTGAAAGAATTATCTAAAGCAATTGATTGCGTCTTGCTTGTTTCGCTTTATATAGTAGATTATTCACTGTTTCAATTATAGTACTGGTTGGGTGCTTTCGATGAGGAACTTTAGTGACCGAGGAAGGCGTTCAAGGGCAATGCTTAGAGCAAACTTCTCTCCCCCATAGCGAGCAACTAAATCCGCTGGTCTTTTGGTAGACTGCCGAAGTATCTGAGCTACTTTTTGTAAGTAGCGATCGCCTTGCTGATGACCATAGGTATCGTTATAGGCTGGATATTTTGCTAAAAAACTGCAAAAAAAACAGAGAGAATTTCTCTCCGTTAATTTATGAATAATGACAACTTATCTAATTTCTGCTTGGGGTCATTTATTCTTCTCCTTCTTCCTCTCCTTCCTCGATGGGAGGAACAGGTGCCACAGCGGCGATCGCATCATCCTTGTCTAACCTTTGAACCCTCACCCCCGTTGCATTGCGGGACTGTAAGGAAATAGCCTTAACTGCTTGACGAATCATGATCCCGCGATTGGTAACAATCATCAGTTCATCCTCTGGATTGACGATATCGATCGCCACTAGTCGGTCATCTTTAGATTTGAATTTGATCGCTCTAACTCCCATACCTGCACGATTTTGCAGACGGAACTTACCAATGGGGACTCTCTTGCCATAACCATTTTTAGTGATCGCCAATAACCAAGGCCCTTGATCTACCGCTTCATCAACTACTAAATCTTCGGCTAAATCTTCGGTGCTATCATCCTCCTCTTCACCATCAACACTACTGTCAATGGTGGCAACAATCTGGGAAGGAATGATATCCATACTAATTAGCACATCGTCTCCCTTGAGCTTCATGGATTTTACTCCTTTCGTAGATCGCCCCAAAGGTCTTAGTTGCTGACTATTGGTTTTAAAATGGATTGCCATTCCTTTGCGAGTACCAATAATCACGCTGTCTTCATTGGTCGCCAAGCGCACCCAGCGCAATTCATCTTCATCCTGTAATGAGATGGCAATTAGCCCGTTAGAACGAATGTTAGCAAAAGCTGACAAGGCAGTTTTTTTAATATTGCCCTTGCGGGTCAACATAATTAGATATTCATCTTCAGTAAACTCGCTTACCGCAATCATCGAGGTAACTTTCTCTGCTTGGGATACAGGCAACATCTGGACGATGGGGATTCCCCTTGCCGTTCGGGAGGTGGCAGGAATTTGATAGGCAGGGAAGGAATAAACCACCCCGCGATCGCTAAAAAACATCACGGTATCGTGGTCACAACAGGTCATGAAGTGTTCAATACCGTCGTTCTCCTTCATTTTAGCCGCAGCTTTCCCCCTAGTGGCTCGACTTTGAGCCTCAAAGGTACTAACGGGCATACGCTTGATATAACCCTGTTCTGTGAGCAAAATCACCGACTGCTCATTAGCAATCAAGTCTTTGTCTAATAGTTCTCCCTCTCCTTGGACAATCTCTGTGCGACGGGGGGTAGCATGGAGGTTTTTGATGGTGGTCAGTTCCGATTCGATAATCTCTTCGATTCGCTCTTTCCGCGCCAGAATATCGTTAAGGTCAGCAATCTGCGTCTGGAGATCTTCATGTTCTGCCTGAATTTTTTCTGCTTCTAGGGCAGTTAAACGACGGAGTTGCATTTGCAGAATGGCATCGGCTTGGGTTTGGGATAGACCAAATCCTTCTTCCAATCCAATTTTAGCAGTAGCTGTATCCGCTGCTGCCCGAATCAGCCTAATAATGGCATCAATGTTTTCCAGGGCAATTAACAAACCCTGCAAGAGATGATCTCTTTCCTCGGCTTTCCGTAACTGGTAACGAGTCCTTCTGGTAATCGCTTCAACGCGAAATTCTAAAAACACCTCCAAAAAGCGTCGAATGGTTAGTAGTTGAGGATCATTGTTGACCAGAGCCAACATATTTGCCCCAAAGTTGCTCTGAACCGCTGTTTGCTTATAGAGGTTGTTGAGGACGACACGGGGATAAGCATCTCTCTTGAGTTCAATGACCACCCGCATTCCTGTGCGATCGCTTTCATCGCGGATATCAGAAATCCCGTCAATTTTTTTGTCGTTAACCAGGTCAGCAATTTTTTCGATTAGGGCAGCCTTGTTGGTTTGGTAAGGAAGCTGGGTAATGATAATTGCTTCTTTGTCAGCTCTGCCTCGCTGTTGTAGGGTTTCAATCTCCGCTACTCCCCGCATGGTAATAGAACCACGACCAGTGAGGTAAGCTTCTCGAATACCTGCTCTACCGATAATTTGGCCCCCCGTCGGGAAATCAGGCCCTTGGATATACTGCATTAAATCCAGATCAGTAATTTCAGGATTGTGAATCAGGGCGATCGCTCCTTCAATTAGCTCTCCCAAATTATGGGGGGGAATATTGGTTGCCATCCCTACCGCAATGCCTGAAGAACCATTGAGCAGCAATTGGGGAATTCTAGCAGGCAAGACTACAGGCTCTTGTTGGGAACCATCAAAGTTGTCGGCAAAATCTACTGTTTCGGCTTCAATATCTCGCAGCAGCGAATCCGTTGCCAAAGCTTGCAAACGACATTCGGTATAACGCATGGCGGCGGGAGGATCGTTGTCGATGGAGCCAAAGTTACCGTGTCCGTTAATTAGGGGATTCCTCATGGAGAAATCCTGAGCCATTCTTACTAAAGCATCGTAGACGGCAGTATCACCGTGGGGATGATATTTACCCAATACTTCCCCCACAACACGGGCGCATTTACGAAATGGTCTGTCTGGGGTTAGTCCAAGTTCGTACATCGCATACAAAATACGACGATGAACTGGTTTTAGACCATCCCTAGCATCGGGCAACGCCCTGCCGACAATTACGCTCATCGCATATTCCAAATAGGAACGCGACATTTCGTTACTTAGATCAGTGGGGATAATCCTTTCCTGGGAAGTGGTCATACGCTGAAAAACTCCAAATATATGCAATAATCTGGATTAATGGCTGATAAACTCTAGTAACTACTCTTTTTCAGCCAATAAAGCCCAATATAGTCGCATTTTATCTTCAAATTCTAGCACATTTTGGTACTTCTTGGTGGCACAAAAAGCTTGCTACAGCTAGCACAGAAGTCTTTGGCAGCGGAAAGAATGCGTAAGGTTTACTTGGGACTTAGTTTTTGCCGTAATTTACCCCAGAGTTGTTTGATTTTTAGCTGCTGAATTCGCCGAGTATCTAAATCGGCGATCTTGGTGTTTAGGTGGGGTTGACAGTCAAAAAACTGATTGATTTCGGTTAAAATCCTTTGTAATCTGGGAACGAGGCGATCGCGACGATATTCCTCTAACCAAGAGCCAGGATCTGAGTTTGATAGTTGCAATGTCTGTTCAATTCTTTTGAGGTCAAACTCCAATGAATAGCCAGCAATCTTCTGGCAGTTGAATCCAGGGTCAAGATAGTCCGCCAGTCCATGATTAACACTGGAAAACACGTGACAACCACAGGCTAAAGCTTCCAAAGGAGGCAAACCAAATCCCTCGGTAACACCCGCCGTTGCCCAATATTCCGCTGAGTCATAAAGATAGATTTTGCTGCGGTTAAATAGCCCCCCTAAGTCAGGAATATAGCTATCAATAATTTCTACTCGGTGGGTAGCTTGTAGTGCAGGAATTAACTGTTGCAATAGATACTCTGATGATTTCCGTGTCTGTACCAAAATATCAATGTCTCGTGATTGATGAAGATTGCTAAACTCATCACTAATTTGGTTGGGTAGATAATAAATCAAGCTATTAGCAGCTTTTTCGCCCCAATAACCCATCGTGTTGCGACTGACGGTAATAATTGGCACTTCAGGAGGTAGAGAAAATCCGTAATTGGCACTGTGGGCATGGTAAATCACATTTTGCCCTGAAAGCTGACTCATGATTTTGGGGACATCAAAACCCCAGCCAATGATAAATATTGCTGATTGGCGATCGCAACTAGGCAAGATATTCTCTAAAAAAGCCTGTTCTGATTCTCGCTGCCGATAGGTAACTATTTCTGCTTCACAGACTTGTTGAGCTAAGTTACAGGTGTTTAATTCTGCCCATAAACCACCGCCGCCAAATTTTCCTGTTGTCCCTGGTACTAGAAAATAGAGTTTTCGCATCAAGATAATTACTGATTTATAACAGTAGTGTGGCAAAAAGAAGAGAAAAAAGTAACAAAAGTCAGGAAAAAACTTAAATTTCTCTAAATCTTGGCAAAACTACCTTGTGAATCAATTATTTTTTTTCTTCATCGTTCGAGGGGGAGGATTTTGCAGAACTTGATTTGCATTTTATTTTTAATTAAACTAGAATCCATCTATAAATCATTTTTAATTCATTTGCAAGCTAAAATTTGTCAAATGAAAAAGTGGATATTTTATGACGCTAGGGCGTGTCATCAATTAAGTAGAATCAAAAGAAACAAAAAAGAAAAACAGCAATGACCAGAAGATATGCATTAAGGGATGACCAGTGGTCGCGGATCGAGAACTTGCTACCAGGTAAAG
>Ga0114940_10000469_pt1 | contig 19152 bp, 20 predicted proteins | sample ColdCreekSource_FD_87195 | JGI IMG/M metagenome (GOLD analysis project Ga0114940, IMG submission 87195) | Groundwater microbial communities from Cold Creek, Nevada to study Microbial Dark Matter (Phase II) - Cold Creek Source | ecosystem: Environmental > Aquatic > Deep subsurface > Groundwater ... | reverse complement strand
GCGCCTTGGCATGGGCCGCGTCGGTGTGGATCGGCATCTGCCAGCCGAGCCACGAGCGCGCCTTGCAGCCCAAGGCCTGCAGCGTCAGCGCAAGCAGGCCGGAGGTGACCTGCTCACCGCTCGCCACGACCACGTCGTATTCAGCCGGATCGTAGAGCGGGTTGGCCTCGCGGCAGAAATTGACCAGCCGGTCGGTCTCGCCCGCCATGGCGCTGACCACCACGGCAACCTCGTGCCCGGCAGCCTGCTGGCGGCGCACGATATTGGCGACGCGGCGGATCCGCTCCGACCCCGCCATCGAGGTGCCGCCGAATTTCATCACGATGCGCGCCACGTCCGTCGCACCTTTCTCGCGAAACAAACTTGCCGCAGGACCCCTCGCCCTGCGGCGGGGCTGCTGTTAGAGATGCGTCATGAGCAATGCAAGTTCTCGCGCGACCATCCGGCCTGAGGAGGCCGCGCATTTCGGCCAGCTGGCAGCGGACTGGTGGGATCCCAAGGGCTCCTCGGCAATGCTTCACCGGCTGAACCCGGTGCGGCTGGGATTTGTCCGCGCGGCGATCGACGCGCATTGGCACCTTGATTCGCGGGGTGTGAGGCCGCTGGCAGGCAAGCGCGCGCTCGATGTCGGCTGCGGTGCGGGACTGCTCTGCGAGCCGCTGGCGCGGCTCGGCGCGGTCGTGACCGGAGTCGATGCGGCGGCGCAGAACATCGCGGCAGCGCGCCTTCATGCCGAGGGTTCAGGCCTGCCGATCGACTATCGCCACGGCGAGCTTGGCACGCTCGGCCTTGGCACGTTCGATCTGGTCTGTTCGATGGAAGTGATCGAACACGTCGCCGACAAGGCGGCGTTTGTCGCGGGCTTGGCCGCACGGCTCGCACCGGGAGGCCTGATGGTGCTGTCCACCCCCAACCGCACCCCGCAATCGAAGCTGCTGCTGGTCGAAGGGGCAGAGCGGCTCGACATGATCCCGCGCGGGACGCACCACTGGGATGATTTCATTACGCCGGACGAACTGCGCGCGCTGTTGGCCGATGCCGGACTGATGATGGGAGAACCCGAGGGCATTGCCTGGTCGCCGATGCAGGGCCTGCACCTGTCGCGCGACAAGGCGCTCAATTACATCGTGACGGCCATCGCCCGCTGAACCGCCGAGCGGGCGAGCGTCTCACGCTCGTCCCAGGTGCCGCTGATCCGCTCGAACCGTACACCGGCTCGCACCAGCATATCCTCCGCCAGCGCGGCAAAGCGGCTGCGCAGCGGGCCCTTGCCGAAGAACCGGGTGCCATCATCGATCCACGGCACGTCAGCCTCGAACAGCAGGTAGAGATCGGCCTTGGGATAGGTCAGCAACTCGGCCGGAACCTCTCCGAACAGCATTTCGGCCCAGGCGGCGGTCATCAACTGGTCAGTATCGAGAATTACCAGTGCCGGACGGCTTGCCAGCGCAGCCTTGGTCGCCATGGCCTGCCCTTCGGCAATTGCCAGAAGGTCGGCCATGGTCAGGTCAGTGCCGCGTTCCTCGCAATAGGTTCGGCCGTATTCTGGGACAGAGGCGCAACTGAACTCGCGCGCGAGCCGGTCGGCCAGCACCGACTTGCCCGTGCTCTCAGCCCCGTGAAAACAGACCGTCAGCGTCACGCTAGCGTTGCCCTCAGCCGATCGCGGCGCTCCGCCTCGACCCATTCCTTGAGCCCGAACAGGCTCATAACCAGCATCCCGCCATAGAGCCCCGCCGTGGGATAGAGCCCGCGATCGATGTAAAGCAGCACCGCGCCGACATCGATCGCGATCCACAGCACCCAGTTCTCGATCCGGCGATAGGCGAGCAGAATCTGCGCCGCGACGCTGGCTCCTGCAATCGCGCTGTCGGCAAACGGCATCGCGGCATTGGTATAGCGATGCATCAGCCAACCCAGGTTGAGGCTGAGCGCCGCCGTGACGGTGATCCACACCACCCGGCTCTGCCAGTCGAGCCAGCGCACCGGAACGCGGTTATTATCGTCTCCGATCCTGACCCACAGGTACCAGCCCCAGACCTGCGCGAGGACGAAGAACACCTGCAAGCCGCTTTCGGCGTAGAGCCGGCTTTCAAAAAACACGAAGATGTAGATCGCGACCGAGGCGATCCCGAAGGCATAGTTCCACACCGATCGAAAGATCAGCAGGGTGATGTTGATCAGACCAAGGCCGGCCGCGATCCATTCGAGAACCGCCAGCACTTCGCTCGAAGGGGTCATGTCAGGGCTCGCTCCCACTCATCAGGCTTGAAGCCTACCAGAAGACCGCCTGGATACTCGACAATCGGCCGCTTGATCGCGCTGGGGTTGGCCGTCATCAGCGCGATTGCCTTTGCTTCGTCGAGGTCCGCCTTGTCGGCATCGGGCAACTTGCGAAACGTCGTCCCGGCGCGGTTGAGCAGCTTGTCCCAGCCTGCGGCCGCGCACCACTGCGCCAGTCTGGCCGAATCGGCCCCTGCCTTTTTGTAGTCATGGAACAGATAGGCAGCCCCGCGCACATCAAGCCAGACGCGCGCCTTCTTGACGGTATCGCAATTGGGAATGCCGTAGACTGTGATCGTCACTACCCGCTCCTCTGAAACCGGCGAATAGTGGGATCGGTGCAGGAATAAAGCGCATATTCCTCGTAGTATTCGTTTTTTCCGCGCTGTTGCACTTGTGCATGATCGGCTTGCCGGCCCCAGCCGCGCGCTGCGTCAAGGCTCTCCCACTCGGAGATCGTCACAGTCTCGCCGTCGTCGGCCTGGAAGGTCTTGACCGAGATGAAACCGGGCATCGCGGCGGCGGTCTGTTCCATCCGCTCGGCATCGGCGGAATAGGCCACAGCGTCCATGTCGGCGCGCTTGCGGTTGCGAAAAATGGTCAGGTGCATTCACAATGCTCCGAAGCTGGATATGGACATGCGGGCAATTCCGCGACAAAGCCGCCAGCACCATGTCCGTCAACACCTTTGGTCGCCTGCTGCGATTTACCACCTGGGGCGAGAGCCACGGGCCTGCGCTGGGCGTGGTGGTCGACGGCTGTCCGCCGGGATTGCTGCTGAGCGAAGCCGACATCCAGCCGTTCCTCGATGCGCGGCGGCCGGGACAGTCGAAGTTCACCACCCAGCGGCAGGAACCCGACGCGGTGCGGATTCTCTCGGGCGTGTTCGAGGGCAAGAGCACCGGCACACCGATCAGCCTGATGATCGAGAACGTCGACCAGCGTTCCAAAGACTATTCCGAGGTCGCCAAGGCCTATCGCCCCGGCCATGCCGACTATGCTTATGACGCCAAGTACGGCTTTCGCGACTATCGTGGCGGCGGGCGCTCGTCAGCGCGCGAAACCGCCGCAAGAGTGGCGGCGGGCGGCGTGGCGCGGCTGGTGATTCCGGAGGTCACGGTGCTCGGCTACGTCTCAGAGATCGGCGGCGATACGATCGATCCGGCGAATTTCGATCCGGCCGAGATCGGCAACAACCCGTTCTTCTGCCCTGACGCTGCCGCCGCCAAGCGTTGGGAGAAGATCGTCGACGAGGCTCGGCTGGCCGGTTCATCGGTCGGCGCGGTGGTCGAATGCGTCGCCACGGGGGTTCCGGCAGGCTGGGGCGCGCCGATCTATGGCAAGCTCGACGCTGACCTTGCGTCCGCGATGATGGGGATCAACGCGGTCAAGGGCATCGAGATCGGCGACGGGTTCGCCGCTGCGCGCCTGACCGGCGAGGGCAATGCCGACGCGATGCGGCCCCCTCTCGATCCATTGGGCAATGAAGGCCCGCGCTTCCTCGCCAACCATGCCGGCGGGATCGCTGGCGGCATCAGCACCGGCCAGCCGGTGACGGTGCGGGTGGCGTTCAAGCCGACCAGTTCGATCCTCACCCCGGTCGAGACGATCGACCGTGACGGCAAGGCCGCCGAAATCCGCACCAAGGGCCGCCACGATCCCTGCGTCGGGATCCGCGGCGTGCCGGTGGTCGAGGCGATGATGGCGCTGGTGTTGGCTGACCACAAGCTGCTCCACCGGGGCCAGTGTGGCTAACAGACGGCTGACGGGCGGCTGAAAATCACGCCGTTCCCGCACACTTATTGATTTTTCTCATTGTTCCAATCGGGATTTGCCGCTTCCCTTCGCAGGTGCGGCATTCCAATTGCCGCATCGCAGCAATTCTGGCCATCCGGCCCGCAACAGGAGCATTGCAATGTCGCTTATCGGTAAGGAAATCAAACCCTTCGTCGCCCAGTCGTTCAAGGACGGCAAGTTCGTGGAAGTCACTGACGGCGACGTGCGCGGTAACTGGACCGTATTCTTCTTCTATCCGGCCGACTTCACCTTCGTCTGCCCGACCGAGCTCGAAGACCTCGCCAACCAGTATGGCGCGCTTCAGGCGATGGGCGTCGAAATCTATGCCGTGTCGACCGACACGCACTTCAGCCACAAGGCCTGGCACGACAGCTCGCCGGCGATCGGCAAGATCCGCTATCACATGCTGGGCGACCAGAACCACTTGCTCAGCACCAATTTCGAAGTGCTGCGCGAAGGTCAGGGACTGGCCGATCGCGGCACCTTCGTGGTCGATCCCGACGGCGTGATCCAGATCATGGAAGTGACCTGCGAAGGCGTAGGCCGCAACGCGGTTGAACTCGTCCGCAAGATCAAGGCCGCGCAGTACGTCCGCAACAACCCCGGCCAGGTCTGCCCGGCCAAGTGGGAAGAAGGCGCCGAAACGCTCGCGCCTTCGCTCGACCTCGTCGGCAAGATCTGACGCACCCCCTAGGGCGGCCCGGTTTACCCCCCTGCCGGGTCGCCCGACCCATTCCGAACCCGTCAATCTGCCCGTCAATCTGCCCATCAATCTGGATGCAGCGCCATGCTCGATGCGAACCTGACTCAGCAGCTCAAGAGCTACCTCGCCAATATTCGCGAACCGATCGTGCTGGCCGCGAGCCTGGGCGATGACGCGAAGTCGGCTGAACTTGGCGCGCTGCTGAGTGAGATCGCCGCGCTGTCGGACCTGATCACGGTGATCTCCGAAGCGGACGAGCGCAGCCCCAGCTTTGCGATCCGCCGCGCCAGCGATCCAGCAGTGGCGGTGCGTTTCGCCGGCATCCCGCTCGGTCACGAGTTCACGTCGCTGGTGCTCGCGCTGCTGCAAGTTGGTGGACACCCGCCCAAGGTCAGCGATGAGACCATCGGCGCAATCAAGGCGCTGGACGGTGATTTCCGCTTCGAAAGCTACTTCTCGCTGTCATGCCAGAACTGCCCGGACGTGGTCCAGGCGCTCAATCTGCTCGCTGTGCTCAACCCCGGGATCAGCCACACCGCGATCGACGGTGCGCTGTTCAAGGATGAGGTCGAGCGCCGCCAGATCATGGCCGTGCCGGCAATCTGGCTCAACGGTGAGCCCTTCGCCTCAGGCCGGATGACGATCGAAGAACTGCTCGCGCGGCTCGACAGCGGAGCCGAAGCGCGCGCCGCTGCAGCGCTGGCCGACAAGGAGCCTTACGAGGTGCTGGTGATCGGCGGCGGCCCCGCTGGTGCAGCCGCGGCGATCTATGCCGCGCGCAAGGGCATCCGCACCGGCGTCGCGGCCGAACGCTTCGGCGGTCAGGTGCTCGACACCATGGGGATCGAGAACTTCATTTCGGTGCCGCATACCGAAGGGCCGAAACTCGCGGCACAGCTTGAGGCGCATGTGAGCGATTACGACGTCGACGTGATGAACCTGCAGCGCGCGGACAAGCTGATCCCGGCGGCCAACGAAGGCGGGCTGCACGAAGTGGTGCTGGCCAACGGTGCGAGCCTCAAGGCGCGCACGGTAGTACTCTCGACCGGCGCGCGCTGGCGGCAGATGGGCGTGCCGGGTGAGGAGCAATACCGCAACAAGGGCGTAGCCTATTGCCCGCACTGCGACGGGCCGCTGTTCAAGGGTAAGCGCGTCGCGGTGATCGGCGGCGGAAACTCGGGTGTGGAGGCGGCGATCGACCTTGCCGGGCTGGTCGCGCACGTCACCCTGATCGAATTCGACGCGGCGCTGCGCGCGGATGCAGTGCTGCAGAACAAGCTTCGCAGCCTGTCCAACGTCACGGTGCTTACCTCGGCGCTGACCACAGAAGTGCTTGGCGATGGCGGCAAGGTGACCGGGCTGGTCTGGCAGGACCGCGCGAGCGAAGCGCTCCAGACGCTCGAACTCGAAGGGATTTTCGTCCAGATCGGGCTGGTTCCGAACACCGAATGGCTCGCTGGAACAGTCGCGCTCAGCCCGCGCGGCGAGATTGAGGTCAATCCGCGGGGCGAGACCTCGGTGCCTGGCATCTTTGCCGCCGGGGACGTGACCACCGTGCCTTACAAGCAGATCGTCATCGCCATGGGCGAAGGCGCGAAGGCCGGGCTTTCGGCGTTCGACTATCTGATCCGCTTGCCCGCCGATGCCAGCCTAGCGGTGGCGGCGTAGCACCACGTACAGCGCCCCAGCCCCGCCGTGCCGCTGGTGCGCGGGGCGAACCGCGGCAATCTTGCTGGCGTGCGGCCCGGCGGCGAGCCAATCGAGCAGCTTGGCCCGGATCGCGCCGCGCCGCTCACCCCGGTCTGCCGCCGCAACCGGACGCGGCCGCCCGGTAATCACCAGCACCAGCCGTGCCTGTTGCGCGATCGCCAAGCCCAGCCCGTGATCGAGACGGCCATGCGCGGCATCGAGGCTGTGACCGTGCAGGTCGAGCGTGAAGTCGGGCGAGATCGCAGCCTTGTCCAGCTTGCGCTCCCACGAAGTATCGAGGCCGTGACGATCGAGCGGACGGACTTCGCTGCGCCGAGCCACCACAACTGTCGGCTTCGGCGCGGTGCGCGCGGCCTTGATAATCTTGGCCGGCAGTTCGATGGCCTTTGGCGGTGCGTTCGCCACTGGCGCGACTGGTCGCTTGCGTCCCGCCAGCGGGGTCACTGTCCCGGCGACTTGCGCCCAGAGCGCAGCTTCTGCAGCCGAAAGCCCGCGCGGCGGACGCATCATTCCGCGCCGAGACGGCGCAGCGAACCTTTGGGCAGCAGGATCAGCGCTTCACCGCGGCCGCTCATCCCCCCGGCGATCTGCCGCGCTTCCGCGCCTGCGCCCCAGAAGCTGTCGAACCGATTGGCGCCCTTGATCGCCCCGCCGGTGTCTTGCGCGATCCACAGCCCGTTCGCCTCGGGCCGGTCAAGCGTGAGCCAGACCGGCGCGCCAAGCGGCACGAAGTCCGGATCGGTTGCCACGCTGCTGCCGCTGCGCACCGGGACATTGAGCGCGCCTAGCGGCCCATCGCCGGTCAGCTGCTGGAAGAACACCCAACTCTTGTTTTCACGCATGATCGCGCGGCCCTCAGCCGGGTGCTCGCGGATATACTGCATCAGCCCCTGCATCGAGGTGGCATAGGGCGTACCCGGGCCGACCAGCCCGCGCTCGCGCATCACTTTGCCGATGCCGGTATAGGGATGGCCGTTCTGCCCGGCATAGCCGATCCGCAGCACCGAGCCATCAGGCGCGCGCAGGCGGCCGGAGCCCTGAATCTGGAGGAAGAACAATTCGACCGGATCGGCCGCCCAGCCGATCTCCAGCCCTTGCCCAGCCAATGCCCCATCTTCGATCGCGCCGCGTTCGAAATAGGGCACGAAGACCCCGGTCGCTTCATAGCGGCCAAGCGGCTGGGTACCGTTGGGATTGGGCGGCGCATCGCCGACCCGCGCCCGCACGAGATCGGGCGGCACGCGATAGACCGGCACGTCAAAGCCCGGCTGGCGGGTACGGGTCCCGGCGATCTCGGGTTCGTAATAGCCGGTGACGAAAGTCTTGCCGTCACCAACCTGCACAGCCTCGAACTGTTGGTCAAAGAAGCGCGGCGCGTCAGCGGCAGGCCAGGTTGATGCGGCTGTACAGGCCGCGCGCCAGTCGCCCGGCTGGGTCAGCCCGCTGGCATCGCTTCGGGCGATCAGGCGTGGGCAGCTTTCACGGAACGAGGCGAGCGCACCCGCAGCGTCACTCGTTCCGAGCCCGAGGCTGGCAATGCTCGGTCCGGCACGCACGCCCGCGAGCAACGCCGAAGCTGGTGCAGCAACCGGTGGTGCGACAGGCGGGACAGGAACTGTCGGTGCAGGAATGATCCGACCGCACGCAGCGAGTAGAACTCCGAGCGCCAGCGCGGCGAATTGCCCCCGCCAGCGCACGAGACTCAAGCCTCGTCGGTTTCGTCGAGCAGCCAGTCAGGATCAGCGGCGGTAACATTGCGGCTGAAGGTCCACAGGTCGCGCGCCTCGATCGCATCGTCGAGCGATCCGGCGATCACGGTGCCATCCTTGTCACGCGTCACGGCAGCAATGTCGGCAGTGAAACGCACCGCGATCCGCGCCATCGGTGCCGAGAAGCTGGCCGCAACTACAGTCGCGTCCTCGATCCGGATCAGCCGGTTATCGAGCGTTTCGCCAGCGGCAAGCCGCGCGTCGATCGCAGCGGCGAAACCTTCGTAGACGTCGCTGTCGCAAAGCTGGGCGAGCTCTTCCTTGTCGCCGCGCCAGAACGCTTCGAGCACCATGCCGTAAGCGCCCTTGGCCCCTTCGACGAACGCGAGCAGATCGAAGCGTCGATCTGCCGCGACAATTTCGCGCAGGCCGCGTTCGATTGCCGGGGTGACCCCGGGCACCATTGGGCGTGGCGCGGCCTGGCCGGAACGATCGGGCAGCGGCACCACGACCGAGCGCGGTGCGACATCGGCCTTGGGCTCGAGCCGGCCCTGGATCGGCTCTTCCTCATGCTCGGCACGGCGGCCGAGCACGGAATAGAGCCGCAAGCCCAGAAAGGCCGCGATCATGGCCAGGATGACGATTTCAACAGCGCTCACGTTCGGTCCCAGTCCTGCCGCAAATAGCGGCGATGCAATGTTCTACGCCGAGATAGGTACCAATTACAAATGAACAACGCGTGGATGGCTGTTGCGAGGCAATTTTCCGGCGGACTGTGGATTCCATGTCTGCGGGCCTGAGATGGCGGCAAATCGAGTGATTGCCGCCATCCTTGCGCGGTGCTAGGCGCGCGGCCAAATCCATCACTCCAGCGAAAGCCAGTTTCCATGTCCGATGAAGGCAATGTCCTGACTGATCTCAACCTCGGTGGCCCAGCTGCCAATGGCGCCGACACCAGCCCGGCGGCAGGGATCATCTCGCAATATATCAAGGACCTCTCGGTCGAGAACCCGAGCGCCCCGGACAGCTTCCAGTGGACTGATGCGCCGCAGATCGACGTGCAGTTCAACATCGGCGCACGCCCAATCAGCGACGAGGTGACCGAGGTCGAGCTCAAGATCGTGATCAATTCGAAGTCGGCGCAAGGCACCGCATTTATCGTCGATCTGTCCTATTGCGGGCTGATCGGGATGCGCAACCTCGACGAGCCGCAGATGCACGCCTTCACCTATGCCGAAGCGCCGCGCATCTTGTTCCCGTTCGCGCGCCGAATCGTCTCCGACGCCGTGCGCGACGCCGGTTATCCGCCGCTGATGCTCGAACCGATCGACTTCAACGGCATCTACATGGCGCAGCTGGCGCAGAAGCAGGCTGAAGAAGAAGGCCTCGACGCACCGGTCGGCAACGCCTGATCCCTGCCGTGGGGGCAAGCGCGTGAGTCTGCTCAAGAACGTCGGCACGATCGGCGGATTGACCGCGATCAGCCGGGTGTTCGGCTTCGCGCGCGACATGCTGCTCGCGCGCATTCTGGGCGCCGGGCTGGCGGGCGACGCATTCCAGCTGGCCTTCACACTCCCCAACACCTTCCGCCGCCTGTTTGCCGAAGGGGCATTCAGCGTCGCCTTCGTGCCGATGTACAGCCGCGCGCTGCATGAAGGCGGCGAGGCCGAGGCGGAGAAGTTTGCGGGCGACGTCCTTGCAGTGTTCCTGTGGGTGCTAGCCGCGTTCAGCGCGCTGTGCATGGTGTCCATGCCGGGGATCGTCTGGCTGCTGGCCAGCGAATATGCCGAGGTTGCGGGCAAGTTCGACCTGTCGGTGCTACTCAGCCGGATCACCTTCCCCTACCTGTTTTTCATCAGCCTGGTGGCGATGCTCTCGGGCTTGCTCAATGCGCGCTCGCGGTTCGGTCCGGGCGCTCTCGCGCCGGTGCTGCTCAACCTGTTTCTGATCTCTGCAATCCTGATCGGTGACCGGCTGCGCGGTGACAGCGGCGATGACACGATCGTTGCAACGGCACTGGCGATTGGCGTCTCTATCTCGGGCTTCGCGCAGTTCCTTTACCTTGCGTGGTCGACCAAGCGCGCCGGGGTGAAGCTCAAGCTGACGCTGCCCAAGCTCACGCCCGAGGTGAAGAAGCTCGGCATGCTGATACTGCCCGCGACCTTCGGGGCGGGAATCTACCAGATCAGCCAGTTTGTCGACACGTTCTTCGCCACCAGCCTGCCGCAGGGCTCGCTGACGCTGCTCAAGCTGGCAGATCGGCTCAACCAGATGCCACTGGGGATTGTCGGGATCGCGCTGGGGACCGCGATCCTGCCCATGCTGGCCCGCCACATCCACACCGGCGATCAAGCCGAGGCTCAGCGCCTACAGGGCCAGGCCTTTGAGATCGCCACGCTACTGACCTTGCCTGCTGCCGCTGCGCTGGCGGTCTGCGCGCCGGCGTTCTGCACCGCGTTCTTCGTCGGCGGCAAGTTCACCCTCGCCGACGGGGCGATCATGGCGCAGATCGTGGTCGCGCTGGTCGCGGGCCTGCCGGCCTATGTCATCGTCAAGATCCTCAACCCCGGGTTCTTCGCGCGCGAAGACACCCGCACCCCGGTGTGGACCGCGCTGATCTCGCTAAGTTTCAACATCGCGGTGAACCTCTATGTGGTGAGCCGTTACGGTATCGTCGGGCTGGCCGGAGCGACTGCGGCTTCGGCCTCGCTCAACTGCCTGCTGCTCTACGTGATCCTGCACCGCCGCGGCTGGTTCCACTTCACCGCGCGGCTGGCCGGGCGGATCGCGCGGCAGGTAGTCGCAACCAGCGCGATGGCGGCAGCCCTGTGGTGGCTGATGCCGCAAATGAGCGCGTCTTACGCCGCAACCTGGTACGAGCGCGCGGCCGCGTTGGCAGTGCTGGTCGGCGTCGGCATGGCGGTGTTTTTCGCAGTGGCCTTCGCGGTCGGCGCAATTGATCGCAACGTGCTGGCGCAATTGCGCCGCCGCCGTCAGCCGCGCACCAAGGCTGACGACGAAATCCTCGAGATCGAATAGAGACCCTGACATGCGCGTAGTCTCCGGCATCCAGCCCACCGGCAACCTTCACCTTGGCAACTACCTCGGCGCGATCCGCAACTGGGTGCGGATGCAGGACGAGCTGGTCGCAACCGGCGGACAGGCGCTTTATTTCCTCGCCGACCTCCACGCGATCAGCCAGCCGCACGACCCGGCTGAGCTTGGCGCCAACACCCGCGAAATGGTCGCCGCGCTGGTCGCTTGCGGAATCGATCCCGACAAGTCGGTGCTGTTCAACCAGGCGCAGGTTCCTGCCCATGCCGAGCTGCAATGGCTGCTGGGCGGCACCGCGCGGATGGGTTGGCTGAACCGGATGACGCAGTGGAAGGACAAGTCGGGCAAGAACCGCGAAGGGCAATCGGTCGCGCTGTTTACCTACCCGGTGCTCCAGGCCGCCGACGTCCTGCTCTATCAGGCGACCCACGTGCCGGTAGGTGAGGATCAGAAGCAACACCTCGAACTGGCCCGCGACATCGCGCAAAAATTCAACAATGATTTCGGTAGCGAGGACGCGCCGGTCTTCACCCTGCCCGAGCCGATCATCCCGGCGGAAGCCGCGCGGATCATGTCGCTGCGCGATGGCACCGCGAAGATGAGCAAGTCCGATCCTTCAGACATGAGCCGGATCAACCTGACCGACGATGCCGATGCGATCCTGCAGAAGGTCAAGAAGGCCAAGACCGATCCTGAGCCGCTGCCCTCCGACGCCAAGGGGCTCGAAGGCCGGGTCGAAGCGGCCAATCTGGTTGGGATCTACGCAGCGATGGCTGGCAGCAGCGTCGCCGACGTTTTGACGCAGTTTGGCGGGCAGGGCTTCGGGGCGTTCAAACCGGCATTGGCCGAGCTGCTCGTGGCCAAGCTCGCGCCGATCAACGCGCGCTTCATCGAGCTGCGCGAAGACCGGGAAGCACTGGATGCGGTGCTGGCCAAGGGTGCGCTGAAGGCGCGCGAGCTGGCCAAGCCGACGCTCGATGCCGCCTATAAAGCGCTGGGTCTGGTGCGGTTCTAGTCACTGCACCGTTCACGCGGTCTGCATTCAACCGCGATTAAGCCCGCTTGGCGCAAGTCGTCGTCAATTCTACACTTTCCGCCGTACGCACGCGAGTCGCGAGCGGCGCAGGAGAACAAGTCGATGTCGCGCAAGTTCAATCCAGGCCTTTTCAAGCTGGCGCTGGTGCCGCTGATGGTCGCGGGCCTGGCGGCCTGTGCCCAACCGTTCAACGCCAACGTACAGCGCTTTTCAGCGCAATTGCCCGCGCCGCAGGGCCAGACCTTTGCCGTGGTCGCCGACGATCAGGCGCTTGAGGGTGGGCTGGAGTTTTCGCAATATGCCCGGCTGGTCGAAGGCCAGATGGTCAAGCTCGGCTACACACCAGTCGCGAGCCCTGCCGCCGCCAACATGGTAGTGCGGTTCGACTATGGGATCGACAAAGGGCGTGAGCGGGTCCGTTCGACCGGCCTGCGCGATCCGTTCTATTCGCCTTGGTATGGTTATCGCCATTCCTACTACGGCCGCCCGTCACGCTACCGTCCCTATTCGGCCTGGGGCTATGGGTTCTATGATCCGTGGTTTGATTCCGGCTACGAAAACTACACCGTCTATACCAGCGGGGTCGAACTGAAGATCGACCGGCGCGACAACGGCCAGCGCCTGTTCGAGGGCAAGGCCGAGGCCATGTCGACATCCAACCGGTTGGGCTATCTGGTGCCGAATCTGGTCGAAGCCATTTTCACCGACTTCCCGGGCAATTCGGGTGAGACAGTGCGGATCTCGGTTGCGCCGGAAAAGAAGCCCAAGGATTGAGCCCGGCGATCGGGTCTGAAACGAAAAGGGCGGGACCTCGCGGTCCCGCCCTTCGCATTTCGGCCTGATCGTCTGCTCAGTTGAAACGATAGCCGATCGAACTAACCGCCATCTCCTGAACCGGCTGGAACGAAGCTGGTGCTGCCGTGTCGTTCGCGCCAAACAGGTGAGTCTGGTACTGGTCCATCAGCGACTGCCAGGTCTTGAGCGATTCAACGATGTTTTCGCGCGGCAGGCCCTTGAAATCGAGGTCGATGTCCATCTCGAGCACCGGATCGCCTTCGTTGTCACGATAGGCACGGGCGAAGCGGTGGTCCTTGTTCCACGCATTGAGCTTCTCGAGCGTGGTGTCCTTCGAATCGTTGTAGCCCATGTAATATTGCAGGGTCTTGCAGTTCCGGTTGTCATCATCGCAGGTCATGAAGAACACGAGATAGACCAGTCCGCTGTGCTTGGATTCGATATAGGGGTTTTCGCCCGGCTTGGTGATCAGCTTGGCCGGCATGCCCATGCCACGGATCAGCGAAGCGATCGCTTCCGGGTTGCCCGGATTGATCAGTTCGGCCTGCGCCGGGGTCGCCACGGCAACAGCGGCAGCAGCCAGCACGGTCGACTTCAAGAAGATTGCACGCATTTTGCCCCACTCCTGTTACATGTGGCATCTCGCGGACGCCTTAAGACAGCCAATAATATCAGCTTCGTCATAGCGGTAAATGCGTTTGTCTCAGGCAGGATAGGACAAATGCGACAGCCGATAGATGTGCCGATAATAAATAACTATTACCGCATGTTAGCGAGCTATCTCAGCTACCCAACGCGACCACGCCACCGGTCGATCCAAACCCGCCTTCGCCGCGCTCGGTCTGGTCAAGCTCGCCAACCTCGACCCACGCGGCGCGGGTCACCGGGGCCAGCACCAGTTGCGCGACCCGGTCGCCGCGCTCGATCGCGAACGATCGCGCACCGTGGTTGATCAAGATGACCTTGAGTTCGCCGCGATAGTCGCTGTCGATCGTGCCTGGGGTGTTGGGCACCGTAATCCCGTGTTTGAGCGCGAGGCCCGAACGGGGCCGAACCTGGATCTCAAAGCCCCGGGGAATCGCCACGGATAGACCGGTCGCAACCGCATGGCGGCCGCCAGACGCGATCGTCACATCCTCGGCCGAAACGATGTCCATTCCTGCCGCGCCATCGGTCGCATAGGCAGGTAGCGGCAGGTCTTGACCGTGCTCCAGTCGCCGCACCAGCACAGGCACATCGCGTGGCTCAGGTGGTTTCGGCGAGGGCATCGGCCATCCTTTCGACCAGCGCTGCAGCAACCTGGTCCTTGGGCATCTCGGGCAGCGTTTCCACGCCCTTGGCGGTGACGATATGGACCGTGTTGGCGTCTCCGCCCATCACGCTCTTGCCCTTGCCACCGGACACGTCGTTGGCAACGATCCAGTCGGCCCCCTTGCGGGCGCGCTTGTCCTTGGCGTTGGGCAGGACGTTCTGCGTCTCAGCGGCAAATCCGATCAATAGCTTGGGGCGATTACCACTACCCGCGACGGAAGCGAGAATATCCGGGTTCTCGGTCAGCCGTAGTGCCGGTGGAGCCGAGCCGCGCTTCTTCATCTTCTCACCTGCGAATTCGGTGGTGCGCCAGTCAGCCACGGCGGCGACCATCACCGCGACGTCGGCGGGCAGCGCCTGCTTGACCGCCTCGGCCATCTCGCGCGCGGTTTCCACGTCGATCCGCTCTACCCCGCGCGGGGTCGGCAAGGTCACCGGGCCTGACACCAGCGTGACGCGCGCTCCGGCCCGCGCCGCAGCTTCGGCGATCGCGAAGCCCTGTTTGCCGGACGAGCGGTTGGCGATGTAGCGCACCGGATCGATCGGCTCGTGCGTCGGCCCGGCAGTGACCAGCACATGCTTGCCGTAAAGCGGGCGATGTTCGGGATCGGCGTCGAAATCTGGCTGACCGGCGAGCGGGTCTTCGGCCAGTTCATCGGCCATTGGCTCGGGCGGCGTCTGATCGTTGACCAGGTGATTGATCGCATCGGGATCGGTCGGCGGCGCTGCCTTGGCCTTGCCTTTCTTCGAAAGCACCGGACCGCCCTTGACCGATGCCGGATCTGGCTCCGGCAATTCAACAGGCGGGGGTATATCCTCGAACACTGCGTCCTCGGGCAGTTCTTCGTCCTCGAACACAATCCGGGTCGTGGTGGAACGCCGGATCAGGCCAGATGCCAGACCGCCAAGGCCGACGTCACTCGATCCCAGATAGGCCGGTTCAGGCTCGTACTGCGGCACAAATTGCGGTTCCGGTGCGGCGAGCAGCGGCAGGTCGAGACCGAGTTGGTGGCAAATCGCCTGCCAGATTGCGGGCGGCTCGGGCAGACGCCCCGGGCCGAACTCGCCGCAGGCCATGATCCCGGAATCGGGATCGAGCACGGTCACCCCGCTGTCGCGCAGGGTTTCGACATTACGCTGGGTCGCAGGGTGCTCCCACATCCGCACGTTCATCGCGGGTACCGCAAGCACCGGCTTGTCGGTCGCAAGCAGCAGCGTGGTCGCCATGTCGTCGGCGATCCCGCCCGCCATCTTGGCCATGAGATCGGCCGTGGCCGGGCAGACCACCACCAGATCAGCCGAGCGGCTCAGCTGGATATGCCCCATCTCGACCTCGTTGGTGAGATCCCAGAGCGTGGTGTGGACCGGATTCTCGCTCAGCGCGGCGAGCGTCATCGCGGTGATGAACTTCGATCCGCCCTCGGTCAGCACGCAAGTGACCTCGCCCGGAACGCCGCTCACGCCTTGCCGGATCAGCCGGACGAGCTCGCACGACTTGTAGGCGGCAATTCCACCGCCGACGATCAACAGGATCCTTGGGCCACTCATCGAAACCCGCTTGTGCAATGGAGCGCCCCCTCACGCAACAGGCTTTCCTTCACACTCCTGCTGGCGCACAGTGCCTAAGTTCGCGTTAACGGGGGAAGTTACCAATGCGCCTGATCCTGACCGGCCTGCTGTTCCTGTTCGGCCTGTTCAACCTGTTTCTGGGGGTGAGCTTCCTGTTCGACCCGGCTTCGCTCGGCGCCCAGTTCAATCTTTCACCGGTCGGTTCGGGCGGACTTGCCGTTCTGCGGGCAGATATGACCGCGTTCTTCCTCGTTGCGGGCGGGTGCCAGCTTTGGGGCGCCTGGCGGCGCAATGGCGATCTGCTGCTGGTGCCGATCCTGTTGTTCGGGATTGCCTTTTCCGGCCGTGCGTTGAGCGCGGCACTCGACGGCACCTATCCGGGCTTTGCCATGCCGATGGCGGTCGAGGCGTTGCAAGTGGTGCTGGGCATCGCCGCCTGGCGGCTGCTGCCGCATCACCGGATCGACGAGATCGCCAGCTAAGCCCGCGCTGGAAAGGCGGAGCGCATCAAGCTGCGCAAACCGGCAGGCGCAAAGGCCAGCCCAACGAACACTACCGGGGTCAGCAAGGCTCCCCAGTACCAGTTCTCGGGCCGTCCGGCGATCATGAAGGCCAGTGCGTAGCCAAGCACCAGCAGCGTGCCGAACGCGCCCGCCGCCGAGCGCCACGCGGTCCAGCCGAATACCACCAGCACCATTGCTGGACCCGCCAGCGTGGCCGGCAGGAACCGCAACGGGGTGGGCAGGATCAACGCCGAGAGTGCTCCCGACAGTCCGCGCAGCGTGATCCACGGCGGACTCAAGGGATCGCCGGGCAAAACCTGCGCCGCGATCAGTTCCAGATGCAGCGACCACAGCGCCACGAAGGCCGCCGCCAGTCCGGTCCACGCAACGCATTCGCGCCAATCGCGGTTCCACGCCGCCATCGCCAACGCGAGCAGCACAAACGGCAGCGCCGTCTCGCGCACCGCCAGCGCCAGCGCTGCAACCGCAACTGCACCTGCAAAGCGCCGCCCCGGTCGGTGCAGACCGAACGCGAGCGCCAGCAGCCCGCCCGCCCACAGCTCGTGCAGGACATGGAAATAGCGCACCAGCAGAAAACTCGATCCGACCAGCAGCAAAGTCATCGCCAGCGGCCGTCGCTCTGCTCCGCCCGGCTCTTCGCCCAGCCTCCGCCACCACGCCAAGACAATTGCGCCAAGCAGGATGAACGAGGTCCCGAGCAGCCCGGCCGGGCCGATCAAAGCCGCGACCCAGGCCAATGTCGGCAGCCTCACAGCAAAACCCGGACGCACCGGGAAGGGCAGCTTGCGATGCTCTTCGACGATCACGTCGTAATAGCGCTCACCGCCCTGCATTCGTGCGATGACCGCATCGTAAAGCCGCAGATCGTCAAACCGTTCCTGCTTGACCGCCGGAGCCGCGCCCGCGCCGATCGGCGGCGACTTGGCCGCTTCGCCTTTGCCGACCGTCAGTGGGGTCACGGCTGCAAGCGCCATGAATATCAGCAGCACGCCAAGCGCCAGCCGAGCGGCCGCCGGGCTCCACCCTGCAAAGCGCTGCCAATCCGCCGTTTGCCTGTCCACCTGAGCGCTCCCCGTTGCCCGGGCGTTGTGCAATGACCGCACTCTGCGCGCAAGCGGGCGAAATCGACAGCGCGTTAGCTTGCCATTCAGTCCTGCCAACCTACATTGCGGGGACGGAAGGATCGATAATGAACGACGAGCAGCCGAACGGTAATCCCTGGCTCAAGAACCTGCTGGTGTGGGGCGGGATCTTCATGGCCCTGCTGCTGGTGGTTTCGATGTTCAGCCCGCGCAGCGATGCTGGCGCTGGGCAGATGTCCTATTCGGATTTCCGCAACCGCGTCGCCGAAGGCACGGTCGATCAGGTTCAGGTCGGCAAGGAGCGGATCGTCGGCAAGCTCAAGAATGGCGATGCCTTCACCACCGTGCCGATCCCGGGCGATGAGACGCTCGCCGATCTGCTGCAGAAGAACGGTGTCAAATTTTCGGGCGAAGCCCCGCAGGAGGGCAATGTCCTGCTGTACATTCTGGTCCAGGCACTGCCGTTCATGCTGATCCTTGGCGTCGCGTTTTTCGCGCTGCGCCAGATGCAGAAAGGCGGCGGCGGCGGCGCGATGGGTTTTGGCAAGTCCAAGGCCAAGATGCTGACCGAGCGTCAGGGCCGCGTTACCTTCAATGATGTTGCCGGGATCGACGAGGCGCGCGAGGAGCTGGAGGAAATCGTCGAGTTCCTGCGCGATCCGCAGCGCTTCTCCAAGCTTGGTGGGCAAATCCCCAAGGGCGCGTTGCTGGTCGGCTCGCCCGGCACCGGCAAGACCTTGCTGGCCCGCGCAATCGCGGGCGAGGCCGGCGTGCCGTTCTTTACCATCTCCGGCTCGGACTTTGTCGAGATGTTCGTCGGCGTCGGTGCCAGCCGCGTGCGCGACATGTTTGAGCAGGCCAAGAAGAACGCGCCGTGCATCGTCTTCATCGACGAGATCGATGCGGTCGGCCGTCATCGTGGCCACGGCCTTGGCAATTCGAACGACGAACGCGAACAGACGCTTAACCAGCTGCTGGTCGAGATGGACGGGTTCGAGGCCAACGAAGGCATCATCATCATCGCCGCGACCAATCGTCCGGACGTGCTTGACCCGGCGCTGCTGCGTCCGGGCCGGTTCGACCGCCAGGTGGTGGTTCCGATTCCCGATATCGAAGGCCGCGAGAAAATCCTGGCGGTGCACATGAAAAAGGTGCCGCTCGCACCTGACGTTGCCCCCCGTGTGATCGCGCGCGGCACACCCGGGTTCTCGGGCGCGGACCTCGCCAATCTGGTCAACGAAGCAGCCCTGCTCGCGGCACGCCGTAACAAGCGGCTGGTGGCGATGCAGGAATTCGAGGACGCCAAGGACAAGGTCATGATGGGCGCCGAGCGGCGCTCGATGGTGATGACCGACGACGAGAAGAAGATGACCGCCTATCATGAGGCTGGGCATGCGATCGTCAGCGTGTTTGAGCCTGCGTCCGACCCGATCCACAAGGCGACAATCATCCCGCGTGGCCGCGCCCTGGGCATGGTGATGCGCCTGCCAGAGCGCGACAGCTATTCCTATCATCGCGACAAGATGCACGCGAACCTCTCGGTTTCGATGGGCGGCCGCGTTGCGGAAGAGCTGATCTT
>Ga0114940_10000468_pt1 | contig 19158 bp, 12 predicted proteins | sample ColdCreekSource_FD_87195 | JGI IMG/M metagenome (GOLD analysis project Ga0114940, IMG submission 87195) | Groundwater microbial communities from Cold Creek, Nevada to study Microbial Dark Matter (Phase II) - Cold Creek Source | ecosystem: Environmental > Aquatic > Deep subsurface > Groundwater ... | reverse complement strand
CGGCGATCTGTACGTCACTGAGGGGCCGGCCTTGCGCGTCACGCGGCGCCCCGAGCGCCCGACGCTGGGCCGCAAAGCGCGCGAAGCCCGGATCGAAGACCTGCGGCGCGAAGCCGTCACGCTGGGTGAAGAGCTAGAGCGGCGCCAAGCACGCCTGCGCTCTGTCACGACCGCGCTGAGCGAAATCGATCAGCTGCTGCCCGACGCCGAGCTGCTGGAGCAGGGAGATCCAGCGCAGGAGCAAAGCCGGCTGCAAACCGAAGACCAGCAGCTCACGCGCGACGAGCAAACCCTCGATCAATCGATCGTCGAGCTGGCCACGCGCCTGACCGAGACGCGCTCTCGGGCCACCCGACAGCGCAACCTGCTCTCCGAAGCGTTCCTGCTCGAAGCCGAAAATCACGCGGAAAAAGTCGCCGAGCTGAGCGCCGAGCTAGCGTTGCTCGACCAGGCTGCAAGCGACCTTTCGCGCCTGGCCGGGCCGCGCAAGAAACTGAGCGCGCTGCTCGAAGCGCTGCGCGTGCCCCCGCCCTCGCTCGAGGAGCTGGCGCGCTTGGAAGCAGAACAGAGCGCGCTCGGTAACGAGCGCGACCGCAACTTCAGTCTGCTCGAGGCGCTCACGCAGCTGAGCCAAGAGCTTCCGGCGTTGGCTTGGGAAGACGCCGAGCGTTCGCTACAGAATCGCGAACAGGTCGCGCCAGCCCTCGAAGAGCAGCATCAGCGCGCGCGCGCCGCCGTCGAGGCCGCTGAGCAGCAGGTGCTGACCGCGGAAGCAGCTTGGGAAGTGGCCACTACGGAGCTGCAAAGCGCGGAAGCCGAGCTGAGCGCCATCGTGGCCCACGCTGAACGGCTCGCCCAGGAGCTGGCGAGCAGCGGCGTGCCCGCCGATCTCACGCCCGAGCGCGCTGCCGAGCAGTTGGCGGAGCTGCGCGCCACCGCCGAGCGGCTCACGTTGGAAGAGCGTGAGCTGCTGGCGCGCCGCGGCGCAGGCGCCGAGCGTGTCCGCCAACTCGAGCAAGATTTGGCCAAGATCGAGCGCGACCATAGCGCCGCCTTGGCAGCCGCCGAGCCAGCCGCTGCGCGTTGGCAAGCCTTACGAGACCACGCCGAGCGCGCCCTGGTGCTGCACTCCGGTGAATCGAGCGAGCACGACGCACCGCGCACCGCGCTGGAGCTAGCCGCCGAAGCGCGCAGCCGCGCCGAGCTACTGCAAGATCGCTTGTCGGCGGCGCGCGGCGGCGACGCGCTGGCGCAAGAGGTTAACGAGCAGGAGCTGGACGACGACGACGCCTTTTTGGCGCTTTGGCTGCGGGTGCGCGAATGGCTAGCGCGGCGCGTGCCGGCGCAGGTCGCGCAAGTCGATGATCCGCTATTGGCTTTGGAGCGACTGCGCGGGCACTTGACGGTGCTGGAACAGCGACTCGGCCACCAAGAAGCCGATCTGCGCGGAGCCTCGGAGGATATCGCGCGCGGTATCGAGGTGCAGCTGCGGCGCGCCAAAGCCCAGGTGCGGCGCCTGAACCAAAACCTGGACGGCGTGTCGTTCGGCAGCATCGCTGGCATTCGCGTCGAGCTGCGCCGCGCCGCGCAAATGGAGCCAGTTTTACGCGCGCTCGCCGAAGGCAGCGCCCAAGAGTTGCTGTTCCAGAGCAGCTTGCCCACCGAGGAAGCGCTGAGCGAGATCTTGCGCCGATACGGCGGTGGCCGCAGCGGCGGCGGTCGCGTGCTCGACTACCGCGAGTACCTTGAGCTGGTGGTCGAAGTGCAACGCAAAGCCGACGGCAGCTGGGAGCCAGCCAATCCGACCCGCCTCTCCACCGGTGAAGCCATCGGCGTGGGCGCCGCGCTGATGATGGTGGTCCTGGCCGAATGGGAGCGCGACGCCAACCTACTGCGCGCCCGGCGTGGCCCCGGTTCGCTCCGTTTCCTGTTCTTGGACGAAGCCAATCGCTTGTCGCAGGACAACTTGGGCTCGCTCTTCGATCTCTGCGAAAGCCTGGATTTGCAGCTCTTGATCGCCGCCCCCGAGGTCGCGCGCGCCGACGGCAACACCACCTATCGGTTGATCCGTAAGGTCACGGAAGATGGCCGCGAGGAAGTAATCGTCTCCGGCCGCCGCGCGATCAGCGCCGAGCCAGTGCCCGTCGCCGTCGCAGCCACTGTCACAGAGCCCGCTCAGGGCACCCTATTTCAGAACTGACGCAGGGCCCGAGCGAATTCTGATCCCCAGCTTCAGGAGGCTGTCACCTCACAGAGGGTGAGGACGAATCCATGAGGTCGTACCGTTTTGCGCGGCGGGCGTTCTTGGCCAGTATCGGGGGTGCCTTCGGCTTGGAAGTGCTCCTGCGTAACCTGGAAGCGGCAGCCCAAGGCGCGACGCCGCCGGCGCGCTTCCTGCTCGCCCACTGGCCGCTTGGCACGCTGAAGTACCGCTTCCTGCCATCAGGCTCGGGTTCCACCTATGTAGCCGCGCCCATTGGTCAACCCTTCGAGACCGCGGGCCTCCGCAACGACATGACCATCTTCTACGGCTTTTCGGACGAGCATCTCACCTGTCCGGGCGGGGGCGGAGCGGAAGCCGGAACGCCCTTTACGACCACCGCCTGCAGCGCCGCCGGGACCCGCGAAAACGGCGGCGAGCACGACGACGGCGTGGCTGGTGGGCCTTCGTTCGACCAAGTGTTCTTGAAGAACGTCCCCGGAATGAAGCGCCCTGGTGACGGCTACATCAACTCTATCTGCGATGCCCGGGTCGACTCGAATGAGACGTCGACCCGATGCCTGTCGTACAGCTACGACGCGCGGCAGGTGACGTCCGCGACACCGGGTGGCCCCATCACCGAGTACACGCCGCTTTTGCCACGGCTTTCTCCAGCGGAGCAATTTGCCGCTGTCTTTTCGGGCTTCATGCCTGGCGGCGCTACTCCTGCGAATCAGGCCGAGGCCTTGCGGGCGCTTCAGCTGCGCAAAAGCGTGCTCGACTACGCGCTGGGAGAGCTAGGAAAGCTCAAGCAACTCGCGCCCAGCTCCGAGGCCGCCAAAATCGACATTCACGCCGAGGCGATTCGCAAGGTCGAGTTGCAGTTGAGCGAGGGCGGTCTGCTCAATGGCTGCAGCTTGCCAGTTGCACCAGCCGATACGCTGAAGGGTAAGACCGGCAGCGGCCTCAATTTCAACGAGCCCGTGGACGACGATACAGCAACGCACCAAGCCGTGGCAGAGGCTCATTTGGCCATCATTTCGGCCGCATTCCAGTGCGATCTGTCGCGAGTCGCTACGTTTCAGTTTGCGCCCGGTATCAGCCACGTCGGCTTCAAGGGCATGATCCCCAGCGACCCGGAGCGCATCGCAGCCCACTCGCAAATGAGCCGCACCTCTAGCATTCTGACCGGCGGATCCCAGCAAAGTCCGGTCGGGCTTTCAGGCGCCTCCCTGGACGCCTACGAATACTTGGCGAACGTCCAGACTTGGTACAACCAGCGCATGGCCGACTGGTTGCTGACGCTCAAGACGACGCCAGACGTGTTCGGCGGAAAGCTGCTCGACTACACCGTGATTCCATTCATCACCGAACGAGCCGACGGGTCCAGCCGGCGTTCACCCAAGCCTGCCTTCCTGTTCGGCGGTAGCAAGCTCGGCCTCAAGCACGGCACGCTTCAAAATTTCTCCCTGACGCGCCCCCAAGCCGATCTCTACCTCACCTGCGCCCAAGCCCTGCTGGGCACCGCCGATCCGCTGAGCGCATTGAGCGCCGAGCGCTTCGTGCAGTTCAACAAGAACGCCGCGGTGATTCCAGACCTGTGGTCCCCGCCCGCCTGACACGCAATTGAGTGCGACCGCATGGACGCGCGCCGCACGCATTTGGAATAACGGCGCATGGCGAAGGGGCGCGCTTGTTTGGTTGATGGTTTGACCAGGCCGGCGGCACTGCCCCTTAGCTGGCGACTACAGGCTGCTCGTCATGACGGCGCACCAGCCTGAAATCCCCGAGCGCCCGACATGAACGACGCATCCCATCGACACTGGGCAAAGACGACCTTGCCGCGACCCCTTGGCCTGCTCATCAGCCTCGTGGGCGTCGTCGGCGCGCTGAGCTGCTCTGAATCCAGCGGACCCAGCGCTGCAGCAGCCGGAGCTGGCACCACCCCCAGTAGCGCCGGAAGTTCGGGTTCTGGTGGAGCTTCCAGCGCGACCTCAGCTGGCAGCGCTGGAGCCCCGAGCGCGGGAACCGGGGCGAACGCAAGCGGTGGCAACCCCAGTGGCGGGACTGAAAACGTCTCGGCGGGCAGCGGCGGCAGCCTAGCCAACCCGAGCGAGACCTATCCAGTTCCGGACGCTGCGAGCCTCAAGGACGAAGACGGTTCGAGCCTTTGGCTCCGCTACCCCAAGGTGCCGATCCCGGGGCGCCTGGCGGAGTACCAGGCCGCATTTGCGCAGGTGGTCAGCGCCGTCGACAGTCCAAGCATCGACGCTGCCGAAGCCGAGCTGGTGCAAGGGCTGAGCGGGCTCACCGGCAATACCGTGCAAGTTGCAGCCGCAGTCACGGGCGCAGGCGCGGTCGTGCTCGGCACTGCGACCTCTGCCGCCATCAAAGATCTGCCGCTCGCAACGCGGCTCGCAGCGCTGGGGCCTGAAGGTTACCTGGTAGAGCGAGCGGAAGTGGCGGGCCAGATGGCAACGGTCGTGGCCGGCAACAGCGAAGTTGGCGCGCTTTACGGCGCCTTCGCCCTGCTGCGGCACCTGCAGATGCACCAAGACCTCGCTCAGCTTTCGTTGAGCGGATCGCCCAAGATCAAAAACCGCCTCTTGAACCACTGGGACAACCTGGATGGCTCCGTTGAGCGCGGCTACGCCGGAAAATCGATCTGGGGCTGGGGCAGCTTGCCCGGTTCGGCCAGCTCGGCCGTGTTCAAGAGCTACGCGCGGGCCAACGCTTCCATCGGCATCAACGGCACCGTGCTCACGAACGTGAACGCCAACGCTCAGGCTTTGACGGCCGCGTACATCGGCAAGGTCAAGGCGCTGGCGGACACGCTAAGGCCCTACGGCATCAAAACCTACCTCACGGCTCGCTTCAGCGCGCCCAGGGAGCTTGGCGGCCTCAGCACGGCCGATCCGTTGGACGCGAACGTGAAGAAATGGTGGGCCGACAAGATCAACGAGATTTACGCCCAAGTCCCCGACTTTGGCGGCTTCTTGATCAAAGCCAACTCGGAGGGCCAGCCGGGTCCGCAAGACTACAACCGCACGCATGCGGACGGCGCCAACCTGTTCGCCGAAGCGCTCAACGGGCGCGGTATCGTGCTGTGGCGCGCCTTCGTCTACTCGGACACCAGCCCGCCCGACCGTATCAAGCAAGCCTACGAAGAGTTCAAGCCGCTCGACGGCAAGTTCAACGCGGGCGTGCTGGTGCAGGTCAAAAATGGCCCGCTCGACTTTCAACCGCGCGAGCCGTTCCACCCGCTGTTCGGCGCCATGCCCAAAACGCCACTCGCGCTGGAGCTGCAGCTAACCAAAGAGTACCTGGGTGAAGACACACACCTGGCATACCTCGGTCCGCTCTACGAAGAGGTCTTGAAGGCGGACACCAAGTTGACCGCCGCTGGTCCAACGGTGGCGCGCATCATCGACGGCAGCGCGCAAAACTACGCCGTCACCGCGATCTCGGGTGTAGCCAACATTGGCAATGACACCAATTGGACGGGGTCGCACATGAACCAGGCCAACTGGTACGTGTTCGGGCGCATGGCGTGGAACCAGGACATTTCGGCCGAATTGGTGGCAAACGAGTGGGTTCGGCAGACCTTCTCGAACGACCCTGTCGTGCTCGAGCCAGTCGTGAAGTTGATGATGCAGTCGCGCGAGGCGCTGGTGAACTACATGACGCCGCTGGGGCTGGCGCACATCATGGGCTCCGACCATCACTACGGCCCGGGGCCGTGGATCAACGACCTTTCTCGCGCAGAGTGGAACCCGGTCTACTACCACAAGGCCGACGCCCAGGGCCTTGGCTTCAACCGCACAGCCCAGGGCAGTAACGCCGTGGCGCAATACTCCAGCGCGGTGGGGCAAGCGTACGGCACACGCGCCACGGTGCCGGACGAGCTCTTGCTATTTTTTCATCACGTTGGCTGGCAAGACAAAATCGCCAGCTCGAATCGCTCGCTGTGGGAAGAGCTAGTCTACCGCTACAGCCACGGTGTCGACGAAGTGGGCACCATGCGGGAGGCGTGGGCCACGGTAAAGGGACGCATCGACGCCAAGCGCTTCAAGTCGGTCGACGACTTTTTGACGACGCAACACTACGAGGCGCGCTGGTGGCGTGACGCCTGCTTGGCGTACTTCGGCGACGTCTCGAAGCAGGCCATGCCAGCCGGCTATGCACCGCTGGCTAAGACGCTCGCTGAGTACAAAGCCCTCACGTCGCAGTGCCCCACCGACGTGACCAAGCCGCGCTGCACGCCCGTGTACAGCGGCACGCCATCCCCGGCGGTTCTGCCGTAGCTGCGCGCGAGGCAGCTAATGCCCAAACACCGCCGCCACCCGCTCCAGCGACCAGGCCGCCGCAATGCTGCCCATCGCGTACAAAAGACCGGGGCGGAACCAGGCTTTTCGCAGGCCCGCCCGCGCGCTCAACGCCGCCACACCCAGCACCAAAGCCACCACGCCCAGCTGCCCCAGCTCCACGCCTACGTTAAAGAACAGCAGAGCGAGCGGCACATGCGCGGCTGGCAGGCCAATCTCCAGCAGCGCCGAGGCAAAGCCGAGCCCGTGCAGCAAGCCAAACGCGAACGCCACGAGCCAGGGCGCCTTCCGCGCCAGCGACTCGGCAGGGCCCAGCGCTTCGGCACACACCAGCACGATCGAAAGAGCAATCGTGGCCTCGACCGGCGGCGAAGCAACGTGAACCAGGCCCAGCACGGTGGCGGCAAGACTTGCGCTATGGGCCAGGGTGAAGGCCGTGATGGTAACGATCAGCGGCTTTCCGGCGCGCACCAGCAGCGTCAACGCGATCACGAACAGCAAGTGATCAAAGCCAGTCAAGATGTGTTCGACGCCCAGCTCCGTGTAGTCAGTGGCCACTGGCCACACGAAGGCGAGCCCAGCGCCGCGGCCGGGGTAGACGACCACTTGCGGCGCGCCAGCTGTCAGGCTGCGCAAGAGGCGCGTGCCGTCGCGCCACTCGATGTCCACCATCACGTGAGCCAGCGTGCCTTCCAGGCCAGGGAACGCGACGGTTCCTGCCAGCCCTGCGGCGCCGCACTCCAGGTGCGCGCCCTCCACCCGACAGGGCGCCGGGAACTCGACCGAACTCCGCAGCAAGTCTTCCAAGCTGGGCGAATTGGCCTGCCATTTCAGCAAGAAGCGACCGGGAGTCAGCTCGGTGACTGAGACGGAAACGGAATCAACTGCATGCGCCTGGCTGGGCGACGCCGCGCACAGGCCTGCGAGCACCAGCAGCAGCGCCAGCCACCCGCGCGCCAGCCTCATGGCCGTTCCTCGAACCGATAGCGCGCGGCCACCTTCCAAAGTGCCAGCGCGGCCGCTTGGGCCTGATGGGCCGCGACGCAGTCGACCAGCAAGCGCGCGCGCAGTTCACCGGCTTCTGGCAAGCCACCGGTGGTGCTCTTGACGCGCAGCAGCAGCAGCTCGGTCGCGCTCTCGCTTGCGCGCCACTGCCCTAGCGGAAGCGTCACCAGCGCATTCGTGAGGGCGTCGCCTAGCCGCTCGCGTGCTTCAACAGTGTTCAGGTTGGCACCAAAAAGAGGGCGGCCCAACTTGCTCGGGTCAGCGCCCGCATTCAGCTTGGCCTCCAGCTGGCTGCGCTCAGCAGCTGCCCCAGGCAACGCTCGTTCGACGACCAGCCATTCGAGCAAGTAGCGCCGGGGCGATTCATACAGGCTACGGTGCTGCTCGAGCCATTGTGCCAATTCGGCCTCACTGGGCTGATATTTTGGCACTTCCAGCAACGCCTGAGCGCGCAGCTTCTCGATCAAAAGGCTCCGAACGGCGCGATCATCGCGCTCAAGGTGCTGCTGCAAGGCCTCGCGAAACAAAGCTTCCTCGAGCTTCCAGGCGTTGAGCGCAGCTTCGGCTTCAGCGGCGCTTGGCGGCCGCCCTTTGTCGTCTTGAAAGCGACGCGCCAAGTCTGCTTTCAAGCTTGGAGTAACGAAAACAGTGTTCGGCTCAGCTTCGCCTGCGACAAACCGATGCACAGCAAACAGCAAAGCGCCGATGATGAAGAAGTGAAGCGTCGGCTGTTGGAGAGCCCGCTTTACTATCGACGATTGTTCAACACGCGCGCGCATGATTCAATTCGATGTTATACTCCAGACCAGCTCGCGCTTCATGCGACAGCGCTCAGAGGTTCCCTTGCGATTCATCAGCATCTGCTCCGTACCGCTTGCCGCTGCGCTCGTCGCCTGCTCGCTCGCCGACGCTCCCGCCGATGAAGACGGCGCGGCGGGCATGTCCAGCACGGGCGGCTCGCTCGCCAACGCTGGAACCAGTTCTACAGCTGGAAACCCGCAAACCGCTGGCAATTCTGGCAACCCCGCGGGCGCAGGCACTGCCGGCAGCGTGAGCCCGGGCGGGGCCAGCAATGCAGGCTCCGCAAGCGGTGGCGCAAGCGCTGGCGGCTCCGCACACCTGGGCGGCTCGGCAAACGGTGGCTCCGGCGTCGGCGGCACGGGTGTTGGCGGTTCCACCCACGGCCCCTCGAACTTGCCGTTGCCGCCCGGCGCCGGCAACGTGCCCAAGCCTTCCGGCACCGGCGCGACCATCACGGTCGTCACCTGGGCAGGCTTCAAAGGCGCCGTGTCGTATTCGTTCGACGACAACAACACGTCGCAGATCCAAAACTACACGCAGCTCAACGCGCTGGGCGTGCCCTTCACGTTCTTCATGTGGACCGGCAAGACCGAATCCACCAACGCAATCTGGAAGACCGCGTTGAAAGACGGGCACGAGATCGCCAACCACACCAAGAGCCATCAAAGCGCCGGCTCTGTTGCCGACATCGAAGCGGCCACCGTCTTCATCAAAGAGCAGCTCGGCGTGCAGCCGTGGAGCATGGCCGCGCCCAACGGCGCCGCCGTCTACACTTCGCTGACCAAGGGGCTCTTTTTCATCAACCGCGGCGTCGGCAACGGCCTGATCGGCCCGGGTGACAACAGCGATCCGTTCACGCTGCCCACGTACATTCCGCCCACAGGCGCCAACGCCACCGCCTTCAACACCCAGGTTGACGGCGCGCGCACCGGCGGGAAATGGCGCACCATGTGCATTCACGGCTTCACGGGTGACGGCTCCGCCTACCAACCCGTCCCGGTCGATCAGTTCATCGAGGGCGTGAAGTACGCCAAATCCACGGGCGAACTGTGGCTCGATACGATCACCAAAGTGGGCGCGTACTGGCTGGGCGAAAAAGCCTTCAACGCCGCCACGACCATGACCTCGGGTACCGACAAGACGTGGACGTGGAAACTGCCCGATCGCTTTCCGACCGGCCACTACCTGCGCGTGACCGTTGCAGGCGGCACGCTCAAGCAAGCCGGCACAGCGCTGACGTGGGATCCGCACGGCTACTACGAGATCGCGCTCGACGCCGGTTCGGTCACGCTGTCCCCCTGACATTGCGTCACTCGAACAACTTGAGGTCCACGGCCTCGGCCAGCTTCTTGTAGCCGGCCGGGTTGAGGTGCAGGTGGTCGCCGGAATCGTAGGCGCTCAGCAACGTATCGAGCTTTGCGGGATCGCGAACAGCGGCGTCCAGATCGATGACCGCGTCGAAGTTGCCGGCTTGGCGGATCCAAGCGTTGACAGTCGTGCGCGCCGCCTCGTGGTCCGCGCTGAAGTAACTGTGACCGTTGAAAGGCAGAATGGTCGCGCCAAACACCTTCAAACCGCCAGCGCGAGCGCTGGTCACAAAGCCGCGATAAGCCGCGATCAGGTCGCTTGCCGTCGTTGCGACGGTGCTCGCGCCGATGTCGTTGACGCCCTCGAAGACGATCAGCCAGCGCGCGGCGCTTTGCTTCAGCACGTCGGCTTCAAAGCGCAGTTTGGCAGTGGGACCCAAGCCGCCAGTCAGCACAGCGTTGCCGCCAATGCCTTGGTTGAGGACGCCAATTTTGGCCGTGCTGGCGTTGGCTTGCAGCCGAGCCGCCAAGGCATCGGGCCAACGGTCGTTGCCGTTGGTGGTCGAGCCGCGCCCGTCGGTGATGGAATCGCCGAGAATGACTAGGGCGTGTGAGTCACTGGCCATCACGTCCACCCCCGAGAGGACGTACCAATGGTCAGCACTAGCGGGCGCGCTCAAGCTGGCGGAAGCCACGCCGTCGCCCGCTTGCAGGTACGAAGTCGTGCGCGCGCCAGGGTGGCCGGTGATGTCCATCGGGATTTCGCCAAACTGAACCGACACCACAAGTTTCGAGAGCGGCGCGAGCGCAAAGTCGGCAGGATCGGAAAAAACGGCTTGTTTCGGCTGGATCGTGATGGAAGCTGCACCCCCGAAGGTGAGCGCTATATCGGTGGCGGGCGTGATGGCGTGGCCACCAGCCGAAGCGGCGCAGTGCACCTTCGTCAACGTCACCGGCGTGTCGCCATACTCGTTCGAGAAGCGCACACGCAAGCGCTGGCCACCGAGCGACACCTGCAACACTTGGCGCAGCGTGTTGTTCGCAAGGCCCGGCGCCGGCGGCTCATTCGCGTCTTCCGTGAGCTGCTGAGCCGTTGCCCAAGTGCCGACCCAACCCTGGCCGCTCGAGCCAGCCACCGGCGCAGTGCCGGCGGTTCCGGAGCCGCCGCTGCCCGCGTTGCCAGCGCCGGCACCGCCCAAGCCGGGGCCAGAACCCGCAGTCGTGCCGGAGCCCGCAACGGAGCCGCCGACTCCGCTTTGGCCAGTGCCGGCAGCCCCGCCCAACGGTTGCTGCGGAGCGCCACCGCCCGCGTTCGCTCCCGCCTGGCTGAGGGCTCCGCCATTGCCGGCTGCGGCAGTTCCGCTTCCAGGCGCGCCCGGATCTGAACAGGCTGAACCGAGGCCAAAAACTACGCCCAACGCGAGGCGCCGAGCAAGACCGCTGCTGAGAAAAGACGTCAACGCACTGCAGTGCAGCTGCGCAGGCCTATCCGTCACGCAAAAACCGGGCGCGCTCGCCCGCGGCCCTGCCGCCTACTTCGGCTCAGCGCAGGCCGTAATCTTTGGCCATGGTCTCGTACAGAGCCATCAGCGTGGGATCGGCGACGAACTTGTTCCAGGCGCCGTTGGTCGTGAACAGCGGGTGATTGGGGTGCGTGTCGTACGAGCGCGTCGGATCCCAATTCATGGTGCCCAGACCGCGATGGTTCGGCAGCTCGAACAGCGTGTCGTTGGCGGCGCGTTGCTCGGCCGAATACTCGGCGATCATGAACTTGAGGTTCGGGTAGCGCGTGGCCAACGCCGCAAAGGTCGTCTTCCACTGTGCGGGCGTGCCCTGATAGCCGGCCACGCCGTTGGGTGCCGTCGCATAGCAAGACTGGCCGAGGATATCGAAGGCCACGCCAGCGCCGAGCACGCCATCGAGCCACCACTCCGACGTCTGCGTGTCGTTGCATTTTTCGATGTGGAGCATGACGTGAATGGTCGGGTCCACCTCGCGCACGGCGCGGATGCCGGCTTTGAGCAGCGTGGCAAAGTTGGCAAAGTTGCTGCCCGAGGCCTTGCCGACGTCCCACAGCATGCCGCTCGTGATTTCGTTACCGATCTGCACGATGTCGGGTCGGGCCGACGTGGCCTTCAGCTGGGTGACGGCGTCATTCGTGTAGTCGTAAGCTATCTTCTCGAGCGCCGTGACCGAGAGCCCCGCCCACGCTGCAGGCGTGGCTTGCGCGCCCGGGTTGGTCCACGTGTCGGAGTAGTGCAGGTCGAGCAAGAAGCCCATGCCGACGGCTTTGACGCGCTTGGCGAGCGTGATGGTGTGCGCCAAATCGCGGAACGGCTGCTCTTTGTCGGCGGCAAACCCGCCAGCCGCGCCAGGGTTCACGAACGTATCGATGCGAATGAAATTGAAGCCGTGATCTTTGAGCAGCTGCTCGAGCGGTTTCGCGGTGCCCGCGTCCGTGTAGGTGGCGCCTCCGTGCTCGTCTTCCATGGTGATGGTGATGTCGGCGCCCAGGATGAACGGCGGCAAGCCGTCCGTTCGCGCGCCGCCACCGCCGCCGGGAGCGCCGCCACCCGGGCCTGCACCGCCGCCGGGACCTGCGCCACCACCGAAGCCGCCGCCGCTAGGCGTGCCGCCGTTGCCGGTGCCGCCCGCACCGCCAGGCATGTTGCCGGCCGCGTTCGCAGGTTGGCCGTTCGTTGCCGAACCGCTCGCACCCGGCGCGCCCGCGCCAGGCGCCACGCTGGAGCCACCAGCGTCGGCGCCCGCTGCCTCACCACCCGGCGTGCTGGAGTTGCCGCACGCAACCGAACCACTGAGCAGCGCTGCCGCGAACCAATGAAAATTTGATGGGGTGCGCATGGCTACTCGGAAGGCTGATCCAGCTATGCCACCTCATCGGACTAGGGTGGTTCGGGTTTCTGCAGGCAGGTCCGCCTCGAACCAGATCGCGCGTTCGCTGACCAAGGCGCCCACGCAATTTTCTGGCAGCGTCGGACGCCTTGGGAGGACGGAATTGTCCCTTTCCGGCGCATGCCCCGAGCAGCCTCAATGCACGAGCCATGACGACTCAAACGAAAGTGGGCGCAAACCTCAGAGCGTTCGGAATTGCAGCTTCGGTCAGTGCACTGGCCCTAGGCTGCGGAGAGTCGAGCGACACCACGCAGGGCGGCGCCGGTGGGCTCGCGGTAGCGGCCGCGGGCTCTCATGCCGCAGGCAATGCGCCGACGTCGAGCGGCGGATCTGTCCAAGTCGGTGGTCAAGCTACCTCCGCTGGTCAGCCATCGGGCGGCGCCGGCGGAACGTTGGGGGCAATTGCTGTCATGCCAAGCGCCGGAACCAGCAGCGCCGGCATGGGCGGAGCGGGCGCGGGCGGCACGAGCAGCGCCGGAGCATCCAGCACGGGCAGCACCATCGTGCCCGACGCCTCCTGGGCTTGTGGCAAAGCGAGCGGCATCGTCGATCCGACGCGCGGCGAGCTCGTGTTCAAAGCGACCTTGACGGTAGGCAGCGTGCGCGACGTGGGCGCGACCCAGTACGGCAAGCGCCGCGCGACCGACCTCACGGGCGGCACAATCTCGGGCGGCCAGCTCGACGCCGCGTTCCTGACCGGCGGGCTCGACTACGAGCTCACGCTTAGCAACGGCGCCATCGAACTCGAGCAAGTGGGCATGCTGAAGGCCCAAGACGGCTCGCTGATTTACCTGCGAACCTGCGGCGTGGCGCCAGCCGGCGAGTCGCTCGTGCGCGTGGTGCCCGACTTCGAGGCGCCGAACGGTAGCTCGGTGGCGTGGCTCAACACGGGCTCTTTCGTGGGCACACGCCGCCTGGACGCCGTCGGCAAGAAGTTGGAGCTGGCCGTGTATGATGTCTCGAAGGTAAGCGGCGAGGCACCCAAGATCGAACTGAAGGATCCGAGCGACACTCCCAACCAGCCTTGGGACTGCGCCAAAGCGAGCGGCAGCAAAGGCGCCGAGGTGTTTACCGAAACCGTCACGCTGGGCGGCTCCCTCTCGGTGGGCGCAAGCAAGCGCGGCTCGCGCAACGTCATTCCCATCACGGGCGGCAGCATCACGGGCAAGCTGACCGGCAGCATCGTGTCAGCCGGCGCGGACTACCAACTCGTCGGCGGCACCACCACGCTGGACGCGCGCTACGTGCTTTCAAGCAACGACGGAGAGACCGTGATCGTGCGCAACTGCGGCCCGTTCGGCGCGCTGATTCCGCAATTCGAGACGCGCGCGGCTGGGCCCTACGCCTTCCTCAACAGCGGAAAGTTCATCAGCTCTGACCCAGGCTCAGCCGGGGGCGGCGTCAAAATCACTTTCTTCGAGCTGAACTAGCTCGCCCCCGACGCGCTACAGGTCCTTACAGCACCGAAAGCTGAGGTGGTAATTGCGATGCGCGTCGGCGGCCATCAACTTGCCTGCGTGCCAAGCCAGCGCGCGCCAGCGGCAATCGTCGGCGTGAGCCTCGAGCTGCTGGAAGATCCACCAGCTGCCTTTCATCTCGTTTTCACCGGTACCGCCACGACTGCCTAGCTCTTCGGCGACGAGCGGCAAGTTCATGTGCTCGGCCGCGTTGCCGTGTTGATCGTAAACGCCAAACGAGCTGACACACTCGGGAAAAGAGCCGGCAGGGTAGGTGTTGCTGCCGCACTCTTCCCAACTTGGCGCGTAGCACTTGGGGCTCTTGCTGGCGCCCGTGCCGCATAGCTTGTGGTTCTTTTCCTTGCCGTAGGCCCACACCATTTCGCGGTCTTTGTTGTGCAGGTATTCCTGCAGCAAGCGCGGCTTGCCAAACGTGTACTCGTGGTCAGTCGAGAGCACGGCGCCGGCGCAGGCGCCTTCCCACTCGTGCGCGTCGCACAGGCGCTTGTCCTGCGCCTTACACAGGTTCTCGGCTTCGTCCGACTTCACCCAAGTGACCGGGTAGTCACAAGCAATGTTGGGGTACTCGTACTGATCGATGCACAGCTTGGCGCTGTCTTTCGTCTGGGCGGCGGCTGGGTCGAAGGCGAGCACCATGTTGGGCGCCGCGCAGCGGGCGTCGCCCGCGCGAAACGCCTGCGCTTGGTGAAGCGCCAAGCATTCGGCGCGCGCCATCGGGTGCTTGGTGATCTTGGGGTTGCCCTGCCCCAGCCAGCGGGAACCTTCGAAGATGGCGCGCGTCTTGGCCAACGCTTCACCCTCGAGGCCCAGCTGCTGCTGCATGTTCTTCAGCAGCACCTCACGCTGAGCAGGAATAGTGTCCGGAGTCTCGTCGATCAGCGCGGGCGGAGCCGGGGCGGCGCTGGGCGTTACGCTCACGGCCTGGGGCGCCGGCTTGGGCACCGACGAGGCGCGCGGCGTGCTGGTTTTCGCGCCGCCGCTCGGTTGCCGCACCGCCTTGACGACGGCCGCCAGCACGAGCCCGCCCACGACGAGCCAAAACAGCAGCAGCAGCGGGCGGCGAGCACCGGGTGAAAGTAACTTGGACACGAGCCGAGCTTCTTGTTAGCAGGCCCCGCGCTCCTGCAAACTGCGTTTCCGCCATGTCCGCTCTGATCTGCCCCCACCAGCCGAACTGTCCGGGCTGCCCCCGCCTTTCGGCGGAAGGGCTGCCGGCGGAGCCGCTAGCCAGGCTGCAGGCATTGGCGGAACGGGCGGGCGCCCCGCCGCCGCTCGTCCACGAAAGCCCACCGATCGAGTTCCGCCGCCGCGCGCGCCTGGCGATCCGGGGCCGGGCCGACGCCCCCAAGCTGGGCATCTTCGAAGCCGCTTCGCATCGCGCGGTGCACATTCCGCGCTGCTTGGTGCACCACCCGGTCATCAATCGCGTCGCCGGGCGCGTGCGCGACACACTGGCCCAGCACCGCATTCCCACCTATTCGGACGCCGCCCACGCCGGCATCGCCCGCTACCTGCAAGTCGTGGTCGAGCGCGAAACCGACTTGGCGCAGGTCACGCTCGTCACCAACAGCAGCACGTCGACGGAGCTTTCAAGCTTCTTCGTGGCTGTGCAGGGCGCGCTCGGCGACGACCTGCACAGCTTGTGGTGGAACGGCAACGCCGAGCGCACCAACACCATTCTGGGCCCCGACTGGCAGCAGCTCTTCGGTCCCGGCTACGTCAGCGATCGCTCCGGCGCAGCGCGCATCTTTTACCCCCCGCAAGCCTTCGGCCAGAGCAACCTCGATCTGGCGATGCAGCTGGCCGCGCGCGTCCGCGAGTTTGCGCAGCCTGGCGCGCGCGTCGCCGAATACTACGCAGGCGTCGGCGCCATTGGCCTTGGCTTGGCAGAAACAGCCGCCGCGCTGCGCTTGAACGAATTGGGTGAAGGCTCCATAGCCGGCCTAAGGCACGGCATTTCCGAGCTACCAGAAGCCGTGCGCGAAAACGTTACGCTGCACGCAGGCGCAGCCGGTGAGCACGCTTCGCTCATCGCGCAATCCGACTTCGTGATCGCCGATCCACCGCGCAAGGGGCTCGATGCTGAGCTAGTGAGCGCGCTCCTTCAAACCCCGCCGGCACGCTTTGCCTACGTGTCCTGCGACATCGACTCATTCGAGCGCGACGCGGCGCAGCTGCTCGAAGCATTTCGGCTCACCGCGCTCGAGGCCTACGACCTCTTCCCGCACACCGAGCACCTGGAGACTTTGGCGGTTTTCGAGCCGCGCTGACTGCTCCGCGCGAGAAAGTTCTGCGCGGCCATGTGCTACGCTGAGCGGGTCATGCGCGTCGCCGCCATCCCGACCTTGGCGCTGCCATTGCTGCTCATCCACTGCGGCTCCAAGGGTGATCTGATCATCGGCGAGTTTCAGCACGTCAGCACGACAGGCGGCGCGAGCGTGATTCCGAGCGCGGGCAGCGGCGCCGACTCCAACACGGCAGGCACGGCAGGCACCGCGGGCGCCACCGGCGGCAGCGACAGCGCGGACAGCGGCGGCAGCCTGAGCGAAGGTGGCGCGCTCAGCGGCGCGGGCGGCAGCGCGGGCGAAGCAGGGGAAGCAGGCGCGCCCGAAGTCGCGGGCGGCGCGCCCAGCAGCTGCCCGCTCGGTGAAGAGCCTCCGCTCGGCAGCCTCATCCACCGCTACAACTTCGACGGCACAGGTGTAACCGTCGTCGACAGCGTGGGTGATGCCGACGGCAACCTAGTCGGCGGCGCAGCACTCGACGGCAGCGGCGTGCTCTCGCTGCCCGGCAATCGCGATGGGCAGCCGGATCAGTACCTGAATCTACCCAACGCCCTGATCTCCAACCTCCAGGGCGTCACCATCGTGACTTGGACCACGTGGCAGGGCGGCGCGGGCTACCAGCGCATCTTCGACTTTGGCATCAGTGATCTGGGCGAGGTCCAAGGCAACTCGGGCAAGAGCTACATCGCGGTCATGCCCTCCACGGGCTTTGCGAACGGCACCGGCCTGGGCGCCGAGGTCGCCGCGCCTGGCTCCGCCACGCTGCAGCTGCCCTCGCCAGAAATGGTGCTCAAGCGCTCGGCTCAAGTCGCCTTCGCGTTCGAAAGCGGCGTGAGCCTTGAGCTGATGCTCGACGGAAAGTCGCTGATCCGCTCGTCCACCAGCTTGAAGCTGAGCGACATCAACGACGCCAACACCTGGGTCGGTGAATCCCAGTGGTCGAAGGACCATTGCTATCACGGCACCTTCGACGAGCTACGCATCTACAATGTGGCCCTCACCGCCTGCCAAATGCAGACGTTGTTCGAGCGCGGCCCGGCCACACCTTAGGGTTATTCATTATATTTTTCATGGAGTTAACTGTCCGCGGCTAGTTCCGGCCCGCGCCTTGACAGATACCTCTAAAGTTTCAATAATTCGTGAAAGCGGACCGCCGCTTCACGTTGATGACGCAGCTAGAGTCCGCCGATCGCACGCTCCACTTGCTGGAGCGTGGCCTGTCCGAAGCAGCCAGCTCGAAGACCCTCCAGTGGTTGAGCGTGCCGGTGCCGCTGCTTCAGGCGGAGGCATTGCTGGCGGCTGAGCCGCAAGCCGACGCTTGGTATTGGTCGGGCGGGCGCGATCAAGAGTTTGTTGGCATCGGCGTGGCAAAGCGACTCACTGGGTCCGGCCCCGAGCGCTTCGAAAGCATCGATCGCCAGCTGCAGGAGCTTTGGAGCTCGCTCGAGCCACACACGTCGGTCGACGCGGCAGCGCCCGAGCCACGCGTGGTCGGCGGTTTCGCCTTCCAGACGGGCCGCGCGCGCCAAGCGCCCTGGGACGGCTTCGGCGAAGGCCAGCTCGTCCTGCCTCGCTTGACGTACACGCGCCGCGAGGATCGCGCCTGGTTGACCTTGGCCGCGGCTCCGCAAGAGCTGGCCTCGGCGGCCGAACGCGCGCGCTTCCTAAACGAGGCATCTCAGCTGGTCGCGGCCGCGAGCGCGGGCCAACAGCCCGAACTCGAAACGCTGCCCGGCCCCCTCGAGCTCGGCGAGCGCAGCGCCGATGAGTGGCGCGAGCAGATCGAGCAGGTCAAGCGCGCCATCGCGCAGGGCTCGTTCGAAAAGGTCGTGCTGGCGCGGCGTGTTTTGGTGCGCTTTGCCCGCGAGCTTTCGCCGGCGCGCGTGCTTTCACGACTGCGCGACAGCAGCCCCGGCGCGCCGCGCTTCGCGTTTCGGGTGAACGGCGTCACCTTCATCGGCTCGCCCCCCGAGCGTTTGCTGGCCAAAACAGGCCTGCACATCGAGACTGAAGCCGTCGCAGGCTCGCTACCGGCCAGCGATGCGGGCGCAGCCGAACGGCTGCTGAGCGACGCCAAGCTGCTGGCAGAGCACGCGCCGGTCGTGCAGGATTTGCTCGAGCGCTTGCGCCCGGTGGCGGACCTGCAGCCGCTGCCCGAGCGCCCGTACGCGTACCGCGCGCGGCACATCTTGCACCTCAAGACGCCCATCAGCGCCACCTTGCGCAAGCCAGAGCGCGCGCTCTCGCTCTTGTCGCGCATCCATCCCACGCCCGCCGTCGGTGGCTACCCGACGGCTCCGGCGCTCCGGTTCATCGCCGAGCACGAGCCCGACGAGCGCGGTTGGTACGGCGGCCCCATCGGCTGGATCGATTCGCGCGACAACGCCGACTTCGCCGTCGCGCTACGCTCGGGCGTGATCGCCGGCAAGCAAGCGCACCTGTACGTGGGCGCAGGCATCGTCAGCGGCTCAGACAGCGAGAGCGAGCTGCAAGAGACCGGCTGGAAGCTCAAGGTTCTGTTGAGCGCGCTGGGCTAGCTTCTTCGGGCCGCGCTCATCGATCGAGCGGGAATCAACAGGAAGGCGGGAAGGCGAGAAGCGAGATTCTTGGGTTCGCGCGCTTCGCGCCAGAACCCGCGATCTGCTCTTCTGCTCGCTTCCAAGCAGAATATTTTTGATTTTGGTCCTCCAAAAGCAAAAACGCGCTCTCGCTTCCTGCAGAACTTCCCGCCTTCCCCTGAGGTCTGGTTCCATCTCGATGCTGCGGGGGAATTTACGGGGTGTTCGGCTGTTTGAGAGGGCATGGAATCGCAGCCGGCAGCGCGAGTTTGGGCTTGGGAAGAGT
>Ga0114940_10000467_pt1 | contig 19162 bp, 18 predicted proteins | sample ColdCreekSource_FD_87195 | JGI IMG/M metagenome (GOLD analysis project Ga0114940, IMG submission 87195) | Groundwater microbial communities from Cold Creek, Nevada to study Microbial Dark Matter (Phase II) - Cold Creek Source | ecosystem: Environmental > Aquatic > Deep subsurface > Groundwater ... | reverse complement strand
GCGAACATCCGCGCTGAACACGGCCACCGGCTCATCGCGGGCACCGTCGGATTTCTGACGGCGATTCTAGCGGCAGCGCTGTGGCGTACGGACTCAAGGCCCTGGGTGCGACGACTGGGCTGGCTCGCACTGGCGGCGGTCATCGTACAAGCTGGGCTGGGCGGAATTACCGTCCTCTACTACCTGCCACCCTTTGTTTCCGCCGCGCACGCCACTTTAGCGCAGGCATTTTTCGCGGCAATCGTCACGCTGGCTTTGATCACGTCCAAGAGTTGGTTTGAAGAACGTCCGCTGCTACCACAGCGCGATAAGAAACCCCTACAGCGCTTTTGTGCCTTCGCCGCAGCCGCCATACTTCTTCAGATTGCGCTTGGTTCAAGCGTCCGCCACACGCCGTATCATCCCAATATGCCCCAACTGAACCACACCTTCTGGTGGCACATCGGCGCGCACTTGGTCGGCCTGCTGTACGTGCTCCATTGCGTAGTCCGCGTCATCGTCCGTGTGTTGCGGCGGCACGGAGACGAATCTGCGCTGGTCATACCGGCCAGTTTTCTTGCTGGCGTCTTAGGCATTCAGTTCATGCTGGGCATCGGCGCGCTTTTCCTCCGCTTAAACGAATTTGAGTACGATCCTGCCAGTTGGAAGGTTCTACTCAAGACAGCGCACGTCGCCGGCGGCAGCTTAGCTCTGGGCGCGGCTGTCCTGCTGATGCTGCAAGCGTACCGGCGCGTGGCGCGACTGGATTCTCCGGCAATCAAAGCGGCGGGGGAGCGTACTGCGCTACTGTCGCAAGGGAGCGCCGGATGAGTACGCTGGCGGTCATGCTGGACACTTTGGCGGGCGTTTCTCGCTCGCGCCTGAATGATTTGGTCGCACTGACCAAACCGCGCCTGAATGCGCTTGTGCTTTGGGCGGCGGCGGCAGGCTTCATGCTGGGAGCGCAGGGGCCGTTCGAGCCGCTACTGCTCGTCCACACACTGTTGGGTATTTTGCTGGTGGCCTCCGGTGCCAGTGCCTTGAACCAGGTCCGCGAACGCGAAGCCGATGGGCGCATGAAACGCACGGGAATGCGTCCTTTGCCAACCGGGCGAGTGCCGGTGGCCGTGGCCTTGGCCTTAGGCGTAGCGCTTAGTTTGGGCGGGACCGTTTATTTGTGGTTAGCCACCACGCGCATGGCGGCCGCGCTCGCGCTCTTGTCGTTGGTTCTGTACGTCTTCCTCTACACACCGCTGAAACGCCACACCCCGCTCAACACGCTCGTAGGTGCCTTCCCCGGCGCGCTGCCCCCGCTCATCGGCTGGGCCGCCTCGGGCAAACTCAACGGCGCAGCGGGCACGCTCTTCGCCATCGTTTTTCTATGGCAAATGCCGCACTTCTTCGCCATCGCGTGGCTCTACCGCCACGATTACGCGCGCGGTGGCTTCAAAATGCTGCCGGTCATCGAGCCTGGCGGGCGCAGCACCGGCGCACGCGCGGTGCTGTATGCAGCCGGACTGGCGGGTGTCTCCTGGATGCCGACGCTTTGGGGCTTAACCGGCTGGTACTTCGCCGTTGGCGCGCTGGTACTTTCGCTGGTCTACCTGGGCTTTGCGATCCACTTCGCCCTCAAGCGTACCGATGCCGCCGCGCGAAAACTTTTCTTGTGCTCGGTGATTTACCTACCGTTGGTGCTGGCGGGGATGATATGGGACCGAGTATAGCGCCCCCCGCCATCGAACTCGTCAACCTCGCCTACCATTATGGCACGCGCACCGCGCTTGAAGACGTGAGCTTTTCCGTTCCCACCGGAGAAATTTTTGGCCTGCTAGGACCCAACGGATCGGGCAAGACCACGCTCTTTCGCATCTTGAGCACGCTGCTCCCTCCGCAATCCGGCACCGTGCGCATCCTCGGGCAGGATTTAGTAAAAAACTTAACGACGCTGCGACGTGCCTTGGGCGTGGTCTTTCAGGCCCCCAGTCTCGATAAGAATCTGAGCGCCGAAGAAAACCTGCGCCACCAGGGTCATCTGTATGGACTCATGGGGCGCACGCTTTCGGCGCGTATCGACGAACTGCTGGCCCGCTTCGGCATGTCCGACCGGCGGTATGAACTCACCGGTAAGCTGTCCGGCGGACAGCGCCGCCGCGTGGAGCTGGCCAAGGGGCTACTGCACCGTCCCCGCATCCTGTTGCTCGACGAACCCTCCACGGGACTCGACCCCGGCGCGCGCCGTGAACTGATGCGTTATCTGAAAGACCTGGCGCGCGAAGGCGTCACGTGCCTGCTCACCTCGCACGTGCTGGAAGAAGCCGACGCTTGCGACCGACTGGGGATCATGAGCCTGGGTAAACTCGTTGCGCTGGACACTCCTTGCGCGCTTCGAGCGCGTATCGGCGGGCAAGTGGTTTGCGTGCAATCCAAGAATCCTCCTACGCTGGCGGCTCAAATCGCCGCGCACTTTGCGGTCGTGCCGCAGGTTCTTGACGGCAGCGTGCGCATCGAACACAAAGATGGGCATCGCTTCGTTGCGCAACTAGCCGAAGCTTTTCCAGGTGCAGTGGATTCGATTTCCGTAAGCAGACCGACGCTTGAGGATGTGTTTGTGCACCTAACCGGCCACCGCATCGGACAGGACGAAAGGCCGGTTGGCGCAGTCGGTAAACAGATATGATTTTAGCCGTCTACACCCTTAGCGCTCGCGAACTGGTGCGCTTCTTCCGCCAGCGCAACCGCGTCATCGGCGCTCTGGCACAGCCCATCATCTTCTGGCTGCTCTTCGGTGCCGGTCTGCATGGGTCGTTCAACCGCGACGCCGTGGGTGGGCTGTCCTATATGGAATACTTCGTGCCGGGCGTGACGGCCATGATCCTGCTCTTTACTGCTATTTTTTCAACCATCTCCATTATCGAAGACCGCCGCGAAGGATTCTTGCAAGCGGTGCTGGTCGCGCCGGTTTCTCAGGCAGCGTTGGTACTCGGGAAGTTTTTCGGCGGGACCCTGCTGGCCGTGCTACAGGGCACGCTGTTCGTTGGCTTGGCGGTTCTGACCCAGGACAGCCTGACGCTGAATCTTCTCAACGCCGCCGCACTATTAGGCGCGATGGCAGTGGTGGCCTTCGCGCTGGTGGGCTTGGGATTCTGCCTCGCGTGGCGCTCGGAATCTACGCAGGGCTTTCACTCCATCATGAGCGTCTTTCTGTTCCCGATGTGGCTGCTCTCGGGCGCATTCTTTCCTGCTGCGGGCGTACCGTTGTGGCTGGAGTGGACGATCAAATTGAACCCCCTGACGTATGGCGTGGCGTTGCTGCGTCACGCACTGTATCTTGACGCAACCAAGACCATCGCCGAAGGCATACCGTCCGCGCCGCTCGCGCTGGGCGTCAGTTTGGGCTTCGCGGCACTGATGTTTGCGCTGGCCTGCACCACGGCAAGTCGGCGCGTCCAAGGGGATTTATTATGAACCAAGTGCCAAGCGCACCCACGGCACAGCTCACGCCCGTCACCAAGAACCCAACACCCGTACGCGCTGGTGGCACCTTACTGCGCTTGCTGCCTATCCTGTTGCTTGCCACCCCTGGAGTGCTGTTCGCGGTCGTCGTCGCGGGGCGTTACCTACAGCAGAAAGACGCCGCTCCACTCCTCCCGGTCCTGAGTACCTTACCTGACTTCAAGTTAACCGAACGCAACGGAAACCCGGTCACGCTCGACAATCTGAAAGGCCGCATCTGGATCGCGGACTTCATCTTCACCCGATGCGCCGGTCCGTGCCCGATCATGACCGGCCACATGGCGACGCTGCAGCACACCATCAAGCGCAAGACCCAGGACCTACTCCTGGTCTCGTTCACGTTAGATCCAGAAAACGACACGCCCGAAGCTCTCGACAACTATGCCAAGTTGCACAAGGCCGAGCCGGAACGCTGGTTGTTCGTGCGCGGGGAAAAGGCCGCTATCCAGCGCTTGGCGACGGAAGGCTTCAAACTCGGTGCGCTTGAGCAAGTTGAGGGCGAGATCATCCACTCCACGCGTTTCATACTGGTCGATGCGCTCGGGCGCATCCGTGGTTATTACGATGGCCAGGAAGCCGGCAGTATTCAGAAATTACGCCGGGATCTTGACCTGCTCATTAAAGAAAGCACGCGGTAAAGATGGATTCAGCGCAAGGCTCATTTGAGACCAACGCTTTGTTTCCCGAAGAGTTCCTTTCCTTTCTACCCACGCTCAACGGCAGCTTGAACGCCTGCGTCACGGTGCTACTGGTTTGCGGGTGGGTGTTGATCAAACGTAAACAGATTGGTCCACACAAGTTCTGCATGTTGGCCGCCACGGCGCTCTCGGCGATCTTTCTAACCAGTTATTTAATTTACCATTTTCACCACAAAATGACCGCGTTCCCTGGCACGGGCTGGGTGCGACCCGTGTACTACACGATCTTGATTACCCATGTAGTCCTGGCGGTAGCGAACCTGCCTTTGGTGATCGTGACCTTGACGCACGCGTTGCAGGGCGACTTCGAACGCCACCGGAAGCTCGCACGCATTACCCTCCCGATCTGGATCTATGTGGCCGTGACGGGCGTGTTTGTTTATTTGATGCTGTACGTGTGGTTTCCTAGCACATAAAGCGCAGATGGGAACTGTCGGCGCTCGCACAAAGTCATTCTTTAATTTTACGATTAATTGGACTTCTTCACCGGCGCAACGCCATCCAAGAGGTCCAGCGCCTTGCGCGCTTCCTGCTGCGTCTCTGGGTTATCGTCGACCAGCATGTGCTCAAGCGCCTGGCGCCCGGTATCGTCCTTAAGTCGCGCGAGGGCAATGGCCGTGTTCCACGTCACGTACTGTCCGTGGTCTTTCTGATAGGCCTCACGCAAAGCAGCGCGGATTTGCTCCAGCTTTAGCGCCGGTGCGTTGGGTGCCGCGCCTGACGTAAAATGATACCAGCCCACAGCGCCCAGTGCGTAGGCACAGGCGGCGCGCACGCCGACGTCAGGGTCGTGCTGGAGGCGCTGGATGAGCGCCTCCGCCGTATTAAGGTCCTTGAGCAAGGCTAAACCCTGCGCGGTGTAGAGGCGCATCCGCGTATTCGTTTCTGCGTCCTTCCCGCGCGGCTCGTTCAGCGCCTGTACCAGCGTCTCGGCCGCACGGCCATCTGGATCGTTCAGTCGTCCACCCACGAACCCAGAGAGATACGCCGCCCAAACCCGCACACTGGTGCGGCGCTCGTCGGCGGAACGCAGCATGTCGCTGGGCGACCAGACATCCACGTCCTCGTCCAATTCAGGCTTCTGAACGATCTCCAAAAGCGCCGCTAGCACATCCGGGTTGAGGACCTCGGGGCGGTCCTTGTTCTCGGCGACTTCTCGTGCCACCTTCCAGCGAGAACGCCGATTTCCGCCTGCAGCCATGCCTTCGCGTAGTTCCAGTGCGTATTGGGCGGACTTCTTCGGTTCACGAAGGAACCACCAGCCTAAAAACAGAATCCCACAGACGCCCCCGCCCACCACGGCGGGAAAGAAGACCATCGAAAGCAGGAAACTGCGCCGCACTTCCGGCGGCAAATCACGGATGTGGACATCCTGCTTGGCCACGTTGGGCGGTGTGGGTTTGCCTATTTCTGTGGAACCGGGGGGTGGAGGGGTGTAGGACATAGCGTTTCGAGTAGCAACTCTTAAAATCTTGCTCCCCAAACTGGATAGCCACGCTCTTCAGAGGCTATTTCGCCAGCGACGATAAACACTTTGGATGTCCTTGCAAGAACCCTGCTCAAATGGCGACGCAGGTCGCAGGACAGTGCACCTTCAAGGCGTGTAAAAAGCCATGTGATTCGGCTTGTCATCGACATCGGCTCAAATCCATCCCAAACCTCGTGACGCCGATCATATGTTGAAGAAGTAATCTGGAATGAACACGATGTACTTCAAGTTGACGGTCCAGCGCAGCAGCATCTTGATGGGCACGCTCAGCATGACCAACAGATGAATGGCCACGACGGAGAAGCGGATGAAGCCAACTTGCTGGTAGAATTTCTTAAAGAGCACCACCCCTACGCCGGGCAGGATCGCGAAGTAAGCCAGAATCAGCGCAAAACCGGGCCACTCACGCTTCCACCACTCGGTCGGCGGGGCCTTCTTTAGCAGCCACTGCCAGTAGTATTCGGACAAGTTGACGTTGTTCAGCGAAAGCAGTTTATGCGGATCCTTAGTTTCGTATAGCCCGAAGAAGTTCCAGTTCGGTCCGCGCAGGAACGTGCCAACGAAAATCAGCACGACCCACAGAATCAGGAAACCAAACAGGAACGTGCTGATGGCGAACTTGCGTTGTTCGAACGTGTAGTAACCCACGCCTTTCGGGTTGCAGTCACAATACGGAATAGCGATGAGTCCCGAGATGATCATGCCCGGCAGGAGTACGCCAGCAATCCACGGATCGTAATACACCAACAGTTCCTGCAGGCCCAGAAAGTACCACGGGGCTTTCGACGGGTTCGGCGTCTTGGCCGAACTCGCAAACTGTTCCAACGGTGCCTCGAGGCCCACCGACCAGAAAAAGAGCAGGACCATGGCAAAAGCGGCCACTATGGCTTCGATGTAGATAAGATACGGCCAGACGTGCAGTTTCTCTTCAGCCGCCTCGTGCTCCTCCGAGCGCAGGCCCTGCCGAAAGCGGTCGTCGTTGCGCACCGCCTGGTAGAACGCCACCCACAGGCAGAAGCTAGTGAGGTACAGCATGATCCAGATCGGCACATTGTCGGGCTTGATGGCTTCAGCTTTAAATTGCGGATTGAACAGCGAGACGATGAAGAAAAGTATCGATGCGGCCAGAAGGCCCAGTGCCACGGGCGGCTTGACCAATGCCTTTCGGAAAGCTAAGGCCCCAACCAGCGCCGCCACCGATCCTCCAAAGATGAGGTGGGGCTGACAAAACGCATCCACCGCACGGAAGAAAGGCTGAAGGGCTTCGGGTCCCGCACCGCCTGCTGCACTCATCTTGCTCTCCGCCGTTGCGCTAAGTTCTTTTATTACCGGCCTTGCTTCTTGCGCGGTGGGATCATCCCACCCGTGTTCCGCCGTGCTTACAGCCGATTGGCGTTACCTACCCTACAACGGCGCGCTGAAACCATCTTTGCGTATGCGCCAGAAATGCACCGCCATCAGAAACCCAGCCACCAGCGGCAGGAAGACGCAGTGCAGCACATAAAAACGAAGCAACGTGCTAGGGCCTACGAGCGATCCACCTAAAAGCAAGGAACGGATGTCATCTTTTGAATGCACGATCTTGAAATCGTCGTAACCAAGCAACGAAGCACCTGGGCCTTCGTGCCCCAGTAACGGCGTCGCACGCGCCATGTTGGTGCCTACTGTAACGGCCCAAATCGCTAGCTGGTCCCACGGCAGCAAGTAGCCCGTAAATGAAAGCAGCAGAGTCAGTTTCAGCAAAATAACGCCAACGCCCCAGTTGAACTCGCGCGGGGCCTTGTAGCTGCCCGTCATAAAGACTCGCAACATATGCAGCCAGACAATGATCACCATCGCATGCGCGCCCCAGCGGTGGACATTGCGCATGAACATGCCCAGCGGCACATCCTCTCGCAAGGCCATGATGTCGGCATACGCGTATTCAGGGGTGGGATGATAGTAAAACATGAGAAACACGCCGGAGATAGTCAGGTGTAGAAACATAAAGAAGGAAAGGCCGCCCATGCACCAAGTGTACCGCATGCGTACGGCGTGACCTTTGAGCTTGGCCGGGTGCAGGTGCAGAAAAAGGTTCGACAACACGACCAGCGTGCGATTGCGATCAGTATCTGGGAAGCCATGGCGAAAGATGGATTTCCAAATGACCGACTGGTAGACGCTATCGTCGAGCAGTTTGCGGACCTGATCTCCAATGGTACTCATCTCGTCGCGGTCTCTTTTTCTTGGAAAGCCCGTCCAGCCACCCAGCCCGGAGTTGGGCCAAAGTGGTCCTTGGTATGCATTCACTTAATGGAGCGGGCGAAACTATAAACCTCTACCATTTTCTGTCAACGGCAGCGACTGAGGGAATCGAGACCCAGAAGTAAGGCGAACACTCCTCGCTTTACGCGCCGCGCTCAACGCTCTACGCTCGCGCCCAATGCCCACGACCTATTTTATACTCGCCGGCGAGGCCAGCGGCGATTTGCACGCAGCCAAACTCATGGCGGCCTGGAAAACGCTTGAGCCAGACGCGCGTTTTATCGGCATGGGCGGGCCGAAGATGGCGACCGCAGGACTGGAAGTAGCCAAGGACTTGGACGGCATGCAGGTGGTTGGCTTCTGGGAAGTCGCGAAACGCTATGGCTTTTTCAAGCAGGTCTTCCACAAGCTGCTGGACCGCGTGAAGCAGGAACGTCCAGCAGCGCTGATCTGCATCGATTACCCCGGTTTCAACCTGCGTTTTGCCAAGGAAGTCCGCAAACTCGGCATCCCGTGCTTGTACTACATCGTCCCACAGGTGTGGGCCTGGAAGCCCAAGCGGGCGGGACGGATGGCGGAGTACATCGACCGCGCGTACTGCGTCTTTTCTTTCGAGCCGCCCTTCTTCGACAAGTTTCGCGCGCCGTCACGCAAGATGAAGACCCTTTTCGTCGGGCATCCGCTGTTGGACCAGACTCAACCGCCGAAACTGGAACTGCCCAAAGAACGCCAACACATCACGTTATTGCCTGGCAGTCGCATTAGCGAATTTGAAGCACATGGGCTTACTTTGTCAGAAGGTTTCCATGCCGCCCTTAAACTGCGCAGCCAACTCGTGGCCTTCATGTCCCTGTCGCCCAAACTGCGTACGCGACAAGCGAAGCACATCTTGGAACACCTTCGTTTCGGGTCTATATCGAACAGGCCCGTGGAAGGCGCTGCTACCGAGTTCGTAGCAAAGATCATTATGGGGCCAGCCGCTGACGAGAGTAAATACCTACAGGCCATGGGGCCGTACTGGGAAAGCACCGACCTGCCGCACGCTTCGTTCCTGCCTGCGCTTGCCGACTTCTCGGTCGTCAAGTCAGGTACCTCAACGCTTGAAGCTGGCTTGCAGGGCAATCCCATGTGCGTGGTCTATAAAGGCGATCTGATCAGCTTCGCTATCGCGCGCTTGCTGGTTGATATCCCCTGCTTCTCGCTCGTGAACATTGTCCTCGGACGCTACGCCGTGCCGGAACTGCTCCAAAGCGAAGTCAACCCGCAACGCATCGCTGCTGAGATCGAACGCGGAATCACCGACCAGCGGTATATCGAGCAACAGCGCGCCGCCCTCTCTGAACTGCCCGGAAAACTCGGAGGCCCAGGCGCATCCCAGCGCGCGGCTAAAGGCATGTTAAATTTTCTTCGCGGGAAGGAGTGAAGTACGGAACTGCAAAAAACGGCAACCATCGAGACCTTGGCAAGTTCACCCGCACGCTGCACTCACATGATCCATAAGTCTAAACAAATACTCTGTGCTTTAGGCGGCACTGAGCATAGGCTGCCAAGCCTTCAGTAAGGGCCTTAAGTAGAGCGTAGGATACTGGCATGCCAATCCATGATGTTGTCGTCTGCACCAAAACAAGCGACGTGACCGGCGCGGTCAAGTCCGCACTCGAAACCGCCCTGACGGGCAAGGAAATCAAGGTTGCCGAGCACAACCAGGTGCGCCTTGGATTTCTCAAACAGCCCTGCCAACGCTACGACGCGTACGTGTGTGAGAACGGCGACGACGCGCACGTGATCGAGGTCTACGCGAAGGTCTTTCATCGCCAAGCGTGGCTCGACAAACTCATTTGCATCGTCAGCCAAGACGAGGACGTAAAGATGCACGCGAAAAAAGATGGGTTTCCCTGCTTCGATACGCCTGCGCATCTGGCCGATTATCTGATATCGAAAGCCAGCTAAACCATTTCAGAACGCCCTGTATTCAGCAGAGGGTGCGGCATGAACGTGGTCCTCATCGGCCTGCGGGGCACGGGCAAGTCCACCTGCGGTAAACTGCTCGCGCAGCGGCTGCGCTGGATTTTTATCGACACCGATGCGGTCGTTCAGGAACACACGGGCAAGTCCATCCGCGAGATCTTCGCAGAAGGCGGCGAGACGCACTTTCGGCGGCTTGAAGCTGCGGCAGTTCGGCAGGCGACGCAGCACGCAGAGGCCGTTATAGCCTGCGGTGGCGGTGCGGTGCTCAATCCAGAAAACGTCGCCGACATGCGCCGCCAGGGCTTCGTGATCCATTTGAGCGCACCGCCAGCGGAACTCTGGGGGCGCATCGAGAGCGACCAGAAGACTGCCACGCAGCGCCCCACCTTACTTTCGGGCAGCTTGAACGGCATGCAGGAACTCGAGAAACTCCAGCTGAATCGTTCCGCCGCCTACTCCGCCGCACGCGACACCGAACTCAACGTCTCTGGGCGTACTCCGGAGCAAGTCGTGGAAGCGATGGTGCTGCTATTGCACGCAAGAGGCGTACTGAAGGGAACAGCGTAACTCACGCCTGTTCGCAAACTGCCCATGGTTTTATGGACGGCAATTCGTGTAAATTCGTGGATGTGCTCCTTCTTGACTCTCTATCCGCCCGTGATACGGTCCCGCCTTCTGTTGGAAACATAAGGAGGTACAGCGCATGGGTGCCGCAACAGTTCCTGTCACGGACACGAGCTTCGAGACCGAAGTCGAAAAACACACGGGCTTTACCCTGGTCGATTTCTGGGCTGAATGGTGCGGCCCCTGCCGCATGATTGGCCCGGCGCTGGAAGAACTGGCCACCGAATACGGCGAGAATCTCAAGGTTGCCAAAGTGGATGTCGATGCCAGCCCCGACACCGCAGCCAAGTTCGCCATCCGCTCTATTCCATGCCTGATTTTGTTCAAGGATGGCAAGCAGATTGACCAGCGCGTGGGCGCGCACAACAAGTCCCAACTCAAGACGTGGATTGACGGCAAGATGGTTTGATGCAGGGATTCAGACATCCCGAATCAGAGCTCATGCTCCTCATTCCAACAACGTCGCCGTCAAAAACGTAAACAGCGCCTGCAAGCCGTCGTGCGTGACGTGTTCCACTGCGCGCAGCGCACGGATGCGTTGATGGTCGGCCAGCATCGCAGCTTGCAGCGGCACTTCATACTTGAAATAAATCTCCTTAAGCTCATGCAACCGCTTGGCCTGTTCGTCCTTTGAAAGGTCCGGAGCTGCGGCGGTGGTATCTGGTGCTTCGCGCGCCGCACGCAGGATGAGCGCCTTCTCGGCCTCATTGCCCGCTTCCAGCGCCAGCGCAAAAAGCAGTGTGGGCCGACCGTTCAAGATGTCGCCACCGGCCTTGACCTTGTTCGGCGCGTCGCCTTCCACATCCTTCAAATCGTTCTGAATCTGGTACGCCACGCCGAGGTGCTTACAGAACTCAGACAGAGCCGCATCCCAAGGACCGTCGCCACCACCCAGAACTACGCCTGCGTATAGCGCCGTGTCAAAGGCTGGTGCGGTCTTCAGCGCGTACAATTTAAGCGTATCCAGCGGTTTTAGATTTTTCTCCGCGCCCTTGCGCCAGAGCAGTTCCGCGCCCTGGCCTTCGGCCAGCTTCACGTGCGCCTCAGCCAGCTTGCGCAGGATCTTCGCGGCCTTCTCTGCGCCGATGCGCGGCATTTCCTCTCCGACCATCTTGTAGCCACGTCCGAGCAAGTAGTCGCCGATGTTCAGCGCCACCGGCACCGAGTGCGACTTGTGGAGCGTCTCCGTACCGTAGCGGAAATCGTCGTCGTCCTCGATGTCGTCGTGAATCAGAGAAGCCTTGTGGAAGAATTCCATGGCCGCGCTGACGCGCTTCACTTCTAGCGGTATATCTTCTTGGTCCGTCAGTGCCTGCCAGGCGGCTTGCGTGAGGAACGGGCGGAAACGCTTACCTCCTTTACGCATCCAGGCGACAGAAATCCTTTCTGTTTCGGCGACCTTATCGCCGCGCGGCAAGGTCCCCCGTTCGTAGGGCGCGATCTGCTCCAACGGCTTCGGGTCAAAATCGTGGACCACGTTGCGCAAAAGCGGCACGAAGCTGCGTGTACGTTTCGTTTCCAGGCCCACTTTTTGATAGCCGAGCGACTGGTACACCCAATCAATATCCACCTCGGTATTGTGACAGGTATCACGCAGAAGCGGGATGGCGATAGCCGGCATACCCAGTTGCAAAACCTTATCGAAGGCTTTTTCGAGCACGTTCAGACAGGCGACGCCCAGGATGCCCTCGACTTCGCCTGTGGCGATGAGTTTCAACACCACGGGCGTACCTTCGGCGATGAGGACGTTGTAGCCCATGCGCTTGCCGATTTGGTCGAAGTCGGCCAGTGAGCACAGCCCGCAGTTGTTGCAGTGAAGCTGTACGTCGTCGAGCTTGGCCGTACAGTTCTCGGCCTGCTTTAGGCAATGCGGCATGGAGAACAGGCGCTTCTCGAAGGGAATCGCAGCGAACTCGTCGCGCCAGTATTCGTTGTTGAGCATCACCATGGCAAAGCCGACGTACGAGCGGTCGTAGCCAAGCGGCGTGAGCAGTTCTTCAGCGGCGGTTTGCAGTGCTTGCTTTTGAGGAGGGCGGTTGCGCGATAGCTTTCTAGCAACCACGCCTGCCGCACACCGAATTTTCTCGCGCTCTTCCTTCGTGGCCGGGATGCTCTTGAAGGTATCGCCCGCAGGCCGCCATTCGTCGTGCTTGTAAGGCGTGGGTGCGTGGGCTTCCAGGGTGCCCTGCGTGGCGTTACGGCTGATTTCGCTGACCTGCACCGAAACGGGCGGCGCTTGAACCAGTTCGGTTTGCGGAGAACGCTTCGTGTGGTCTGCCGAGTTCGTCGCCATGCCATGCTCCTCTCGGCCCAATCAGGCCGGACCTAGACTCGTGCAACTTCCGTTATCCGACAGACGTCCGTGGGCTTCCACAAGGCTTGTGCCTTGGCCCACGCGTGCAGTCCACCCAGCGCATAACAGAGTGGGTACAGTTCTTCGTAGTACCACAGCACGGCAAAGTAAAACCCTATTGGAGCAGGATCCCAGGAACCGTCTGCGCGTTGCTGTTCGAAGAGCCAACGTGCAGCACGTTCGCAGTTTTTGTGATCTGCACGCCCACCGAGCGTCGCCAAGGTGCGCAGCGCTAGGCCGGTCTCTTCGGCGGTGCTGCGTGCGCCCATGCAGCCGCCGAAGCCACCGTCGGAATTTTGGATTGAACGGAGCCAAGTCAAGGCGCGTTCGCGCATCCCTTCGGAGTACGATCCGCCTTGCTCACACGCGAAGAGGACATGCGTTGTGCCGTAGGTCGCATTGAGTTCGTCTTCGGCCTGCTCGCAGCCAAACCATAGCGGCACGAAGGAACCGACCGCACGCTGGACCTTTTTCAAGTACGACCAGCCCGCCGCGTACGCAGGTTGGGTGGTCGTTCCAAGCGCCTGCATGGCGCGCAAAGCGTGCGCGGTAAGGTCTGGCGCGCTTTGATCAAAAGGTAGTTTCTGCCAGCCACGGCAAAAGGTAGGCCAGCCGCCGTCACGGTTCTGGAGGGATAGCAGCCAACGCACGGCTTCCTGCAATGCGGGGTGATCCGCAGCAACGCCCAGCCGCCGAAGCGCCAGGATCGCACCGGAAGTGTCGTCGGCATCGGGTACGCTGCCGTCGAGTTCGTTCCAACCCCAGCCGCCGGGATGCGTGCCCGTGTACACGTGACCGCTTCGGGATTGCTGCGTTAGCAACCAGTCTTGCGTGCGTGAATGGGGAGCGTCGGGCACCTGGCCGGCTGGGCCGTTGTTCGCGTCCGCACAGACTACCCAAGGCAAGCGCTGCTCGTGCAACGCAAGTGCTTCCACCGCTCGAGTGGTGTTCCAGATGCTCAAATTTACTTCGACCGGCCACGAGCCGTCTTCGCGCTGCGTGGCTTCGAGGAAGCGCCGAGCGTTTTGCGCCACCGCATGGTCACCTCGTCCAGCGGCTTTCAAGCCGATCAGACAGAAGGCGGTAATGGGCGTGGCTTCGAGGAAGCCACCAGACTTGGGCTGCATGGCGAGCGTCGAATGAAGAACCTTGTTGGTGCAGAGCCTACGCAGCCAGCGTAGCGGCAGGAACCACGACGGCGCTTGGGCATGCCGAGAGAGTCCCACGCAGACCAGCGCAGGCAGCGCATAACTGACCACCGGCAAGCCCAACGCGCCCATCAGCCAGCGCGGCGTGAGGGCGAGTTCGAAGGGCAGTGCATCCACATCACGCCAGGAGAGCTGTGCGTCCAGAGCGCCTAATCCTGAATACGCCGCTGCCATTCTGATGGGAACCTGAAAAGTCAGGTCCTTGCCGTACACGCGCCGCAGACCGTCGCGTAGGCCGCCGAGCTTGGCTACGTAGGCTGTGGCCTTTTTAAGAGCGTCGTCGGGAAGCATGTTCTTTTGAACGGCGTGCGCACAGAGCACGAGCAGCGTCGCGGCCAAGTTGCTCTTGGAAATCTCCGTGTCGCCCCAGCCGCCGTCGGAATTCTGCGTGCGGCGTAGGTAGTCCATCGAAGCGTCGCGCTTGATCTTGGTGTCGGGTTCATCGCCGAACGCGGCAAGGCACACAGCCGTTGCTAACGGCGACGAGGCCAGTCGGCCTTCCCAATAGCCGTTGGCATGGCGTCGCTGCAGAAGCACAGCCGTGGCGCGGGAGAGCGCATTCGTTAATGCGTCCAAACACAGCTCCCTGTCGCACCACAAAGGCAGAAAGAACACAAAGAAGAAAAATGACCTGCTGTACTTTGTGTCTTGGTGGTGAAATTCATCACATCGCCCCCATCCCGAAAAATACCTGATTCTTTAGGAAGCGGTAAAACCAGAAGTCCTCGGGGATTTCGTGATCGGGCATGTGCTGGCTGTGGCGTGGGACAATGGAGTTCAGTTCCTTGAACGCTGTGCCGCGACCGCTGTAATCCTGCGCGCCCGAATCCTGGATGTACTCATGAAGCTGCTGCGGGTATTCGAGGATCACGCAGCCTTTGGTGCGTTCTTTGACGAACTTGGTGAAGCCGCGCAGGTAATTGGACTCGTTGATCGTCGCGTACAAATCGCCACCACGGTCGCGCACGGTTTCTGCGGCGAACGAGAGCGCCGGGCAGATTTCGATGCTGCCTTGCGGCCCGATGTGGTAGCCCAGCCCCACGGCTGCCGGGCAGAAAGCTTCGCCCTTGGCCGTCCAGTACGTATCGATGACGAAAATCGGCTGCGTACGGCGCAGTTCAAGCAAGCGCTTGCGGTAACGCAGAAGTTGCTCCTGCGAGACGCAATATTCGTCATGCATCTCGCTGCCCATAGGCCGATAGACGTAGTACCAGATGTACATCGCGCCACGTTCCATGAAGAAACGCACGTACTCGTCGGACAGCACTTCGTCCATGTTGAGGCCCGTGGCTGTGCAGGCGTTGCCGAAGAGGATGCCGGCGGCCTTGAGGCGTTCCATGCCCTTCAGCGCGGATTCGAAGACGCCCTTGCCACGGCGCAGGTCGTTCTGGTCCTTAAAGCCGTCGAGGCTGATAAGCGGGGTAACGTTGCCGCACGCTTTGAGGCGCTTCACGTTTTCTGCGGTGAAGAACATGCCGTTGGTGATGACCTGGAAATAGCAATCGCTATGGCGCTCGAAGATCTCGAAAAGCCCTTTGTACATGAAGGGTTCGCCGCCGAGCAGCGTGTAGTAATAGGCCTTCTGTTTTTTACCTGTGACGATGATGCGGTCGATGTCTTCGGGCGTGAGGTAATGCGCCGTACCTTCTTTCTCGACCCAACAGCCGTGACAGCGCAAATTACATGTGTTGGTGAGCGCGATGAACATGAACGGCGGATAAAGCTGGTCGTTTTTCTGGCGCTTCTTGTACGCACGAATGGCCTTGAAACCTTTCCAAGCATACAGATACCCGGCCTTCCACGCGATTTTCGGGCTTAGTCCCGTGGCGGCGCGCCAGCCCAAGCGTGCGAGCACGAGTTGCTCCTTAAGGAAGGCTCTCGGGACTTCCGGCGTAGGCGAAGGTCGCAAAACCAGCGGCGAAGCCATGTTGCTTGCCGTTTGCGCACCGCCTAGTTTTTCAGCTATCTGCGCCATGCTTCTGTTTCGCCTTTCACTTCTCACTTGCCGTGCGGCGGGCAGTGCCCGTCCTACTTAGATGTCAATCTTTTCGAACTCTTCCGCCAGCTTCTCGACCTTTTCGGCGCTAGCCGGCTTGCGACCGGCCTTGACCAGTTCACGGTCACGTTCGAGCGCGGCCTGATGCCGACCTTTGGGTTTGCCGAAGATTTTGGAAAGGTCCAGCTTGACGGTGCCGCGGTCGCCATCGCCGTCCGCGCCAGCAATAGTCTGGTTGGTCGGGTACTTGGGAAAGACGATCGCCCCGACAGGGCAAACTCGCGAACAGGCCGGACAATCCTGACGGCATTGGTCCTGCTGAACGGTGCGCAGTGTGCCGGCGAAATCTACGCCATAGACGCCAAAAAGGCAGAAGTCCATGCAGTCCATGCAGTTGGTACACTTGTCGTAGTCGATGACTGGATACCAACGCGGGCTGTCTTTGGCGTTGGCCGGAGCTGGCAACTCGGCTTCGGCTAACTTGCCGCGTTCTTGCGGCGTAAGGCCATCCTTGAGCGGCGCAACCGGCGGCAGGGCTGGAGCAGCTATCACCGCGCTCGCCCGGCCCGCCAGGATGTCCTTCAAGCGGCCCACCGTGGCATCTGGTTTCAATTCACGCGCGTCCAGCACGTGCAGCTTGCGCGTCGAACCGTTCACTTCAAGATCGTGGCGGGCGAGGACCCACTTCAGCGCGCGCGGGTAATGCCAGCCTAGGAAAACCAAATCACCGTGAAGATCGCGCAACGCCGCAAGCCCCGGATCGTGGCTTTGCATGTCATAGACAGAATCCACACAGCGGTACGGAATACCGGCGTCAGACAGAGCTTTTTCAAGTGGCTCAAAAGCCGCCTGCTGATCCTTCATGTCGGCGGGAATGCGCGACAAGACCACGGTGGCCGACGCGAGTCCTGGCTCTGCACCAAGAAGATGGGCCATCCAATTCATGCGCGTGGTTCCAGTACGCCTTTGGGTGTCGGGATGCTCTTCGGCTTAAACGCCTCGCGAATGATAGCGCACGGGTTCTCCGCGCCCACACTGCACGGTTCCGGCGGCGGCAGGCGGTGCTCGGGCACCGGCCGTCCGGGCTTGAAACATTCCAGGCGCTCGATGTCCACGCGCAATCCCGCCTTCGTTAACGCGGTAAGCGCCTGCTCCACGGCTGCTTTTAAGGCCTCGGGCGGCATGTGGACTCGCGCGTTCAGAATCAGGTAGGCTTCTGCGGACGGCTCTTCGGAAGCACCTTGCACCAGCAAAAATGGAGTCCCGTGCGTGCTCGTCAAGTTGCCCACCAGCGCATGGCCTGGCGCGGTCAGCGAGAGCTTCACGTGCGCGACTTCGGCAGCGCGTGCGGCGAAAGCATCCTTGAGCGCACGCAGCAATTCGAAGCATAGCGGCTTCCAGGCGCGTGCTTCGGGCGCACGCAATTTGATCGCCGCATTGAGCCAGCCAAGTTCCGCTTCGCCTTCTGCATACACGTCGTAGTTAACGTGAATGCCCTGCTGTCCGGCAGGACGTTCGGAAAACACCGCATCCAGCCAGGGATCCAACCCAGCGCCATCCAGCGCCGAAAGCGCTAGCACTTCGGCGCGAGGGAACAGCTTGGCCAACCGCTCACGTAGCGCGACCATTTCGGCTGCGGACACTACATCGACTTTGTTGAGCACGATCAGGTCGGCCTCTTCAAGCTGCTTGGTGTAAATGTAGCGGACCTTGTCGGAGAACGGCGCGCGTGCCGCTGGGGAAAGAAGATCGCGCAGACGCAGCGGATCAACCAACACTGAATACGGCGCAACGGAAAAGCGGTTCTTGAGGAATTGTTTCAACGGACGCAGCACCGTAGCAGCCAAATCCGTGCAACTGCCCACCGGTTCGCACAACAATACGTCCGGCGCGTAGCGTTCCATGAGCCGTCCACTGGACGCCACCAAGTCACGGAATCGGCAGCAGAAGCACCCGCCGCTGACTTCTTCGACACCGAAGCCTTCGCGCCGCAACGTTTCCGTATCCACCAAATCCGCAGCTTGGTCGTTGGTAACAATGCCGACGCGGCTACCGCGCTGTACCAGCCGCCGACCTGCCTGACGCAGCAGAGTCGTCTTTCCGGCGCCAAGAAAGCCGCCCACGACCACCACTCGAACTTGCGCCATCCGCACTCCTCTTGAAGTAGTACCTATACGTACTATCTATACCCCGCTGTGAACATCCGTTACACACTTTTCTAGTAATTGGTGCCCGCAGGCCTACCCGTGTGACTCCATTTCCACCGGTACGATTCGATTCGTGGCAGGCTCACATCTGCCCTTTTAGCAGGCGCTGTGTTTCTTCCCAACCTACGGCCAGCAACGCGCGATACTCCTCGGCACTGAGCGAGTGCGCAGGGCGGCCTTCAAATTCCAGTAGCCAGGAAGAATACGGCTCCACCCCGATACGCCCAGGTTCGCGCAGCAGATCCGAGTTGATGTCGTACAACTTTCCGGACATGGGCGCGTAAAGTTCGGAGCTGGCCTTGGTGCTCTCGATCTCGCCGGCCAATTCGGCCTCACTAACTTCTTGGCCCACGTAGATTTTCCATTCGAGCCGGAAGACATCGTCGAGCAACCGCATCGCATACGTAGTCAGACCCACGCGCGTGCGCCATGCGCCGTCGTGGTCTCGTTCTTCGAACCAGAAATGAATGTCGGAATAGCGTACCCGCAGCGGCAACTCGGCGTGGTAGAGGCCCATTTCAAAAAGAAGGATGCCCGTTTCGGACACGTGCAGCTCCTCGTAGCGACTCTGCTCATTCCAGGATTACACTCGTCAGGTTTACATGGCGCTGGCTTTCTTCCAAGGCCCTTTCGTAACCGTTCCGTCGCGTAGAGCAGACACTGCCCGCCCTACATGGATCTCCGACTTTTATTGGTCATAGGCCGGAACGTGTGGGCTTTGATCCTATATGGCGAACCGTTGCGTTTTATGTAAATGACAAGGTGAGTCGGATTATTGTAACCGTTCAGTCCCCATCAGGCCGTCCGCAGCGAAGGGGCAGGCTCCCCTGCGCGGTGGTTGCGCAGCGCGCTTTTTAGATACTCGAACACCGTACGCTTTTGC
>Ga0114940_10000466_pt1 | contig 19185 bp, 15 predicted proteins | sample ColdCreekSource_FD_87195 | JGI IMG/M metagenome (GOLD analysis project Ga0114940, IMG submission 87195) | Groundwater microbial communities from Cold Creek, Nevada to study Microbial Dark Matter (Phase II) - Cold Creek Source | ecosystem: Environmental > Aquatic > Deep subsurface > Groundwater ... | reverse complement strand
CTTTACCTGGTAGCAAGTTCTCGATCCGCGACCACTGGTCATCCCTTAATGCATATCTTCTGGTCATTGCTGTTTTTCTTTTTTGTTTCTTTTGATTCTACTTAATTGATGACACGCCCTAACACTTCGGTGGCTAACTCCTGTAACATTTGCTCCAATTCTGTTTGGTCGGCTGGGGAGAGTATTTCCCCCCCTGCAACTGCCAAATCACTAAATAAACCAGTAATACTGGGTAAGTTGGCACTAGTGTTAGTGGTGGTTAACTCTGAATTTTGCTGCTGTTGAAACTTTGTGATCCCTTCTTCGGTGGTCATATCAAACCCCCCTGCCATCCCCGACATTAAGAAAGATTTGGCGATTCCAAAATTACTCGGATCGTTCATAATGCGAGCAAACTTGGGCTGAAGTTGCTTCAGAAATTTAATAATTTTATGTGCCTGGGGATGTTGATATTCCCGTTTTAGAAATTGCCAGAAAGCCATCAATTCAGGAATTGCCGTGTCCGCTTCGGTGGGGTCTAGTAAAGAAACCTTGTTGGGAAAAATCTGCGTCACAATTACCTTCACGTTGCTCATGGTCATCTGAGGCAGGGTGACCGATTCATAAGCATAGCCAAAATAAAGCAGGTGGTCGATCCAACTACCCACATACTCATCCATGATGGGATGGGCTTGTAAATAGGTTTGAGCCTCGATGGAGGCGACAAATTCAATCACCAACTCCTCGACAAATTCCTCCAAGGCAGCGATCGCCTGATCGTAGTCTTGAATCTGATCTAGCTGGTGAAGATTGACGGACATGCTTATCTCTGGGGGATTGGGGGATTGGGGGATTGGGGGATTGGGGGATTGGGGGATTGGGGGATTGGGGGATTGGGGGATTGGGGGATTGGGGGAAGCAATACTTTATGATTCTGAGAATTGCTATACCTTCATAGTGAATATTTTCCGTAATTACACTGAGAAAACGACCTTGATGTTAAATTTATTTACGAAGTCAGAGGAAGCTCCGTCGTTCCACGGCGGAGTCTCTCTGACCTATTGAGAGGTTATTAAACCAATTCACAATCAATTAAGCTCCATCAATAATTGCAATTGCCTGGGACTTAACTGCGATCATTAGCAAACTAGAATTTCATGGAACAAGAACGTGCTTATTGGTTAGCCTGGTCGCAAATTGGAGGGATTGGAGCGGTTTCCCTCAAAAAAATTCATCAACATTTTGGTTCCCTACAAGTAGCCTGGAATGCTCCTGCGATCGCCTTTGGGGAAATTGACGGTATCAACGGCAAAGCTGCGGTGGCAATACAACAAAATCGACCCGAACATCTGCCTGCTGAACTGTTAGCCCACCACCTCGAACAAAATCCTCAGTTTTGGATACCAGAGGATGAGTTATATCCACGACTTTTAGCCGAAATTCCGAGTTCTCCCCCCCTACTCTACTATCAAGGACAGGTAGAGCCTGAAGAAAACCTGGGGAGTAAACCCATGATTGGTATTGTTGGTACTCGTGACCCCTCAGAATATGGCAAGCGCTGGACTAAAAAACTTACCCAAGCTCTAGTCAGTCACGGTTTTGGCATTGTTTCGGGGATGGCTGCGGGGGTTGATGCGATCGCTCATCACACTGCCCTAGAAGCTAAAGGCAGAACTATTGCAGTCTTAGGGACAGGGGTAGATATAGTCTATCCCATGAGTAATCGAGAGCTTTATCGTCGATTGACCGACTGCGGTTTGATCGTGAGCGAATATCCTGCCCAAACTCCGCCAGATCGGGGGCATTTTCCTGCCCGCAATCGGATTATTGCTGGGTTATGTCGTGCTGTTTTAATTATTGAAGCCCCTCAACGTTCGGGAGCTTTAATTACGGCTCGTTTTGCCAATGATTTCTGTCGCGATGTCTATGTCTTACCAGGTTCTCTAGATAATTCGCGGTCTTTAGGTTGCCTAGGATTACTTAATTCTGGCGCTCACGTCATTTTAGGCAGCGAACACTTATTAGAGATGCTTGGTACTATGCCTTGTCTTGACTACCTGCCTACTGTCACCAAGCCTAAACCCAAGCTCAATCCTGAACTAGCGCGTATTTACGACCTCATCAATCATGAATCTGTCCCTGTTGATGCGATCGCCGAACAAACAGGACTAGAGATCAATAAGATCTTAGCCGCATTATCCGAGTTGGAAATGATGGATTTAGTAATTCAGTTACCAGGAATGCGCTATCAGCTTATATAGCAATCAGCAAAGTCAAAATGATAATTTACCTAGTAGACGTGGGCGTAAATGAAATTACCTTTTGTAAATCGTTAAAGCCCTACAATTAAATGCTTCTGGCTTCTGACTGCATGCGGACACACGAATGTCCTTTGCGACTACATGCGGCTAAAGCCTTTGTGACTTCTGACTGCATGCGGACACACGAATGTCCTTTGCGACTTTTGACTTCTGACTTTTGACTTCCGCACAGCGGTACTAGGGAGATCTCTGTTGTCAACGTCTATAAAATAACGCAAGATATTGATGGCGGTCTTTTATGATATTTGGCATCAATAAATAATGTTCTTTCAAAACTTAAAATCGCTTAATTTTATGCTTAAATCTTTATTTTTAAACCCACGTTCTTGGCTATCTGGTCTAATTTGGCTGTTGATGATTCTTCCTAGTCAAGCAGTGCAATTAAAAGTAGCTGTCCAGAAAGAAGTAGATACTCTCAAAATAGGTAGTTCTACTGCCGCCATTGTTAAAGATGGTGCAGGCAAGCAACTTGGGGAACTTAACCCGATGTCTTCTCTAGCGGCTAAGTTAAACGGTAATAATATTTCAATTTCAGACCGAGTTGAGGCGGGAGAATTGGTCATTGAGCCAGAAAATAATGGCTATGTCTGGATTGGCGATCGCTGGTATCGAGGGACAACTCGTTTAGTTCGTCAGAACAATGCAATCACGGCAATTAATAAGGTTGATTTAGAACAGTATCTATATAGTGTCGTTGGTGCAGAAGCAGTGTCCAGTTGGCCCATTGAGGCTCTTAAGGCCCAAGCTGTTGCAGCTCGTTCCTATGCTCTCTACAAGCAGAAAACAGGTTCTAATGGCATTTATGATGTGGATACTACTGTTGGAACTCAGGTTTATAAAGGTTTAGACACTGAGTATACAACTACTCATCAAGCGGTGGATAGTACCTTGGGTCAGATTATGACTTATAACAACCAAGTAATTTTAGCGGCGTTTCATTCTTCCTCTGGAGGCTATACAGAAAATGTCGAGGATGTCTGGACTTCGCCCCTGCCTTATTTAAGAGGAGTAGTGGATTACGATCAAAAATCTCCTGTGTTTGAATGGCAGCAAGTAATTCCCGTCAGTAAGATTCAAAGTTTAGTCGCGGGAGTTGGCAAGATCACAGGTTTTCAGCCAGAGGAAATGACTCCTCGTGGTCGAGTAGTGGCGATGAAGGTAACAGGCGATCGCGGTAGCACAACTGTCAGCGGGAATGATCTTCGCAAAGCTCTTGATCTTCGTAGTACACTATTTCGTGTTTCTACTGATGGCAATAATCTCCATGTCCAAGGACGGGGTTTTGGTCATGGACTTGGCTTAAGCCAATGGGGTGCTTATTATTTAGCGAAACAAGGAGTTAACTATCACCAGATTTTGGCACACTATTATCAGACTGCTAACTTGACTCGGATCAAGCGATAAAGAGTTCGTCTTCGCTACAAGCTATACCATTGTTATAGCTTTTTTCTCTCTTTTTAAAAATTGTCCGAACCATTGTTATTCATGACTTTATATAATTCCATCGGCAAGAATTATAATGCTACTCGCCAAGCAGACAAGAGAATTGTCGCCAAATTGATTAGTTTGCTAGATTTACCCCTCGGTAGCACTATCGCTGATATTGGTGCAGGGACAGGAAACTATAGCAGAGCGCTCGCCGAGCAAGGATATCAAGTCATCGCGATCGAGCCTTCAACAGTGATGCAGAGTCAGCAGCAAACCCATACTAATGTTAGTTGGATAACCGCTAGAGCAGAACAAATTCCTTTAGCTGATAACGTCGTCGATGGTGCCTTGGTGATGTTAGCACTACATCATTTTGACGATCTAGATGGAAGTATCAGCGAAATTAGTCGTATCACTAAATCAGGAAAGATTGTAATTTTTGCTTTTGAACAAGAGAAAATTTCGGATTTTTGGCTGACAGATTATTTTCCTTATTTCATTAGAGATACCCAGACTACTTTTCCCAGTAGCCAAAAAATAGCTCGCTTAATTAGCCAAATTACCCGAGAAGAAACAGCTATCATACCTTTTTTATTACCTACTAATTTAAGCGATTTATTTGCTGCATCTGGCTGGTGTAAACCTGAGATTTATTTGGATAATCTAGTTCGCAGTGGGATTTCTAGTTTTGCTAAAATGCCACCAACTGAACTAGAAGCGGGGTTAAAACGATTAAAGCTAGATCTTGACTCTGGTTTTTGGGGGCAAAAATATGGTCATTTATTAAGCCAGAAAGAATATGATGCTGGTTATCGGATTTTAGTTACTAAATAGTTCATACCTAATCAAGTGAAGAAAATGCAGCAGATATGTATGGAAAATTATAGATTTGTTGGCGCGAATTAATTACACTGTAGTTATGCATCAATATTTTGTGTGCCTTGATGACAGGTAAATTAATCCAGGAAAAATATCGGATCTTAAAAACTTTAGGTCGCAATACCTTTAGTGAAACTTTTTTAGCTAAAGACAAAAGCTGGTTTTCTAACCGTCGCTATATCATCAAGAAGTTGCGCCCTATTTTGGGAAGTTCTGAAGTAGAAGAGCGCAAACGGTTACTTTGTCAGGAAGCCAGTATGCTGAGACGATTGAGCGGAGAAAATCGTCAAATACCTCGACTCTATGAATATTTCATGGAGGGAGAAGATTTTTACTTAGTTCGGGAATGGATTGCAGGTTTAACTTTAAAGCAAATAGTAGAGCAGCAAGGAACATTTTCCATCTCAGAAGTAGAACAGATTCTAGATAGTGTCTTGTCTTTTCTCAAGTATATTCATGGCTATGGTATCGTTTATCGGCAGTTAAAGCCTAGCACCATAATTCTACGTCAGAATCGTTGGCTGCCAAAATCTCGGCAAAACTTTATGCCAATCCCAATTTATTTTGGTGGAGTAAAAGAGTTAAAACCGAAGAACGACAACTCCAAGCAATATAGTTTAGCGATCGCTCACCAACCTGAATATATTCCTCCAGAGCAAGAACAGGGAAAATCAGTTTTTGCCACTGATCTCTATAGTTTAGGCTTGACGGCTATTTATCTCTTAACAGGCAAAAATCCAGCGGAGTTTCCTGTAGATATTCATACCAAAAAACCACTATGGCATCAAGAAATTCCTGAACTGAAGATCCATCTGGTAAGGGTGATTGAACGGGCTATTTGTCCTGACATGAGCGATCGCTATACCTCCGCCGAAGAGATGCTTCAGGCGTTGAATTCTCCTCCCATTGATTTAACTATGGCTGTCATGGCGACAGAGCCACTGAAATTTAAGCGACGGATGTTAACTTCAGAAGCCAAAATTGCCTCTCTTTTGTCTTTGGCAGGTTTAGGCACTCTTGGTCTTACTTTTTTCATTTTAAATACTGATTTTACTCAGTTTGCCGAAGCTGATTCTGATCAATTTGTGAAAACCTTTCAGACAGATCGCTTATTGACAGACACCTTAGTTTCTGGTTCAACTCCCCAACTTAAAGATGTTGCAACACAGCCTGTCGTTACTTCTAAGATTCCCCCTTTTCCCCTAGGAATGAATCAGCAGAGCATCGTCGAGGTATTGGGAGAGCCGACGAGTAATAGTAGAGGATATTGGCCTAATAGTAGAGCCTTGATGTACCAAGATGTTGTGCCAGAGAAGATCGCCCTAGGCTACCTAACCGATACTGAAACTACCAAGGTTCGTCAGGCGGAAATCGCCTTTGCTAGTTCGGTTAACTTACTGACGATTAAACAAGAAGTTCGGCAATTGTTGCAGGATAATTACACACCAGTAATTGACGATTATATTAATCAAATATATTTCAAAACTAGCGATCGCCACTACTTTGTCATCAATAATCTTGAGGGGGTAGTGCAGCGAAATCCTGAAGAACACATCTATCTAGGTATCTGGGATCGAGAGTTTCATTAGTCAGTCTGGGAAACAGGATCTAATTCAGCCAGATGTTCTGCTACTGATTGATATAGTTCCAATACATGATGATCTAATAAACGGTAGAAAACTTTTCTACCTCGCTTATCATAATCTACTAGTCTCAGGGAACGCAAAGTTCGCAACTGATGAGAAACGGCGGATTCACTCATAGAGAGAAGGCAAGCCAAGTCACAGACACACAAATCTCGTTGAGTCAGCAAAGATAAGATCCGTAAACGATTACCGTCTCCCAAAAGACGAAAAAACTCCGCCATCCGCTGCGCCTTGCTACTATCAAGAGCTTCGAGATGAAGATCTTTTAAACCAGCGAGATCAACAGAATGACGGGTATTGCAAATTGGAATTTTTGGTGACTTTTCTGGGGACATAAATAAAAGAGCTTCGTTCTAGTTATCAGCTATGCAGCTAGTCAATTAAAAGGCTTAAAGCTAAAAGCTTATAGCTATTGATAATCTAGGCACATTTACAATCTGCCATTTTGCAGCTTTGATCCTTAGTATGTCCATCGGCGCAAGCCTCGCAACAATAGTACTGATCGTTCATCTTGATGGCATTTTCTAAAGAAATTTCACAATGACAGCGATCGCAAGCACATTTTACTAAGGTTGGTAAATTGGTAGTTGTCATAATATCACTCTTACTTTTGATTATGGACTATACCAAATTATAGTATGAATATATGTTCAGATATAGTAGAGATTGCAATTATTTTCCAGATAGGGTTGCAAATTAGACATTCATTCTGCTAAATTGATTGAGCGTCAAAAAACGCCAGCCAGGATAGCTCAGGTGGTAGAGCAATGGATTGAAAATCCATGTGTCCGCAGTTCAAGTCTGCGTCCCGGCATTAAGATAAGTTTTAGGTAAATCATTGTCACGAATAGATTTAAAGCCTCTTTTTCGTCAAGGGGTGAAAGGGCGAAAAATTTACAAATCGGTAGTTGACTCAGCTATCTAATTTTGTGGTATTATTTTTTTATAATGGGAGTGGTGACTTTTAAACTTGAGTGCTAAACCTCCAATTATGAAAATCTTAAATTTAAGGATATCACGTTTGGCGGTCGCTATTTAATAATTATTTTTTTAGTACAAAAATAGTACAAATTAATTGCTAGCGAAGACTCCTCACTTTGCTTTACTAAACATAAACCACCATAATTCGGTGCTAATCAAACCCAAGCCAACTGCAATCACAGCTAGCTTTGAGCTGATAGGCTGTTCGAGTTTTGGGAACTGGTTAGTCTTGATAATATGAGCGGGAGCTTTCAACTCTGGATTTTGCTGTCCTAAGACACCTGGGACAACACTATTGGTAGCTATAGCCAGAAAAAATCCTAACCCGATTAAATTGCCATAAATTTTAGTTTTATTAATCAAAATTCCAGCCTAAGCTTTGGAGGCTCTCAGTTGCCCACAGGCTGCATCTGCTTCCAAGCCACGAGAATAACGCACGCTGACAGCGATGTTTGCTTGTTCAAGAACAGTTGAAAATTCTCTGATGCGGTGACCTCTCGGTCTTTGGTAGTCAACTTCCGAGATGGGATTATAGGGAATCAGGTTAACGTGAGTTTGAAAACCTTTTAGGCACTGAGTTAATTCCTTCGCATTTTCGGGGAGATCGTTAACTCCTGCTAGCAAGACATATTCAAAAGTAACTCTTCTACCCGTTACTTGGACATAATCTCGACACTCATCTAACAGGTGATTTAAAGTATATTTCTTAGCGCTAGGGATCAACTGTTCCCGCAAAGCTTGATTAGAAGCATGAAGACTAACCGCTAAGACAATTTGTAGCCTGTGCTGTGCTAACTGTTGGATTTTGCCAGGAATACCCACTGTTGAGACTGTAATTGATCGCGCTCCAATGCCCACATCGTGATTGAGAGAGTTAACCGCCGACACCACCTCATCAATGTTTGCCATTGGTTCCCCCATCCCCATAAACACCACGTTGCTAACTCTCTGCTCAAAGTCTTCTTGCACCGTCAACACCTGATCGATGATTTCGTGAGCCTTGAGATTACGACTAAAACCGCCTTTTCCTGTGGCGCAGAAATCACAATCCATCGGACAGCCAACTTGAGAAGAAACACACACCGTTAGTCTTTTGCTAGTGGGAATACCAACAGCTTCAATAATCAAACCATCCGCCAAACGCAGTAAATATTTACGAGTTTGATCTGGTGCCACACTGGAATAATGGATAGTTGAACGCCCCAGGGGGTAGTCTGCCATTTCTAAGCGCCATTGCTTAGGGAAAACAGAAATATCTACAAGCGATCGCGCTCCTTTTTGATATAACCATTGATATAGTTGCTTCCCTCTGTAGGCTGGTTGTCCTTGCTCTTCTACCCAGGTGGTTAACTCTGCTAAAGATTTACCTAAAAGAACTTCACAGGTGCTTGATTGCTTGATTGTTTGTAGCGTCATTATATTTTATGTATCGGCGGGAGTGTTCAGATTAGCTATTGATCTTATTCTACAGAGACAAAAAAGATAAACATCAGTTAGCCTGGCAAAAGAGTCAAAATTTTATTAATTATGTCTGAAGAAAAAACTTATTTAGAACTATCCGAAGCTGATGGTGGTTCTCATAAATTTTATGAAGTTACCCTAATCGATTGTGAAGTAACAATTCGTTACGGTCGTATTGGCGATCGCGGTCAAATTCAAACAAAAAGCTATCCCACACCAGAAAAAGCCAAAGCAGATGCCCATAAAAAGATTAATGAAAAAATTAAAAAAGGTTACGAACGCGCAACCATCGGCGTGCGACAAAAACGTGCCGTAACTCGCCGTCAAGTTACAAGTACCGCTTCATCTTCCCAACCAGCGCCAGTTTTGTGGAAATTTGCTTCTGGTTCTGCTGCCTTCGGGATCTTTATCGATGCCCAACGCTGTTGGATGGGCAATCAGCAAGGTAAGGTTTTTGCTGTCGATCACGCTGGTCAAGGGATCTCTCAATATCAACTGCCAGATGGGGTAAAATGCCTCGTGGCGGATGGAATTTGGATTTATGCTGGCTGCGATAATGGTAATGTTTACGATTTAACGGGTAAGCTACCACGAGTTAGCTATGAAATAGATGAGAATGTCGATATCTATTGGTTAGATATTGATGATGGTTTACTAGCCGTTTCCGATGTTAGGGGAGGTGTTACTACCATCGACCACAATGATGAATCCCAATGGACTCGCCTAAGTCAAGGTGAATCTGGTTGGATGGTGCGTTGCGACCAGGATGGAATTTATCACGGTCATTCTAAGGGAGTAACCAAGTACGATGTTAAGGAAGGACGGGTTCTTTGGCAGCAAAAAACAGGGGGTAGTGTCTTATTTGGCTGGCAAGAAGCTAATCTGGTGTACGCTGGTGCTAGTGATTTTAAGATTTATGCTTTTACTAAAGATGGTCAAGCAGGATCTACTTATCGCTGTGATGCTTCGGTTTATTCTTGTGCTACGGCGATCAACGGTAAATATATTTTTGCTGGGGACAATAACTCTTCAGTTTATTGCTTTAAAGAAAGTGGAGAACGTCTGTGGAAATTAGGTACTGGCTGCGGTTCGGCATTGTCGATGCAGTACTGGGATGATCGCATTTATATCGTGACTACTGATGGCTTTTTGGCTTGTCTCGATGCTAGTGAAGCAGCGATCACAGCAGCCCAAGCTGGTAATGTTCCAAAAGCTAATTTAATCAAAGCACCTACAAGTTTGGGTGTAACTCCCTCTACAGCTTTAGAAACTACTTCTGATGCTAGTACTGGAGTAATCCTCGAATGTGTAGCCGAAGGCTCTAAACTCCGCATTCGTGTTGTTTCTGCTGGTTATCACCAAAATTGGAACGTACAGTTTCCCAAAGATATTCGTCAAGCAGGCGATCGCTACTGGGTACAAGAATTACGGGAGTCGGAACGGGGCAACTTTTATCGGGTATATGGAGATATTAAGCGATTAGTTTGAGATTTTCAATAGTTGTTAGTTGTTAGTTGTTAGTTGTTAGTTGTTAGTTGTTAGTTGTTAGTTGTTAGTTGTTAGTTGTTAGTTGTTAGTTGTTAGTTGTTAGTTGTTAGTTGTTAGTTGTTAGCTTTTAGCTTTTAAGATAAAAAATCTTTAAAATTTGGTTGCCAACGATGTTTATTTAAGTCAATTTTGCCGTTGCTTTTAAACTCGATGCCTTCTTCTTCTAACAATACTTTTTGTAAATAATCCCCACCCTGACGTTGAAAAGAATAGGATATTTCTCCTTGAGCATTAATGACTCGATGCCAAGGAATATCATCCGCTATTTGCACCCGAAACAGGGCATATCCGACTAAACGAGCTTTGCCATATAATCCAGCCAGATCGGCAATTTGTCCGTAAGTGGCCACTTTTCCCCAAGGTATTTGGCGAACGGTGGTGTAAATGCGATCGTAATTAGACATTGTTGGTTAGAGACTGTTTAGCAAGTAAGTCCAGAAGGTTTTAAAGGTACCGTCTATCAATGTTTTTAAGCGATCGCGTACAGGACAAAATAGTTTTTCCGCATAAAATCCAAAATCTATACATAGTCGAGACTTGAGGTACTCGTGTCAGGCAGTTAGCTAAGACAAAAACTACTGCTGGTTCTGGTTTTAGCTTTTAGACCATACTGTCTGCCAAAGAACTCAAGGTTAAGAATTATCAAGGAAAATAAGTTATATGAATTATACAAAGATTGCATCTAGAGTTGTAAAAACTATTTCTGTAGCCTCAACCAGCTTGTTTATGTACTCAGCAACGATAACAGACGCTCATGCTGGACCTGCTGTGTCATTCATGTATGATTATCTAGGTTTAAATCACTCTGAATGTTTGCAGAGAAGTGCATACGTATTAATAGAGTCACAATTACAGAGTCCTAGTAATGGGACTAATATAAATCAGGCACCTATTGTTATGGGAGAGAACTCGGAAATTACGGCAATCATTGATTGTTCTGAAGTGGCTCATGAAGGTCGGGTTACTGTTATGGTAGGTCATTCATCCAATGCTGATATAGCTTTAGATTGGGCAAAAACTTTATTAGAAAGTATGAGATAGAGGATTTTAAATTGTTATCTTTTTTTATCTTTGTTCTAACAAGAATCACTAAGACTGTTACTAAGTAAAATCCATTCTTCCAAGCTTAGATCCTCAGCGCGACATTGCGGATTGAAATTAAGTTGTTCCAGGATGGGAGTTAAATCGGCAATCTTAATCAGACTTTGTAAGTTGTTACGCAACATCTTACGTCGACTAGCAAAACCTAACTTAATTAAGGTTTCTAATTGCCGTGGATTATCAGCAGGATGTTCGAGAGTTCTGGGACGTAATCTAATGACCACTGAATCTACTTTTGGTTGAGGATAAAAAGACCTAGCAGGAACATCACAAATCAGTTCGCAACTAGCTAGATACTGTACCCGAATTGATAATGCTCCATAAGCTTTACTCCCTGGAATAGCGACCAAGCGATCGCCTACTTCTTTTTGCACCAATAGCACAATGGATTCGTACTGCTGGGATGCAGGGGTGGCAATTTTGCCCAGTAACTTAGTCAGGATTGGCCCCGTAATATTGTAGGGAATATTAGCTACTACCTTATTCGGGTTTTGAAACCGAGGAAAATCTATGAGGAATGGCGCTAAATCTGATTGTAAGAAATCATTTTGAATCAAGAGAAAATTATCTTTTTCCCCATATTTATACACCAATTTTTTACATAAATCTCGGTCAATTTCTACGGCAACTAAAGCAGTAACTATTGATAGTAATCGGCTGGTTAAACTACCTGTTCCTGGCCCAATTTCTAGAACGCGATCGCTTTCGGCTAATTCCCCAGCAATAATAATCCGATCTAAGACTGCTTCGTCCCGCAACCAGTGCTGTCCAAATTGTTTACGTGGTCGAAAACGAGAACGTTTTGTCGAGCTTGTACTGGAGGTCATTTTAAAATTTGATTAAATCAACAATAGAATCATAACCAACTAACAGCTAACTAGCGGTAGTCAATATATTTTGAGCTGGGCTGTCGGGAACTTCTTGTTCAGCTAAAAACTAGCTAAAAACTACAGTTTTGTTGTCATAAATGAGGACGCGGTTTTGGAGGTGATACCTAACGGCGCGAGATAGCACTAGTCGCTCCAAGTCCTTCCCCTTACGAATCAGGTCTTGAACTGTATCCTGATGATTGACTCGTACCACTTCTTGTTCAATAATTGGCCCTTCATCAAGATCTTGGGTGACATAGTGAGCTGTTGCACCAATAATCTTAACCCCTCTGGTGTGGGCGCGGTGATAAGGTTTTGCCCCAGGAAAAGCAGGTAAAAATGAATGATGAATATTAATAATTTGCGGAAAACTATTAATTAAATCAGGGCTAAGAATCTGCATATATTTAGCCAAAACCACTAGATCTATGTGATATTGTGCCAAAAGTTCCAGTTGTTTAGCCTCTTGCTCGGCTTTATTCTCTTTAGTGATGGGTAGATGATAAAAATCGAGCTTAAACTGTTGGGCGATCGCTTCTAACTGGGGATGATTACTCACGATTAGGGCAATCTCTCCAGGTAATTCCTGAGCTTGATGCCGCCAGAGCAGATCCCAGAGACAGTGATCTTGTTTAGTTACCCAAACAGCAATCTTCGGTCGAGTATCCGAAAAGTGTAGCTGCCAAGTAGCAGAGAGGGGTTTGGCGATCGCTGAAAAAGCTGTGGCGATCGCTTCACGAGGTAAATTGAAGCCTTTGAGTTGCCATTCAATACGAATCAGGAATAAACTTGTAGCGCAATCGGTGTGCTGGTCGGCATGTATAATATTGCCTCCATTAGCATAGATAAAGTTGGCAATTTTGGCGACGAGTCCTGGGCTATCAGGACAAGAAATCAATAAGGTTGCAGTAGACTCATTCATACAGGCTAAGGTAAGGAGCGTTGATTCACAGGTATTAAAATGATGCTAATCAGAGCAAGAAAAAACAGAGCATAACAGATTATTTGAGGAAACTCTATTTTTAATCGCCAAACTTAATTTGATACCTTAACTTTGGGCAAACTATAAAATGTCTAGCCGACTATATAATTCAGATTAATATACCTAACTAAACTATGGTTTACTAAATAATTTCAGCTTCCCGTTCTAACTTCTATTTTAAATATTTACAACACCCCAAGGGTCTTAAGGAAATCTCTAACTCCTCGTCAAGAAAAGGTTAGAGCTTCCTGGCAATCCGAGGTCGAGCAATTCAGCAATATTCAGTTATAACTTCTAACTAAGTATGAACAGTCAAGATAAGCCTATCGATGGAAATGATAATCTCGATGAATCATTGTCAACTTCTAATGCTAGACGGCCCAGAGAAGAGAATTCAGTAGATTTATGGAAAACGATTCATGATCAGGAAGATGCTGAGATTGTGACCGAATTTATTTCCGTGGAAGCCGCAGCTAAAAACGATGCAGAAGCTTTGGAAAACCTGGATGCTGATAGTACGGTCAAGCCTCCCCATAAGAGTAGCGCTCCCCTAGATTTAGATGACTGGGACTTTCGTAATTTAGATTCAACTGAATCTGAGCCAGTAATAGATGCTGCCATTGATCGTGAATCAAATAGTGAATCAAAGGATTCGGCAAGCAATGAAATGATGGTAGATGAGTGGGCTGAGGAAGTAGTAGAGGAGTCTAACTGGGAAGATAGCGACCATGATCTATTAGTTGAGTCGGAAATCGACGAGGTAGCTAATTCAGGGGAAATCTCTCTCGAACCAGAGGTGGTAGATGAACTGGAGACGAATTTGGGAGAGGTGACTCCTGTTGCTGATTTCAGTGATGCTGAACTGGCCCTTGATAATCTAGAGCTTGATAATCTAGATAGCTCAGTAGAATTGGATCTCCCAGAGGAATCCTTCCCTGAAATGAATTTGGATGATTTGGGAGATTTAGGAGAATCAAATTTAATCGATGCAGAGGCAGCCGATTCATTAGGGGCTTTAGTCGATGGCGGGTTGGACGATCTAGAGGGGCTAGATAATGACCTAGATTTACTATCTTTGGAGTCTGATGGTGAATCCTTAGATGATTTGATGAATGAGCCTGTCGGAGAATTAGATGGTCTGGACAGTCTAGACAGTCTGGATAACGATCATGACCTAGATTTATTATCTTTGGAGTCTGACAGTGAATCTCTAGACGATTTGATGGAAGAGCCTGGGGGTGGATTGGATGCCCTAGAAAGCTCCCTAGATGAGGCTACGAGTCCCCTAGATCTAGATTCACTATTGGACAATGAATCTCCAGCCGAGATACCTGTTATCAGTCCTCCTCCTATGCCTCGATCGCAACCTGCGATCGCCAACATTGAAACCCCTGACGCTTCGGCATCCCCAGTTTTTGACCAGACCATGAGGGTTTCAGTCCGTAAACTGGATGATCTGAATAATCTGATTGGGGAATTGGTGGTTAAGCGGAATCGACTAGAGGATGACCAAGAAAGATTGCGTCGCTTCCTCGATAATCTATTGGGTCATGTTCAGTCCCTAGGGGAAGCTGGAGGCAAAATGCATGATCTGTATGAGCGATCGCTTTTAGAGGGTGCTTTGATGGCTAGTCGTCAGTCTCGGGCTAATTCTGCGATCGCAGCAGGAGGAGGAAGAATAGAGGAAAAACCCCCAGAAGAAGGGTTGGACGCTCTAGAAATGGATCGTTTTACAGGTTTCCATTTATTATCCCAAGACATTATTGAATTGATTGTCCGAGTCAAAGAAGCAGCATCGGATATTCAGTTTGTCGTGGATGAAACCGATAAGGTGGCTCAAACCTTCCGTCAAGTGACTGGTCAGCTTCAAGATGGGATGAACTCCTCGCGGATGGTCGCTTTTGGACAGACCGCAGACCGCCTACCTAGAGCGGTTCGGGATATTTCTCGCAAGCAGAAAAAACAAACCAATCTGCATGTTGAAGGCAAAGATGTGCTAATCGACAAAATGATTGTGGAGCATATTTATAACCCCATGACCCACTTGGTTAATAATGCCATTTCCCACGGCATTGAGTCGCCAGAGGTCAGATTGAAGCAAGGCAAGACTGAAGCGGGGAATGTCTATATTCAGGCTTTCATTCAAGGGAATCAAACCGTGATTACCGTGCGGGATGATGGAGCAGGAATTAATTCAGAGGTCGTTAAAAAGAAAGCCGTTGAGAAAAATCTAATCACCTGGGCGACAGCACAAAATTTATCGGAACAACAAGTATATGAACTGCTCTTCCATCCAGGATTCAGCACCAAGGATGAAGCCGATGACTTTGCTGGTCGCGGGGTGGGCATGGATGTGGTCAATACCGACCTGAAAAAAATTCGCGGTTCCGTCAGTACAGAATCACAACTAGGCAAAGGTACTACCTTTACCATTCGGCTACCTCTGGTATTGAGTATTTGTAAAGCCTTAACCTGTGTTGATAACAACAGTAAGATTGCTTTCCCCATCGATGGTGTAGAAGACACCAAAGAATATTTGCCTAGTGATATTGAAACCAACGCCAATGGGGTGCGCTGTATTGTCTGGAAAGACCAGCTATTACCCCTCAGACCTCTAAATACCTTGCTCAACTACAATCGTCAGATCCGTCGAGCAGGGATCTATAATGCTAACCAGAATAACGATGATACCGTTGCTGTGGTTATTCTGCGTAGTTTAGATAATTTACTGGCGGTCGAAGTTGATGAAGTTAGAGCAGAACAAGAAATTGTAATTAAGCAAATTGATGGTCCCATTGCCAAACCACCAGGTATTGCTGGAGCAACGGTTTTGGGAGATGGTTCAATCATGCCCATTGGGGATGTTCTAGAGTTGATTGAGATTGCTCAAGGCAAGAGAACAATCGAAATTGGCTTTAATATTCTGGCTGGTGCGGGAGATGTTAGACAGGCTCAAGTAGAAAGCATTCAACAAGAACCAATGGTACTGGTGGTGGATGACTCCATCACGGTTCGTGAATTGCTGTCCATGAGTTTCAATAAGCTAGGTTATCGCGTCGAGCAAGCCAGAGATGGTCAAGAAGCCTGGGATAAACTCCGTGGTGGTTTACAGTGTGACATGATCTTTAGTGATATTGAAATGCCTCGGATGAATGGCTTAGAGCTACTATCGAATCTCCATCAAGATAGCGAACTAAAATCTATTCCTGTAGCGATGCTGACTTCTCGTGGTGCGGATAAACACCGCCAAATAGCCAATGATTTGGGAGCTAAGGCTTACCTAACTAAACCCTATACTGAAAAAGACTTGATGGATGTGGCAAAACATCTGATTGAGATTAATCAAGCCAATAAGCAAACGGAATCTGCTAAGGTCAAGGCTAAACGACCCCAACAGGCTGATACTGACTTTAAGGATGCTCCTTTAGTGTTGATCATCGATGATTCGGTGACAGTCAGGGAGTTGCTTTCGATGACCTTTAGAAATGCTGGTTATCGCGTCGAACAAGCTAGGGACGGTCAGGAAGCCTGGGATAAACTCCGCGATGGTTTGGAGTGCGATCTTGCTTTTTGCGATATCGAAATGCCTCGAATGAACGGCTTAGAACTGTTAGCGCAACTTCAGAAAGATGAGAAATTAGCTGCTTTACCCATCGCCATGCTGACCTCCCGTGGCGCACAAAAAATGCGTAATATTGCCGCTTCGCGCGGAGCGAATGGTTACTTTGTTAAACCTTACGTCGAGGATGATTTGTTAAAAGCCGCTAAACGCATGATGAATGGAGAAACGTTGATTGAAAGCAGTGAGGAATAGATAAAAGTCAGAAGTCAGAAGTCAGAAGTCAGAAGTAAGAAGTTGGGATAATTTAACTTCTTACTTTTTTTATTTGGTTAACCCTTTGTATGAAAAAAGCTTGTATGAAAAAAGCTTGTATGAAAAAAGCTAGAAGCTAGAAGCTAAGAGCTAGAAGCTAGAAGCTAACAAACAAAGTCATCATCTTTGGAGTCAGAGAATGTTTAAAATAACGATTTATCTCGGTATATTGCTATTAAGTAGTTTCAGTAGTGGGCAATCGGCGATCGCTGCTGAACCAAAAACGCAAGATCTTGAACTCGAAATTGGCATTATTCAACGCTTAGGTGCTGCGCCTATAATTGAGGGCGATCCTGAGATTAAACAAGTGACGGTTCAAAGTACTGTAGGAGACTCTTTACAGGTAAGTTTTCCTGGTCAGGCTAACGCTGCACCCATTCAGACTCAGAAAGTAGTTTTACAGGTGGACTCTACTCGTCTACCTCAGCCTAAATTAGCCGAAAAACTGATTTTGAGCGATCGCTCAACTTTTGAAACTGCTGAAGATAGTGCTAATACTTGGAAAAAGCTCGGTATCGAAGTGGAAGTAGCTCAACCTGGACGCTGGCAAGTCTGGGCAAAACGAGATGTCTATCAGACTCCCTTAGTTCGTCGTTGGTTATTACACAGCTTAAAGGCTAATGGTTATGAAGATCCTTATTTGGATACGGAAATTCTCTATCAAGAACCTGATATTGTCTTGGAAATTGCAGGGCGGAAATATAATCAGAATGAAGTGGAAATTACTAGTGGCAAAGACTTAGTAAAGGTCAACACCACAACACAGCCCCAGCAAGCCAGAGTATATGGTGGCAGTCTCAGGCTCCAGCCTAATGCTCATGGGGAATTTACTCTAGTTAATCAAGTACCCCTAGAAACCTACTTACGGGGAGTTGTTCCCTACGAAATTGGCCCAAATGCCCCCCCCCAAGCGGTGGCAGCCCAAAGTATTATTGCTCGTACCTATGCCCTGCGAAACCTGAGACGTTTTGAGGTAGATGACTATCAGTTGTGTGCCACAGTTCATTGTCAGGTTTATTACGGTTTAAAAGATACCAATACCATTAGCGATCGCGCGATCGCTAAAACCGCAGGCTTAGTTCTCACCTATGATAATCAGTTAATTGATGCCCTCTATTCTTCGACCACTGGGGGCGTTACCGCCAGCTTTGAGGATGCTTGGAACGGTGAGGAAAGACCCTATCTTCAACCTGTAATTGATGCACCCAAAGTACTCTGGGATCTGTTGAAATATCCTCTAAATAATGAGCAAACCTTTCGTGATTTTATTGGTTTAACCAAAGGATTTAATGAGGCAGGGAGTAGCAAGGTGTTCCGCTGGCATAAGACTCGTAGTATTGCTGACTTAAATCAAGATTTACAGCTATATTTACGTAAAACCCGCCATCCCTTGGCAGAATTCAAGACTATCGAATCAATGGAAGTTAACGAGCGATCGCCTTCAGGTAGAATTCTCACCCTGAACATTCAAACCGACATGGGTAAAGTACAGCTACATAAAAACGAAATACGTAGCGCCTTAGAACCACCCCGCAGCACTTTCTTCTACTTAGAACCGATTTATAACAACGCCAAAAATAATGCTAAGAATAACCCTAAAGAAATTAACGGCTACAGCTTCATCGGTGGTGGATTTGGTCATGGAGTAGGCTTAAGTCAGTATGGTTCTTATAATCTAGCCAAACTAGGCTGGACAGCAGAGCAAATTCTGGCTTTTTATTACCCTCAAACTACTCTTAAACTCCTAGACGACACCATTGTCTTTTGGCAAGAAGATGCAAATACTTCTCTTACTAAAAAGTAGTGAACCCAGGCTCCACTCTGAAAAGGAGGAGTAACATTCACTTGCGCGATCGCTCTTGACTTTCAAGACAGTCGCTACAAGATCGAAGATAGGCAATTAATGCTGTTTCTAATTAATTTTGAACAAAGCAATGGGAATTATAAATACATAGTGCATTAGACATCTCCATAATACTATCAAAATCTAAAATCAGTTTGTCGTCTTGCCAAAAGCAGTAGATATTGTCGATGTATTTGTGGGTCAACCAGGCCCGATAAGTGATATAAATATTTGTCGACAAGTTTTAAATAAATTTTCACCTCAACAACTTTT
>Ga0114940_10000464_pt1 | contig 19204 bp, 18 predicted proteins | sample ColdCreekSource_FD_87195 | JGI IMG/M metagenome (GOLD analysis project Ga0114940, IMG submission 87195) | Groundwater microbial communities from Cold Creek, Nevada to study Microbial Dark Matter (Phase II) - Cold Creek Source | ecosystem: Environmental > Aquatic > Deep subsurface > Groundwater ... | reverse complement strand
TGATTCCGCCATCACGTCACCCATCGCGTTCTTGTAATTCAGCCAGTCACTAAACCTCTCCAACATGGCCGCGAGGCAATAATGGTAGGGATGAAACGGGTCGACATAACGCCCTTTGTGCTCATTTCTTTGTGCTTTCCTCAACCAGCTTGATTTCGGCATGGGTCAGGCCATAGATGGCATAGACGTGGTGGTCTCGGCTTGTAGGTAAATTTTCATTTTTTCAAATTTTCCAAAGCCACCCAATCTCCCGGTGCTCGTTGGTATTGCCAGAATGTCCAACCGTTGCAAGTTGGACGCTTTACGGCGTGCGCTCCTGCCGACGAAGGCGACGTGAAGTGTCTTCCGGCAAACCAAATCAGGCCGGTCTTTCGCACAGAAGCTCTGAGAGTTTTACCCTTGTAGTGTGCGTGTAAAGTCCTTGGAGTATTGGCATATTTAGACAACACCGGATTTCTTCCGACCGTTTTAGCAACTTCGTGCCCACGGGGCGCGAGTCTGAGTTGCTTGCCGAGCAGATCACTAAGTTTGAAGCGCATCTCCGCATACCAATCCCGCTTAAAGCGGCGACGCAAATCTTCCGACTTCGCAAACTTCCCCTTCTGTTTGTTGCCCGGTGGTTTGATGATTCGAAGGATGAGCGATTCCAACTCACGCAGGTGACTGTCACCAATGGTAAGGTAAAAGCTGAATCTGTCCCACGAATCATGGTGACGGTCTTTTAGATGGTGCGCGAGGCGACTGCGCAGATTACTCGCCAGACCCACATAGTAAATTTTACCCCGGCGATAGAGCGCATAAACGCCCTGTCGGTGACGGACGTAGTGCCGCACAATCTCCTGATGTTGCTCCAGCACATCACGCGAAACGTTTTCCAAGTGCTGGCAAACGAGCGGTTTTCGTTTTGGCATATTATAATTCTCCTTTGAAAGCTTTGTCGAGGATGATGGGGAGGAGAGTCTCGCGACGAATAGTTGGTTGATCAGGCATGGGAGAAATGTATCTTTCACCGTTCACCGGCACCATCCATCAGTTTTGCTCGCAAGCACACTCCACTCGGCACCAAGGCAACTCTTTGCAATTATGGTTTGACGGGTGTGCGGCTCTGGATCTCGTCGAGCTTATAGGTTCCGAATGTTCCAGGGTTTATTTCGATGCGGATGGTTCCGTCGGGATACTCCCCTACAAACATCCCTTCCACCACCTGACCGCTCTTGAGGAGCAATATAATGTCCTTCACCCAGATCCGTTTGAGAGTGGCATTGTGGGTGACGATTTTACGAAGTTCGACGTTCACATTGATGACTTGAGGAGCATGTCCCGCCTTGCTGACCTCAATCTTGCAGGGGCCCGGGTTCAACTCAATGCTGTAAGGAGTATCCGTGGAAATGCCTTTGTGTTCACTATTTGCCACAACAACATTGCAACCCATCGGTAGAATATTCAATACGAGTGTGCCGGTGGCTTTTGCAAGAGGAACATCCAGCTTGGAATCCTGTGTCCTTGTGATCTCAATCTCCCTGACAACCGTTTCGTATCCGAGTTTTTCGATGGTGATGGTGTATTTGCCATCACGCAGGTTTGAAACCGGCCACGGCGTTCGCCCCTTGAACTCGCCATTGACACTCACCCGGGCTTCCGGTGGTGTGGATGTCACATCCAACACGGCAAATTGTTCTTCCAATTGGGCCACAATCGGGGTTATTCCGCTTGTGGTCTGGGCAAGCTTAAGGTGATCCTGGTAATCCTTGAATCCCTCCTTCACCAGTTTCAGGGTGTGATTGCCGACAAGAATATCTTCAATCGTGCAGGGCGTTTGCCCCTTGTGAATTCCATCTATGATGACCGCGGCCCCCTGCGGTTTGGAATCCACCTGCAACGAAACAAAATTCGACTTGAGGTTGATCTGACAGAGCTTCGGCGAACGATCGGCAACTTCAAATTCCATTTCACGCGGGTCGTATCCATCCAGAGAAAATGACGCCCGATACGTCCCGGATAACAGGTCGGTTGAAAGAAGAGGTGTTTTGCCCTTGAAAATGCCATTCACGCTCACCTCGGCGCCTGGTGGCAAGGATTCAAACAGAACCAGACCTCGCATTCGCTGCAGTTGGGTGAGCATTTCAGCAGGAGATTGCGCCGAAATCTCGATCACGCGCTCCATGGGTTCATAGCCATCCTTGGCGAATCGAAGCAGATATTTGCCATGAACAGGTTGTTTCAGGACATAGGGTGTTCTTCCAACATCCTTGCCATTGATGGTGAGAGAGCAGCCATCCGGTTCGCTGTCGAGTCGAAGCTCGGTTGGTCCCGGTGAGAGGAGGAGATCGCAGCCGGGATACAAAAGGACCATGGCCAGCAGAAAAGAGATTCTTCTCCACCACGGCGGATCGGAATGACAACGAAAAAAGCAATCAAGTCCCGGTGATTTCATTTTGGTTGCAAACGTTGTTCGACATCCAAAAGACGCATTTTGGCGTCCTGGTTGCGTTTGTGGGTTGCGTCCGGCATCTTTTGCAAAATGCAGTTGAATTCATCGCGCGCTGTTTTCCAATCCTTGAGCTGACTCGCCCGTGTGGCGCGAAACCAGTGATCCCCCAACTGCTTCTCCAGCTCCTCCGAAGCCTCCTCTTTGCGATGGATGGCATCCGCATAGATGCCGGGTTTGGGATCAATGGTGTCGAGGTACCAGATCACCTCCGACCAGGCTTTGATGGAGTTGAATAGATTTTCCATTTTAACGAAGCGCTCATCATAAAGTTTACGGGCCCGATGGTGAGCGTCGTCCGCCCGTTTCTTCAATTCCTCCAAGGACATGGATAGAGCGACGATGCCAAGTTCCGTTTCTCCGAAATTTTCGAGGATGGCGCACACCTTTTTGAAGTTTTCAGGGGGCACGCTGTTCAAAACATGGACATTGGCGGTCTTGCCACGGGTCACCACGCGAATGGCATCGCTGTCCCAGATGTCCTTCGATTTGCCCTCCATCTGGGGTGGAAGGGAGAAAAGCTGTTGGTCATGAATTGCATCACGGATGAAGGCAACCTGATTGGTTGTGATGGACTTGCTTTGCCGCATGTGGCGGTTTTGTTTTAAATCATCGATGGAAATGGAAATGGCATTATTCTCAATCCTCATTTCGTAACGAAAAATATTTTCACTGGACGCGCGGACCTTTTCGTAATAGAGGCGGAAAACGTTGTTGGCAAACCCGGCAACCGCCAACCCGCTCGAAGGCGAAGCCATGCCGCTTTTTTGCTTGAGGTATGGAAATGCCGCCAGCCCAATCACCGCAAGGACAAGAACTGCGGCCAGAATGATTTTGAACACCGGGGATGATTGATGATTGGACGGACGTCCGGATGGCCGGTCGGGGCGCGAATCCTCCTGATCTTCCGGATTTTTCCGCTTCGAATCTTCCTCCTCGCGATCACCCAGCGCCTCGATCTTGATCACGCCGATGGAAAGGAGATCTCCCTTGTGGATCGGGGCTTTTTTGACGGTCTCGCCATTTACTGCGATGCCATTGATGCTGTCGCAATCCTCGATAAAAACCCGGCTGCCTTCCATGTAGAGACGGGCGTGACGGCCGGAAATGCCTTCGTCGTCCAGAACCACCCGGTTATCCTTGCTGCGACCGATGGTGATTTCGTCGTCAACAATTTCGAATACAGTCCCCTTCCTTTTGCCGGATGTGATGATGAATTTCATACGGCCGTGCAGTCACCAGGTTAGAACATCGTTGCGATCCATCAGCGTGCCAGATAACCGGCCCAGAGGCAATTCGATAACCGTGCATGCGGTTTGGGGACCGATAATCATCCGCCAGGGCCGGACCCCTGTTTCGAAACTCACAGCCCGTCGGCCATCATCGACGAAAATCAGGTCCAGCGGCTGGCTCATGAACCAGGTGTGGATCGCGCGACAGGAAGGGAGAATCATCGCATCAAAATCCTGAAAGTTCATCCCGATCATGCCGCGGGCTCTTTTCCACCAGGTTACGGCCACACACGGGTGCTCGGCGAGGACGATGCCACGGGTGATGTTTTGCAGCATTTTAACCCGTATTTCTCACCGGAATCTTGTAGGGCGGGCGGCCCCGCCGGCCGTTTCATGGAAGGCGACGGGGCCCGTCGCCCTACAATCTTTCAGACAAGGCGTCATCATTTTTTTCCATTGGTGTAGAGTCGGATTAAAAACCGCGCTGAAACATCTGGAGGAGGACTGGTCCCAGCAACACAATGAATACAGCCGGGAAAATGAAAAAGATCAGAGGGAACAACAGTTTGGTGGGAGCCTGATTGGCCAGTGTTTCCGCGCGCTGAAATCGTTTGGTTCGCAACTGGTCGGACTGAATCCGGAGAATGGCGCCGAGGCTCACCCCCAATTCATCGGCCTGGATCAGGGCGTTGACGACGGCCGTAAGATCGAGAAGGGCGACGCGATCCCGCATCTCCTTGAGGGCCTGCCGTCGGGTGCGTCCCAACTTGATTGTGTGAAAAACACGCATCATTTCCTCGCTAAGCGCATCCACCTTGCGACGGTCAATGATTTTGGACATTGCGCTCATGAAATCGAGTCCGGCCTCGACGCAAAGTGTCAGCAGGTCCAACACGAATGGCAGCCCGCGCTGGATGATCTTATGACGCGCCGTTACAGCACCGCGCAGCCAGATATCAGGGTAAAAAAACGCGCAGAGCACCAGGATCACCAAAAAAGCATTCATCCTGCGCGCTGCAAGAAGCCATAATCCAAGGCTGATGGCTCCCAGCCAGAGCCGTGTCATCGCCAGCTCACGCCCGGTGATCAAACCTTCGTAACCGGCGGAGATGATCTTGCGATCAATTTCCTCGAAATGTCGCCGGGCGAAGGCACCGGTGAACAAGCCCGGAAAAAAGGATGCGAATGGCAGCAGGGCGCGTATGAGAATGGGGAGGGAACGTTCCAGACGGCGGCCATCGGCCAGGATCACATACTGCACCTGCTGGCTAAGCCAGCCGAGATAATAAATCACGCCCATGGTGCAAACACAGGACAGAACCATGATTGAAACCACAACGAATTCGTTACTGGCGGCGTTCATACATCAATGTTCACAATCTTTCGAATGACGTAAAAGCCCATCACCTGAAGGCAGAATATGCCAAGGATTGCAAGAATACCTGCAGGAGACCGAAGGAAGCCGATCATCATGGCGGGCTGAATAAAGTAAATTGCCCCGCCCAGCACCATGGGCATGAGGCCCACCACCCAGCCCTGCATCCGTCCCTGTGCTGTGAGCGAACGAATGTGCCCCTGCACCCGCATGCGCTCTCGGATAACCACTGCCAGACGATCAAACACCTCTGTCAAATTGCCTCCTGTCTGCCGAGCCGTTTCAATACCAGTGAGAACAATCTGCAGATCCTCGCTGGGCATCCGCTTGTACAGATTTTCGGATGCCTCCTCAAATTTGGCTCCCAAACGGACTTCACGCAGAAAGAGATCGAATTCCTGGGCGATGGGATTTCTTCCTTCCTGAACAATGGACTCCAGGGACTGGATGATGCTGAAGCCGGCCTTCAAGGCATTACTCATGCTCAGCAGGGCATCCAGAAGTTGAAGATCGAATTTACGAAGGCGCAGCACGCGCATTTGCTTCAAAATCATTCTTGGCAGCAGCGAAGCAAAAAAACCGGGGACCGCCGAACCAAAAATACTGATGAAAGTTTGTGTTGTGGATCCAAAGCGTCCAAGGAGAATCAGGCAGACAAGAAATGCTGTGGCAAAGCAGCCCATCGACCACTGCAGAACGCGTTTCGGCGGAATATTGCTGAACATGCTGTACAGATCCTCCCCCGCCTTTTCCACATACTTGTCCTCGTAGGCCGCAAACCATCGGTCCAGAGCATGCCAGCCTCCATAAACCAAGGTGCCCGCACTCACACCCGAAAGAACCCATATCAGATAATCCAAGGTCAAGGTTTGCCTCACTTTCCCTGGCTTTTATTAAAAATCTGCGGGTTGAGGGCTAATCCTCGTACCCGGATGTCCTCCATAAAGGTGGGCACACCGCCCGTGGCTGTGAAATATCCCACCACCGAGCCATTCTCATCAATGCCGGTCTGAACATATTTGAACAGTTCCTGCATGGTAATGACATCGTGCTCCATGCCAACAATTTCGGTGACGCTGGTCACCTTTCGTGTGCCATCGCTGAAACGATCCTGCTGAATGATTATATGGATGGCTGACGCCACCTGTTCGCGGATGGCGCGTACCGGCAATTCCATGCCTGCCATAAGAACCATGGTTTCCAGTCGCGCCAAGGCATCGCGTGGAGTATTGGCGTGGGCAGTTGTCAGTGAACCATCATGGCCTGTATTCATGGCTTGTAACATGTCCAGGGCCTCTCCTCCACGACATTCCCCCACCACAATGCGGTCAGGTCGCATACGCAACGCGTTGCGCACCAGATCCCGGATGGTGATCGCGCCCCTCCCCTCGATATTGGGAGGTCTGGCTTCGAGGCACACCACATGATGCTGGTTGAGACGGAGTTCCGCGGCATCTTCGATGGTCACAATGCGGTCAGTCGTCGGAAGAAAGCTGCTCAGAACATTCAGGAGTGTGGTTTTGCCGGAACCAGTGCCGCCGGAGATCAGCACATTTTTGCGAAGTAGAATACATACTTTGAAAAACTCCGCCATTTCTGCGGTCACCGAACCAAAGCGGATGAGGTCAGAAACCTTGTAGGGAATCTTGGAAAATTTCCGAATGGTGATGCAAGGACCCTTCAAGGAAAGCGGAGGGATGATGGCATTGACGCGGGATCCATCCTTCAGGCGCGCGTCTACCATGGGTTGACTTTCATCAATCCGCCGGCCGATGGGCGCCACAATGCGTTCAATAATTCCCAAAAGCTGTTGATCATCCAGAAACTGGCTTTCAGAGAGAATCAACCGCCCCTTCTTTTCATAATAAACGGAGTCGTACCCATTCACCATCACCTCGGTGATGTCCGGATCCGCAAGATACGTTTCGAGGGGACCAAGGCCAATGGCCTCATCGTAGACATCATTGGCGAGTTGTCCTTTTGAGGTCGTCTGCGGGATCCGGTCGCCCAGACTGTCGATGATTTCATCAATGGTCTTGCGGGCCTTTATCGACAGGTCATCATCCTTTATGGCTGTCATCACCATCCGTTTGAGATCGAGTCTCTTGAAAAGCTCCTTGTGGATCTCCTGTCGAATGGCACGGTAGGCTTCGCGTTTGCGTTTTTGAGCATCCGTGAAAGGTTTGTCGATTTGAACATCCAGTGCCGCAGGAAGAAGTTCAGGCTCCGGCCTGGCAACAGCCGGCGGACCGGCTGCAGGCGTTTTGGATGGTGGATTGACCCGGACGGGGTGGTCTTCCATATCTGTGCGGCGCTTTTCTGAAACGCCGGGAGATACATTCACCTGACCGTTGGAAGAGGACCGCAGGAACATGGTATAGTCGCCGATCTTGACCTTATGCTCAGGGGAGAGTTTCAATGATCGCTTGAGACGCGTATCATCCACAAACGTGCCGTTGGTGCTGCCGGTGTCTTCAATGGTAACGGCATGACCATCGCAACGCAAAACGGCGTGCTTGGCGGATACAGATGAATTATCCAGCATGATTTCATTGCGGTGAGAACGGCCAATATGGTATTCACCCTCCACGATGGGCACTGTGTGAAGGTGCTCGTCGTCCCACCAGATTTGAATTTCGAAGGGTGTCGTCATGTCATCGTCCGCCGCTCTTTAATCGCTCCTGGCGCGCGTCGTTGAACTCACTGACCTTCTTCTCCAGGTAAATGAAATTCATGTTTGAAAGATCGCGCGCCGAACCGACATCTCCGGCGTTGCGCAAAGTCAGGGTCAGGCGCCCCTTCTGCATGGCGAAAACCAGCATCTCGGCCTCTTTGGGTGTCACCAGAAGCGTTACGGTTGAATAGGAACCGGCCCGGCGCACCACGCCGCGCATTGCCGAATCCACCAGTGTTCGCGACGTTTCCTTTCCGGTTGCCAGCACCGTCACATTTTGAAGAATCGTCAGGGTGACCACATCCAGTTGTGGATCCCCCTTTGTGGATGGAAAGGTAAAGGTCCCGAGAATGTCCACATGATCATTGGGTTCCACCAGGCCGGTCACCGACGAGGTAATATCCACCGGAATGGAAACAGCTCGTTCGCTTTCCTGTATCATGGAGGCCAGATTGCCCCCCCTTTGCTCGTCCCCGACAATATCCGACCAGAGAACAGGGCTGTTCATCAGAACTGTATTCTGGAACTTACGACCTGTCAGGATATCGATCTGGTCGGCAACGATATTGCGGCCTGTCGTGCTGCGTTTGGGCACGCTTGTCAGTTTCAGCGTGTCACCCACCATTTCCTTGGTGAGCAGAGTGCCCAGCGGGATATCCTTTTTGGCCGCGATCACATCCACCATTTCATACAGCTTGTTGAGCGCGGCCTCTTTTCTTTGAATGTAAATTCGTGTCAATAGCATTGCAGCCACACCGGAAATGACCGCGATAATAAGAATAACTGTTTGTTTCATAAAGAATCGGGTAATTCGGCAATTAGGTTCATGGTTTCTTGCACAACAAGATAACCAGCGACTGGTTGGGCAGCGAACCGGGTCGTGCTTCCAGCCAGCAAGTCTTGCCTGTTTTCACGAGAACTGCAAATCCGGAATCAGCCATCCCGGCGGCGGTTTTTTCGGTCAGTGGTTCCACCTCCCAACCCGCGCCTGCCATCTGTTCGCGGGAGGTTTGCAACGCGCGATCCACGCGCATTTGCGGAAGCAGAACGCTCGCAAATATAAAATCCGTGTCAAGATGCTCAACAACCAGTTGCGGTTGCTGCAATGGGTCCAGAACCGGCAGGGAAGCCGGCCAGGGAATGGTGGCAGCGGGTTTGTCTGCCGCGGCAGATTGTGAAAAAAGGCCGGAGTTGCTTTTCAGGATGAATACCAGACAGGAATGCGCGGCGCCGACGGAGGTCATGAGAAATCGCTTTTCAGAAGCTCCATGCCCCCATGATCCAACCACGGCGCCTTCGGAAGCCCGATAGCGAAGATTCCCCTGGTCATCTTCCGTGGAGGGTGTGAGCATTCGAAGTGTGTCCATCACCGAGGCCGAACCGGCGAGAAGCTGCATCTCGGCCAAATGTCCATTGATGCGAAACCGGCCACCGTAAATTTCCCTGGCGCCAAAGGATTCCGGATTATCCAAGCTGCCGGACTTGCCGGGGCGTGTGGTATAAACACGCGCATGCGTCACAAGGATTGCGGTCGGGAAAAACACCAGACAAACCAAAACTCGAAGAGCCCTGTGATCCATGGGAAGATCAAAAAAATGCGCGTAACAAATTATGTCACACCCATCCTAGTTCGCAATCGTTAAAATCGCAAGCGCCATTGACCTGGCAGACACCCCTACAGGATATTATTTGGAAGGCACTTCATTTCTGATCATCGCTTACCACGCGCAGATTATCAAAGAAAAGCATCTCGTCGGACTGAACAAGGATCCCGACCTTGCCGGTTCTTGTCAGCCTCGAATCTTTGACATCAAAAATGGTCTTGTCCTTGATGTTACAACGGATGGCGTCTCCGCGAAACTCCACACGGAGGGTCGTCCATTCATTGGGTGGTAGAGAAACATCCTCGGTTTCCAGAATCTTCCGTTTACCACCATTTGTCACAGCAAGGGTGAGGACAGACTTCAGGGTGTTCCACTCGACGGAATAAGTATCCTCTGGTGATTGATAACGCCAGACGAGTCCCGCCGTCCTGGCCTTTTTTTCCTCGCCACCATGTCGGAAATCGATGGATGCGGAGCCATCCTTGACATTGGAAAACCATGCCAGACACAGAAGCGAGTTCACGCCTGGAAATGCGGACCCGCATAAAGCAAGCAACCTGGATGTTGACGGGGTGTCCGCCGGATCATTCTGAACCCGGACATGAGCTTTTCCGCGCGGCGCCTCTTCCACCACAAAACCTTCGGGTGGATAATCCACGGGATCCTTTTCGAAATCATAAACACGCTCCCAGGCCCGGGCTGGAACAATCCAGCCAAAGAAACACAGCAGGAATGATAAACAACAGGCGAAGGCAGGTTTCATTTGAATACCAAACTTAAAAGGTCGTTTATCCATTCAGCAAGGAAAAATTTTAACCCGGCGGCCAGGCAAGGGGACGGCCTCCCAGCAAATGGAGATGCAGGTGCGGCACGGCTTCGCCGGCATCCCTTCCATTGTTGATCACCACACGGTAACCGGTCTTTTCGAGGCCAAGCTTGCGCGCAACTTCCGAGACAACCAGAAGAAGCTTGCCCAGCAAGGCGCCGTCATCTTTCTTCGCCTCGGCAATACGCACGATCACCTTTTTGGGCACAACGAGCACGTGTGTTGGCGCCTGTGGCTTGATATCACGGAATGCGATGATATCCCCGGTTTCGTGGACGATTTCCGCAGAAAGCTGGTGGGCGGCGATCTTTTCGAAGATGGTCACAATGAGAAATTGAAAATTAAACGAAGATTTTATCGCCGGGGACGGATTCCGCCGGCAAAAGGCGGGTGGAGGAGGAATCACGTTGTCGCAGAGTTTTCAGAAGCGCTGCGAGCGGGTTGGTCACATTTACGGCATAGAAGCGGACGAGCCCCACGGTGGTGCGTTCACCAAAGATGGTGATCATGACGGTATATTCATCCAGTGAGCACATGTACATATGCTGAGCCTTCCCCTGGTGGTAGAGCGCGCTGAATTCTTTTTCACCGATTCGACGGGCAAGCTCCTTGGTTGCAGCGAATGAACCGGCCGCCAATGCCGCCACGATGGTGATATCGATGATGCCGGTCTCGCCCTGTTGAGCAATGACGGTGCCTCCCTTGTCGATCACGATCACGAGACTGCCTTCTGATTTCTGGAGATAATCCTGCAAGAGTGTGTCCAGATGGGCCACATCTTCTTTGGTCAGGTAGGGTATGGTTTCCATCTTACTTTACTGTGGACATGAGGACCGAGGTTTTGGATCGTTTGCTGGCGAGATCGCTTTCCCTGGTGAATTTATAGAGGAGCAGACGGGAAATCGCATTGAGTGTGGCGAACACATTCTGACCTGTGCTGGCAACTGCTTCAAAGGATTGCACCCGGACTTTGCGATTGTTCAGCACGTATTCCAGATAGGTGATGGGCGCGATGTTGGGCATATCGCGTTTGTTGTACTGCAGAATGTATGGCAGGCTTTCCATGTTCAGGTTCTGCTTGCCAAGGTTGTCCTCGAGGTTTTTGAAACTCTCGAGATTCTCCTCCATTTTCTCCCACTGCGAATCAGCAACAAACACAATTCCATCCACGCTTCGCAATACAAGCTGGCGCGTGGTGTCATAAATAACCTGTCCGGGCACCGTGTAGAGCTGGAACTTGGTCTTGAACCCTTTGACGGCTATGGCGTTGAGAGGCAGAAAGTCAAAAAACAAAGTGCGATCCGCCGCAGTCGCCAGCGAAACCAGGTCGCCCTTGTTGTCAGGACCCACCTGGGAATGGATATAGGCCAGGTTCGTGGTTTTGCCGCACACCGCAGGACCGTAGTACACGATCTTGAACTGGATCTCCTTGTTCGCGTAGTTAATGATCGACATGGCAGCGAAAAGGTCAGCTCGTTTTATTTTGTTGCTGGCATTGTAGGGCAACTTCCCGGGCAAGAACAGCGCCCCGCTGCTCAAACTCCGCTGTCACCGTTTCCAGTTGGTGAACAAAAAGCAGGTAAATGCCATGATCCTGCCATATTGTAAGCCAGAAGGTTCCAAAGCTCAACATGCAGCGACGCGGTTCCGTCCGGGTCGCCCCCCCATTTTTGCTGAATCTCTGGAAGAGGAGATGGCCCAGACCGCACCAGGCGTTCGAATCCAGATCGGATGGCAGGGATCCAGCCATCGGTAAACCATCTTCGGTGGCAATCATGACACCCAATAAATTGAAGCGCACACGAATTTGTTCCGCAATTTCCGGGATTCGCAGTTCGCGTCCATCACTGATTCCCAGAATTTCGTGGAGAGGCGACAGAGGAGGGGCCGGGGGCGTGTCGGGTACGGGCACTGCAGCGGGAGCCAGGAGTTCCTCAACGCTGGTTCCTTTGGGGACATCGGGCGTGGCAGGAGGTGTAGCGGGTCGGGCTCTTCTTTCCGAGAATGGCACCTCAATAGAGGCATCCACCTGCTGTTTGACCTGATCCCTGGGAAGAGACATCACCGATTCAGGCAACCTCGGAATGATAAGATGAAGCGGGATTTTAATTTTGAGATTACTACTGTCAGCAACGGAGGTGTCTATCAGGTCCGGTGGAAAAGCGGCAAGGATTGTGCCTAATGGCACCTGCACCCGCCCTTTCGGAAGCTGGGGGAGAATTTCAGAGGTTGACAGGGAAATCATATCGGGAAGGGAAGCTCCTTCTGCAGCGCCTGGTTTGAAAACATTCTCCGGGAGCAGATGGAGAATTTCTGCCATTGGAATTTCAATGGTTGCAGGCGTATCCGGAAGAGGTGACAGCTCCGGAGCCGCCACAACTTCGGCCATAACAGGAGCCGGCGGAGGTGGCGCTGGTGCGGCTGACGCCTCCGGTTTCAGGACGATGCTGACCTTGGGTTTGAAAATGGCAGACTGCGCCGGCGAAGCGCCGCCGCCAACGGTTGCTGTAGCGGCCCTGAGTGCCGCCGCCAGGTTTCCCTGGCGGGGAACAATCTTTTGAGCAATCTCAGGAGCGGGGGGCGGAGGAGGAGGAGGAACGTCAGGCGCGGCGGGTGGTGGCGAAGCCGGAGCTTCCGCAGGCTTCTTCGATTTGAAAAATGGAAATCGGAACGCCATGATCAACTACCTGTACTGTCGCTTATGGTCGCTGCCAAAACTTCTTCGAGGGTGGTAATTCCCTCCCGGGCCTTTAAAAGACCATTCATCCGAAGAGTACGCATTCCCTGTTTCAAGGCAACCTGTTTGATCTCGGTGGAGCTCACGCGATCAATGATAAGTTTGCGGATGGGATCGGTGATGGGAATCAATTCCAGCACCGCGCAGCGTCCGGAATAACCCTTATTCTTGCAACGATCACAACCACGGCCCTTGTAATATATAAATTCCTTTTCCTTTTTGGGGTCGAGACCAAGCTGTTCCCAAAGTCTATCCGGCACTTTTTGCGGCTCCTTGCACGAAGCGCATATTCTGCGCAACAAACGCTGCGCACAGGCCAGAGAAAGACTGGAGGTGGTGAGGAATGGCTCAATGTCCATGTCTGTGAGACGGGTCACGGCGCCTGCAGCGTCGTTGGTGTGCAGCGTGCTCAGCACCTGGTGCCCCGTCAGAGCCGCCTCCACGCCAATGTGAGCTGTTTCCTGGTCGCGCATTTCACCGATCATAATGATGTCCGGATCCTGGCGAAGGATGGAGCGCAAGGCCGCCGCGAAGGTGAACCCGATGTCAGGTTTAACCTGGACCTGGTTAATTCCAGCAAGCTCGTACTCGATGGGATCTTCAACGGTAACGATGTTGTACTGTGGCTTGTTGATTTCCGCCAGAGCGTTGTAAAGGGTCCGGGTCTTTCCCGAGCCGGTTGGACCCGTTATGAGAATCATTCCCTGCGGTTCGTCGAGGGCATTTTTAAAAATCTTCAATGACTCCGGATCCATGCCAACATCGGCTATGCTGCCCGCAATCGCTGACTTGTCCAGAATACGACCCACCACCTTTTCACCATATTTTGTGGGGAGGAATGACATGCGAAAGTCGATGTCTCGACCGGCCATTTTGATGCGGATTCTGCCGTCTTGAGGAAGGCGTCTCTCCGAAATATCGAGGTGCGCCATGATTTTGAGGCGCGAAATCAGCGCCCCCTGCATCGATTTGGGTGGTGGCGGGTAATCGTAAAGACTCCCATCAATGCGATACCGCAATTTCATGACCTTTTCGTAAGATTCCATGTGAACGTCGCTGGCCTTATCCTTTACGACAGTAGCCAGCATGAGATTGGCGATTTTCATCACCGGCGCCGCGTTCGAATCCGAAGAGGTGACATCAATCTCTTCGTCAGGCCCGTCCTCGGATATTTCGATATCCACACTCTCGTCCTTGACGATTTCCTCCATTCCCTCGCTTGCCTGCGCGTCAAGGTTGGCAATGGCTTCAGCCACCATGCGCTCGGTGGTAATCAGTGGGACCACTTCCAGCTGGGTGATCTGGCGAATGTCGTCGATGGCAAGGACGTTCAGCGGATCTGCCATCGCCACGTATAGAAAATTGTTTAACTTCGCGACAGGCAGGAGCTGATGGTTTTTGGCCACGTCACGGGGAACCAGATCTCCGACTTCCTTGGGAACTTTGACCCGGCTCAGGTTGATGGGAGGAGTACCGAGCGTCCGCCCCATGCTGACCATCATGTCCTGCTCGGTCACATAGGATTTGTCCAGCAGGATTTTAAGCAGGCGTCCCCCCTGGCTCTTTTGTTGAGCCATCACCTCTTCGAGCTGTGCCGGCAGCAGAACACCGTCTTCGATCATTGCATCCGCGATGCGTTCTCCAAAGGATTTCATGCCTGGATATGGTAAACGTCCTTGAGTTGCTTCACAATGTCCAATGGATCCGTGAGATACCATTGAACCCTTCCTTCAGCCTCCGCTTCCATGCGGCGCTTGGCCTGTGCGTCGAATGGATTCACGGTGGCAACCAGCAACGTTTTGCTGATCTGGTCAAATGGCAGCACAAGGTGGCGCATCGAAAATTCCTTTTCCAGCAGGGCAGCCTTGTTCGGATCCACGTCATAAATGTTCAGGGGTATGAATGGCAGACGGGTTTTCTCAGCGATCAGCGCCAGACTTTTGTCGGTGGAAGCAATTCCATGCTCGCTCAACAATGAGAGAAGACTGGGCGCCGGCCTGTCAGCAGGTGTCTGGCTCGTTGCAGAGTGGATGGCGGAAAGGATCTTGTTGGCATCCTTCTCGGTGAGAAGCTGATGCTCCTGAAGGAACCGGATAAGCGCCTCATTCCCGTCTTCAAACTGTTCGGCATCTGCAAGCGCCTGCGCAGCGGCCACTGTGCTCTGCGCGCCATCCCCTGTTCCACCGCGACCCACAAGGCCGGACATTTTCCCTTCCAGCTCGCCCAACGCGGCCAGACATTCTGCGTCGTCGGGGAATTTTTGGAGAATACCTTCGTACTCGAGAATGGCGGAGGAAAGTTGTCCCAGATGAACATAGACATGGGCGATTTTTTTGGAGACACCCACGGCATCCTTTTCTCTGCCAAGGTTGAGATAGGCTTCCTTGAGAATTTCCAGTGACTGAATGTCATTCGGCTGCGTCTCCGTAATGACTTCAAACATTTGAACCGTTTGAAGGAGCTGCTCGTGTTCCGCGCTGGATCGCTTGGTCTTGGCCATGGCACAACCTCTAAAGAAGAATGGATGCTTGTCGACTAATTTAGTAACGTATAGCCGAATCCAGCTTGAATTGCAAAGCAAAGCACACTTTCACCCGCCTTATTTGGTTGCCGGAGGCTTGTCGGATACGCACCGGAACCCGATTTGGCGGCTGCGTGTCAGCTTTTTCTGGCTACAGTCACGAAACACGAGCTGAACGTCCTTTGAGGCCCACGAGCCCCCGCGAATCACGGGCACTTTCTGGGTGGGAACATCCGGATTGATATCCCACGAATCTGTCCACTCACTAACGTTGCCTGCCATATCCCTCACCCCATAGTAACTTTGATCGCCGGAAACAGCTCCAACCTGCGCCCAAACACCAAAACCGTCTATTTTTCCAAACGCAGGATCCAACGGCTCCGGACGAAGGTCCGTGGCGGAATTGGTGTATCTTGCATCAAATTTGTTGCCCCATGGGAAAATGTTGCCATTGGGTCCTCGCGCTGCTTTTTCCCATTCCTGTTCTTTGGGCAGGCGCTTTCCGACCCACTGTGCGTAAGCCCATGCATCGTAGTAATCAATGTTGAAGACGGGTGTGTTTTCATAAATACGCCCCCCATACATGGGTGCTCCCGTTTTGATGGCCTCCAGCATCATGTTCCATTGGTCTGGAAGATGATCCTTTTCCTTCTGGGAACGTTCGGGATGTTCACGAATGGCGGTCCTGTCACGATTCCATGCGGTCAGGAATCCACCATACTGGCTGACCGTCACCTCGTATTTATCGATGGAGAAATTCGTCAACGAAAGCTTTTCGTTGGATTGATAAATAAAAGATCCGGACGGGATGGCGACCATCGCCTCCACATCAATGGCGCCGCCGGAAGTTCGAAATGCGAAATACCATAATACTCCCCCCGCAAGACTGCATACAACCAGTCCGAGGATCGCATATTTGACCCAGCCCGTCTTCCTCCTGGGCACAGGAACAGGTATGCGCGCCGTGCTTGTGTAAAGAGGACGCACCACACGCGTCGCGCGCCGGTGGAGATCCAGATGACGGGCTTCATACAACAACGCATCCCAATCGTTGAAGCCGCCATTGCCCGCGTTTCCAATTTTTTCCAGAAAGACCTTGAAGTTGAGCGACACCACGGTTGCCCCTGTCATGGCCTGTTTCACAATCGAACCAAGACGCCGCATTTCATCCAGCTCCCCGGCGCTGATTTCCCCGCCCTCGATCGTTACATTATTGAGCAACTTTGGCACGCCTGTGTCGGGAATTAATATCTGGTTGGGGGTCAGAGGGGTGTGGAGCAGGGCTGTCTTCTTTTCGTAATTCAAAGCCTCGCTCACGTTGGTGACGATCGTCAGAGCCAATTCTTCGGGAAGATCGCGCTCCTTCCGGAGATATTCCAGGAAGCTGCAGCCTTCGCTGTGCTCGCGTGCGTAGAATATCAGGCCGTTTGCCTGCCCCGCTTCGTAAACGGAGGTCAGATACGGGTTTTGAGCCCGCGCCATGGCGCTGGCGAAAGCAGTGAATTGTTTGACATGTGCCGGTTGGCCATAGAAGGATGGACTAAGAACCTTGAGAGCGACCTTTCGGTTGACCGCAACCTGAAGCGCCTCATACAGCACACCCCAGTAATCCGAGTCAATCTTCTGCTCCACCATGAATGGGCCGATCATTTTCCCCATCAGGCCCTCCTCGCCGGCCTCCAGACGCAGATCGCCGGCTGGAGCTGCAGCTTTACCTTGTTCATCCCGTCGGCGGGTCCCCTCCAGCAACAGATGTTCCCAACCCGTGGAGATGGTTACTTTCGGACTCGCCGCATTTTCCTCCAGCAAGGTGGATGGCCGCTCCCATCCCACCATTTCATAAACAGCTTCATCTCCTTCCATATCCGAAACTTCGGCATGAACGATGGCGCCTGTCTGGAGGAAAATTGTGCCCTCCCTGCCATTCTCATGGACCTTCAGCCGTCCCGTTTTCTGGCTGATACAACACATCTGAACCACATCCACGAGCTTGAAACCGGAAACGGTTGCGCCTCCTGTCGTTTCGTGGGACTGCGCTTGCGGAAAAGCCTCGGACGATTGGAATGGCTGCACCCTTTCCCAGATGGATACGATGCGTTCGCGTGTGAGCGGTTTCTCGAGCAGGCCAATGGTTGAGTATTGCGCGGCGACCTGCTCCATCTGAGGTGTCGCCTTGTCCGTGACAAATCCCACGGTCAGCGATGGAAACTGTTCTTTCAATGTCCTGCCGATATCAAAACCTGATGGATCGGATTCACGGACGGCAACCAAAGCCATTTCGAATCGTTCGTGTTTCAAGGCAAACGCGGCCTCCTCAACGGAAGCGGCCACAACCACATCAAAATCCCTGCTGATTCCCAATTGGACGGGGATTTCTGCGGATGCCGCCGGATCATCGTCCAGCACAAGCACTTTCACGGTTTAAGCTCCTGGTTTTTCGTGCCCATCAATACATATCTTCCCAGAACATCGTGGGGTTGCGCGTAGGCGTCCTGAAGTTGTCCACGATAATAAAGTCGCACCACAAATCCGCAAAAGGCATAGCTGTCCCCGAAACTTTTGGCCTGCTTGCGAAAGTAGCCGCGTGGAGCCGAATAATTCAGGGACAAAATCTGTTCAGTGCCTGTAACCCATTTCTGTCGTGGCTGAAGAGTCGAAGTCAGCGTCTTCATGGGGATCAACATGCCCCGGGCCGTGGTGGATTGGTCGTAAAACACGACTTCGACCCTCGTCTCCTTGATATCGACCAATGGTTCGGAACCTCGTGAACCAAGAGTAATCTGCACATTAAAAAAGATGTCATACAAATCATTCAGCGGAAGCTGACTCTGTTTTACCAGAGCCAGAGACAGGGCGCTGGATTCAGTGCGCGCCATTCCTGTTGGCACGGAGATGCCGGTTTGTCCCTGCTGCGTACTGCCGCTCAGCGTTGTCAGACGGGAAAGATGTTGCTGGATTTCATTCATCTCCCCACTTTCCGCCTGGGCGATTCCGGCAGCCTTTTCCCACTGGAAACGGGCCTGTGCCAGATCCTGTCGCTGCTCATGGAATATGGCCAGCTTCTTGATGGCAGGAAGATAATCCTGAGACATCTGCAGCGCGCTTTCCAATTGCTGAAACGCGAGAAAAAAAAGGCCTTTTCCCCACGACGTTTCTGATTGAAGAATCAGAAGATCCGCTTTTTTTTTCCTTTCCTGCTGCACGAATTCTGTCTCGCTTTGACGCGCACGCGCCTGGCCGAGTTCCTGGTCGGCTCTTTCCATGGCGCTGGTGACATGGTCTGGCGCCTGAACATTCACGGCACGGCGGGCGGCTTCGGCCTCCTTGAGTCCCAGCGCGGCGGTAACCGATGCTTCCGACTGCTCCCTCTGATGTTCGGAATAAACGACCGGATCGAAACGAGCGCCGAAACGAGCGCGGGACCAGAAAACGCTGCTCATTGCCAACGCCTGGATCAACAGGGCCACGACGAGCAGAAAAACCGTCAGCAAGACCGGGCGATCATGAAGGATCAAGCAACGGAAAGAGATTCCATCACCGGAGATGGAAGAGAGGGAAGTTCGTGAGGATTCCATGCACGTGTGGCTCCATTACTCTAACAATAACTTCACTAACAACAAGCTTCATTCTGATCCATATTTCTTACTATATGCTTATGCACTTGATGCAGGTTGAGTGAAAACCATGCGAGACACTGGAGGCTTGGCCGAAGCAATCCCCAGAAGTGTTTGAAAGGCAGCCATGGGG
>Ga0114940_10000463_pt1 | contig 19206 bp, 16 predicted proteins | sample ColdCreekSource_FD_87195 | JGI IMG/M metagenome (GOLD analysis project Ga0114940, IMG submission 87195) | Groundwater microbial communities from Cold Creek, Nevada to study Microbial Dark Matter (Phase II) - Cold Creek Source | ecosystem: Environmental > Aquatic > Deep subsurface > Groundwater ... | reverse complement strand
GTCAGGCTATAGACGACGATATCCGCGCCGTGATCGAGCGGCCGAGACCACAGCGGGCCGAGGAATGTGTTGTCGATCGCGATCGGGCATTCGTTGCCGAGCGCCGCATCGCGGGCATCGCGCACCGCTTCGACATCGACCAGCGCGTTGGTCGGGTTGGCCGGGCTTTCGAGATAAACCATCGCCACCTTGCCGCCCTGGCTGTCAGCTTGTGCCTTGGCTTTGGCCATGACTGCGTCGAGTTCCTCGCGCGTCGCACCGGCAGGAAAATCGACATAGGTTACGCCGAACCGGCTCAACGTTTTGGCGACGAAGCCCTCGCTTGCGGCATAGAGCGGCCCGGAGTGGACGATCACGTCCCCGGCCGAGGCAAAGGCCAGGAACAGCACGCAGATCGCGGTCATCCCGCTGGAGAATGACAGCGCTTCTTCCGCGCCGTCCCAGATCGCCAGTCGTCCTTCGAGGATTTGCTGGTTGGGGCCGTTGAAGCGCGAATAGACCAGCCCGTCAGTGCCGCCCGGGATCTTGCCGGTGATCCCTTCGAAGAACCGCTTGCCCTCAGCCGCGCTGGGGAAGGCGAAGGTGCTGGTCAGGAAGATCGGCGCCTTGAGGCTGCCTTCGGACAGCACGGGATCGTAGCCGTGGCCCATCATTAGCGTGGCCGGCGAAAGCTGGTGATTGCCAAGGTGCGTGATCGCGGCCTTGGGCTTGCGGGTGGGGGTGTTCTGGTCAGACATGGTTACACCTGTAACCGGATAGATTATGGTTGGCCAGCCCGTGCCCGCGATCAATCCTCCGTGATCAGGCTGCGTTCGCGGGTTTCGGGAAGCAGGATCGTCGCCACGCCCGCCATGCCGATCACACAGGCGACATAGACGTAGAACAGCCATTCGACGCCCGCACCCTTGAGCGCGAGCGCGACCATTTCGACCGTCCCGGCGAACAGCGCGTTGCCGATCGAATAGGGCAGTGCAACGCCAAGGCCGCGGATGTGCGCCGGGAACAGTTCTGCCTTCACCAGCGCGTTGTTGGCACTGTAGCCCGATGCAAGCGTCAGCGGGATCAGGATCAGCAGCGTTGCCGCAACCGGCGAGGTGACCTGTTCGAGCAGCAGGAACACCGGCACCGCCGCAATCGCGCCGCCGATCCCGAAGATCAGCAACATCGGCTTGCGCCCGAAGCGATCCGCCAGCGCGCCGAAAATCGGCTGCATTGCGGTAAACCAGACCAGCGCGGCGGCAACGATATAGGTTGCGGTGGCCTTGTCGAAACCCACCGTGTTGAACAGGTATTTCTGCATGTAGCTGGTGTAGGTGTAAGCGCTCAGCCCGCCGCCGGCTGACAGCATGGCGACAAGGATGCTCTCGCGGCGATGGTCGCGCCACAGCATCGTCGCGGTGGAAACCGGACGGTCGACCGCCTGATTGGTGAACGATGGCGTCTCGGCCAGATTGCGCCGCAGCAGGTAGACGCCCAGCGCCAAAAATGCGCCGATCACGAAGGGGATGCGCCAGCCCCAGGCGGTCAGTTCGGATTCGCTCAGAATGCTTTGCAGGATCACAGCGACGGCGATCGCGCAGAGCTGCCCGCCGATCAGCGTCATGTATTGAAAGCTGGCCCAGAAGCCGCGATTGGCCTTGGGTGCCATTTCGGACAGGTAGGTCGCGCTGGCACCGTATTCACCGCCAAGCGACAGCCCTTGCAGCACGCGGGCGAGCAGCAGGATCGCCGGTCCAGCCAGCCCGGCCATGGCATAGGTCGGCGCCACCGCGAGCAGCAGCGAGCCGCTGAACATCAGCGCGACTGACAGTGAAAGCCCGGCCTTGCGCCCCCGCGCATCGGCGAACCGGCCCATCACCCAGGCGCCGATCGGGCGCATGATGAAGCCGGCGGCAAAGATCGTGGCGGTGCTGAGCAATTGCGCCGTCGGATCGGCCTTGGGAAAGAACACCGGCGCGAAATAGATCGCGAAGCTGGCATAGGCGAACCAGTCATACCATTCGACCAGGTTCCCGGCCGAGCCGCCGATGATCGAGATCAGCCGCTGACGCGGGATTGCCAGCGGAAACCGGGATGCCTTCGCGTTCATTCGTCCCCCTTGGCGTTTCGCCGCCCGAGGCCTAGCCTTACCGGCGTGGCAGCGAAAGGAAAGGCAGACATGAGTGAGGGCAAGGTGCTGGGCTTTGGCGGACTGTTCTTCCGCGCGCGCGATCCCGATGCGCTGAACACGTGGTACCGGGAGAAGCTGGGGGTCGGCGCGGGCTGCTCAGGCACTGGCGAACCGGCGGGCGAATGGACCTGGAATGCCGCGGGCGGCGAGACCGTGTTCGCGCCGTTCAAGCAGGACACCGATTACTTCGCCGCCGAAAAGGCCTTCATGATCAACTTGCGGGTCAGCGGGCTTGATGCGCTGGTCGCACGGCTGGAAGCAGCCGGGATTGCCGCCGAGCGCCGCGCCGAATGGGACGATCCCTCGGTCGGACGGTTTGCGCGGATTCACGATCCGGAAGGCAATGCGGTGGAACTGTGGGAGCCTGCGGGGGATTAGCTTGCGGCACGATCGACCGTGATCCTCTCCATTTTTGCGTAGCACAAATGGGGAGGTGGCCGGAGCGAAGCGTAGGTCGGAGGGGTTTCAGCGGTGCGCCATGACCCCTCCGTCAGTTCCTGCGGAACTGCCACCTCCCCATTTGGCTTCGCAAAATGGGGAGGAGCTTTTCATCTACTTCGGCGAGAGCACCATCAGCATCTGGCGGCCTTCCATACGCGGATAGCTTTCGATCTTGGCGATCTCGGCCACGTCTTCCTGGACCTTGCGGAGCAGATCCATGCCGAGCTGCTGGTGGGCCAGTTCGCGTCCGCGGAAGCGCAGGGTGACCTTCACCTTGTCACCTTCGCCGATGAATTTGTTCATGGCCCGCATCTTCGTATCATAGTCATGATCGTCGATATTCGGACGCATCTTGATCTCCTTGATCTCCTGCGTCTTCTGGGTCTTGCGGGCGAGGTTGGCCTTTTTCTGCGCTTCGTAGCGGAACTTGCCAACGTCGAGGAATTTGCAAACCGGCGGATCGGCGTTGGGCGACACCTCGACCAGATCGAGGCCGACTTCGGCGGCCTGCTCGATCGCTTCACGGGTGTACATGACGCCGATGTTCTCACCGTTTTCGTCGATGACGCGGACCTTGTCCGAGGTGATCATCTGATTGTAGCGCGGGCCGCTCTTGACGGGGGGCTGCATACTGCGCCGGGGAGGGGGTGCTATAGTGGGGACTCCTGTGGTTTACCTGTGCGCGCGTCCTTAGAGCGAAACGCGGATTTGTGAAAGTGCTAAGCCGCCGCCGACCACAGCGGGTAACGAATCAGCTTACCCTGTGCCGAAAGTAGCGCATCGGCTGAGCGCGCAGGCTGCATCGCGGCGATGATTGCCGGGTCGGCGGCGTCCATTCCGCCGGTCAAAGCGCCGAAGGCGGGAAGGATCAGCCGGGTCTCGCTCGCCACCGCGCAGGGTCGGGCGATGTGTCGCCCGCGCACCCGCACCCGCAGCTTGGGGTGAAAATGCCCCGACAGTTCGGGCCGGGTCTCTCCGGGCTGCGCTTCGTGGCGCAGCAGCAGGCCCGCCACTGCGAGTTCTTCCACTTCGGTGCCAAGGGTCGAGCCGCCATCGTGGTTGCCGGTCACCCAGACCCAGTCGGTCACGCGGGTCAGCGCGGCGAGCATTCCGGCGGCGTGGGGCTCCAGCCGCTCCGCGCCGCGAGCATCGTGGAAATTGTCGCCCAGCGTGAACACCCGCCGTGCCCCGGTCTCACGGATCGCCAGTGCGACGCGTTCCAGCGTTTCGCGGCTGTCATAAGGCGGCAGCATCTGTCCGAAGCGAGCGTAAAAGCTCGCCTTTTCGAGGTGCAGATCGGCGACCAGCAGCGCGGATTCGCGCGGCCACCAGACCGCCCGCTCCTGTACCAGCGCGAATTCATCGCCTGCGAACGAAAAGGGAACCATCGCTTGCTCTTGCCGGACTCGGTCAGGCTTGGCAAGGCGGTTCCATGACCGACTGGACAAGCCAAACCGCCGAAGCCCGCACCTGGTTCGAAAGCCTGCGCGGCCGCATCTGCGCCGAGTTCGAAGCGATCGAGCGCGAGGCCGGATCGGACGCCGCCTTCGAATACACCCCGTGGAGCCGCGAGGAGGACGGCAACGCCAACCCCGGCGGCGGCACCCGCGGGGTGATGAAGGGCCAGGTGTTCGAGAAGGTCGGGGTCAACGTCTCGACCGTCCACGGCAATTTCGCCCCCGGCTTCGCGGCGAGCATCAACGGCGCGGATGAGGACAACCCCGGCTTCACCGCCACCGGGATCAGCCTGGTCGCGCACATGGCCAACCCGCACGTGCCCGCCGTGCATATGAACACCCGGTTCCTGGTGACCGGCAAAGCGTGGTTCGGCGGCGGGGCCGATCTCAACCCGCCGATCCCCTATGCTGAAGACACCGATCACTTCCACGCCGTGCTGCGCGCGGCCTGCATGAAGCACAATCCGACCTATTACGAACGCTTCGCCAAGTGGGCCGAAGAGTATTTCTGGATCCCGCATCGCAATGTCGCGCGCGGGGTCGGGGGGATCTTCTACGATCACCTTGAATGTTCAGACGAAGCTGCGTTCGAGCGCAATTTTGCTTTCACCCGCGATGTCGGCGAGGCGTTCCTCGATGCCTTCCCGCCGCTGGTCCGCCGCCGGATGAGCGCGGAGTTCACTCCGGCTGACAAGCAGCAGCAGCTCGAATGGCGCGGGCGCTATGCCGAGTTCAACCTGGTCTACGATCGCGGCACGCTGTTCGGACTCAAGACCGGCGGCAACATCGACGCGATTCTAATGAGCCTGCCGCCTGAGGCGGTGTGGAGTTAAACCGCCAGCTCGCGCCATTCCCCCGGTGCCAGTCCATCCAGAGTCCAGTCGCCGACCGCCCAACGGACCAGCCGCAGCGTCGGTAGCCCGGCTGCCGCGGTCATCCGGCGGACCTGACGGTTGCGGCCCTCGCGAATGGTCAGGCGCAGCCAGCCGTCGGGCACGGTTTTGCGAAACCGCACCGGCGGACCGCGCGGCCAGAGTTCGGGCGGAGCAATCGCCTCGGCCTCGGCGGGCAGGGTCATGCCGTCACCCAGCCGCACCCCGTGCCGTAGCGATTCCAGTTTGTCTTCGCTCACCACGCCTTCGACTTGCGCCAGATATGTCTTGCCCAGCTTGTAGCGCGGATCGGCGATCCGGGCTTGCAGGCGGCCGTCGTCGGTCAGCAGCAGCAGCCCCTCGCTGTCGCGGTCAAGCCGCCCCGCCGGATAGACCCCCGGAACCGCGATATGATCGGACAGGGTTGCGCGCGCCTCGGCTCCCGCAGTGTCGGTAAACTGCGAAAGCACGCCGTAGGGTTTGTTGAACAGGATCAGCCGCGCCATGCCGCTTGCAGTGCATTGAACCACAGTCTGCGTCAAACTGCTTGCCCTTTGCCCCTCACACCCGCCACATTGGGGACAATGCTGCGCCAGTACGAACTTGTTGAACGGGTCCTCGCCTACGATCCGGAGGCCGACGAGGCCATGCTCAACCGCGCCTATGTCTATACGGTGCAAAAGCACGGCACCCAGAAGCGCGCCTCGGGCGATCCCTATTTCAGCCATCCGGTCGAGGTGGCCGGGCTGATGACCGAGCTCAAGCTGGATCAGGAAACGATCATCACCGCGCTGCTCCACGACACGGTCGAGGACACGCTGGCGACGATCGAAGAGGTCGAGAAGCTGTTCGGGCCGGACGTCGCCCGGCTGGTCGACGGGGTGACCAAGCTCTCCAAGATCGAGGCGATGGGCGAGAGCGAGCGCGCCGCCGAAAACCTGCGCAAGTTCCTCCTCGCGATGAGCGAGGACATCCGCGTGCTGCTGGTCAAGCTGGCCGACCGGCTGCACAACATGCGCACGCTGCATTTCATCAAGAGCGAAGAAAAGCGCCGCCGGATCAGTCGCGAAACGATGGATATCTACGCGCCCCTGGCCGAGCGCGTCGGCATGTACGAATATATGCGCGAGATGCAGCTGCTCGCCTTCGAACAGCTTGAGCCGGAAGGCTATGCCACGATCACCGGGCGGCTGGCGACGATCCGAAGCAGCGAGGGCGGTCAGGTCGATGCGATCGCGCTGTCGATCAAGCAGGCGCTCGCCGAAGCCGGGCTCAAGGTTGAGGTTTCGGGGCGCGAGAAGCACCCTTACTCGATCTGGAAGAAGATGGCCGAACGCCACGTCAGCTTTGAGCAGATCACCGACATCATGGCCTTCCGCGTGCTGACCGACACGCCGCAGGACTGCTACCGCGCATTGGGCGTGCTGCACCAGACCTGGCAGATGATCCCGGGCCGGTTCAAGGATTACATCTCGACCCCCAAATCGAACGGCTATCGCAGCCTCCACACCGCGCTGATCTTCGAAAATTCGATGCGGATGGAAGTGCAGGTGCGCAGCCACGAGATGCACGAGCTCAACGAATTCGGGCTCGCCGCGCATTGGGCCTACAAGCAGGAGGCGATCCCCGATGGGCAGGTCGGCTGGCTGCGCGACCTGATCGAGATCGTCGACGCCAGCCACGATGCCGAGGAGCTGCTCGAGCACACCCGGATGGCGATCTACCAGGACCGGATTTTCGCCTTCAGCCCGAAAGGCGCGCTCCACCAGCTGCCCAAGGGCTCGACCCCGGTCGACTTCGCCTATTCGGTCCACTCCGATCTCGGCAATTTCGCGGTCGGGGCCAAGATCAACGGACGGCATATGCCGCTGCGCACCGTGCTGGCCAACGGCGATGTGGTCGAGATCATCAAGAACCGCAGCGCTTCGCCGCAGCTCTCGTGGCTGGGCTTCGTCGTCACCGGCAAGGCCCGCGCTGCGATCCGCCGCGCGGTGCGGCAAAAGGAGCGCGCCGAAATCGCCGCGATCGGCCGCCAGTTGTTTGACGAGATTGCCGACCGCCTGCCCAGCAAGATCGGCAAGAAGGCCGTCCGCGATGCGGTCAAGCGGCTTGAACTGGCCAGCGAGGACGAGCTGATGGTGGCGATCGGTACCGCCAAGCTCGATGACCGCACGGTGATGGAAGCACTGGTCCCCGGCAGCTCCGCCAATCTTGCCGAACCCGAGAAATGGCAGCAGGAACGCGCCATCTCGATCCGGGGCCTCACCGCGGGAATGGCGTTCCAGCTAGGCGAATGCTGCCACCCGGTCCCCGGCGACCGGATCGTCGGCCTGCGCCGTCCGGGGCAAGGAGTGGAAGTCCACGCGATCGATTGCCTGACGCTGGCCGACGGGGTCGATGCAGACTGGCTCGACCTGTCATGGGGCGAGCGCACCACCGGCGCGATCGGGCGCTTGCGTGTGGTGCTCTACAATCGCCCCGGCACGCTCGCCGAAGTCACCGGGATCTTCGCCGGCAACCGCGCCAACATTGTCAGCCTCGACATGAACGGCCGCGACGAGCTGTTCGGGACTTACGAGGTCGATCTCGAGGTGGCCGATCTCGCGCACTTGACCCGTATCGTCTCGGCCCTGCGCGCGAGCGATGCGGTCGCCGAGGCGGAGCGGATTTAGTTATGGTGGTGCGCATCGTCGGGATCGAGCATGTCCAACTGGCCATGCCGCCCGGCGGAGAAGGCGCGGCGCGGGCGTTTTACACCGGCCTCCTTGGAATTCCTGAACGGGCGAAGCCCGGCCACCTCGCGGCGCGCGGCGGATGCTGGTTTGAGGACGGTCCGCTCAAACTGCATCTGGGCGTCGAGGCAGACTTTCGTGCCGCGCGCAAAGCCCACCCTGGCCTGCTGGTCGATGATCTCGCGGCCTTGGCGCAGCGGCTGGGTCAGGCAGGCGTGGCGGTGGACTGGGATGGGCCGGATCATTGCTACGTCGCCGATCCGTTCGGCAACCGGATTGAACTGATCCAGGCCTGAGGGTTGCGGCGTGGTCTGGTTTGGATTGGGTTCACGCAGAGGCGCAGAGGCGCAGAGAAGAAGGGGGAGGCGCAGAGGCGTAGCTTCTGCGGCGCAGCCGCTTGTAAAGCACACCTCGCCCCATACGCTGGGTCCAGTCAGTAAGGCGGCTGCGCCGCAAGTGCGACAATCTCTGCGCCTCTCTTTTCTTCTCTGCGCCTCTGCGTGAACCCTTCTGCCTTCACCGTCACCCAGACCATCAAACCTCCAGCACCACCTCGACCGCATCCCCTTCGCCAATCCCCTCGGCTTTGCGCACCGCAGCCTTGACTGGCAGCAGCCAGCCCAGCTCCTTGCTGGGAAACACCGAGGTCTTGAAGCTGCTGTCCCCGATCGTGGCCACGACCTTGATCGACCCGAACCCGCGCGAGAGCCCCTCCAGCCGCCGCATCAGCGCGGTGGCAGAAAGCGCCTCACCCGCTGCGCCGTCGATGGTGATGAAATGCCACACCGCCGGGGCTGCGGGTGTGGTCCAGCGCCACAACGGGCCGGTGTGGGTGATGGTTTCAGTCATCAGTTTGCTCACACGAAGATGCGACGAACACCATCTTGACCTTCATCCCGTCATCCCCGCGAAAGCGGGGACCCAGAGCTGGCCGACCCTGGGTCCCCGCTTTCGCGGGGATGACGAGGCGGGGCAAGTCACTTCACCCGCCGCACCGGCACCGGGATGTTGCAGATGTCCGCGCCGCCCGCGGGCCGGATGAAGAACGCATCGCGGCGGTTGGCCCGCGCGTCGGCGTATTTCGCGAAGCTCGTGCTTTCGGTGGAAAGGTACTCGTAGGCCGGCAGCCCTGCCACCTCGGTGCCGATCCGGATCGCGGTGATCGTCGTGCGCTCCGCCGCAGTTTCATAGAACCCCAGCCCCCCGGTCCCGCGTGGCAGACTAGAGAGGTGCTCGATCCCCTCGATCACCCGGCCAACCAGCGCGATGTTGCGATCGAGATGACGCGGGGCATGGCCGATCACGGTGTAGAGCTCGGCCCCGGTGCCGGTGTTGGGCGGCATGTCGCGTCCGACCCCGACCATGCCGTAGCAGTGGACGGGCGATTTGGCGTCTTCTTCGATGGACCAAGCCCAGCCTTCGCTTAGCATAGTGGTTCCATACGCGTCATAAATAGAGAGTAAGGGATTGTCACGGACGGTTGGAATCGTTTTGTTTTCGGCCAATGCCATAGCCGAAGCGGCGGCATCTTCTGATCCGATCACAATTGCGGTTCGAAATCGCGCTACTTCGACATCAGTCAATGGTGTCGCATATTCAGTTTCCGGCACCACCACCAACACTTCTGGCAAGGCCCGCGCCTTCGCCTTGTCCTCTGCCTCCGCATCACCCCACTGTACGACATAATTGTCCTGCACCCGGTTGATGCTCAGCCCGTCCCACCAGTGCGCGGCGGCGAGCTTGCGGATGTTGCCGATCCACCCTTCCGAAAACGGCTTTGGCATCAGCTGGATCACCACCCGGCGCGGTTTGCCCTTCGCATCGGGGGCAAGGTCCATCACCAGCAGGTCGCTCGCTGCAATCGCGGTCCAGTCGGCCCTGGGCGCAGCGGCAACGATCTCGCTCGGCGCCAGCGGCGAAGGCGCGGTGCGCCCTGCGGCCTGTGCAGCAGAAGCCTGAGCCAAGGCTGGCGGCGCAGCGCCAAGCATGACGGCAAGAAGGGCGAGGCGAAGCAAGGGTTTGTGCATCGCGGCACTGTGCCGCGAAACCTTCACCGCGACAATCCTCCCCGGAACGGGGAGGTGCCTGCAAGGCGGAGGGGTCGATTGCATGCCTTTTACGTTGCGGTGTGGGGAGGGCACCCGACCCCTCCGTCCGCTTCGCGGCCACCTCCCCGTTCCGGGGAGGAACGCGCGATTTTCCTACTCACGTGAAATCTGTCAGCATCGGTCGCGCTCTTTGAAATCGTGAGTCTCGCCCCGACCCGTCCGCATTGCCGGTTGATGCAGGGCAATGGACGCTGTGCGGATGTGTTTCATCAACTAACGCGCCACGACTCGGCACGTCGGCGTTGCTCCTGCGGCCTACGCGCCATCCTCCAACGCATGCATATCGGCATCCGACAGCCCGAAATGATGCCCGACCTCGTGAATCAGCACATGCGCCACCAGATGCTCGAGCGTCTCATCCCCGCGCGCCGCCCATTCATCAAGGATCGGCCCCCGGAACAGCCGGATCCGGTCCGGCAGCGCGCCGCTCGCCGCGATCGACTTGTCGCCCAGCGGCACGCCCTCGTAGATCCCGCTCAGCTCGAACGGCTCGGATAGCCCGACCGCCGCAAGCGTTTCCGCGTCGGCAAACTCCTCGACCCGCACCACCACATCGCCCAGGTGCTGCCGGAACTGCCCCGGCAATCGCGCCAGTGCCGCCAAGGCCAGCGCCTCGATTTCCTCCGCTGAAGGAGCCAATCCGAATGTCCGTGTCATGCGCCAGACATAGGGACGCGCCCTTCAAGCGCCAATGCTTGCGCAAGTCCCGCCCCGGCGCTAGGGCGCGCTCTTCCAGTGCATGCGGAGCGGTGGCCGAGTGGTCGAAGGCGCTCGCCTGGAAAGTGAGTATACGTCAAAGGCGTATCGAGGGTTCGAATCCCTCCCGCTCCGCCACCTTGCGTTCCGCAAGCTTCCCATAAAGCGCTATTTTCCTTGCGCTATGGCGACGTCAGCGCCATAGTTGTTCCCGTTATGTCTCATGCCTTCCGCCTGCATCCGCATCGATCCGGGGACACGGCTGGGGGCAGCGATCCGGAGATTCGGGGGCATCGATGCTGACCGAGATGCAAGTGAAGAACGCGAAAGCGCGGGACAAGGATTACAAGCTTGCCGATTCCGAGGGCTTGTACCTGTTCGTCACCGCCAAGGGCCACCGCTCCTGGCGGATGAAGTACCGCTTTGCCGGCAAGGAGCGCCGTTTGGTGCTGGGGGCTTATCCCGAGATGGGCCTGCGCGAGGCACGCGACCGCAAGGCTGATGCCCGCAGGCTGCTGCGGGAGGGGCGTGATCCAGGGATTGAGGCAGTCAAGGTGCGCAACCTGCGGGCAGTGGCCTCCGCCAACACCTTCGAGGCACTGGCGCGGGGCTGGTATGCTTTGCAGAAGGATCGCTGGACGCCGGTTCATGCGCAGGATGTGATCAAGAGCGTGGAGAACGAGGTGTTCCCCTGGATTGGCAAACTGCCGATCGGGGAGATCGACGAACCGCTGGTGCTCTCGGTGCTGCGCAAGATCGAGAACCGAGGCGCGATCGAGACCGCGCACCGGGTGCGCCAGCGCATGTCGGCGGTATTCGTGCACGCCATTGCCGAGGGTGCGGGGAGCCGCGATCCGGCAGCGGTGGTGACGCGGGCCCTGAAGCCTGTTCCGCGCGCCAGGAAGCGGCCCGCGTTGGTCTCGCTTGATGCGCTGCATGACCTGATCCGCAAGACCGAGGCCGAACCGGCTTCACCGCTCACCAAGCTTGCCTCGCGGTTCCTCGCGCTGACCGCACAGCGGCCCGGCATGATCCGGGCCTTGCCGTGGAGCGAGATCGAGAATGTCGACTGGCGCAGCGAGGATGCGACGCCCGATGCCCTGTGGCGCGTGCCGGCTTCACGCATGAAGCTGATGCTGGAACTCAAGAACGACGAGGGCTTCGAGCATTTGGTGCCGTTGTCGGGCGAAGCCGTGGCGGTGCTGCGCGCAGTTCATGCGCTGACAGGTCGCGGACCGCTGGCCTTTCCCAGCAACCGCAATGCCCGCGTGCCGATGAGCGAGAACACGCTCTCGTACTTCTACAACCGTTGCGGCTACCAGGGACGGCATGTGCCGCATGGCTGGCGCGCGTCGTTCTCGACGATCATGAACGAATGGGCCGAGCGCGGCGGAACGCCGGGTGATCGCCATGTCATAGATCTGATGCTGGCGCATGTGCCCGAAGGAGTGTCAGGTTCGGAAGGCGCCTACAACCGCGCGGCCTTCCTGCAGCGCCGCCGGGAGATTGCCGATGCATGGGGCACCATGCTGCTCGATCCATTCCCTGAACCGCACAAGATGCTGGGCTGGCCCAGCCGGTAGGTCAGGCAGGCCGTCATATGCCGATCTCGAAGGGGCGAACGCGCTCGAGAGTCCGTTCAAGTTCCAGCTGGCGCTTCGGCTCGTCCGTGACGCGGGCCGCTTCCTGCCCCCTGGCTGCGGCAGCACCAAGCCGCTGCGTCACTTCGAGCGCTGAGGTCTTTTCGCCAGCATTGCGGCCGATGCCGACCTCGACCTTGTCCCGGTTGTCGACGATCAGGGTGAGTTCGTCGCGCAGGCGGGTGATGGTGACAAGGAAGTTTCGCGCCGAGAGCAGCTTGTGCTCGCGGCAGTCCATCACCGCGATGCCTTTGTCCGAGGTCAGGCCCTGCGCCATGTGGGCATTGAGCGCATAGGCAAGGTCGATCCGCGCCAGCATGGGATCGTCTTTGGCGAGACGATGTTCCATGCCCATGGCCGTGCGCACGGCAACGCCATCCTCGCCGATGGCAGTGACCGTGGCCCGGTCGGCATTGATTAGGCCGCGCTCGTGATCGTTGGCGGTCCAGCGGATGGTGTCGCCGGTGTAGAGCGTGAGTTGCCTGTGCTCATGAAGCTGGATGGCCTGGCTGTCGCCATTTGGCCCAAGCCGTGATGGCACGAAGGCATGATGCCTGCCCTTCGCGTCTTTGAGCTCAACCGTTCCCCTGGCGGCATCGACTTTGACGATGTCGTACCGGCCCTTGCTTAGCTGCTGGCGCGCCTGCCGCGATGACAGCTCCAGCACCATGCCGGGTTCGTAAGTCTTGGCGTGCCTCAGTTCCTCGCGCGTCGCATTGACCCGGGACAGCACGGTGAGGGTTGTCGCCTCCGGGCCGATCTCGCCATTGGCGGCGAGGCCGGTCTGTACCGCCGTGTTGACCTCGCTGCGCAGCTGACGTCCGGAGACATAGATTGCCGTGCGTTCGCGCTCGGCAGGAGGCAGCGATAACCAGTGTTCAGCGGCAAGCACTGCCCCGTTCTCGCGGGTCTCGACAATGTGATCCCTGAGATGTTCGAAGGCCTCGCCGGTACGCCCCTGCTGGGCAGCGGCCTGGGCACGCCTCAGCGTGTCGGACCGCGCCCTCAGGTTCGTGTCCATGCGTGCGGTCTCTGTCCCCGATGCCAGCGCCAGCGCGAAGGGCTTGCCCGCCTCGACCGCGCCCAGTTGACGGGCATCGCCCATCAGCACGAGCCGGTCCACTTCCAGCAGATTGGCGAGCCGGACCAGCCGGTCCTGATCGCGGGTCGAGACCATCGATGCCTCATCGAGCACCAGTACCGTGTTGCAGTAGCTCTCCCGGGCCTGAGCAAACTCGGCCTTGCCTGCGCTGCCTTCGATCAGCTTGCGGTGCTGCCCCAGGAACCGGTGCAGGGTCATCGACGGGATCCCGGTCTCGCGCTCGAGCATGCGCACCAGCGTGTTCTGCACGCCAAGTCCGAGGACCCGCTTGCCGTGCTCGTCCAGGATCTGCGCCGCAGGACGCAGCAGGCTGGACTTGCCTGCCCCGGCCACGCCCTGGACCGCGACGATGCGGGTGGTGGTGGAAAGGATCATCCGGCCTGCCGCTTCCTGTCCGGCATTGAGCGTCATGCCGAAGTTGAGGCTGGCGCTCGCCTGCAACTGGGAACCGGCATCGGACGCAGGAACGATACTCGGGGCTGCGCCCTTGCCCAGCTCGATCCCGGCGAGCATCCGTCCTTCCATCGCCAGCGCATCGGCGCTGGTCAGCCAGTCCTGCATGGCACCGCGCCCCTTCTGGAGCGCCCCCTGTTCGGTGAGCTCGGCGATCCGCTTCTCGATCCGATCCATCGTGGTCGGCAGGCCGAAGTCGAGCGCCGCCTTGGCAAGGTCAGTCACTTTGAACGCGGCTTCGCGTTCCGACAGGTGGCGCACGGCGGCGGCAACGGCATGGGCGGCAGCGATCTCCTCGCGCCCTTTGAGATGGATGCGCGCAGGGACCAACGGATCGCGTTCCCTGAGGCCCAGTCGCTCGGCCAGTTCCTGCACCATGACCTTGCCTTGCAGAGCCAGCGAGGGCCGGTCCTCAGCGAACCTGGCACCGGCCATGGCAAGTGCATGGCTGCGCTCGCGCGCGTCCCGGACCATGCCGCCCAGGTCGAGCCCCATGCCCCAGGCCTGATCCTGCCATTGGGTCATCAAGGCACCGCGATCGACATTGCCTTGCTTCGCTGATCGTGTCGCCAGCGTCGCGATAACGCCAGCTTCAAGCCCGCTGCCGCGCCGGGCATCGAGCACCTCTTGCCGGCGTGTCGAGAAGGCCATGACTGCTGCCCGCTCGATCCCCTTTGCTTCGAAGTTGCCGTGCTTCCCGACCTCGCCAATGGCGTAGCCCAGCTTCTCAACCTCGCCCCTGAACTTCGCCATGGTCATGGCGTTGAGCAGGGTGTTGAGTTGCCACAGCCGGTCATTGCGCAGCGCCTTCCACGCGCCGTCCGGCCCCTGCGTCATGTTGGCGACAACGGCATGGAAGTGGAGGTTGGGTTCTTGGTTGCGATTGGTGTCATGCTGGAACAGGGCGACGGTCAGGTTGTCGGTCTGGACGAGGCGCTCCTTGCCGCCTCGTTCCACCCGCATGAACGCTGCGTTGGCCTCGGCCCATTGCAGGGTGGCGATCACCGCTTCCCGGTACGCGGCAACGATCCGTTCATCCTTGCCGACAAGCGCCAGAAGCGACCAGCTTTTGGGCAGGCTGAAGGTCAGATCGGTGCCCGCCCGATGCTCTGCGCCCTCACGCCCGATGCACCCACCGTGGGGCAGTTCGCCGCGCAGGATTGCCTCGAACGAGCGGGCCTCGACCGTGCCCGTCAGGCGCAGCCGTTCGGCACCCTTGCCAACCCACAGACCCGACCGATCAGCATCGGCATTGGCGTAATAGTTGTCCTGGGCAAAGTAGCTGGCCGCTCCCCCAGCAGAGCGCACATTGGCGACCGACAGCATGGTTCAGCCGCCCCGCTTTGCAGGGGCAATCCGTTCGCGGTATTCGCGCAATCGCTTGCCGTGGGCGGCGTGGATCCGGGTGCGCAGTTCCTTGTCGGCCTGGACGCTCAGCAGCCCATCCAATGCCGTCGAGGTAAACAGCAGGTGGGACATGATCCGGTCCCTGAACGCGACCTCGTCCTGCCCTTCGATCACCCCGATCACGGCCAGCTTCAGCCACTGGCTGACGCTCATCTGCGCCGCGTCGGCGGCGGCTTTCACGGCCCGGTAGAGCGGCTCATCGACATAGCATTGCAACGCAAAACGCATGGGTTCCAACTCAGGTTGGCCGCCCACCCCGGCCGGAAACCCCTCAGCCATGAGACATTACGCTACTGCCAGAGCCAGCCTGTAGGAAAGTGGTTTTTATCCATTCCCAATCAATGATTTGCCCCGCAGTGCATCACATTGATTTGCCGATCAGCAGCTGACATCAGATGACATCAGGCGGGGACAGGGCACCCATTGCCTCCGAAACGGCGGAATCGCGCCAAATCCCCGCACCGGGCTCCCGGGTACGGTGTGCATATAGTTCACCATGTCCTGATCGTTGTGTGCGGTTACTCTTCCCGACAATTATTGACGGCGAGTGCTCTGGTTTCACGTCGGATTGCTAGCAGATCCGGCGCCTGATGGATCGCCTGGCGATTGGCCCAAACCGCTGCCTGACAAAGCTCGAGATGGTGACTGCAAAACCAGCGCAAAAATTACTGACCGAAGCGACAGGGAGTTCAATGCATTGCTATGAACAGCACCTAGCGTCTGTTCGAACCCAAAGTCGTGCTGTTGGTCATGACCGAGCGCAGCCTCAGTGGACATTGAGACTTTGCGCCGGATGGACTGGTTCGTCGACAGATGCCCCGTTGGCCCTGTCTGAACACACCGTCCGCTGAAGCCGAGCCCAGCTGCCCGGCGCCAGGCACCTTCTCACTCTGGTCGCATTACTCAAATCGAACGCCTGCCGGAATCCGGGGCGCATCCGTCAGCGCTGGAACACTTGCCGCCGGGCCCGCCCCATGAAGATAAGATCGTAGGAGAGGATCTGGCCCGTTTCCTTGGCCACGGTCATCGCGTTGCCCGCATAGAGCCGCGCTGGTGGAATAATCGCGCAAGACTCGGCGCGCTGGCCCTCACGGCAGGCCTTGCCGTTGACCAACTGGAGATTGCTGTTGCCGGTGTTGCGTATGACAAGCTCGGTGCCGCGGTCTTCCCAGTCCAGCGTTGCAGAGGGCGCAGCGGGCCGCTGGATCACCAGCAGGTCATAGCCGACAAGCACCTTGAGCCCGCTTTCCTGGCCGGTGACTTCGCCTGCCACCGGCCTGACCGCGACGCGGAAAATCCGATCCGCCTCGCCCGGCAGGGCAAGCGCGGCGACGCGCACGAAGCGCCGCTCGCCCGGTTCGAGGATCATGCGCGGCGGGGAGACGAGCAGGCCGAGTGAATTCGGATCGCTGACCGTGACGCGGTTCTCGGCGGCACTGCCCGGCGCCTCGATCCGCGCCGGTTCGACCGCAACGAACACGCGCTCGCTCGTGGGATTCTCGACGGCAAAATCAGTGCGCTGGAGTGCGCCGGGCTGCAGGTCGAGGATCACCGGATGCACCGCAATCTGTGCAAGCGCCGGTGCGCAGCCGGCAAATGCCAGGGCCGTCATGGCCGCAATGCGCGCGATCAAGCTCATGGATACTCCCCGGATGCTGCAGGACCGGTAGTGCACACTATATCTCCAAGGTCAAAGATTGCGGTCTGGATGTCGGGCGACTTCACCGTAATGTGGCATAGCTCGGCCCCGCCCTTGCGCAGCACGAAACTCTCCGTTCCCGCAACCTCTCCCTGGAAATATCCCGAAGCATCCGCCTGCAGAAAATCGCGCTTGCCAAAGAGCACTGCCCCCGCGAGCGGTCGCCCACTGGAATCCACGAGCCGGCCATAGACCGGCTGGATGGCGCGCACCTCCCATTCGAGATACTTCATGTTGCCGCGATAGAGCGAGACCTCGCGCGCATGGGCGTCGAACAGCCCGCCGCGCCCGCTGACCGGGGCAAGTCGCACCGAATAGGTGCGGTAAGGCGGCAGGAAGACCGGGATGCTCTGGCCGGGGCGGATGCGTGCGCGCGGCGCGTTGTCGACCAGCACCTCCATCTCCACAGCGTCGTCGCTGCCGCCCTTCAGCGCGACGACAATCCCGCTGTCGCCGATCTCGCGCCCGCCGATCGCGGCATTCCTGCCGCCCACTGCAAGACTGGTGGCAAAATTGGCGGCATAGCGCGTGCCGCCGCCATCCGGCGTATCGAACACGTGCTCTACCTGTCCGAGGAAGCGGCCGTACTGGCTATCCAGATTGGCTTCGGCCCGCAGACGTTCGCTGTCGAGATCGCGCGCATAGCCAGCCGCTAGAGACAGGTCGCCGCGCAGCACGCCGGGACTGGAATGGGTCGCCAGCACGTTCCCTACGACGCCGCTTTCATCAACGCCGCCACGTCGCCGCCAGGCGCCGCCACCTTCGCCTGACACCAGGAAATTGCCGCGGAGGAAATTGATGCGAATGCCCACCCGCACGTCCCAGCCATCACTGCTGCGGCGTCCATCGCCGAACAGGGTGAGCTGGAGATTGCGCGCTGGGCGGGTGGCATAATCGAAGCTTGGACCGAAGGCATAGTACGCCTTCGAACCCGGCGATCTGAAATAGAGCCCGTCGAATCGCAGGTTGGCCTTGCCCAGCCGCACGCCGATATTGCCGCCCGCCTGGGTGCTGTCTCCGACCAGGAGATTGATGTCATTCACGGGAGTGAGGCCGAGGCGGTCGCGGCCGACAAGCCCGCTGAGGCCCGGCCCCCATGTGCGCCGGAAAAAGCCGTTCACCGACACGTTCGCCAGATTGAACCACGAGAAGCTGGCGATCAGACCGTAATTGGCATTGGTCCCCGCCAGCCCCATCAGCCGCGCGGTGAAGCCGTCGGCAAGGAAGCTCGCCCCGCCTTCGGCGACGAAATCCGAACCGATCAGCAAGGCTCCGCCTTCGAGCGAGACATTGGCTGACAGGCGATGGCCTATCGTCCCCTGCAGGAACAGGTCATCGCCGAAGCGAGGCAGGCCGCTGCCGCGCCGGTCCATCGCCAGCGCACCGACCGTGGCGGAAAACGCCGTGCGGCCAACCGGGGGCAGGCTGCGGTCCTTGGTGAAGAAGCGCGTCTCGCGGCGGGAGCTACCGGTATCGTCGACGATCTCGAGCGTGATGTTGTAGGCACCTGCCGGAAAGCCCGAGGTATCAAGCACCTGGTTGCCAGCATCGATCTGCATCGAACCGATCAGCAGCCCGTCGCGATAGGCGTTGACCTGCGCGCGGCGCGGCAGGAACAGCGCAACCGGCTGCGTGAAGTCGCGCTCCGCATCGGCGCGGGTATCGTACTGGGTGCCGACGCTGGCACCATAGATGCGTGCCTGCCCGGTGAACGACAGCGGCTCGGAATACATCAGCCCGCCGCGATAGCGCAGTGCGCTGGTGTCCAGTTCCGCGGCAAGGATCTGGCTCTGGAAGCCGAAACTGCTCGACTGGGCGACATCCGCGATCAGCCGTGCGTTGCGCCAGGCTACGATCGAACGGTTCTGCAAAGTGTAGTCGGTCCTGCGTCCCCTGATCCCGCCGACCGACCCGGCGACGTTGCTGATCAGGGAAAGGCCCGCATCGGGGATCGGCAGGTATTCGCGCTCCTGCACACTGGCGGCAGCAAGGAAGGCAGGGGCGATGACGATCTCGAGCCGGAAGCTGCCGGGATCATGGATGATACCGGCCACAGGCGGGCTCATGACCCCGCATCCGGGGCGCGGCTGACTACCGCAGGCGAGCACGCCGTTGCTCTCAAGCCTGCCGGTCAGCGCCGCGATCACAGCGGCCGGATCGGTTACCGCGCCGATCAGCGCCACTACCTTGGCGGGCTCGTCGAAGGTGAAATGCCCCGGCTCGCTGGTGCCAGATGTGGTGCCGATCAATCTGCCGCCGAAATAGACGTCGACCACCACCGGGGCCGGTTCGACAAGATCCTCGAACCCCGGTGGGGTCGAGACCGAAAAGGCCGCCGCCGTGCGCACGGCGTTACCGCTGCCTGTGGCCTCGGCCGCACCGGCTTCCGCGCGCAGCAGCGATTGCGCGGCGGCGGCAGCGGGCTGGCT
>Ga0114940_10000461_pt1 | contig 19293 bp, 18 predicted proteins | sample ColdCreekSource_FD_87195 | JGI IMG/M metagenome (GOLD analysis project Ga0114940, IMG submission 87195) | Groundwater microbial communities from Cold Creek, Nevada to study Microbial Dark Matter (Phase II) - Cold Creek Source | ecosystem: Environmental > Aquatic > Deep subsurface > Groundwater ... | reverse complement strand
CTGTCTGCTGAATGCGTACTGCCAGGGATAGTTATATCTAGGTAAGTGCAACGCAGAAATCTCTACTCGCGAGGGTAGAAGCCCGCGCTCTATCTGAAAGATGAGCGTCGGGAGAAGTCACTACGAGTACGAGCCACTTCCTTGAATTATCGGGATACCGCTGTTGTTAGCGGAATGTATCCTGGACAAACGCTACCTGTTATTCCCTTATCAGATGGGGCAGGTGAGGTTGTTGCTTTGGGTGAAGGGGTAACAAGTAACAAGAGTGAAGGAGGGCGATCGCGTTGCAGGCATTTTCTTTCAAGACTGGATCGCAGGCAAACTCACCCGCGAGAAAATTAAATCTGCTTTGGGTGGTGCGATCGACGCTATGTTGGCAGAGTATGTGGTTTTGAGCCAAGATGGTGTGGTTCTGTTACCGAAACACTTGTCTTTTGACGCTCCCCGTACCTAAAAGGTACGGGGAGCGTCAACGAAGTCGGCGGCGCAGGCACGTTGGAAAAATCTCTGCGCTCGGCAGGTGTCGGCGGACGGATTAGCTTGATTGGCGTTTTAGGCGGTGCGGGTGAGGTGAACCATACGCAAATGCTCATGAAAAGCATTGATGTGCAGGGCATTTACGTGGGTAGCCGTGAAATGTTTGAAGCGATGAATCGAGCGATCGCACTGCATCAAATCAAGCCTGTCATCGATCGCATCTTTCCATTGAATGAAGCACCAGAAGCCTACCGTTACCTACAAAGTGGCAGTCACTTTGGTAAAGTCGTCATTAATTATCAAAAATGAAGGCTTGCGAATATTGGCGTTGGGAATCAAAGGCAGCGCGGTCTTGGGGTCTCCCCAAGTGGAGCGACTGCCGTGCGCGACTGCCAATCGAGAGAGTTTAAATCCAAAGAGTTCTGGACGTAAAAAATCTATGAACTTGCTTGGTAGCTCTCGCTGAAGTTAAAAGCCCGCGCTCTATTGTCTAACGATTAGCGTCGGGTAATTGACAGCATAAAGTGTTAGGATTCTTATTGAGATAAAGATCGGCAATCCAGTTTGTATTCAGTATTGATAGGTTTTTCCGTAAAGTATTGATAGGCTCTTTCCCGAAATTTAAGCTCTCTACATCCAAATGAATTGAGGAGACGTTCAATTTATGTCAATTTACGTAGGTAACCTTAGCTATGAGGTTAGCCAAGAAGATTTAAGTGAAGTATTTTCGGAATATGGAAATGTTAAACGAGTTCATCTCCCCACTGACCGCGAAACAGGTCGCAAACGTGGTTTCGGTTTTGTAGAAATGGAGTCAGAGGCAGAAGAAGATAAAGCCATTGAGACTCTAGATGGAGCAGAATGGATGGGTCGCGAATTAAAAGTTAACAAAGCTAGACCACGCGAAAATAGAAACTCCTTTGGTGGTGGCGGAGGCGGCGGTGGTCGTCGCAACGAGCGCTTCTAAACTCTCAAGCTAAATCGAATTGCGCTTCTGGACATCAACTGGAGCATTCCATTGGTAGATTTCCAGAAGCGTTTTACTATGTAATGAGGAATCTTTGATAGATGGCTAAACGTCGCAACGCGAAAAAAGAAAAAGCAGCTCGGAATAAAATTAATGCTCGCAAGTACCGCAAACAAACGAGTCGTTATGGAAACCGTGGTAGAAAAAGTTACGGTGGCGATAAAAAAGATAAAGCAGAAGAAAATGATAATTCAGAGTCTGCTGCTGCTAATTAAAAAGGTTAGTTTTTTTAGTTTGATAGGCTCTTCTGGGAAGTAGGCAAAAATAACTTCTGGATAGAAGAGCTATTTTTTTAGAAACGATCGCACTTTCTCCGTTCATTAATTAATATGGATGGGGAACTGCTGTCGGGGTCAAGTAATCAGCTAATTAGCAAAAGCGACATTTTGCAAGATAGTCATTGGTGTTAGTTCCTTTAGTAAATCCAAGGCAATGGGATCGCGAACAAATAAAGAACCCGCAAAACCAAGAGAATTAATCGAAATATTTTTAAAAGATTCTTGCGATCGCGGTACAATTAACATCCAGTTTCTAGTAGCTAAAAAATTATACGCACCTGGCTGTTTTTGACTATTTTGCCCTATATTTAAACCTACTGTTGATAGTAGAGCATGATAGCTGTTTAGCATTGTGTATGCCGCATTTATCGCTGTGTCGGTCTGCTTCAAATCTAAAAATGCGATCGCATGAAGAAAGGGAAAGCTGGAGATCGTCCCTAAAGAATTATTAAACGTTACAGTTGCGATCGCCGATTCGATGGGCAGATTGATTGTATTTGGAGCAAAGGGGATAGGAACAAGCTGTAGATGTTTGTGTCGTTGAGAAGCACCAGCCCTCTTACCGCCATTGAAAAAAGCTAATCCGTCTATTTCTTGCAGACAAGACCACAAAGCCGCGAAATCTTGTAAATTCAGCAGATCTGTTTGCTCTTCAAAAGCGCGAGTTACGATTAACAAATGATTTTCAACGACATGAAACTTATTTAATAGGCATAGATGCGTTGGCGAGATATTACCGACAAATAAGTCTAGTTCGTAGGGCAAAAAAGGATTAATTACCTTACCAATTTTAGCTTCTTGTTTGTCCTGTTTTTGTCTAGCTTTTTCTTTCCGAGCTAAGTTAGATAAAGTACGAACTACAAAAGAAATATTATTTTGTTCGATAAAGTGATATTCAGTTTCAATTGACTTTAGCGCACCACAATTACGAGCAAATTCAGTTTGCTCGATTGTTTTTGCCCACAAAGTCCCTGGTTTTAATAGCCATTTTTCTGGTGGATTAGTTGCTGATTCTTCCATACTTATCAAATAATTGTTCATTGATAATCTAAAGATATAGCGGTTTTTAATTGGATCAAGTCCAGCAAATACTCAGGTTAATCCTTAATTGTTAACTGTTTAATGCAGCTTGACAATCTTTGGTAATTTGCTGCTTTAAAGCTTCCACAGAAGGAAACTTTTGTTCTGAGCGCAAAAACTTGATTAAATGAACTGTCAGAGTTTTACCGTATAAATTTCCTGACCAATCTAACAGATGAACTTCTATGGTGGGGTCTTCACCTGCAACTGTCGGACGACAGCCAATATTCATTACACCTTGAATCACAGATTGATTTAATAAGACATCAACAGAGTAAACACCATATCGAGGCAGAAACTTATCAGGGGGGAGTTGAAGATTAGCCGTAGGGAAGCCGATGGTTCGACCTAATTGTTGTCCTGTAACCACTTCTCCAATTAAACTATAGGGTCTACCTAACATGGCATTGGCGGCTGCGATTTCGCCATCGAGTAAAGCCTGACGAATTAAAGAACTACTAACACGCACGGATTTATTATTTTTATCTTGACATTGATGTAACGAATTGAGATACACTTCAACACCAAAATTAGCAGCAATATTTTTTAAATCGATGGCTGTGCCTTTCCTTTGATAGCCAAAACGAAAATCTGAGCCGACACTTATTTGAGTAGCCTGCAATTGTTCGACTATTACTTGTTCAACAAATTGTTGAGGACTGAAATTGGCTAAGTCACGATTGAATGGCAATAAAATTAATTGCTCAATCCCCATTTTTGATAACTGTTCGGCTTTCTCGGCTACAGGAGTTAATAGTTTAATTTTCTCTCCTGTAAAAAACTCACGAGGATGAGGTGTAAAGCTTACTACAGCAGGAAAAATTATTTTTCCCTGTTGCTTCAACGATTGATTGAGAATTGTTTGCAGGACTATTTGATGCCCTCGATGAATGCCATCAAAATTACCGAGAGCGATCGCTGTGGGCGTTTTTATTTGTTCGATCAAAGATGTAATTAACACGCTTTACATTTTGACACAATTCTCGACTGCTAATCAAAAAGACTCAGCCCCTCAGTTGGTTTTCGATTTAATGCGATCGCTTTAACCAATTAGATGGAAAAATTGAGCAGATTAGAGAAACTAAAATAACTTTAAGAAACGTGAACACATTGCGATCGCATTTTATCAGATCGGGGTTCTGCATCTAGTGGCGACAGAATCAAAAAAGAGTTGTCACAATAGAAATAAAGTTGATTAATCAAATAAACGCGATCGCGAATGCCATATGAATTTATCTACCAACTCTAAAAAATCCGAATCTGTAATTATCCGTCTTGAGGCAGTTGAAAAAGTTTATGGTAGTGGCAATACCGCCGTTCATGCTTTAGATCAAGTCGATTTGATAATTCATCAAGGAGAATACTGCTCAATCATGGGCGCATCAGGTTCTGGTAAATCTACAGCCATGAATATTATCGGTTGTTTAGATCGCCCAACAGCGGGCAATTATTATTTAGATAACGTTGCTGTTTCTGGACTCTCCGATGAAGAACTGGCTACAATCCGAAATCGTAAAATTGGCTTTGTTTTTCAACAGTTTCATCTACTGCCTCAAATTAGTGCCTTAGAAAATGTGATGTTGCCAATGGTATATGCGGGTGTATCCAGTAGTGAAAGACGCGAACGCGCTACAGAAGCCTTAACTAAAGTCGGTTTGGGTAACAGAGTCAAAAGCCGCCCCAATCAACTTTCTGGAGGACAACAACAGCGAGTTGCGATCGCACGAGCGATCGTCAACGAACCTTTACTGTTACTCGCTGACGAACCGACTGGTGCGCTCGATTCCCACACTACCAAAGAAGTATTAGAGATTTTTGGCGAATTACATAACAGCGGCATCACAGTAGTCATGGTGACACACGAACCAGAAGTAGCACGTCAAACAGAAAGAATTATTTGGTTCAAAGATGGTCAAATAGTTCATTCTCATCTCTCTCCTGAAGAAATGCTTAATGTAGCGGTTGCTTCATAATTTCGACAAACTTTCGTCAAAATAACAACAAGCTGGATTTAAGTCATTGCAAAGGATCCTCAAGTAAAAGATAATAGTAGATTAAGTAATTTGTAGTTTTGTATACTAAAATAATTACTAGGTAAATAAAAAATCGTCTATTAACGAGAGGTGTCAATTAGGCTCGTGAGTCGGTATCAAACGGTTACTCCCAAAAGTGAAACGCATTTATCTGCACGCCCTGGCGTTCAGCAACAAGAAATGAACCATTTAGACCTAGAGCCTAGTCCGTCACTACGCTACGACGCAGAGGCAATAGCGTCTAAGTACCGCTACAGACCCTGGCAAATTATCTGGCGAGCAATCTCAATTGTTTGGTTGTTTGGCACTTTTGCGCTCCATCTTCTATCAGACAAATGGACAAATAAAGAAGAGTCGAACAAGCAGAAACGCGCCAGAGAACTACGTAAAGTCCTTACTAAGCTGGGCCCTACATACATTAAAGTTGGGCAAGCTTTATCCACGAGACCAGACCTAATTCGCAAAGACTTTCTCGATGAGTTGGTCAAGCTCCAGGACCAGCTACCACCTTTTGACAACCACATCGCTTTTAACATCATTGAGTCAGAATTAGGATGTTCGATAGAAGATGCTTACCGCGAATTTTCTCCCAATCCTGTTGCTGCGGCTAGTCTTGGTCAAGTCTATAAAGCCGTCTTACATACTGGAGAAGATGTAGCAGTCAAAGTGCAGCGTCCCAATTTGCGGCCGATACTCAACTTAGACCTTTATCTAATGAGGTGGATGGCTGGTTGGCTTGAACCCTGGCTACCATTAAATTTGGGTCATGACTTAACTTTAATCGTCGATGAGTTTGGGACTAAACTATTTGAAGAAATAGATTACCTCAACGAAGCCAAAAATGCCGAACAGTTCGCCCGTAACTTTTACGGTGATCCTGAAGTAAAAGTTCCTGTTATATATAACCAATATACTAACTATCGTGTTCTAACCTTAGAATGGATAGACGGCATTAAACTCACAGACTTAGATCAACTTGAAGCGGCTGGTTTAGATGCAGACAACCTAATCAAAATTGGTGTAACTTCGGGTTTGCGTCAATTGTTAGAGCATGGCTTTTTCCACGCCGATCCTCATCCTGGTAATCTTTTCGCCACTCTCGATGGTCGCATGGCCTATATCGATTTTGGCATGATGGATCAATTAGGCGAATCAATGAAAGAAACTATTGCCAGTGCAGTAGTGCAGTTAATTAATCGTGATTATCAGGCTTTAGCCGAAGATTTTGTCAACCTGGGTTTTTTAACTCCAGATACTAATATTGAACCAATTGTCCCCGCACTAGAAAAAGTATTAGGGAAAGCTGTCGGAGAGAGTGTTGCAGATTTTAACTTTAAAACCATCACCGATGAATTTTCAGAGTTGATGTACGAATATCCATTCCGCTTACCTGCCAAGTTCGCCCTAATTATTCGCTCTCTAATCACTCAGGAAGGATTAGCTTTAAGCCTCAACCCTGACTTTAAAATTGTCGAGGTATCTTACCCTTATGTATCCCAACGGTTACTAACAGGAGAATCTCCTCAACTACGGAGACGGTTACTAGATATACTAATTCAAGATGGCAAATTTCAGTGGAAAAGACTGGAAAACATGATTGCGATCGCAACTTCTGATGACGGATTTGATTTATTGCCTACAGCTCAATTAGGTCTACAATACTTGCTTTCTGAAGAAGGAAAATATTTACGTCGTCAACTGTTACTGGCATTAACTGAAGATGATCGTCTACATACCGAAGAAGTTCAACGTCTTTGGAGTCTCATTCAAGACGATATTAAACCTCAGAAAATATTTGATCTAGCCCTCAGTACCTTCCGTCAAATTTCTGCCGAAAGCGTTGCCGCAATTATTCCTTCAAGTACCACTTCAAGATAGAGTAATAAAATCCACACATTAACAAATAATCAGCAAATGTACTACCTCCCTCAACCACCATTTCTAGTCATTTTAATGGGATTGTTTATTTCTTTAACTTGTGGCTCTGCGTTTCAAAATTTAATGGAACAAAAACTACGAACATGGACAAAAAATCCTGAACAAGCAAATTCCTATAGACTAGAAACATCAGGGTTGGCTACAACTTATTGGGGTATTTGTCTAGGAATTTGGGTGTTTTTAGGCGGAGGATTCTTAATTTTAGGCTTTGGTATTATTGCTTCTTATGGCGTTGCTCTTCCTTTAACGCTTTTTACTGGTTCTTTAATTTGGGTTCAGTTGAGTGACGTTTTTTTACAGTTAAAAGAAGGCGGTTCAAAAGCATTAGATTTAGACGACTTTATCTAAATATAACTAGTAATAAAGATAGTCAAATTTTATTCTGATTGACTTACTCTTGTCGCAAAATCCATAGGATGTCAAAATAAAGATAGTTATTAAGAGAAAATAAAAATAGTAGATAATTAGTAACTTAACTACTAACGATATTACTTAAATTCAGGAGACAATTCTAATGGCTGAAGAAATTAAAACTAATAGCAACCAAGCGAAAGATACCAAAGCAAAAACTCAGTCAGATACTACTAAAGCGAAAGCTCCGTTAGATACTACAAGCAACGGCCAGTCAACAGCACGGCAAGCTGATAAAGCCCTGGCTTTGTCTGTCCAACCAAGAAGCACGCTTCCCGAAAATCGACCCATCGAGCCCAGCCATTTGCAGATAGTTCATACTTACTCTTCTGTTGGCTCAGATCGTCCAGTATCCAAAGGCACGGTTGAATTCAGCAGTACTTTAGCTATATCTGGTAATCGTCCTATTGCCGCTAGTACCCTCCAAGTTAGTGAAACCTTTATTATGGGGAATCGTCCCGTTGCATCTAACGAATCGGATGAGACTGCTACCTTATTGGAATATCTAGACTAGATATTTTTCGACCTTAACAAGAAAGACGAAGAGAGTTAATATACATTACGCTTCCTCGTCTTTTTTTATTACCGATAGATATAAATTACGAATTAATCTTCAGCAAAAATATAACGATGCAGCTCGTTAGGATTAGGTTCAGGACTACTTTCGGCAAACTTGACTGCTTCTTCCACTAGTTCTGTAATTTTACTATTGATTTCTTTGAGCTCTTCTGTAGTAGCTAAATTTTGCTCAATTAAATAAGCAGCAAACTTTTTAATGGGGTCGCGTTTTGCCCAAAACTCTTTCTCTGAGGGGTCGCGTAATTCATCAGGATCGGCAAGAGAATGACCCCGAAAACGATAAGTTAAAGCTTCAATCAGAGTTGGCCCCTCTCCAGCACGAGCGCGCGCCACAGCCTCTTTTGCCAAGGTATTAACTGCTAATACATCCATACCGTCTACTTCATAACCTGCCATGTTAAATACACTGGCTTTTTTGTAGATTTCAGGTTGAGACGTAGCGCGATCATGAGCCATACCAATTGCCCATTTATTATTTTCTACTACATATATAATAGGTAACTTCCACAGAGCTGCCATATTTAAACATTCAAAAAATTGCCCATTGTTGCTGGCTCCATCGCCAAAAAAGCAAACTGCCACAGAATCCGAACTAGCGTCCCCCATAGCTTCTCTTCGATATTTACTCTGAAAAGCTGCGCCAGTAGCAACGGGAATACCTTCAGCCACAAAAGCATAACCACCTAAAAGTCCATGTTCAGCAGAAAACATGTGCATCGAACCGCCTCTACCTTTGCTACAACCCGTTTCTTTCCCAAATAGCTCTGCCATTACTTCTTTAGCAGGTACGCCAGCACTGAGGGCATGAACGTGGTCGCGGTAGGTGCTACTGACATAATCACCTTTGGAACGTAGAGCTTTGATTATGCCCGAAGAAACCGCCTCCTGACCATTATAGAGGTGGACAAAACCAAACATTTTGCCTCTATAGTACATTTCAGCACACTTATCTTCAAACAAGCGTCCTAAAACCATATCTTCGTAAAGCACTAATCCTTCTTCTTGAGTAATTTGGACAGAAGCAGCATCGAATTTAGGTAAGGTTCTTTCGGCACACATAGGGTATGTATTTTCTAAATAAAGGCGCAAATCTCTATTCAATCATAAAACTAAAACTGAAGGAAGAGAGAAGTGCTAGTTTTTTCAAAATTGCGCTCGCTTATTCTTCACCCTGATCAATACGGAATCGTTCCACAGAAGATAGTAAGCCACGAGCAATACCCACCAGACTTTGCAGCGCACCGCCGACCCTTTGTGATTCTTGAGACGTAGCTTGAGCCGTTAACTCCACCGACTGCATTACTTGAGCCACGGCGCGAGAGTTTTCTCTTTGTTCTACCGTATCGGCAGTGATAGATCTTACCAAGGTGTCAATCCGATTTGATACTTGAATGATATCTTCTAAAGCTGTTTTGGCTTGTTCTGCTCTATCAGTTACGTCGATTACCTCCTGGATACCTTCTTCCATTGCGGTCATTACTGAACCAGTTTCACTTTGAATTTGCAGTACGATTTGTTCAATTTCTTTCAAAGATTTACCTGATCTATCTGCCAATTGTCTGACCTCATCAGCAACTACCGCAAAACCACGACCAGCTTCTCCTGCTTTAGCTGCCTGAATTGAGGCATTAAGGGCGAGTTGGTTGGTTCGTTCGGCAATTTGAGAGATTAACAGGACAATTTTTGAGATTTCTTGAGATGCTTCAGCTAGTCTCTTAACTTTACGGGCTGTTTCTGATACTGTTTCTCTGATTTGGAAGATTCCAGATACGGTACGTTCTACCGCTTTACCTCCTTTAAGAGCCGTTACCGAAGATGAACGAGCAACCTCTTCGGCTTCGCGAGCGTTTTCGGCTACCCTCTCAATTGATTCAGTCATCATCTGCACTGAATTAAGAGTTACGGCTAATTCTTCAGCCATCCGTAAAGCTTCGCTAGACTGGTTGCGAGCAAATAATTCACTATCAGTAGAACCCTTGTTTACCTGTTCGGCGGCTTCTTTTACCTGACGAACAATTTCCCGCAAACTTTGAATAGTTAAGTTAAAGGCATCAGCAACCGCACCCAAAACGTCGGCAGTTACAGTAGCTTGTACGGTTAAATCCCCTCTGGCTGCCCCTTCTACATCGTCCAGTAAGCGGATTACCTGACGCTGCAAATCTTCTTTTGCCTGTTCAGTTTCTTCGGCTCTTCGCTGTGCTTCTTGGGTAGTAGTTAAAATTACCCGCGTCATCCGATTGAAACCAGTAGCTAGCTTACCAAATTCATCTTGAGAATAGACTGTCGCTTTAGCATTGAAATTCCCTTGATAAACATCATCAAACTGAGTTTGTAAATCTCGACTGGTTTTGTCTACTTGTTTAGCAATCTTGTTACCCAATGCTCCCGCCGTACTAAAGCTGGTAAGTCCTGCCACTAAAGACAAAATCGCGCTATTGGCTATTCCTTTAGCTTTATTCGTATCTTGAGTAACTAGTGTGCCAACAATACCAATTGTCAAAACTGCAAGTGCTGAAACTATTCCTGTAACACCAGCGGTTATTAATTGCTTTTTCGGCATTGGAGCATTAATAAAACCAGCTAATGCACCTTGCTTAACCTCTACTTCAGGTTCAACTCCAGTATCTAAGGATGTATTAGTAGCTGCATTTACTCCACTGACACTTATTTCTGCTGAACTGATGGCATTTAATTCTGGAGATAAATCATTAGATATAATATTCAAGCTGGCATTACTGGGATCTTCAGCCATATTAAATAAGCCAGTGTCAGGTAATCCCTGCTCCAGTTCTTCTAGATCAAAGAAACTACTGTCAATTTCATCAAATTCTAGTTCTTCTTGATAGTCTAAGCCGTCTTGCTCAGCAAAACCCGCACTAGTATATTCTTCAGGAGTTTCCATCGAGAAAGACTCAGTCAAGACTGTATCAATTTCTAATTCCGAACTATCATCATAATCATTTTCATACTCGCTATGGTTAATCGGAAAATCTTGCTCACCATATTCGGGAAAAGATTCTTCATCTTCCGAATCAATCATAAAGGTTGAGCTATTGTGAATTTCTTGTTGCTCAATTTGCTTTGATGCATCTGAACTCTGGGGTGGCTGTTGCTCAAAGTGAACAAATGGATATTCACTATCTCTATCATGATCAATTGCTGTTAAATCTTCTAAGTTTTCCTCTCTATTGACAGAGAAAGGATTGCTAAATGCATTTTGTCCTGATGCAACAAAATCAGAGTTAGCTTCTGAGTCTAGTGCTGCGTCATTTAGTTCAAAGCGATAATCTTGATTGAGGTTGAAATTTTCATGATGGAAATTTTCATTGATTTCATTTTCTTCGGGGAAATCAACCCCGATAGAATCTTCTATTTCATCACTATCAAGCATCCCTGTCAGTTCAGAATTGGACTCATCAAAAGCCGATTCTGAGTTTTTAGACTGCTGTTGCAGTTGTTTGACTTGTTCAATACCACTACGGGCAAAATCAAGCAAATCTTGTTCTTGACTAAGTCCCAGTACACTCTCATATTGCTGTTGAGCTAAGTCATAGTTTTTCAAGCCGTAACAATAGATATGACCCCGTAGCAACAAGACATTAGGATCGTCGGGAAATTTTTCAGCCAAATGGTCAATTGTTGTTGCTGCTTGAGCAAAATTCCCCTGTAAATAGGCTTTTTCTGCTTGTCCGTATTCTTGTGAATAGTTAGTTCCTGATGCCATGTGCTTCTTGCCAAGTTAATCTAAGTTTTCTTTGCTTATGCTGAAAGCGCGATAATAAAAATAAAACCGACACGGTTGGTGTAGTGTTTTTCTTTAAAATTGCAATATTGCTTAGTAAGGATAAGTTTTAATTTATGTTAATTAATTGACTACGCTATTTATAGTCTTAAGTTGCCCATCGTGCAGAGCGCAATATTTTCGATGGGTCTAATAAATTTACAATTTCTTTGCTTTCTTCATTGGTTTGCCATTGCCCTTGGACAAACGGTGCCATACTGTCTGGTGGAGTATGATATATTTTCAAATTATCTGCATCTAACCAATCCATGTCTCCTATACTGTTGATCGCTAAGCCCAATATTTGCTCTTGATGTTCAATAGCTATTACTGGAATTGTGGGACGGTCAGTTTTTAATATCCCGCTGTCTCCTAGAAATTGACCCAAATCTGCCACCCAAATTACTTTTCCTCTCAAGTTTATTGTTCCCAATAAAAGAGGAGAAGCATTAGGAATCGGTGCAATTTGATCTGGAGTTTGCTGCATCACTTCAGCAATACCAGTTGCGGGAAAAGCACACGCTTCACCTGATGCTAGATAAAAACGAAGATGAAGTTCCCCTTCTGGGTTTTCTAATGGCTGTATATCTAAGGAAAGGTCTAGATCACTCTCCGTATATAGCTCCGAGTTACTAACCATAGGATTTTCTTACGGTATATATATACTACTAGTAGGTTGGCTATTTAGTCAAAACCAAGTGATTAACCAACGCCGGTTTACGCTCTGAGCAGCTGTTTGACGGTACCAATTAACTCTAAAGGCTGAAAAGGTTTAGCAATATAAGCATCTGCACCTTGTTTCATGCCCCAGTAACGGTCAAATTCTTCTCCTTTAGAAGAACACATAACTACGGGAACATTTTGAGTTTTGGGATCTGACTTTAGACGACGACAAAGTTCATAGCCGTTCATGCGTGGCATGACTATATCCATAACCACTATGTCAGGGTTGAATTTTTCCAGATGCTCTAGGGCTTCTACTCCGTCACAAGCTACGGTAACTTTAAGACCGCTACTCTTAAGGAGATCTGAAATCATCTGTCTTTGCGCCAAACTATCTTCTACGATTAAAACTTTGCTCATAACACGCTATCTACAAAAAGTCATACTTAATTAAAGTTTACTTTGCAATCAATTGACTCTTCAAAGTTAAAAACCTTTTAACTTATCTTTGCTGTTTTATGGTCAATTGTTTTTTACTGACCATTCTTTAGTCAAAGTCCAATTATTGAGTTGTTTGTTACCGAGATGTTTTTCAATTAAAACTAACAGCTCATTGGTCGTAAAAGGTAAAGACAGATAATCATCAGATGAGATGATTCTGGCCTTAGTGCGATCGCTAAAATTTTCTTTAGCTGATAACATAATAACTTTAGTTTGTCGGCATACTTGAGAGTTTTTCAACATACTGCACAATTCATTACCATTTATTTGAGGAAGATCGATCTGGCAAAAAACCAGATCGGGTTTAATTTGCAAAATTCCCGTCAGTGCTTGGATGGAATCTGTAAATACAGTAAATTGGTAACCTCTCCGCTTCAGAATATACTCTACTTTCTTACCAATCGCCACGTCATTATCAACACAAACTATGTGAGGTTTCTCTCTAAAGTTTGTTGTTGAAAGCTTGAGCAGATTTTGATAATTATGATCTTTTAATCTTACAAAACCTTTTTTAATGTAAGGGTAAAGAGCTTTAGCTAAATCCACAAGCTGACAGTTAAGCTGTCTTGATAACTGCAACAAAGAGGCTTTTCTATCAATCTAATTAGATAAAGTTAGATGAGCTTGAGTGGAAAAAACTTGATCTATTTGGTCTTCGTTTTGGAGTATTGGAAATTCATAAGGAGATCGAATATAAGGAAAAAATTGTTTCCAAATTCGTAGAGAATATTTAACAGTTGACAGCAAACTAGAAATTTCAATTTCTGCAAGAGACATATATGAAGCTGGACAAACTTTAAAAACAAATTTGCCTTGCGCTGAATTTAACAGCTCAAATAAAGTTTCTTTGATCATTTTATACAAGATAGCTTGTGATTGTCTGGGAGAAATTAGTTTTTTCTGGAGTAAGTAAACTAAATAATTATATTCTTGTGTGTTGTTTAAATCTTTCGGAATATTGTTTTCATAGCTAGTTGAATTTTCTAGGCGATAATAACTAAGATAATCTCGAATACGTATTAACTCGGAGTCATTATTAGTCTCTTCGCTGGCGTAAGTAATTTTACCGTTGATAAAAAAAATATACCAGATTCTAGGCGAAAAAATTGGTATTGAATTGGAGTTATTTGTATTAATATCTAACAAACAACTTTGAGTTTCTATATAGAGAATACCTGTTTGCTGTTCTAATTCCAACCAATTAAGCAGACTAGAAATTTCAAATTCTTTTAAGTTGCCTCGCATTATTGATTAATTTGGTTATGTACGTTATTCATTTCAAGTTTAATTGAAGAATTTTAATTGCCAAGAGACAATTTCGATGACATTACTGAAAAACCTTGGCAACCAATTATGATGCTGGTTATGCTGGAGATATTAAAATCAACAAAAATTTAGCGAGACAAATGATCAATCAAGTTTTTATTAACGAGAGGAAACTGCATAGCACAATTTTCTTCGCTCAAAATGAAGTTGGCGATTTGAGTAAACTAACTGTATAACTTTTTATAAAGTCTTTTATCAAGTCATTGAGGCGATAAAATTTACCACTACGAGTCGCACGAATATTTTAAGATCCTGCAACCAGCTCAGACAGACCCAGCACTCCTGGGGATTTTTCAGACACCGCGGACTAGTAAAACGACCGATTTCCTGTGACTTCGTGAAGGCTCATTGGGAAAGCCTCCCCATGCTACGTTCACTTCGTCAAATCATTTAGGTATCTCAACAGTTTGACAGTAAACTCGAAAAACTTAATTTTTCTGAGTTTCAGTACAGAAAAAATCAAGAGGACGGCAAGAGTGCTATATCTGGCAGAAATACAAAAACAAAGTAAGGGATTTATGGGCGGTGTAGAGACAAGGCTTAAACTCATAGCCTGTCAACGCAACGATCAAAGTTGGAGTATTGTTGGAAATGAATCAATTGCTACTGAGGAAGCTAATGATTTTGGCGATGGGGCTTTGATTGTAGTTAACTTGAGCGTTAATCGTCAGATCCAGGGTAAACTGGAATCGGCTTCAGGGCGAGTTGTTGGTGTTTTACAAGGTTTCTCTCGTCTTTTAGAAAAAACCAAAAGTCAAGAACAAGAGATTGAACAGTGGAAAGAGTCTTTAACGATTCAGAGCGAGGAATTAAGTCGGCGACAAATCGAGATGGAAACTCGTCTTGAACAGGTTGAACAAATGGAAGAAGAGTTCAAGCAATTCGAGCAGCAACGGGAAGAAATCGCCGCCGCCAAAGCTGCAACAGATAACATCAAAGCTGAATTTGAAGCCAGGAGTATAGAATTACAAGGTGCTTGGGATCAGCTTAGAGGACAAGAACAGCGTTTAGAAGAGCAGGTTCAACAGTCAAAAGTTTTAGACCAAGCCCAGGCGGCTCTGATCAACGAACAGCTACAGGTTTTATCGAATGCTAGTGATTCCAACGATTCACTTCAAAATCAGCTACACTTGGCTGCCGAAGCAGTTAAAACCCAGCAAGAAATTCTCCAGCCTCATTGGCCGATTTTGGCTCAAAATACCCAGGATATTCAAAACAAGCGTCAAGAATTAGATCACGCTTCATCACAGTTAGCTGAAAACAAGCAACAAGTAGAGTTGCTAAGTGTGTCTATAACTAAGATCGAGCAAGAACTCAAGGTAGAGCAGCAATCTTTAGAAGTTAAGCAAGAACTAACTAAGTTTTTAAACTCTCAGCTCACCACGAAAAATAATATGTTGGAAATGCTCTCTGGCTCTGGAGTTAATTCCGATCAAAGCGGGCAAAAAATAGATCTTAAAGCTTTAGAAAATATGCCTTTGCCAAATTTGGAAACAATGGTTGAAAGTCTGAAAAAAGATTTGGAGAAGGTGGCTAAATTTGTCAACGATCAAGAGGAAGAATTAGGCTGGCAGTGTAAAGCCGTTGAAGAGTTAGAAGCGAAAATTGCTCAAGTCAGCGAATTTGAACGATTAACTCTAGAACAAGAGTTGGCAGACGAAATGGAAGCCAAAAAAATGTTAGATAAAACTTTAATTGGTCAACGTCGTTCTCTAAAAGAAAGACATCGAGTCTTGCTACAACACTCGCGAATTTTGAAACGTCGTCAAGGAATAATCGATTTGGATTTTGATGTTCAGGATATCGATTTAGAGCCAATTAAGCAAAGCTTACATCAGCAGCAACAACAATTAGAGGGACAACAACAGCAACTTGCCCAAGAGATTGTCCAAATAGAGCGAAAAATTCAAGAATTACAAATTAATCTTCAACAACAAACCACAAGAAAAGAGGAGTTAGTATCAGAAATACATCAACAACAAGATAGCTGGCAACAATTAAACATTGATGTTGTTCAAGTGCAGTTGAAGATCGATTTTTATGGGCAACAGCTACATCCGCTGCAAAATGCTTTAGATAATATTTCTCATCAATTGTCAGAAATGGAGCAATTAATGGCAAATTATGCTCAAAACAATCCCCAGATTGCGATCGCAACAATTAATAATATTATTACTGAATTAACTGCTAATTAAAATCTCTGGAGATCAACAATTGAATAGTTTAATTTATTTCCTGAACACAAGATGGTGTTTATGGGAATCACTTCAACTACGCAATTACTGTAGGAGATTGCTTCTAAACTCGCGACAAATTCAGGAGTCCAAATATTTTCTTGCACGGCTAGGCGATTGTCTTGGAGGTTTTTTAATAATTGCGATCGCATTATACCAGGTAAGATTCCTACATCTAGTACAGGAGTATACCAACAGCCATCTTGCCATCCCCAAAGATTACCCGTGCTAGTTTCTAACCAATTGCCTTGACTATCTACTAGAATTGCTTCTTGAGCATTTAACTTGAGTGCTTGGTTACGAGCTAAATAACTACTTAAATAATTACCAGTTTTGTGCGCAGCTAAATCTCGCCGCAATAGATTGTCTGTGGCCACCCAAGCGGTAATTCCCTGTTGTTGACGTTGCTCTAGATCTGGCGGTAAATTACGCCCTATAATTAATTCTTTACCATCGGGAAAAACCACCATCCTCAGGACAGGAAAATAAGATATTAATAACTCTGATCCTTGTCGTAGACTTGACCAATTTGGTTGTTGCCAGTCAAAAACCTCGATACTACGAAAAATGCGATCGCAATGAGCTGGCCAAGAGGTTAAAGGATGAGTCAAAGACTTTTGATAAACCCGCATGGTGGTAAACACAGTTGCTCCATAGATAAATCCAGGCTCATTAATATTTAGCACCAGATGTTCTTGGTCGATTAGTTTGCTATCATACCAAAACATATTTAAGCAGTCATACTTGATTTTATTAGTAGCTTTTTACTCATCTTGAGGAATTACCTCTGATTCTGGAATATCAAGAGGGATTGGCGGAGAATTATCGGGCTTTTTGATCTTGTCTTGCAAAAATATACTTAAAATAATTCCTACCGTAGTCGAAACAATCAATACTAGTATCAGAGATTTTAACCATGTGGGTTGGCTTTTTGTAGGCAGTGTTTCGACAACTGACTGTTCAGGTATATCGGTTTCCGGAGGTGGAGAGTTAGAGAACCCGGTGTCTGAGAAAGCAGGGTTTTCTCGATTAGAATTAGCAGGCCACCAAGCTGCGTCACTAACCGCAGACTCTACATCTGACCAAGAAACTATTATCTCTGGGATACTGGCTTGGTGTTTTACTTGACAATGTACTAAAGCGACCGTGACGTTGTCATGTCCGTTTTTTTGATTAGCAATATTTACTAAATCTTTGACTGCACTGGCAAGGTCTTTTTCGCCTTTTAAAACTGGAGATACTATATGTTTCCAATATTGCTCAACGCGGTCAAAGTCACTCAAACCATCAGTGCAAAGCAAAAAAATACAATCATCATCAATGATATGGCGTTGTAGATTAGGATGGAGTGCCGCCGAGTCTCGCATACCTAAAGCTTGAATTAAAGCTCCAGCTGAAGGATATTGTAAAGAATCACGATAAACAGCATAGCCTAACCGTACTTCTCGTGAAGCCAAATCGTCATCTACGGTGACTTGATGGCAACTTGTGGGGGTAATCCAATAGATCCGAGAATCGCCTACATGAGCGATATAAATTTCCTGAGCATGGGAGAGGGTCATGACCAGAGTTGTTCCCATGCGCTGTCTTTCTTGACGCTGTTCACTATCGTTCCGTTTATTGATAATGTCGTTTGACTCGTTGATGTATTTAGTTAATTTTCTTAATACTTGTTTGGGGTTATGATCTTTATTTCCAATGGACAATTCCGATATTCTACTTTGCAGATAATTAATTGTTTCTTTGGAAGCAATTTCTCCTCCATCATGACCCCCAACTCCATCACAGACTATCGTTAAAGAGCTTTCAGTTGCTGGAATATCTGTTGTTGTGCTATGAGTTGGATAAGCGGCATCTTCATTGTTCTTGCGACTTGGTCCTGAATCGCTAACAGCGTAAACTTGGTAGGAGTATTCTTGGGAACGTCTACATTTATCTATAGCTTTATCTAATACTGCTATGACCTGATCTACTTGCTCAATTATGCCTGTTTCTAGACGAGCCGATAGATCTTCGAGGATATCTTGAATATTGGGACTAGCATTTTCTGCCCATTGTGACCACAAGTCCCCTAAATTTCTTAAACTAGGCTGGGGAATACTATCAGATTGTAGTTGTATTGTTTGAACAACTTGTCCATTTACTCTAATCAACTCTGGATTGAGTAAAGTAGACGCTACTTTTTTATTGAATAAGGGTTGCCATAATTGAATAATTTGCCACAGCCAGTTGAGCTGTTGAAGAGCAGTTGCGTTTTGCCAAAGATATCTAAGCTCTGGGATGAGCTGGTCGGGATAGATCAATTCACCTTGTGCTTGGGTTGGTACAGTACCATAATCTAGCAGCCAAACATTTGTACCATCCAATTGACCATATACTTGAGGAATATTTGGATAACAAGGAAAGAGTTGTAAATAGGGAATAATTTCTTTAGAGACTTCTTCAGGTGTTTGTGGCGGATTTCCTGGTTGAGTATCAAGAAATATTCTGCTGCTTATTACTAAGTAGCGATTGTTAATTAGCTCCTTCTCTTGTTCTTGGGAAATTGTTTCCTTTGTTGCCCATAAATAGCGTTTAACCACTGGCGTTTTACATCGATGACAAAACAGAGCTTCTAGTTCATTAGACGCTACGCAGTTAGGATTCGAGCATTGAATTCTAGGCTCAGCAGGATGTGGCATAGATGTTTTGGGCGATTGAGCGCGCTCCTTTTTTTGGCGCTGGGTTGTGTTTTGCTTGAGATAGTCGCTCTCTAGCTTTTGCGCTAAAAGCGACGGAACAATATTGACATTTATCGACGCTTAAGCCGACATTATAAACTTATTAACTAGTTTATTACGTCAAATCTCATAGCATTTAAAATTCCGTGACTTCTCCCGACGCTCATCTTTCAGATAGAGCGCGGGCTTCTACCCTCGCGAGTAGAGATTTCTGCGTTGCACTTACCTAGATATAACTATCCCTG
>Ga0114940_10000459_pt1 | contig 19382 bp, 30 predicted proteins | sample ColdCreekSource_FD_87195 | JGI IMG/M metagenome (GOLD analysis project Ga0114940, IMG submission 87195) | Groundwater microbial communities from Cold Creek, Nevada to study Microbial Dark Matter (Phase II) - Cold Creek Source | ecosystem: Environmental > Aquatic > Deep subsurface > Groundwater ... | reverse complement strand
CGCAAAGAAGCACGATAACGCGATCTTGTCCGGCCAGCCCTCCAAGGTGGGCCGGGCTTGCGCGTATACCATCGCACAGAACGCGAGGTAGATTCCCATCAGTCGGTGCGGGCTCATTTCTTTTTCCCTACATGTTGGAATACGGCTTGGAAAACCGATTCCTTACGTTGAAGTGCTGCCGTCGCCGCCCTGTCGAGCGGTGTTCCCACTATGTCGGCGTACAGGTTGCCGGACCCTAGCTGCCCGATGCGGTGGTTACGGTCTTCCAGTTGCGACCGGTCATCGAGCGAGTAGGTGTTTTCGTAGAAGGCCATCGTCGTGCAGTGATCCTCTAGAGCGTCGAGACCTAGAAGCGTGTGCCCGTATTTTGCCGCTTTCGTGATGAACATCATACGGCAGTTCTTTTCGGTGTTGAAGCGGTGCTTATGTTCCTTGATTTCATCGGGCGTCATCCCCCCGGAGATATGGCACGGGTTCATCTTCTCGAAGCGTTCGTAAAGCATCGGGCGCACCAGCTTGTGGTTGTACACCACGATCAGCTTGCCCGTAGTCTCTTCGTAGAAGTCTTCCAGTGCGTTGAGGCGCGGGTTGTTCTTTGATTCAACCAGCAAGTGTGCTTTGTGGTTCTCGTCGAGGATAAAGCCCGCTTGGATCTGCGCGAGCTTGATGTATTTTGTGATCGCGCTATCGACGCTGACGTTTTCGTCTTCGTTCAGCCACAACACGAACTCTTCCTCCATCTTCCGGTACATCGAAAGCATAGCAGGGGTGAGTTTGTATTCGCGGGTGGTCGAAATCTTGGGTGGTAGGTCGGTCCACTCCGCCTTAGTGGCGCGGAACACCCACGGATCGATCAGTTGGGCGAGAATTTCCTCGTTCTGCGCTCCGACGATCTGCTTAGCCTTGAACCCGCCCATCCGGCAGAAGGCGGTTTTGAACGGGTAAAACGCCTTGCCTTGCAGCTTGCCGATGAAACGCATTTGCGCCCAAAGATCATGCGGCCCTTGGGACATGGGCTTGCCCGAAAGGATGCGCCGGAACTCAAACAACTGGGCCAACTCCAACGCTGCGAGCGTCTGGTCCGACTTGTGGTTCTTGAGCTTTATGCTCTCATCCGACGCCACGTAGCAGCGGCGATCGCGGACAAAGTCACGTATCAAGTCCTGTGTCGACTGATGTCGTATGGCCTCGTAATTGACGATCAAGTTGGGGCGGGTGTTGAACCCGCGCTTCATCATCGATCTGACATACACGTGGTTGCCCGATTCCACCACGATCGGGGTGACGGGGAAGCTGAACTTGTCTACCTCGTCGGCCCACCCACCCTTGAAGGAGTTGGGGGCGATCGTCACCATCCGGGACAAGTCGTGGCTCACGGAGTGTTCCAGAAAGTCCCCGTACGTGGTGCTAGTCTTACCCAGGCCCTGCTCCATGAAGTAGCCGAACCCCGTGTGGCCTCGGCTACGCTTCAACGCTTCTTTTTGTGCGCCTTGTGGTTCCCACATTACCGGCCCCTTTTCGAGTGTCGTTCAGAAATGTCGTTAGCCATAGAACGCATCAACGGCGCGACATATAGCTCAAACATATCACGGTCGCCGAACGCACTGACCACGTAATTATCGATTTCAATGTCGTAGTTTTTGAAGTGATTTTCCACGAAACGGTTTCCGAGTAGCCGTTCAACACATATGAAGTGATACCCCTCCAACAGATCCGCTAGTTTGACGATGCGACGCAGGTCGTCGCGAATAATGCTCACTGGAATCAGGTCTTGGTGATCGTGAGCCATCGCCGTTTCGTCGATGTACGGCTTCACCATCGTCGGCGGGTCGCCCATCACCGCTTCGAGATTGTCGTGGTTCAGCGAATGCTGCGAAATCGCGTACAATTCCTCAATCTTGAGGATGCCAAACCACTCTTTGGCGATGCGGGTGGCTATCCTTTCGACGTTGAAGCAGTGTTCCGCCACGGACTGCGTCTGAATTGTATGCAGCACCGACCAGCGGGGAACCACCGAAAGCCTGTGGTCCAATTCACCAAAAATCTGAGTCATTTGCCGCGCTCCACCGCGATGTTGGCGACCATCAAGGCGAAGTTGGCGACGTCCGCCGCTTCGAGGATCGTCTTGACCGAGTTGCCGCCGATTTCCCGGCGTAGTTCTTCGACTTCGCCTTCGAGCAACTTGAAAGCTTGGTCAACCGTCAAGCTTTCCCACTTACCCTTATGAGCATTGCGCTCTAGCTTGTACACCATCGCGTCGACGAAGCGACGAATGTCGTCGGAGTAGTGCGCCATCGCGGCGGGAATCTTGACCGTGAAGAACAGATCAGGGCCGGGGTCCGGACGCGATGCTGCCAGAGTTTCGAATTTTGCGCGGCTGCGATCCACCAGTAGCTTTACTTCGTCATCGGACAGCGCCGACGGGTGGGCGAAGTTGTTTGGTGGTGGTTGTGTGTGATCCGACATTTTACCCTCGTAGCGTTGAGGCGGGGATTGCTCCCCGCCGATGTTAAAATCGAATGTTCTTCGAGCGTGCACCGTAGCCTTGAATGATGTCGAACCACTGCTGACTGTTATCCCGGATGCCGTCGAGCGTTTCGAGCATCGCCACCTGCCCTGCCTCGTCGAGGTAGTTCATGAAGTTGATGAACACGAAGTTAGCACCGTTACAGTCCACGGCTTCTTGTAGCTGCTGCTCGGAGAAGGTAAACACCCGCCGAACCCGCTGCGTCACCGTTGTCAATTCTGGCGGCTGACCTACGTCTTCCCACGTCGTCTCGACTTGGTCGGGGTAATGGCCCCCCGACGAGAACCCATCGACGTTGCCTACCCGGATCGGGAAAGTGCGGGCGCAAACGTACACCTTCTCGACGAGGCGGGGGTTGATGCGAGCATCGGCGCAGGCTTGAGCCACGGTGCATTCCCGAGACGTCACCTTAGGGTAGAATTCCGAGTTGATACCGAGCGAAAATCCTTGGCTAACTTCCACAAACACCAAAGTGTCGGGGGAGTTCAGTATGATGCGCTTGCAGTGTACATTCGACGGCATGTACTGCGGGTTAAGCTCAGCGAAAGACCCGTACACCGCGTCGACTTTTCGGAGTACCTTGTTGGCGATAGCCTGTCCGTTGCCTGACCGGGTACCAGCGACGGCAGCGATGCTACCCGTCATTTCGGCCTCTTTGTCGGCGTGACTGATGATCGCCGCCATTGGGTCGACGTAGATCACGAGGCCGGGGTATCGGTGCGCCTCCGCTGCGAGGATTTCTGGGTCGATGACAGCACCAGCTGACAGGTACACGACAGGGACGTTGACGTAACCGTTCTCGTAGGCCGCAACAGCGAAAGTGGGCAGCTGCTTGAGAACGTGCTTGGTGTCGTAGCAATCGTAGAACGTGTGACCGGAATTGGGACCAGCGTTGCTCACTACAAATTCGAAGGCCAGGCCCTGTTCGTTAGCCTTCTCAGCCAGCCACGCTGCGAGCGCGCCCTTACCCGTGGAACCAAACTGCCCATCGACGAGGACGTGAACGCCGTTGTATTCGAATAGTTCATTCTGCATCGGGGTGGCTCCGTGGGGCCAACGAGCGAGCGATGGCGGCAACCGACGAAGTGTCGAGTTGGGCCGAAGTAAGGTCAACGCCCGACTTGGCGACGAGGCGGTCCGTCATCGCCGTGGGGGTTTCCTTGGGCTTGATGCCCGCCATCGACGCCGCGAGGCTTGAATAACCCGCCTTGTCGACGAAGTTATCTTCGTTGAGCGGGTTACCACGAACATGACGTGCCGTCTTGAGCAGGTCCATCATCAAGGCTACGTCTTTCGGCGTTATGAACACCGCTGGTGACCGAGCGCCAGACATGTTGTTCGTGTTGGTCAGGTAGGTAGACCACAGGTCCGCGATCATCTGGAAGCTGTCTTCCGCGCCGCCGTGCTGGTTGCCGCGCTCCGTCGTGACGACGCTGTGGGCCGTCTTGAGGATATAGCCTGCGGTCTGAATGTTAGTGTTTGTCACTGTCCTTGCTCCTTGTACCATCTGCGGAAAGCGTCGCAGAATGTCTCGCCATCATTCTGGATGACACAGTCTTCGACACGGGCCAATTTCGTAATCTTGCTGAAATAGCACATGTCGTCTTTTACACCAATGAGGCAGGACTTACCACCAGCTTTTTCGATGAGGTCCATTTCCACCCATTGGCGATCCCTTGGCTTGAACTGGTTGCCAGTAAACCGCTTTGCCTCGACGAAAACGACGGGTAGTTCAGGCAACTTGATGACGGTATCAAGGATACCAACGCCATACTGATCCTCGATACGGCGAGCGTAACCGCCAGCCTTTTTGACGGCCTTTACCCAGTCCTTCTTGTAGCCGGATTCGAGCTGGTTATTCATGATCGCAACTCGTGCCGCCTATCATCTGCACAGTGAAGTGTTGCAGGATTGCCGAAGCGTACACAACTTGACCTATCATTTGGCGGTCGTACCAAACCTCGGACGTGCCGTCGGTGCGCTCAACTACAATAACCACATGTTTTATTTCGGGGTCGTCGATTGCCCGCTGCAGCAACTCCTTGTAGTCGACGTACTCTGAGCCGTCCATCCTCACTACGTTGCCCATTACTCTATCCCGTTCTTTCCGGCCCACCATTTGGTGACGTGAAACTCGAATAAGTCGAGGTCGTCACCGTACGGACCAATTATATCAACTGTCTGCGACCGGGGCAACCACACTTCCTTCCCGTTGTAATCCACCAGTTCCGCTTTCGCCGTCCTAGGCCCGACCTTGCGACCTTCGAAAATGACAGTTTCATCGCCGCCACCCCAAGCCATCAGATGTTCCACCCCTTTTTGTCCTTGAGCTTAGGCCCGTAGGACGCCTCGCTCCAGTTGTTGCCGGAACCCAACTCGAACGGTATGGGTACGATCAAGTTGAACTGCGGCTCGTGAACCACGTTCTCCATGATGCGGATCAGCTCCTTGGGGCTGTGGCCGGGGTCGCGCTGCCAGATGCCGGAGTCGTGGATCGAAAGCAGGGCCTGCACCATGTCGGGGTAGGCGTCCTCGTACTGGTTGATACGCAACAGCACCGTCTTCATATGCTCGCCGCCGCTGTTCTGGATGATGCGGCTGATCGCCTTATACGAAAACCGAGGATCGGGTAGATACGCCCTACGCCCAAGAATCGACTTGACGTAGCCGCGACGCGCCGCCGTTTTCTTGGCGAGATCCTGAAATTCCTTGATACGAGGGAACGCGTCTTCGAGATAGCGACGATGATCGCGGCGCGCCTCGTCGAGGCTGTAACCCATGTGCATCGCCAGCGTTGGGGGCGACATCATCGTCAACATGCCGAGGCCAAGGCGCTTAGCGTATTCGCGGTCCATTTCGAGCACGTCCGAAGCCCGCTGGTGGATGTCAAGGGTACCGTCCGTATAACCAGTGATCAGCGCGGGGTCTTCGGAATAGTGGGTGAAGAAGCGCGGCTCCTGCTGCATCGCGTCGGCTTCTTCGATCAGCATGCTCTCGTCCGCGACGATCAGCGGCCTTACGACCTTGCCAATCAGCTTGTTGCGCTTCGGGAAAGCTTGAAGGTTAGGCTCGGAGCAAGATAGCCGAGAACCCGTCGCGCCGTATTCTTCAGACTTGGACTGATGAAGAACGGGGTAAACCCGCCCGCCGATGTTGTGGGTATCAACAAGGGGGGCAATGAAACTACTACCGGCCTTTTCGAGTCGTCGCACCGAAAGGACATCCTCACCGATTGCACTTTTCTCAAGCCACTTCTCCTTAAAGCTGAGTTGCCCGTTGGGCTTGGTTTTAGAGGGCGGCGTCCGATCAAACATGTTGTCAGTGTAGCCCTGAGCGCGGAACAGCCCTTCAAGTTCGCTGGTCGAGCGCACGTTGAAACCAGGGGGAAATTTCGCTTTGGCCGTCTCTATCGACGCCTTAAGCTCTACAGCCGACTTTTCGGCGTAGTCGGCATCTACCCGTATTCCACGGTGGTGCATGCGGGCGAGGTAGGGTAGTAGGTCGCACTCCAGCTGCCACGGAACACGGATGTTATCTTCGTCGATCAGCTTCTGTTGGGACTGCCACAGCTCCAACGTCGTCACGCCGTCGCCCGTGGCGTAATCCACCACAAGGAAGTCATCTCCCGGCATTCGCCAGTAATTAGCCATGGATTTACGATCCGGCATACCGCCGAAACGCTGAGCGATGGCGCGATACAGCTCGTCACCTTTCTTTTCGGTGACCCCGTGTCTGCGTGCGCAGTCGTCAAGGCCAAGACCGATGGTGGTGTCGTCGATCAACGTTTCGTTGATCTGGGTGTCCTCGCAGGGTGATCCGACTACAATACCGCGACGCAGAGACCCACGAAGATCAAAGCCCAGATGGTGGCCGACAGTGCGCAAACCCAACCGAGTCCGCTCCGCAAATGCGTCAGCGAGCGCGGCCTCGAACTCGTCGACGTGCGGGATATTGCCGCCCGCTTCGTGTCGTACTGGTACATAAACAGAATGCTCCCAATCAGTTATGACGTAGCCGACGATGATGCTTGTCACCAGAAGGCCGTCTGTTTCGGTATCGTACGCGATGACTGGCGAAGTTCGGACGATACGAAGCGCGAGGTCGGGATCGATAATGCCGGTTTTAATCATGATTGTCGGTTCCTTATGAATGCTTTGAGGTCCGAATAAGTGCCGTGGTAGGTACGTTTATTCCAGTGCCACTTGTTGGCCGAGGGCCAGTACTGCAGCTTGTCCCCGCAAAGGTCCCTCGAATAGTGGCTGGAGTTGTGCATCGTCCAGTCGTCCCTGTCGGCTTCCATCTCAGTCCGCGCCTTCACCATATTGGCGTGGCGGCGGGCCTGCTTTTCTTCCCGCATTTCACGGAACAAATCGCCCATGTCGCTCATTGACCCGTATATCCCCATTCTGCCAGTGCGCGCTGGATTTTGTTGATTTTGTTGATTTCGTCGACGTGGGTTTGAATACTAGCGTCCACCTTGGCTCTGTTCGCAAGCTGCGTGGCTAGGCATTCGCGCTGCGTTTTGCGCCGCCGCAGGAGGTCGGCCATCCTGACTACTGTTTCCTCGTTCATCTGCCTGTCCTTAATGAGTTGTGGGGTGGGCAAGAGATGCGACTAGCGCCAATGCCCACCCCGTCTAACCAATGCCGCTGTGCGGCCCCTTTGCCTTTTGACTGCCTGCGTCTCGTAGGTTTGGTTAGTCGATGTCCTTGCCCGACTGCCACGATGTGCAAGCTTTACGCCTATTTTATCGACCTAGGGTTAGCCGGTTAGAATTTGCCGCCGCCGTCGGCCTTGGCTTCACCGCCGACACGCCCTGCACCCGATGCGCCAGCACCCGCAGTCGTTGTGTCGTCGGTTTCCTCGTTGGCCTTCCAGTCAAGCGCCCGGAACTTGTCGTAGACTTCCTTCATCTTGTTGGCGAGGTCCGGATCTTCGATGTAGCCAGCCGAGCTGTAGGAATAGCCCTTGTACGGGCCTTCGTCGCCGACCTCGTCCGTGACGCCCATCGTGTAGAGCTGGTAGTAGTGGTCCACCGGCTTCAACTCGATCTTGCTGATCAGGCCCTTGGCGGCTTTGATGCTCGACCGAGTGTTGATGACGATCGCGGGCGACGCATCGGCGAAGTCCGGGAAGTAGAACATCATCCGGTACGTCAACGACGCGGCGGGCTTGGACTGCGGGTCGCCGGGGATCGAGGAACCGAAATCGGCCAGCTTGCTTTCGGCGACGCTGCCCATCGTATTGTAGATGACCGGTTCCTTGACGCCCTTGAGCTTGACCTGATGCTCCATGTTCGCGAAGCCATCATCCCAATTGATGCAGTCCGACGAGCGGGCGAGAATGCCGCGATCGTCGCCGCGAGGTGCCCACAATACCAGCTCCTTCTTGAGGATCAGGGGCACGAACTTGAGCGAGTTGCCCATCGGCTCTTCGGTGAGGGTGTGCCAGAACACCCCGGTGCGAGCGCCGCGTTCGATGTACTTTTCGACTTCCTCGGACGTCGACTGCAGCAGTTTGACGCGGGGAATAATCAGGTCGTTCTGGTCGATGTTGCCGAACGATGCCTGCTTGCCCTGTGCAAGGTGGGCGGGCAGGGCGGCTTTCGCTGTTTCGGCGACGGCGTTCTTGGTGTCAGTCATTTCAGTCTCCGTATTTCTCGTTCGCGACGAGGATTTGAGCGTAGGTTGTCGACGCCAGCACGATGATGGCAACGAGGTTGTCGGGGCGGTCGGTACACCAAGCCGTGACAGCGTCATGTGGAGCGTCGATCTTGCGGATCGTGGACGCCGGAACGTCCTTGACCCCTGCAACCAGCGAAAACGAAGCGTAGACAGCGGGTTCTGCAGCGCAGATCGTGTCGAGCGTCTTTGCCGCTGCGAGCTGAGAGTCGCCACCCGTGGTCGTGCACGAGGCGAGCGATACGGACGCGAGGACTGCGAATGTGAGCGATGTCACTTTCATGGTGGTGGCCTCCTTGGCCGTGTTGCGTCAGCCCTTGCGGATCGACGTGTAGTGGGAGATTGACACCCGGAAGATGTCTTCGGGCAGATCGTGACCGCTATCCAAGATGTCCTTGGCGAACGACGCCAGCGTCGAAGCGTTGACCGTCTCGACGACCAGATCACCATGCTCGTTGGCGCGTAGCCAGTCGTAGCCGACTTTCTTGCCGAACTCGGGGTGGTCAATGATGCTGCAGGCCGTCTTGTTGGCGACAGATACGCTGCCGACACCTTCGATCTTGAACGGCGGCTTTTCGCCGGTGCGTTCCTTGAGGTCACGGACGATATCCGGGATTTGGTGCTTCGAAAGCTGCTCTTCGATTTCTTCGAGAGCTTTGCGGGCAGTCTTGATGGTCTCAACTGCCGAGCGCAACGCAGCGTAATGCTTGATTACTGTTACGTGGTTGCGGGTTGCGAGGACTTCGTTGGTGTCTTCGCGGACCATGGCCGCTGCCTTGGTCATATCATTGGCGACGCGGGTGATGTAGCCCTGTGTTTCAGCTTGCATACTTTGCTCCTTGTGTCGATCAGGTCGCTCCCCGATCGTATCAGCAGTATACCACGTCGCTGCAGCGGGGTCAAGTATGCCCCAAATACAGCGAACCCGCCGCGAGGACAGTCGCGGCGGGTTCGAAGGAGGTTTACGGCCTCCGCCATGCGGTCCCTATCTACTGAGGAGAGGAGGGGAGCGCGCATTCCTGAATTGGGCTTCTACCCGAAGCCGGTGAGTGGCCGGTCGGGCAGAAGATCGGCAATTGGTGCCGGGACTCACTCCGGCTGGTTGATATGATCTCGCGTTTCCAATTACCTAAAGGCGTTTTTAAGGCGCCTTGTTCTTATTACCTGCCCGCCGCCCTCACTCTTGTCGATTTCATTCGGGCTTGTGGGTGAGCCTACGCCGATGGGTAACGCCTCTTGCGGATTCGCTACGTACGGCGGGCAGGTAATTAGAACGGTTCGCCCCATCGCAACAGGGCGAACCAGACGTACCGGCCGAGTATTACTCGGTGGCGTCGTCGACCTCAGTCTCGGCAACTTCCACTTCGGTTTCGGACGGCGCAGATGCCGAATCTTCCGTGGTAGCAGCGGCGGCTGCGGTTTCCTGGGCCTTGGCGGCGGCACCCGTCAGGGCCGGCTTCGGCAGATCAAGGGCAACTTCGGCGCCATCGAGGCCGATCAGCTTGCCGTTCTTGCGGGCGATCGTGGCCAGCATGTTGCGCAGCGTCATCTTGGCGCGGCCCTGCGAGCCATGAGCCTTCGAATCCACGAGGGCCGAGTAATGGGCGACCTTGGCTTCATCCAGGCCGTTTGCGCGGCAGAGCTGAAAGAATGCCGGGTATTCGAAACCGTCCTTGCCAGAGCACTGGCCGTCGATGAACTGGGCGAGCGAGTCGTTCTTGGTCTTCCAGCCCTGCGGCACGATCGACTTCTTGTCGGTTACCGGGGTGTTTTCGCCAGCTCCGGGGGCAGTGTCGACGGCGGCGGATCCGGTTTCAGCGGCAGCAGCAAAAGCAATGGCAGCAGCGCTACCGAGCATAAGGGACTTGATCGTCATTTTTATCTCCTAGGTCCGGGTTGGTTGTTTGACCTGACGTTACTTTAACACGCTGGAGGGGTGCGCGTCAAGTCCCCTTGGAATGTTGTGTATTCAGAACTTGGTCGCCCTCATGCCTTTCCAATTTTCCCTTGCCCCTATTTCGGTGTTGTTAGGCCCCCGGTCCTCGTCGCCGAAATCAAATCGGGAGTTAAGCGGAACGCCTATTGCGGTGGAGAATTGGTCTGTCAGATCACCGATCCGGACAGTGAACCTGCGGTACTTCTTGAAGCCGGACTGCACTGTCTCGACGAGGCCCACCTGCTCGAATTCGCGCATTACGCGGCTACCTTGGACGGAGCGCAGGCCCATTTCCTTGACCAATTCGTTGACGCGGTTGTTGAAATCCGCCTCAAGGAATGGTACCTCGATGGCCAGGTCTTCGTAGATGCGGGCGTCTTCTATGATACGCTTGGCGATCATTCGCGGCCACGACATGTTAGCATTGATGATCGACGGGTCGGTAGCCGAACTGCACTTGATGGATTCCACCTGTGCCTTGGTGACTTCGCGGTCCATGAAATACCGAACGTAATGCTCGCGGACGTCCCGACGCGCAATGAAGTCAGAGTAGTCATCGAACCACGGCTTCAACGTATCAGCCCAAGCGCGGAACTCCATTTCCGACATCTTTTTGTATTCGTAATCGTAAGTCTTCGAGTAGAACAGCGCACGGTCGATGACGCCCGACTGGCCCACACCAATGTCGAACCGGTTTGATGCGAACATGATGCGGCTGAAAATACGGTAGTTGCGGGCGCTGCCGAACTTCTCGGCTCCACCCACGTCGATATTGCGAATCAGCTTTTTGATTTCGTCGGTCGACGCATCGCCGTTGAATTTGGCCTCGTCCACGAACACCAGTATCTTGTCGATGAAAGGCTCCACCGAAAAACCGCCCTCCATAACTTTCGGGGAAGCCGAGCCCCACAGGCGTCCGAGCAGTGCCTTGGCAAATATATTGCCGTAAAACGACTTACCCATACCCTGACCGCCGACCAACACTGGCGCGATCTGTTGCTTTTTGCCGGGGTGCTGGAATGTCCACGCCCACCAGTCTTTGTGCCATTCCACTTGGTCATGGCGGTCCTGCGTGAGGTATAGCAGCAGGGTGTCGAGGCGCGCTATGCATTCCGCCATGAGGGCCGGATCGACGACCTCTGCGGGCTTTATTGGCCAACCGCGCCACGTGTTGAAAATCACGGTCGCGCCCTCGCTTTCGGTGTCGTCGTCGCTGACAATTTCCTCAGCCGAGCCGATGCGGTAGATTGCACCGGGGCTTAAGTCGGGATACAGATCTCGCCTGTCGACTCGCTTTCGCATGTCGGAGGACTCGTAAACACGGAAGGCTTCGCGGGGTTTACCCCCAATACGCACAATGTCCCCTTTGTGTCGCGTGTATAGGTGATCATTGCCGTGAACGAATGATCCGTCTTGGACATGTCGACGCCGATCAATGTAGGTATTATCAGTTTCGTCGTACACGTACCTCTCAGCCATCACGTTTAGTACAGACACGTCGGAGCCGGGGTTGAACACGGCCCGAAGCGCGTTAACCTTCTCCATTCCGAACAGCAGATCCATCGCAGGCCAGCCGGGGATCTTGGCATCGGGGTTGCGCTCCAGCTTGCCCAACGCGTCGTAATAGGCCCGAACACGCATATGTGGCTCTTCGTCGCCCATGTAGTCCGCGACGAAGTGAATCAACGACTCGACGATGCTGTCATCATCCACGGGGCACAACACGTCGGTGGATATCACCTCGTGGTTGTTCATGGCTTGGCTGTCTTTCACGACGCGGGCCAACCAGCCTCCCACTTTCGTCGCTGTGGATTGGCGCTCGCCCTCGACCCAGTGATCCTTGACCACGTACAGGAACGTAGCGAATGTTATCGCCCGCACGATCTGATTGAAGCTGACGCGGCGAGGCGTAGTAGCGGCAATCTGGCTGACATTGTCGGCGATGCCCCTGCCATTGTACCACACCGAAATGTCGTATTCGTTAGGGATCGACTTGTGAGAGTAGATGGAACCCGGCATGACCGTCTGTTGCGCGGTCTTCGCGATGTTCTTGTCGGTAGTGTTGGTGGAATAGGACCGGATCTGCGTCTTGAACCGCTTTCCGCCTATCCGAAATTCTTTCGGCTCGAATTTTCGGAGCATGTCGAAGTTCGCGCTCTCGTCTTCACCCAACTGCACGAGGACGTGAGTAGGGAAACCAACGGAGCGGCGACCAAAACGAAACCTAGTATCGACGCCAAGATGGTCCAGAGCAGCGATGAGGCAGGCATTGTATTCCGGATCCTCCACGTCGATGTCGATGTCGGTCCAGCCCATCTGCAGGTTGAAACCAGTGTTGTGGAAGCGCATGTCCGGATCATCGATCCAATCCTGAAGACTGGTGTCGCGGAAGTTGGACTTGTGCCAGTCGTCGTTGATCGGGATTTTGCCGCTCTGTTTGAGGAAGACTGCGCCGACCTGAATAAACCTGTCGTTGACTTGCTTTGTGATTGCGCGCTGCGCCGAAAGCAGTACGTCATCCTCTGCGCGTAGTTGATAGCCGCCGTTCACCGTGTTGTACATTTATTACCCCATGTGTCATCCCCGATAGAGCGCCAGCAGGGGAATGGCCGTTCCTTGGTCCTGCTGGCTATCTCACGGGGGCAGTGTCGATTATACCACACCTAGGCGGCGGGGTCAAGTAGGTGCCGAACTATCCAACTCGCTCAAACCTGCGTTTTCCGCCCGGAACTGTGTCGTTCCATTCGCTAAGCGATCTAATATACATTCCGCCTTCTTCCGCCTGATAGACAACGGCGGGTCTGGCCTCGTGATCGTTGTCACAGAACAGCCCAACCGCGTATACACGATAAAGGTTGCCCCTAAAATGAGCGTATACGCCGCCGATTGTGGGCAGGTCTTTCACGTCTTCAAACTGTTTCATGGTGGTCTCCCGTAGGCGCTGGTGTGTGGGTGGGGTGGTAGTGCCAGCCACCCCTGCTGGCTGCGTGGCGTACCGTACGCCGTGGTCAGTGCTGCATGCCGCCGCCCGTGGGGGGCTGCGCGGGCGGGGTGGCCAGCTCAAACGTTACACCGAAATTCGCGCCGACAGCGCCAAAAAGTGTGGTGGTGAAATCTTCGAGTAGGTCCTGCGTTGCGGCCTGTACCATCGAGTGGTTGCCCTGCGGGATGGTGCGCACGAGCAGTTCGGAACACATAGTGACGATCGTCGACACCAGTGCCTCGTTGGCCTGCACGGGGTTGACCCCCTTGATTTCGCACTCATTCAGCACGTGACAGTAGTTGCGGATCACGCGATCCAGCATGTTCTGCTCGACGCGGGGACGGCCCTTCTGCTTCATGTCCTTGAGCATCTTATCGATGATCGTGTTCGTGCGGTGGTTGCGTTTGACGATGTTGGCGTCGAACTCAGTCATTGGATTTCCCCTTGTTGACGTCGCGGTGGATGCGGTGGGCGTAAGCCGCGACGAGTTCCCATTCCGACCTCACTATTACTTCGACCTGTGCAGGCGTTATAACAGTGCCGGTGTGCTTAAGCACCAGCGCAGCCAATTTCTCGGCTGCGCTGGTCGTATTGATGCCGGTCCGAATGCCCATTTACCTGTACTCCGTGATCCGGATCGGGGGACGGGGTTCTTCACCCTCGATCATCATGACAGTCTGGACGACGATCCACTTTTCACCCTCGCTGATGATCTTGGCCACGTCGACGCGGACTTCGTGCTTCGTGTCGCGCCAGCTGGTCTGCTCACGGTTGCTGCTAGCGTCGATGTTGCCGTCCTCGGTTGCGCGGACACCGATGAATTTAGTGCGTTCGTATGCGGCCATTTCGGCGTTCTCCTTTTGTGGTCGTCTGACGAATGTGAAGTTACAAGCAAGGTACTCGCTGGTTGGTACCCCGTCCGCGTTTGTGTACGGGCTGGTTTTATTTCGCAGGACGATCACTTCGCTGTCGCCCTTGATATGTGATTCCAGCACGACGCGGGACCAACCGCGTCTAAGCCCTGCGTAATGATCAACCGCACATCTGACGACGTCACCTTTGCGAAAGCCAGTCATCATGTTACTGCGCCTTTTCGGGCTTGCTGTAACGCTGCGCCGAAAGCCAGTCGGCAGGGGCCGCGATTTCCATTGTCGCGCCGCCGTCCAGTTCGGGGACGATGATCTTGCCGGTCTGGAACACACGCTTGGCGAGCAGATTGCGGCCCGTCATCCGAATGCGCCCCTGCCAGCCGACGCCTTCACGCTTGTACTTGCCGGTGTCGACGCCGTTCATGCTGCAGATCTGCTCGAATGCGACCAGATCAGTGTTTTTGTCGCCCACACAGTAGTTGTTGAGCAGATTGGCGAGCCAGTCGCCGCAGTGGTTGGGGTGGCCCTCTTCCTTGTACTTGGTGCGGTACTTGGACGCCACGACCGAGCCGCCATCCTTGCCTTCTTCCTCCTCGGCCTCATCGGCTGCGGCGTCCCACTCGTCGTTCCAGCGAAGGAAATTTTCGTATTCCTCGTCATCGTCATCGTCTTCACCCTCGCTGGAGTACGGGCAATCAGCGGCGGTGACGCCCTCGCGGTAGGCGATAGCACCATCAAGGGCCACACCGTCCGCGTTCCGTTTGATCACAGGCGTCGCGTCGACGGGCGGGTCCTTGGGGTGCGCGTCCTCGACGAATGCAGTGTCGGCATCGGCTGGCGGGTCCAGCGTTTCTTCGATGGTGGCGACCGATGCCACGACGCTGGCCGGGAACTCATCGTCCGTTGGTGCGAATGCGATCGACGCCATCTTCTGGAAGTTGACCGGCGTCGTGGTTTCGACGGACAACAAAAACTGTTGCGTATCTTCGATGCGCCCGATCGTCTTCGGGTCGTCGCCGTGACGATAGCGGTATACTTCGCCGCTGGCCTCGAACAACTGCCGTGCGGCGATGGCCTGCTTCACGGCGTCGTTGCCCGACACGCCGTACACGACAGTGCCGGTAGCCGGAATGAATGCGCGGATGATCGAGCCGTCGACCGTGAGGGATATCCCCTGCTTTTCGGCGCTTTTGATCGTGGAGTGGTGGATTGTAGTGGCCATTTTGCTCTCCGTGGGAATGTGGGCGACGCCATCGCCGCCCATCTGTGTTCATTGTATCACGCGGGTGTTGCCGCGTCAATGCGTCTTCGGCTTGGTTGCCTCAAAGATAGCAGCACCTTCCGCACCAAACAACTGCCGTAACAGCTTTTCAACGGGGTTGGTCTTGACGAGCATACCGTCGTCGGTAACGTCGTAGCCCATTTCGGCCAGCGTTTCCTTGGATGGCGGCTCGCGCAGGAATGACTCGGCCACCGGCTTGAGTTCGCTGTCGGGCATGTCGTCGAGGATCAAGCCGCATCGACGCTCCAACATTTCTGGGTTGTTGTAGTGGATGGCGACCATCGACGTGCTGATTTCACGCTCAACGACGGGCATCATCGTTGCGGCGCGATCCACACCGGCTTCACCGCCGGTGTGGGCCAGCTTGACGATCATCTGATCTCCGGTGATCATCTTGAGCGCCTGAGCGACGCCAGCCGCAAAAATCGAGCAGTTGTCGCCTTTGAAATGCTCTTCGGCGATCTTCATGGCGACATCCATCGCGTCGTTGCAGGTACCGCAGCCGCAAAGCGGCATTTTCTTGGGGTCGAGTGGATTGTTCATGTTACTACGCCTTTCATGTTGAGTTGACACGTTCATTTTATCACGAACGTGAATTAGGGTCAATGGGCTTTCTATGGTCGTTACCTGAATGCGTGTCGTACTCAAGACCGGACGTGGTGCGATTGATGGCAAGGACCATCAATTCGGCGCGCATTGAGGCTATTTCGCGTGTATCACCGAAAGCAGCACCGAACACCTCGAAGCGACGCGTGCTGTCGCCAGTCTCGTACAGAAGGTCTTGACGCCACTCCTTACCGGGGGCGGCGTCAAGGTTGTTGTAGATGGTGGGGGCTACTACGACCTTAAACATTGACACCCCACTTCTTCTGTTCGGCCTTGAGCGCGTCGAGCTGTATCTGCCAAGTGGCGGCGCTGCCGGGGTGCCAATAGGCAGACAGCAACGGGATGCGGACGCGGTAGGTGCGAGCGTCCACGTCGACGATAACACCCTTGCGGTTGATGCCGAGTTCGGGTGCGAGGAAGTCAGCGAAAGTCGCGGCCTCCTGCTTTTTAGTCCAGCAACCACGCACGTGGTCGAATGTGCCGATGTACTCTTTCATTTCGCGCTCCAGAATTTCCACCAAGGACGCATCTTGGTTATGGTAGGGCCGTTGTCCATGAACGCCAACATGGTGATGGCTGATTCCATATCGAGGGTTACCATCACATCGCGACCGCTGTTATCCGTGAACTTGAGGACCACCGTCGCAAAGGCGTAGTTGGGGATAACACGGATGCGACTGTCGATCTGTTGGGTGATGTTTACTACATTCTTCATTTCCCCGGTCCTTCATACAGGTCGTGCATTACGATCAGAGTGAGGACCAGCGTAGTCAGGCCGATGCCCGACACCATGCCGCCCATGAACCACAAAAGTGCGGTCACGACAGCATGTCCCCGAACCACACGACAGCGGAGAGGAACAGGAACAGCGACACCATGCCGCACAGGTCCTGAAACCAGTCCTTCTGATACCAACGCGGCGCGATGTTGGCCTGCATTTCGATGGGCAGGTAACGCTTGTAGAGGCCCGAAGCCTTGAACTCGGCCTCGCTCTTCCACACTTTGGGGTCTCTTTCTACGTGCATTGCTTTGTCTCCTGTTGTCTATACCCCATTATACCACGCGCCCGAACAGCGCGCAACCGGCCTTCAGCAGTTGGCTTTTGCGTGGGCCAGTGCTTTCGCCGAGGTGAAATAGGACCCGACGTCCGGATCGCCACTCCACATATCAGGGCGGTCGGAGTCAAGGTCGCGCCAGTACCATCCAGCGGGGTGTTCGAATGGCCCGCTGTCGTCCACAGCCGTGTTTTCCTCAATCCACGCCACCTCGATACGGTGCGTGTAGTCGTGGTGGGGAAGCTTAATGTTGTTGATGCCCCCGTTCGACGAAGCGCGCTTGTTGGCTGTTGTCGCCCTTTCGGCGCTGGCCTTGTCGTATTCGCGGCCTACCTGCTCGACTTCATCCTTGACCACGGCTGCGGCGATGCGAGCGGCGGCGGCTTCGGTTGCGTAGGTCGCGATGAAGTCTTCTTGCCCGAGGCGGCGATACTCATCCTTCACAGATTTGTACTTATCGCTCTGCAGGTCCACGAGCTTGTTGACCGTGCGGCGATTGACGCCGAAAGCGGCAGCTAGTTGGGGAACCGACACGTTGCAGAGGCGGAAGGCCAGTATTGAACACCGCTCGACTTGGTTGAGCTTCGCCTCGAATTCGCTGCCCTTGAATACGTTGGCTGGCAGCTGGTTGAGGGGGTGATTTTCGGGGTGCTCAGGGAAGCGCAGTTCTGTCATTTCAATTCTCCGTGTGGCTGGTGCGTAGTGTAGCACGGGTACGCGTGGGGGTCAAGCCCCCTACCGCGTTTCTTTGACGGATCGACCCAAGATGTAATCAGGCCTTCGTTGCGCGTTGGGTGGGCAGACGGCAAGGATGCGCCACCCCCTGTTTAGCTGTTCCTGTAATTCTTCCGTGCACGCGTTTTCCAGCCACGACACCTCGGTGATCGAAAGCAGCCCTACGTCCGGTATCGTTACATTAAACAGTTTTCCATTTGCGAAGTCCTGATACGCAGCGTTGTCAGGGTCGGCCGTTACGTCCCTGCGCTTCACATTCATCGTCGATGCGCAAGGCCTAATTTCGAGGTCTATGCCCGCTTCGAACCAGCGCCTGTATTCGTCCCATGTCATTCGTACGCTGTTATATGGAATATCAAACGAGCCGTCTGACTTCGGGTTGTACCCCGGCCACGAGGCGGCGATAACCGCCTGTTGTTCTTCGTTGAACTGTTCCTTGTTCCATCTGTTTTTCAGCTCCGCCCAAATCATTGTGTCATCTCCTGTTCGTAATCAGCTATTTTAGCACGCACCCACGCGAGTCGCAACGGGTTTTCGTTTTTGCACTGCTCGCGCATGTAGTCGAGATCGCTGTGGTTGTTGAACGGGTGGCCTGAGTCGTTCATGTCCCATACCATGAGATCGCGCAATTCTACGATGACGCCGAAAGGCGCGCGTAGTTGAACCCAATCACACAGACCGCGACGACGCACGGGTTCTGGTGGCTCGTCGCTCGTGGCCGCTGCGAGCCAGTCCTTGAGGGCTTCGTAGAGGTGGGGACTGATGGTCTTGTTCATGGTCGTGTCTCCTGATTGCGGGGTGTTGGGGGCCGTAGCCCCCGTTGCCGGTTTAGTGGACGTGCTTGGCGGTCCACGACTTCGGTGCGACGATGTGCGTGCCGTCAGGCAGTGCCATTTCGCCAGAGTGTTCTGCAACGACGCGCTGCAGAGCGAGACGACCAGTCATCCGCAGACGGCCCTGCCAGCCCGGTGTTGTCCGGTTCCAGTGGTCGTGCTTGACGCCATTCGCGTCGAGGATAGCCTCGAAAGCAGGGACGATCAGCTTTGCCTTCTCGTCGAGCGTGCGGCGGGCCAACTCGATCGCGAGCCAGTCGTTGGTGGAGCGCTTCAGAGCCTTCATCGGGATGTCCTTCGGCTTGCGTGCCATCGTGGCTGCGCGTTCCCGGTACTTCGCCTTGTACTCGTTGCTGACGACGCTGTTCTGGCGGTCGTCTTCCTCGTCGATGTTGAGTTCTGCGGCTTCGGCCACCCACTGCTCGATCGTCAGGTCGGAGAGCTTGGTTGCCATTACGGTATGTTCGCCCTGATCCGCGATGAGGACGAAGTGGTCGTCGCCCTTTTCGATCGTGATGCCTTCTAGGGCCGGATGCGCCGAAAGGACGGCGGCGATGATGGACTTGGTTGTGATGCGAGTGGTGGTCATTGGTCTGTCCTCCAACTAGGCCCTGTATCGGCGGGCCGTCTGCGGGTGGCGATATTGCCTCCCGATCTGTTTTTATTTTACCACGGTGCGGCCCGTGTGTCAAGTGCCCTTACCATGTTCGTTTTGCGGGGTTAATGTGCATCGGACGCATGGCTCGCGGGGTAGTGGGGCGGCAGGAGGTATGCGCGGGGTGGAACGCGGGGAGGGATGACGATACGGGGAGGGATGACGATACGGGGAGGGATGACGATACGGGGAGGGATGACGATACGGGGAAGCGTGGAGG
>Ga0114940_10000458_pt1 | contig 19388 bp, 19 predicted proteins | sample ColdCreekSource_FD_87195 | JGI IMG/M metagenome (GOLD analysis project Ga0114940, IMG submission 87195) | Groundwater microbial communities from Cold Creek, Nevada to study Microbial Dark Matter (Phase II) - Cold Creek Source | ecosystem: Environmental > Aquatic > Deep subsurface > Groundwater ... | reverse complement strand
ACCCGACTTACTGGCATCAAGCGATTCAAGCTGAAGCTGAATCTAACCTTAGCTGAACAGTATGCCTAGCAACGGTTTGAAATGTACTTGTACATTTTTGGCGCGTTGGGCTATTTTAGCCTATATTCCACAGATAATTATGTTCATCGATAGCTTGCTAGATTGAGAGTTGGCTATGAAAATCAGTTTATTAATATTGACTCTCAAAGCTTTTAATCTCATGCGATTGACGAACCTTTAAGAATTATCTTCTGTATCTACAAACAATCTTCGATCCCAAATGACAGGTTGATTGAGGCTGGTAGTTAAATTAGAAAATTGAGGATGAAACTCGTTAATCAGAATATTGTTATCTAACGGTGCGACAATTGAAGGGACGAACAAAATACAAGAACGTTTTTCTTTCAACCAGCGATCGCCAAATTCTTGACTGACAGTAGTATCATTCCAGTTGGGCAAACTATAAGTAGTAACAACCTCATAAGTAATACCAGCAGGAATCGTAATTTCAATCCACTGCTGGTTGCGAGGAATTTTTCCCGTGTTGCCGTGAACGAGTTTTTCTAACAAGGCAGTAGAATAATGCTCGGAACTATAAATTACTCTACCCGTAGCAGTATTCCAGCGTCCAGGATAAAAAATTGAGCCAGTACCATCAAATATCGGATACTTATTATTAGCTACACCAATACGATAAGCTTTGATAGTTCGATCCAAAACTGAAGCATTCATTAAGCAGCCGAGCCAAATAATAATCTACCTAGTATTTGCTCTACTTGTCTTGCTCCTAATTCAGTCATACAAGCTTCAAAAGGAGTGCGATTATCTAACATGGGATGGTTTTTGCTCATAAACTCCCGTGCATCTTCTTCCGATTCCCAGACGTATAAAGCGAAAGCATAGATTCTGGCTAACCTTTCTAGTTTTTCGCTGTACTGTATGGGTAAAGGCGATTGATCGCTAAGTTTACGATTTAGAGTACTTCTCGGCACCACTTCATAGTATTGGTTAGGAGCATCTGGATAAATGCGATCAACAACAATTTTTACTGATTCACTAGGTAAACCAGCAATTACCAGCTTTTCTAAATCGCGATCGCTTTTTATTTCTCTACCTAATTTACTCGTACCACCTAAGAGTGATGCTACTCGTTCTGGGGTTACTAGGTTCATGGTTTTTTTGTCCAATTGAATAATTTTATTATATCATTTGGACAAGAGTAATGATTTTAATGTGAGTAACGAAATTAATTTGTCAAGCGATCGCTAATATATTTATTCATAAATACTGCAAATATCACTTGCTAAGCCTCTAATTTTATCTTTTAAGGCTGGAGGATTTAGAACTTTGACCTGTTTACCAAAACCTAATATCCAGCGTAGAAAATCATAGTCGTCAATATACCATTGAGGAAAAATAATAGTAAGTTGATTAGATTTTTTGGCAAAACTACTATCTATTTTTGGGTCTATTCCTTTACTTATTGCGTCAAATACTTTTTTAGAAATTTTTATTCCTTTATATCTTTTACGACCTTCTAAGATAAAGGGAAAAATATTATCACTAAAACATAACTCGATTTTTTCCTGGAAAGAACTAAGAGTTTTTTTAAAGTCTTTTTGTTTATTCTCCTCTTCAATTTGAGCGAACTCAAAGTATTTCTTAAGTTTGCTTGCAGGAATACTCATTAGGAAATTTTGCTGTTCTATAGCTGTTCTACCTAAAAATATTCCAGGAGACCAAGCATAAAGATTATTAATATCTTTTAATGATTCTTGGAAATCAAAATTATCTTGAGTAATATTTTCTTCGAGATAGTAAAGGCGATCTAATCTTTCATATTTTAACAACTGCTGGTCATTTTCTTGTGGAATAGCCAACCCTATATACCAAGCAATATTATGAAATAGTATTTGTAGGGGATATGCCAAAAAATCATTATGTTCTTCATGTTCGTGTTTGCCACTATTGCTTGTATAGCCAAACTTGAGTAATTTGGTATTGGTTATTGCTTCCTCTAAAATTTTGATATTTTCTTTGCGTGCTAAACTTTTGTCATATAAATACTTAGATTGAGTATTTACTATAGAACCAATACCAATTTTTCTAATAGGATTTGATTTTTGTATATCGATTACTTTATTACCAAGTCGAGATTCTACTTTATTATAAATTTCATCAGCAATTAACTCATCTACGTAATCTTTATGCGGTAGAATCATTCTTTCATAAATATCTTCTAATTCAGTTTTGCTAAAAATTGCTGTACCTATAAAATATCCTTTTTTCATTGGAACTTTCGCTATGATTTTGTAAGGTTTTAGTACTAATTCTATATGTTTTCTAATATTTGCTATATAGCTAGAACTATTATATTCATAAGATTTTTTGTGTATGATGTCATGTTGCGCCATTACTTCTGCCAAAGTTTCTAAAGAACCTTTGGTGTTTATATCACTATTTTTATATTCTGAGGAGAGTAATGGTTGATTAACAATCAAACGAATAATTTTGATCAATATAGAAAAATTTTCTACATCCGAATGATAGTCAACTAATGACAAGCGTAAATTATTAGTTGGAAATGGAATTTTTTCTAAATTTATATCAGAGCTTAATTGTAAACAATCTCCAATCAAACTATTATTAACTATCCAATCTAAGTCTATAGCGATTGCTTGCTTGTTCTCAGCATATATCTTGCCTTTAAATTTATTCATAAAAGCGCAAATTTCATCTATAGAAGAATTAAAAGTAATAGCTTCTCCCAACTTCTTTTTTACTAATTCTGGTGCTGTGCTGTGCAGATTACCTATTCCTGGGTATTCAATAATCAAAGAGATAAGATGCATCAAACGCTCAAAATCTAGAAGACAAGAATATTGATGAAACTCACTAATCTGCTGAGAACGATTGAGTTTGTTTTGTATGCTTTGATGAATTTTTCTGACTTGAATAGTTTCTATGATTGTTTCATCACTGGGTAGACATTGTTGACCTTCTTTAAAAGGGATTGTCTCGACTAAAGCAAATCCTTCTGCTGTATCGACTTTAAATCCTTCTGTTGTTTTGTTTTTTTCGATTATCTTGCCATCTTCTCTTTGAGAATAATTCTTGGTTATTCTTGTTTTTAGGTACTCAGCCATGCTGTCAATAACTTCATCAGGAACTTGGCAATCGCGTTTTTGATTCCATTCTTTGCACACATCAATAGGAGTTTGTAAATGCCGAGCAATCCAATATACTGGAGGTGAATTAATTTCTTTAAGTTTCTCCTCAATTTTCATCAAGATTCCCATGCGCCAATCCCTACGGACATTAGTAGCATCGTAGATAACGGGTTGGTTTGATGCGATAGCTTCTGTTATCTGTCTTAATACTTCTGGTTCAACTTCATTAGTCCAATCTCCCTGAATGCTGGCATCTCCATATAACTTTTCTCGTGCCGTATCGCTAGAGACTATTACAGCATTAGGTATCATCTCTTGTAATTTACGGGCAAAAGTAGATTTACCGCTACCAGGAAGTCCAATTAAAAACTGACAAATGAGAGATTGAGTCATCAGATTAAGTTTTTCTAAATATTAGGCTCAATGTTAGGCAATATCTATCTAAATATTGATCGTTTTGGTGCGAATCACGAAAATCGAGCTGTTTTTTTAAAGAAAGGGGCTATTCCCAAGAGTTTCTAAGATAGGTTTATCTTTTTGATCGCCATAAAGCTCATGACAGCTATAGTAAATGATTTTCTCCAGGCAGCGAATTTTCAACAAGCTTGGATAAAGGTTAGGGATAATAAAGGATGTGCGGGTGCTGATGAAGAGACTCTCGATGATTTTGCTGGCAATCTCCAGCTTAATCTCACCCAGTTGAATCATTCCGTGGCTAATAATGCTTATCAACCTCACCCTCTAAAACAAGTGTTTATTCCCAAAAATAATGGTAAAGTGCGGGAGTTAAGAATTCCGACAATTAGAGATCGAATTGTGCAGCAAGCATTGTTAAATGTGCTTGTTCCTCTGATTGAACCAACATTTTCCGACTGTAGCTTTGCCTATCGTCCTAATCTTTCAATTATCAAGGCAGTAGAAAAAGTTGCTTATTGGCGAGATTTAGGCTATCGCTGGATACTAGATGCAGATATTGTTAAATATTTTGATAGCATTGATCGCCAAATATTACTGCTGGAATTAAGACAACACATAGACCATCCAGGTATTTTATATTTAATCAAAGCCTGGATATCTTCAGGTATCTTAACTAAAAAAGGATTAGAAATACCAGATAAAGGAATACCTCAAGGCGCGGTAGTTTCTCCTTTACTTGCCAATATCTATTTAGATAAATTTGATCGCGCCATTGCCAATACCGATCTCAAGTTAGTCCGCTATGCAGATGATTTTTTGCTTTTGGGAAAAAGTCGTAACAGAATATTACAAGCTTACACGGAAGTAGTTAAGTTACTCCACACGCTAAATTTAGCCATTCACACAGATAAAACTCAAATTACTAATTTTGAGCAAGGTTTTCGGTTTCTTGGTCATGGGTTTGTAGGCAATGGTATTGTTCCTCTAGATAGTCCCAAACAAAAATCCCAGTCGCAGCACAATAGTAAAAAAAAAGTTCGGACTCGCCAGAATTACCAAAAAAGAAAGAAGAGATTTTACAATCGTCCTTAATAGATATTTCTATTGTGGATAAAAATGAAACTATCTCTACAACTCATAAACCACAAAAAAATATCTGGAGTCGGTCAATGGCTACATTATATTTACTAGAACAGGGAACAAGTTTATTTAAAGAACATCTCAGGTTTATTATTCATGTTCCCCAAAAAGATAAAATTGAAGTTCCCATCAGAGAAGTAGAAAGGATACTTTTATTTGGTAATATTAATCTTTCTACTCCTGCGATCGCAACTTGTTTAGAGTTTCAAATCAATGTTTTATTTCTTAGTCCTTCTGGACGTTATAAAGGTCATTTATGGAGTAAAGAAGCTGCTAATCTGAATGTAGAGTTGTTACAACATCAATATCATCGTAATTCCAGTTTTCAATTGGATACTTCAAAAGCGATCGTTCGAGGAAAATTACTTAACTCTAAACAGCTATTATTAAGGCTAAATCGTCAGCGTAAAATTTTAGCAGTTCAAAAAACAATTTCTGGTATTAACTCAGATCTAGAAGCAGTTGAATCAGTCACTAATCTTGATACTTTAAGAGGATATGAAGGTATTAGTGCTGCTCGTTACTTTCCTGCCTTGGGACAACTGATAACTAATCATGATTTTGAGTTTTCTCAACGTCATCGTCAACCACCAACTGATCCTATTAATGCTTTATTAAGTTTTGGCTACACTTTATTATTTAATAATGTTTTGGCTCTAATCATCTCCGAAGGTCTATCGCCTTATTTTGGTAATTTTCATTATGGTGAAAAGAAAAAACCTTATTTGGCTTTCGATTTAATGGAAGAATTTCGCTCTCCCATTGTAGATAGTTTGACTCTCAGTTTAATTAATAAATCAGTTCTAAAATTAGAAGATTTTGAGAAAATAGTTGATAATGAAGGAATCTATTTAACTGAGGGCAGTAGAAGAAAGTTTCTCAATCAATTTGAAAATAGAATGAACGAGCAAATAATTCATCCTGTCATTCAATCTCAAGTTTCTTATAGAGAGGCAATTCAATTGCAAATTAGGTTGTATAAACGTAGTTTAATATCTTCTAATCTGTATGAGCCTTTTTTGCGACGCTAGCGCGTAGCCTTCGGAGCAGCATAATGTTGGTATTAGTAGTTTACGATATTCCTGATAATAAACGACGTACTAAATTAGCTAATTTTTTAGAGGGATATGGTCGCCGAGTTCAATATTCTGTATTTGAATGTTTTTTGACTTTAGCTCAAATGCGAGAGCTATATGAAAAGGTTGAGAAAAGAGTAAACCCAGAAGAAGATAATGTTAGGTTTTACTGGCTGTCACAAGATGCTGTAGCTAGAACTTTATCTATTGGTAGTGATACTCCTCAGCCTCCTCCTAATTATTATGTGATTTAAAAAAACTCCTGTTAATTAAGGAGTCTTTTTTTGATTAATTGTTTTGATTTTGTTTCCATTAATTGAACTCCGAAGAGTTTAGAAAGAACATCTCGAATATATACTCTTAGCACCCATGAATTGCGTTTCCATTAATTGAACTCCGAAGAGTTTAGAAAGATCGACAAGCAATTTAAGGGTACTATCTCAGCCATTAAAGTTTCCATTAATTGAACTCCGAAGAGTTTAGAAAGTCTTTATTTTCGTAGTTTTTGCAAAACTCGTCAATGAAAAGTTTCCATTAATTGAACTCCGAAGAGTTTAGAAAGCTTCTGAATTTGAAGTTGCACTACCTCCTTCACCACCATTGTTTCCATTAATTGAACTCCGAAGAGTTTAGAAAGACAACCCAACTAACCAAGGAGGGGAAGTTGGAGATACAGCGTTTCCATTAATTGAACTCCGAAGAGTTTAGAAAGACATTAGTAAAGAAGGTTCAACTACTATGAGTCGTTCAATTTGTTTCCATTAATTGAACTCCGAAGAGTTTAGAAAGGTAAAGGTTCAACTCACAACTCACAACTCACAACTCACAACTCGTTTCCATTAATTGAACTCCGAAGAGTTTAGAAAGACAAAGCGCCAAAGCGGCTGACTGGGTTCGCTTGTTCGTTTCCATTAATTGAACTCCGAAGAGTTTAGAAAGCTACGTACCTCAGTTTGACAGCGCGGTTAACGAGTGTTTCCATTAATTGAACTCCGAAGAGTTTAGAAAGAAGCGTTAGCAGCTTTTCGCCAGTAAATTTTGATTTTTGTTTCCATTAATTGAACTCCGAAGAGTTTAGAAAGAAAATCAAGTAAAATATGACCAGGTATGGCGAAAAGGGTTTCCATTAATTGAACTCCGAAGAGTTTAGAAAGAAAGAAGTAACCGACATGTTCAGTGCTATTGGGTGTGCAAGTTTCCATTAATTGAACTCCGAAGAGTTTAGAAAGCTGCGATTGTTGTATCACTGTTAAATCTTGCGCCATTTGTTTCCATTAATTGAACTCCGAAGAGTTTAGAAAGAGTTGGCAAGGAAGATACGGAGCTGCTGTTAGGTATGGTGTTTCCATTAATTGAACTCCGAAGAGTTTAGAAAGTTGAAATGACTTTTGATTCCAGCGGAAAAACCTGGAATCAGGTTTCCATTAATTGAACTCCGAAGAGTTTAGAAAGTCTGTGGTAAATTGTTGGTACTGGTTGCTAGCTCCGTTTCCATTAATTGAACTCCGAAGAGTTTAGAAAGACTGTCATTTAGCAACATAACTCCGGATATCCGAATGTTTCCATTAATTGAACTCCGAAGAGTTTAGAAAGATTTTTTAGAAGAGAAGTCTGTTCGACTGTCTTTACAAGAGTTTCCATTAATTGAACTCCGAAGAGTTTAGAAAGAAGCTAGCACCTCAACTAAGAGTCGACTTTGATAGAGTTTCCATTAATTGAACTCCGAAGAGTTTAGAAAGCAATTGTTAAAGTTGAGATCCCTTCGGAATCAAGCTCTGGTTTCCATTAATTGAACTCCGAAGAGTTTAGAAAGATTTACGGGTGATCCTGCTCTAGTTTTCGATGTTGAGTTTCCATTAATTGAACTCCGAAGAGTTTAGAAAGACATGAACGATGCGAAGACGCAGATCCATCACTTTTGTTTCCATTAATTGAACTCCGAAGAGTTTAGAAAGACCACCTTTGGAAAGTCAGTCTATACAAAGAGTCTACAGCAATTTTTCGCGGGATAATTAAAAACATGAAAATTATTAGTAATTTTTGGTAATAAGTGTTTGATTAACAATGCTTAAACCTAGACTAGACAAGCAATCGACGGATGTCAACTAAATAATAGTAGTTTCGGCGATTTAGCCTAATCCACGAATACTGATAGTAAATATTCAAAAAAAACCTATTTATTTTATCCATAAATAATACTCAAATTATTACTTCATATAAACTTTAAAGCTTAAGCAATTAAATTTACTAATATTTGAATCAAAACTCCAATGGGATGGAAAAGACCTCTTCCATAATTTTGAAATAATGCTAACAAAATCAAGATTAACTAATTAATTCTTTTGTCAAAGGTCTATGTCTACATTATATATTACAGAACCAGGTGTAACTTTAAGAGTCAAGCATCAACAATTTCATGTTTTACAGCAAAAACAGCTTTTATTTAAAATACCTGTCACCCAAGTAGAAAATATTATTCTTCTTGGCTACTGTCATTTATCCCACGGTGCAGTACAAACAGCCTTGTTTCGTAAGATTCCCATTATCTATTACTCCGCTCAAGGTTATTTTCAAGGTGGATTACATACTAGAAATCAGCCAAAAGTAACCTACTTAGTACAACAAATTAAACGTCAGGAGAATCCGCTTATTATCCGCCAACAAGCAGAAACTATTGTTCGCGCCAAACTACATAATTCTCGAATTCTGCTTATGCGTCTAAATCGGCGTAATTTTAATGAAATTACTGAAAGAGCCAACAGAAAGCTTAAGACAATAATTGCTAGTTTAGATGCCACTATCTCTCTAGAGGGATTGAGGGGTTATGAAGGAAAAGGAGCAAATATCTATTTTCAGGGTTTAAGCCCTTTGTTCAAAGGAAAATTCAACTTTACCAAAAGAACTTTGCGTCCTCCAACAGACCCCATTAATAGTTTACTGGGATATGGCTATACACTTCTGTGCCAGCATCTTTTATCTACCGTACAGTTAGCAGGATTACATACAGATTTTGGCAGTCTTCATACCCCTCGCGATCATCATCCAGCTTTAGTTTTAGATTTGATGGAAGAGTTTCGCGCTCAAATAGTAGATTCCTTAGTAATTTATTTGGTTAACAAGAATATTTTTGCTGCGGAAGACTTTACCTTAGCCAATGAACAAGGTGCAGTCTATTTAAAACCAGAATCTTTGAAAATATTCCTCAAATATTGGTCAGAAAAGCTATCAACTCAATTAACTCATCCTCACACTCAACGCAGAGTAAGTTTACGCAATTGTTTGGAACTACAGGTCAAGGAATATATTTCTTACCTAATGGAAAAAACTGCTACATATCAACCCATGATTTGGCAAAAGTAAGAGGGAAATTGCCCTTTCCCATCATGTTATTTAATAAAACTGAAGTTAACGAGGAATATGTCATGAAACTAGCTCGCCGAGTCATGGTTTTTGCCGATGCAGATAATACTCATTTATCTGCCCAAAGTTTTAACCGCAAAACTAATTGGCAAAAAATTTGTAACTATCTAGCAGACCCCAAGGAAGGAAGAGAATTAATTGAAATGGTACTTTATGTGGGATTGCCCCCAGACAGAGAAAGATTTGCTGAGGCTAGAAAAACTAAAGAAAAATTTATTTATTGGGCAAAAAGTAATGGTTTTTTAGTTGTTACCAAAGAAGGCAAATCTAAAGGCAATGACTATGAAACTAATATTGACGTAGTTATGGCAATGGATGCAATTCAATTAGCTTTAGAAGTTAAGCCCGATATTGTAGTTTTGGTTACAGGTGATTCTGACTTTGTGCATCTAGCCGAAAAACTTCGCCGAAAAGGTATTCGTGTAGAAGTAGCTTCCATCGAACAATCCCTGGGGAATGAGCTTAAAAATGCTGCCAATAGCGTTATTGACTTAATTGAATTATTTGATGATTTTGAGGCGCAAAATACCCAGCGAGATTACCATCCCATTGGCAACAATAACGTCTTTGACTAATTTCTTTTTCCCTTAAAGACGTAACTAAAAAGGAAACTAAAAAATTATGAAAATAGTCAACGGCAAATTATTAGGTCAACCTGAAAGCGATTTGGATATTTTTAAAGAACGTCAAAATCAATGTAACTTAGAACTGACGATTTCTCTAGAAAAATTAGAACATCGAATTAAGCGAGCTGAAACTACTCTTCAAGGAGAAGCATTAAGAGAAGCTTTATTTCGTCGCTTAGAAGACTATGTTCGACAACTAGAAGAACGTTGCCAATTGCTTGAACAAGAGCAAAAACAACTGAAAACAAGACAACAACGATGGAAATATTTAGAAGACGCAAAAATATCACAAATTGAGAATAACTTAATTAAAATTAAGCAACAAAATCCTCAGAATTTTTTGTGGCTAACCTTTGGTAGTTCCGTAATAGTTGGGATTATATCTTTATGTAATTGGTTTAATATTTATCCGACAAATATTAAGCCCAAAGAAGCTCAATACAGCTTGATTAGCTTTAGTTTAATTGAATCGGATAACTTTCAAAATAATCAGATTTAATTTACTCAAAACTCAAAATTTAGAATAAACAAGGAGATATTATGCGTGCAGTAGTTAATGGTAAATTAGTCGATTTACCTCAAGGAGCAACTGTGGAAGATTTGCGCTCGCGACTTCCTGAAATTGGTAACGATGACGTAATGGAAGAAGGCTTTGGCGGTACTAGAGCTTTGAAAGATAATGAAGCTCTCAAAGAAGGTTCTAAAGTTTGGACTATTCCTAAAATCGTTAAAGGTATGACGATAACTATTAGTAATAGTAGTACAGACTTTTACCCCGATACCAGGACGATCTCCGAACTAAAACTACTAGAAAAAGTGGCTAAAAACGTCGTAGTTGGTAGTAAAACTCTTGGGGGTGTTAAATATACTGCCATTTTAATTAAAGGAATGCCTTTGTCTTCGAGTAAATTTAAAGTCTCTAACTCAGATGTGTTGTTTTTACTCCCCTCTGACTATCCTCGTCTTCCGCCTGTTGGCTGTTATCTTAACTATCCTTGGGATACGGTGGGACAAGGAGATCATCACTTCACCCGGCAGAGTTACTATGGCGCACCTTTTCTCAGTGAAGAAGGCTGGTATTGGTACTGCGTTGGACTAGGAGGAGGCTTTAGCAGCGAGCGATGGCTCAATTCCTGGCGACCGAGTAATAATCCCGAACGAGGACATAATCTAGCTACTTTGTTTGTCACCGCACGCCATGCAATCAATAGCGAAGATTAGATTTTTTCGCAGCCATATTTACTAATTACTATTCACAACAATTAAATCCATCATGAATCTGCAACAATTATCTCAAAAGGTCTTGCTCCATATCCCGCCTCTTACCTGGAAGAATTTTCGTCAAGCAATGCTTGATGCTCGTCAAGATAGAGAAGAAGTAATCGGCTTTCTTTTTTGTCAACGTCATCAACTATCAAAACAAACCATTAGATATACACCTCAAGCTTGGGTTGTGCCAACTCCCGATTGTTACGAACATCAATCTGCTAGCGGTTTGGTACTCAAACAACAATTTCATCAATACATATTAGATACTTACTGGCGATCGCCTAATTTAGATGTGGTTCACGTTCACACCCATTTCGGTGATCAGTCTCCTACATTTTCGGCGATAGATGACCGCCATGAGTCTGAATATGCTAGATTTCTTTCTTTTTGTTATCGTCAAAAACCCCGTTTAATTTCTGGAGTATTTAATGAATCTTTGGAAAAATCGCAGTTTCGTCTTTGGGATCGCCAGGGAATTGAGCATCGGGAGATTAGCTTTTATACTTCTTGGTTTGCACCGACCAACAAAACTATTGTTTCTGAAGAAACTGAATCAATTTTTACCAGACAACAAGTCTTCGGCGCAACTGTACAGCAGAAACTTGGTCAACTAAAAGTTGCTCTGATTGGTTGTGGTGGTATTGGTGCGGTATTCGCCGAACAATTAGCACGCTTAGGAGTAAGAAATTGGATATTAGTAGACCCAGACCGCTTAGAAACAAGCAATCTTAATCGAATGCCTGCTGCCACTCACAAAATGGTAGACCAATGGTGGTACAAAACCAACTATGTTAAATGGCTAATCAAAAGAGCTTATACTACTGGTTCTTATGTTCAAGCTTTACCCAGAGCAGTAGAAGATGAGGAGGCAATAAAAACAATAGCCACAGCCGATCTAATTGTCGTAGCGACCGACAATCATCGCTCGCGACAAGTGGCTCAAGAACTAGCTATAAAATATGCTCGGACTCTAGTATGCTTGGGAACTCATATTGAACTCAAACCAGATTGTCGTCCTCGTCTTTACTGTCGTGTAACTGTTCCACCTCTTGGTGGCGACTGGTGTTTAATGTGTGGCAATATTATCAATTTACAACAAGCAGCCCTAGAATCTGCTCCAACTGAGATTACAGATATGGTAGAAAAAGCTGGCTATATTCATGGAATCGATGCTCCTGCGGTGTATTGGTTAAACAGTATTTGTGCCAGTCAGGGAGTTGGTGTAATTCATGGAATGATAAGTGGCTTTCTCGATCTCGATGCTGGCTTAGATTGGATTTACGATTTTGCCAACATGAATTGGCTCAAAACCGATCCCAATCATTTAGGTAATTCTGATTGTTATTTCTGTTCTGATGATATTTCTTCTCTCTCTGACGGAAAGATTGCTTTTTCTTCAGGTGTAATTGAAGAAACCAACCCAGCCAATTCTTTGATTTTATAAAGCCACTCGCTTTTTTCCCTAGGGAAAGGGGGTTTTCTCTGAGCTACTTATGATAAGAAAGACCCAAATAGTATAGTTTTGAACTTGATGACCTTCCCTTCCATAGTTGCCTTAGAACAACTCGTACCAGAGTTAGCCAAATTAGCTAACTGTCAAAAAACCGATCAAAAAAAACTGCAAAATTTCTCAATCTTAATGCAGAATGCTGCCAGATTATGGATCGTAGAGCGATCACTTTACGATCCAGATTGTGACTTTTTTATTGACCTGGAAACGGAATGGTTTGACTGTGCCACTTGGACAAAGGAATTTTGGCGGAAAATACCCAACGCTAACTTGAAAACTTTAGAATATTTTTTACTTGGTGAATATACTACATTTTATCAAGCTCGATGGAAAAAATTAGTTGTTGAAAGACATCATATTAGTAATGAAATACTTGCCAATATTTTGTCTACCCATATTTTTCAAGTAACCCATCGCACTATCAGAAATAATTTTAAGCAACTATCTAAATTAGAGCAACCAAGATTAATTAAGTCAGATTCTTGTAGAGGAAAATATCAAAAAGTAAAAGATGATTTTAACTACCAAGTAAATAGTAGCGAAATACTTTCTTTCCACCATTTACTTATAGAAAATGATAATTGGGATTTTCTCAATGAAAATATATCAGCGATCGCTCAATTATTATTGACTAAAATTAATGGCATTCAAAGATTATTTATTCAAACCGAATATGTTGCCACAGAGAAATTACAAGATGTAGCAACAGATTGGGCAGACAATCTAAAGGAACTGTGGAAACAAAATGTAATTTCTCCAGTTAAAATAAATTATCGGAGTGCGAGTCAAAATGAAACAGTTAAATGTATTATTTATCCAATTTCGCTCTATTACTATCAGAGAGCTTATTATCTATATGCTTTTGGCACAACACCTCATATTCAAGATTTGGCAAGCTCAGGGCAATGGTATAATTACCGCTTAGAAAGAATTATAGATTTAAAGGTATTATCTTGGGATTTTTCTCAGATAACTCAACTACTAAAAACTCAAATATATCAACAAGATAAAGTAAATTACTTATACACTCCCGATTATATTAAAGAGCAATTAGAATTTGCTTATGGATTCAATTTTTATCATGAATCTAGGATGATGTTATTACGTTTTGACCGTGATTATTATCAACGCTACATTCAAGACACAATTCGCCACGCTACTTTTACTAAGTTAGAAAGTATTACAGAAGTTAAAAACTTTATTATCGAACAGCTTTTTTTAGAAAAAAATAAACTTTCAGACAAACAACAATCAAAGCTATTAACAATAGTAGATCGTTTTCCTGACGATGCTTATTATAAACTTCGCTATCGTGTTGGGGATAATAACGTCATTATGCGATTGCGTAGTTGGGGATTTAATGTCGAAGTTATTTTACCTTGCTATTTACGCCAGAAAATGAAAAAAGATATTCAGCAGGCTTATAAATTATATACCGTGTTCTGACAATCAAGCGCAAACTTTAAACCAGAAACTGCCTTTGACTAAACAATTACCCTGTCGATTTGAATTGCGTTTCAATCTCATCTCTAGCTTGTACAATTATTGATGACACCCCCTAGATATCTATACATAAAGCGTTCGATCATTCAATGACAAAGCGTTTGATCATTGATTTAGCACGACGATAGTTAGCTATTTTTTGTCTTTGTCGATCTCTTTTACGAGCTTCTTGCAGCACTTTGGACTGTATGGATTTATGATTTTCAAAATACACAAACAAAGCTTCTAAAAATACTTCTCGACTAACTTCTTCATTCTGACACTGTTGACTCAATCTCTGACTAAGTTTTTGTTCTAACCTAACCGTGCTTTGCTTGGTTTTGATATCCATACTTGACTTTAACAAGCTATCAGAAGCAGGTTCAGATAACTGTGATGCCTGTTCGACATCTGTAGTTGTAGATATCTTGATATCAAGATATCTTGAATCTTCGAGGGCGATAACCGCATCAAGAGCAAGGGATGTTTCTTTATTATTACTAACCGATGGAATTGGTGATAAGTCACGATTTTCCACTGTCGGTTTGGCTCTGTTTCTCAGTCTTTCTAAAGCATCTTGATTCATTATTTTGGTCAATTTGTTAAAACTTTACACTGCTATCTTGGCTTGGTTATGATATTTACACTCATCTAATAGCTCAATAATTTTTTCAAAGGGATACTCTAAGTCTTTTACTCCCAATTCGCTCAAAAGCTGACCCTGGCGAGTTGCCTGTTTAAATTTTTCTGACTCTCTAATACTCGGAAGTACGGGAGCGTGAGCGGCAAACTCCTTCATTGCCGCGATATTATCTCTGCTTTCTAAGGTTTGAGTTCTTCCTACCCAGCGATCGCGAAATGGAATAATTCCTAATATTTGTCCTCTAAATGCCATTACTTTGGCTTGTTCGGCTAAAAACTTTTGTGTATCAAGTAAGGAATTTACTCCCTTTGTCGCTGACTCGGCAGGAATCAGCACCCAGTCGGCGGCTCCTACTGCGGTTAAACAAATTTGCGATCGCGTCGGTTGCACGTCGATAATTACATAGTCAAATAGCTCTCTAATTGCTTGAAGTCGGATTTGTAATATCTAAGCGCCAGCCCCGCTGCCGCTTAGATATTCGGTTACCTTAGCCAGGGCGCTATCGGCAGGAGTTAAAAATAAATTTTCCACTTCAAACCACAGAAATGTTGGAGCAATTCCAGTATTTACGACTTAGCGTAAAGGCTGTACCTACGGATGCTGCCGTAAGTTACTGACCGCCCACGCGCTTGCGGTCGATTGAGGCAAGCACTCGTGACTTAAAGGATAAAACTGGGGAGAGCCAAAATTGTTACCGTTCGTTCGTTCTAGCGGGTGCGGAAAGGTTTTGTCAGAGGTGCTTTGATGGCGAATATGCCTTATCCAACGCTCAAATTCTGAACTCAATTAACAAGAGGCACTTTTTTTGGAAATGGAAACGCTGGAGATATATCTATTGATGCTTCTAAGTTAATCACTCTAAACGGAAACAATAGTAATTTTCAATCAAGCACCGAGCCTCAAGGTAGTACCATTAGAACATCTGTCCAATCCGTAAGCCCTATAGGTCAAAAGATATTTGGATTACCTGAAGTGCCGACTGGAAACGTTGGTAATCTAACCATTAACACTCCTCAGCTTAATGCCCTACAAGAGGGAATTGTTAGCGTGGAAAATCAAGGTACAGGGCTTGGGGGGACACTTTCTATCGATGCCGCCAAAATCAATCTAATTGAAGGCGGGAAAATTACCGCAACTTCAGCATCAGGTCAAGGAGGAAATATCGCAATTAATACTGAAGACTTACAACTTGCCACGAAAAGCCAAATATCGGCGAATGCAGGAGGATATGGTAATGGAGGCAATATTACTATTGATGCTCGAAGTGTAGTAGGCAGTGATAACAGCGACATTACAGCTAATGCTTTTCGTGGCAATGGTGGCAATGTCACCATCAATACTGATTACATTTTTGGTATTGAGGAGAGAGAGAAACTAACCCCTTACAATGACGTTACTGCCGATTCGGAACTAGGAATTGACGGCACAGTAACGATTAATGCACCTGAAAGCAATGCTGACGAGGATGTCATAGCGAATGCCAAAGAAGAAAGACGAAATTTGTTTGACGATTTGTATGCCGGCAGTTGCCTCAATCCTAAAAATCGACAAACAAGTGAGTTAACTATTACTGGTACGCCACAGCCAGAAACTCCATACGACTTTTTTGCAGAAAAAGAGGCACTTGAGCTGCCGACTGAAGCTATACAACCAGAAAAAACCGAGTCGAATATCCCCCCAACTTGGGAAAAAGGAGATCCTGTCGTCGAAGCTAATGCCGTCCAAATTAACCCAGATGGTCGCAAGTTTCTGATTGTTAAAGAGCAAGTTGAATCTGCTGAATCGCAAATTTGCAATCAAAATCCTGAAGAAAGAAACGAAAATTAATCTTGGGGGCGATCGCGCGGCTGGATTAATTTGGTATAATTAAAGAGTTGCAATCGATATTATCCAAAAGATTTGGAGGTTTTATGACCATTGCTACGAATGCGCTCAATAGTCAACCCTCATCGACGGAGGGCAAGCAGTTACTACTAAATATTAGCAATACTACTCTCCACGTCACACCTGAACAGTTCGATTCGCTGTGCATGGACAATCCTGATTTAAGACTTGAACTAACTAAAGACAAAGAACTTATTGTTATGCCTCCAACTGGTTTTGAAACAGGAGAAAAAAACAGTGATCTAGTAGGGCAAGTTTGGTACTGGAATCGACAAGCAAAATTAGGAAGAGTTGGTGATTCTTCAACGGGCTACGATTTTACAGCCATTGGCGGTGGCAAAATGTCACCCGATGTTTCTTGGATTGATTCATCACGTCTAGAAGGTATTTCTCTTAAGAAATTTTGTCCAGTAGTCCCTGATTTTGTTATCGAACTTCGTTCTCAGGGCGATAAATTAAAAATACTACAAACCAAAATGCTGGAATATCAATGTCTAGGAGTTAAATTAGGTCTTCTGATCAACCCTCAAGACAAACAGGTTGAGCTTTATAGAATGAAGCAAGAAACAGAGATTTTACAATCACCAATGTCAGTTGACTGCGGTGATGTTCTGGTCAATTTCAATTTAGATTTAACCGAGATTTGGTAAAGCTGCAAACTAATCACTGCAAGCATTTGGAAGTTTTATGACGAACAGGTTGATCAAGCTCAGGCGATCGCACTGCCATCAATCCTCAAGACGAGCCCCAAATATATCAAATTTATACGTCTTTTTGCTCCGAAATACTCGCTCAATAGGCAATTAAATGGGTATACTCTTGATTTTCGCCAAAAGACATTCTCTTGAATTACTTAAAATTGGATTTGTCTTGGGATTATTTCTACCGAACTCGATTTCCCTTGCCAAGGCTGAAAGTACTCGTAATCACTCCATAAGAATAAACCAGCCATCATTATCAAAAGAAAATAATCCTCAGCAGTCTAATTTAAAAAGAGCGATCGCACTCGGGAAAAAATCGGCGGCAACTTACCATCATCAAAATCAAAAAACGAAGGAAATTGAAACTTTACTAAAAATTTCCCAAGGTTACATTAGCCTTGGAGAGTATCGTTCGGCTATTTCCGAATTGGAAAAAGTGATGCTAAAAGCATCATCAAACGAAACTTTAGCCATAACCGAGACAAGGCTTGGCAATGCCTATAGTGGTATTGGCAACTTTAAAAAAGCCGAAAAACTTTACAAAAGCAGTCTAAAAAAAGAAATAGATGTTGCAACTTTAATTAATTTGGTGAAAGTTTTAAAGATTCAAGAGCAAAGCAGCTCATCAAAAGCTGAAAATGGGCTTTACGAAATCAAAATAACAAAGCCTATTCTGTTTATCGTATGGCTCAACAACCAGCAATGGTAAAAATACGACATCTCCTTAATATTGATCGCTATTGGATTTTCTGTGTTGAGGAAAAGCTTTTTCCTACTAAAGAGCAGTGGATCGATCTGCTCTATACTCAAATAGATTGTTCCACAAATAGCAGTAGTTGCAAGTTAATTAATTTGTAGTTTGTCACAACAGATTAATAATGCGATCGCTTTTTGGATGGGTAGGACTGACATAGTTATTATTGAGTGATAATTTTCTGTAAAAATGCTAGACAATCGAAGCTGTAATAATCTTTATTTTGATGCGATTGACGACTAGAGCGATCGCCTGTCTGGAGTATTTAGTTGCGATCGCACATTACCAATCAATCTTGATTCCACCAAGATGTTCTATTTCTTGACAAAAATGAGTGCGATCGCGTTGATCGACCCCAAAAATAGTTACAGCTTGATAAGGTTGGGTTAATTGCGGAAAATTGGACTTAATCACAACATAAGAAGGAGTATCAAAAGCTCCCCCTACTTTATTATTTCCTTCCCCATTTTTATTAACTCCTTTAAATTGGTTTTGATAAAGTAGGTCTAAAGCTGTACCTCTAACCTGAGTTTTAATTCCATCTTGTTGCCAATTATTTATTTTTGCTGGGTGTTGCAATGAAATACTTTTGGTACTAACTAAATATATTGCCGTGTATTGATTCAGCACATCTTGATATCTATTATTTGGTTCTCCTGGAGAGCAATTATCTATATTTCTAGATGGGGTTTTAACCGCTATAAACGTATTTTTTAATTCAATGAAAAACTGCTTCCATGTATTGTCATCACAGGGTAGTATATTTGTTTCTAATTCCCAATAACATCCTCTTAAACCAGGATAAGGATTGTTCCAATGTAATGGTCTGCGAGAACCTCTGCCTATTCCTGCTAAATGAGAGGATAATTGTAATAACCTATCTATTAAACTAAGGTATTTAGATTGTTTAGCTTCCAACACAATATTACTTTCGTAATAATGAGGTCTATTGCGATCGTCTTGTCTTTCAGTCCAATCTACAGCGATACGAATTTTTCCTTCTTGAGCTTGAGGTTCAATAGTACCAAACAGTTCAGATTCTAGATTTTTACAATCGGAATGAGAATAAATGCCTAAAGCTACTGCGCGAAACCAATAACGTAGTATTCCTCGTAAAGCCGTAGGGCGAAATTCTACGTCAGATGCACCGTACATCACTATTATTTTCTTCATCTTGCATAGGATTAAGAGTCAAGTTTGATCAAGCGATCGCTCTCAGAGCTTGAAGTTGATAAGGCTTGGCATGGGAACGATTGCGACCAGAATAAACAACAATACTATTGTTGTGAGGATGTT
>Ga0114940_10000457_pt1 | contig 19393 bp, 20 predicted proteins | sample ColdCreekSource_FD_87195 | JGI IMG/M metagenome (GOLD analysis project Ga0114940, IMG submission 87195) | Groundwater microbial communities from Cold Creek, Nevada to study Microbial Dark Matter (Phase II) - Cold Creek Source | ecosystem: Environmental > Aquatic > Deep subsurface > Groundwater ... | reverse complement strand
CTACAATACTAAGCGTATCCACTTAGCTCTAAGAATGAGTCCAGCGGCTTACGCCGCTAGTCTCACGCCAGCTCCGCTGACAGGTAGAAAAGACAAGATGTTGCAGAAAAGGGGAGCTTGACACATCAGTTAAAGCAAATTTCTTAATTGCATCAATAGCTTCGTCGAACTTCTCCGGATGACCATAGGTCTCTGCTAATCTGTACGCTTTAACCTGGTTAAGGTGATGGGTCAAACTTAATTTTTTTGAAGAAATTTTAGTATCATCAATTATATAATCATTATCTAGCAATAAGTGAAAACAAGAATCAAATTTTAGCATCGTTCTTACGACAGAATACATAGTTTTTGTCGCTTGCGAAAAAAGTGACCCCTCCCATGGCTCTGTCTTTCCGATCGAGAAGCAATCTTTACCTTCTAGCTCAGGAAACAAGTTTATTATCATACCCATGTCGAGTGTGTTTAAAGCGTGAGTACTGAGATCATTTGGTATGGGACTTAAGCTTGTTACAAAATACAGCTGTACTAAATCTTTCTCTGAGGATCTTCGCGACATAATTTTTAAGGCTACGTTCACTTCGCCTTTAAACGAAATTTGAGTGACCTTTTTTTCGTAGGCAATAATGCCTTTTTCTAGCTTTGGGTCAAGATCCTTCCACTCTTCAAAAATTACTTCCGCAAGCCTATCTAGAGTCCAACTTGTAAATTTCTTACCTTCATATAACTGTGTACTAATCATTTTAAAACCTATGGCTTACAGCCTCTAATGCACCTGAATTCACCCCCCGTTCTTCTCCCTAATTGGGTAAGGGCGAGCGAACAGCCTATAGTCTTTATTCATCTAACAACCCTTATCGGTAGATCCAAAAATACCATCCTATAGCGCTGAGGATGGTTACCTGTACAAAATTGACGAGTATATTTTGCCATAGTACCTCGCGATAGATGAATGGCATTCTTGAACTGGGGAAACGTCTGTCGATATATGTCCACAGCGCCGTGCCGAGTATGTCGAGTAGAAGAAAAACAGTAATGTAAATCGCTAGGTTCATATTATTCTCTTACTTCTCAATGATTTCAGGATATTTTTTAACGATTTCTTCATAGTTTGAGTATTTTTTTAATTCTGATATTGGCTGTTCGTACCATATTTTTTCGCCTCTACCTGAGGTGTACCATAAGTTATCTTCGGTCAGGGGAGGCCTTTTTATTCCTAGTGCATCGCTAATCTTGTTGTCTATGTAACTTAGTCCAACAATGTATACCCATTCGCCACACGGCTCTATTTGAGCCGTGAGTTCCTTGCCCTGCTCGTCATAGTATTTACGTCGTGATGGTGAATAGAAGCAGTGTTGTGCAAGTAGTTTCTCGGTTGTAATATTCTCGTTAGCTACTTTTACGGCATAACCCTTTGACCAAAGAATCGTATTCGTAAATAATGGAGGTGTTAATAGTTTGTCTGGTGTCAATATACTTGTGTCAACATCTTTATTATCTGAACGTACGTTGTAAATATATATAAGATTAGATCCTGCAAACGGTGAATTTTCAAAATCTAAGTTATATTTCACTAGTCTGCCAAATAAGTATTTACCATCCCCAAGGAGCATGGCGAATATGTCACCCTGCTTAAGTCTACTTTTTTTAATGAATTGCAAATTGTACTGCCCGTCTGAAGTGTCCATTTATTGTAGCAGTCTAACCAGAATTCTTTAAAAGTATTACAAAATTTTCGGGTACGCTTTCACGTTCCATAGTACGTCTTAGTATATCTTGTTCCGAGAGGTGTAGTATGGACTCGTTAGCTGCCTGCATGATGTCTGACCGAAACTCGTCGAGTCGACCATATAGTTCCGCTAAATAGTAAGCGGCTACTATAGATGTGATTATACGAGAACCGTCAGTGTATCTGATGCTAATAGGATGATTGGCTATTGTCACTTCTTCGCCAATAAGTAAGTCGATGCAAAAGCGAGCGTTAAGCATGCTCCTAAGTGCCGGAAGATAGAAAAATTCGAAGTTCTTCTGTAGCGTAGAACCTTCCCAAGATTCTGTTTTACTTATTTCCATACGCTGTTCTTGCTCGTTTTTGATATTCGTTTGTATGCGATCAAAAAGCGAATCTACGTTGCAACCAATAGTTTTTTGATACAAACTACGCTTCATGTCTTCATCGTTTAAATCCGGTGGGATAAAGTCTAAATTGCTAGCCAGTGCAACCATCCCATCATCAGTGTATCGTTGCTTATAGAAGTGCTGGTTAACCCAGAAGTCACCCTTAAAAGATATGCTAAGTTCTTTCTTATCTACAAGAGGATTAAATTCTTTCATTTCATTAGCTACTTCAGTAAAAAGAATGTTATTTGTTCTATGCTTCATATCAATATCTCCTAATTACATCCGGCTGCACACCTGAAAGTGGGGCTGGAATCTCCTGCCTTATAATAGTAAACCCAGAGCTCGCCTCTAAACCGAGGATCTGCGACACGAAGATAGCCTTTAAGTTGGTTCTCGCCTCGTTTGATTGCACGTAAGTTATCCGGCTTGAGTTCTCTTATTACAAAGTTTTTATCGTCGTAAATATCAGGTCGTAATCTCGAGCCAGGAATAACCTGCTCTCTCTTACCTTCTTGAAAAATTTTATGGGTTACTTGGCCTAAATAGCTAGTGCTCTTAAAGCCTGTTACTCCAACGTATGTATCCTTAATTTGCTTTGAAGCCTTTGGTACGCTCACCGACACTTTTGCGGTTGCGCTACTCGCCACTCTACCTGGAGAGGCAAAACTAGCGATATTAACAGCCGTTTTAGCAGGTTCGCGATATGCAGGTGGTACTACTTTATCGATTGCTTTTCCGATAACCCACATTACGACCGTTGCAGCAACTGCTCGTGCAACTATCCATGCTAATGGAGCGAGGAAGCCGAAGTTGCCATCGACATCCCGGCCATTCACAGGGTCGGCGGGGTAAATGTAGGCGTTGGCGTTGCCGCCTTCAACGGGATCAGGCTGCATAAAGCGACCGAGGCCCGGTAGGTATACTCTATCACCCATACTGACGATCGGTATAGAATAGTCGATTTCTGTTAGGCGGTTGAACTGGCCAAGGTAGCCCATGGTCGTGCCGGGCGCGGAGTTGTTCTGCGGCGGTGCGGCGGAATCTAGCAGGTTGCCGAAGGGGTCGTATGTGAAAGCTGCGGTTTTCACACCAGAGTAATTGGTAGTGATCATGGTGTCGCCATGGAAGTTGGGAATCGAATAGGTACGGTTGTCGGCTTGCGTGCCGGCGGTTTGGTTGATGCTTAGTGTGATGCCGCCAGGTAAGGCGTATGTCCTGCGCAATAGGCCGCCAGACATGTTGGTAATGATGTCTGGCGAGTCGCCTGCCGTGCTATAGCCGTATTTTGCGTGTGATACGATGCTCGAAGCGCCGTTGGTCAGTTTAGTTTGTTTACGCTCAAGCGTTCTGCCGCCAGCGTCGCGTTTAAACTCAGTGATCGTGCCGTTATTGCTCGCGTCGCGCTGCTCGATGCGTACTACGCGGTTAGCCTGGTCGTAGGTGAACTTGATTGGCTTGGTATTAGAACCAATTTGAGTGATGTTACCCCTATCATCATAGACAGGGTTGTTGTAGTTAGCATCCGATGATGAGATGAGCCTGTCAGCATTGTCGTAACAGTAGGTAGTCGTAACGCCGTCTATAGTCTGTGAGCTGCGGTTGGCATTCTTGTGGGCGTTAGGATTGCGCGATGTGCCGCACGATGCCGGCAAGGCATCGAAACCGTAGGACATAGTGTGTGTTCCGACGTTGGCGGTACGTAACCTGCCCGCTTTGTCGTAAGTGTAACTTTGATTCAGGATCTCGGTACCAATAGTCCGCTGGTTGGTCAGGACTATGCCGGTAGTACTCTTGGTTTGCTCCTCGTGGACTACCGTACCATCACTTAGCTTCCAATTGGCAGCTTTGACTCTAAGCAGTAGGTCGTATTCTAGACTGACGAGCTTGATGTTTGATGCTGGGTAGTCGATGTTTTTAACGCGGCTAAAATCGTCGTAATAGACATTAGCCATTTGAATGCCGTTGATACTGTATTGGGTTAATCGGTCGAGGTTATCGTAGGTGAATACCTCATTGCCGAGATGGGTACTGGTTTTTGAAGTGACTCGGCCCTGAGTGTCGTAGCCGGGTGTTGAGGTGAAGCCATGGGCATCGGTATACTTGATGACCCTGCCCAGTAAGTCAAACTCTGTTGTTACGGTGCCATTCGTGTCGGTAGAAGCTATTTTTAAGGGGTTGCCGTCTACGGCGTAGTTTGTCTCACTGGTCATGCCTGTCCGGCCGTTGCTGCTAGGAGTGACAACCTTGGTTACCCTACCCCGATCGTCGTAAGTCGTACAGGTATAGGCTTCACTGTTGATACGGGCAGCGACCACTTGGCCTGACTGGTCATAGATCATCTCGCTGGTTTGGCTGGTTGATGGCCCGGTAGTGTCAGGGTCGGATTCGGTCTTACCTTTCGGCAGTCCAGCTTGGATTGCCGATTCCACCACAGTAGTGCACGGGTTGTCTTTGACGTCGTACGACGCATAGTGCTGGTATAGGGTTCTGTTTCCAGCCGGCAATATTTTACTGGTTTGCCTGAAGAATCCTGAACCCGCCGCCTCGGTGGTTGTTGTCGAGGCATAGTTCAAGCTGGTTGGGTCTAGTGTAATTTTGTCCAGTACACCGTACTCAGGCTTGTTATAAGTTCGGGTGTTGGTGATCTGGCCCATCGTGCTGTCGGTGACGGTCTCACTAGTTGTCAATGAAAAGTTCGGTACCAAGAAGTTGCGCGTCAGCAGTGCGTCTGCTTCGGTTGCTCCAGGCTTGTATACCCTGAGCTCTAATTTGCTGTTGACGTCGCTCTGATCTTTATCGTAGTAGTCGATCCGGAAGTTTACACGCTTGCCGGCTAGGTCGTTAGTGTAGGTAGCTGGTTCGTGAAAACGAGCGTCGCCATCCGTCCAGCTATCGATGGATAGCTTGTTATCTATGTAGGCTTTTACGCCGTCGTCCGAGAAGAGCTTGATTGTGTACGCACCAGTATCGGGCAATACCAGCTCACCTGTTAGCCGCACGCCCCAGCCTTCGCTGGTTGGCGTGACAGGACGGTTGGCCGAGGTCCACTGTCGTATCAAGTCACCTCGTTCAAAGCTGCGGGCTTTAGATTCACGCGCCAAGAACTTGTTGTCGTAGAACGACGCCGACAAGCCCTGCATGCCTTCGTCGTATTTACTCTCGGTTTTAGGGACGCTTGTTTGTTGAGCTGCCAAAGGTTTGTTGTCGCTGTCAAACCATCCGGCCGGTGCTGGACCATATTTGAGTGTTGGTCGGTCGTTGGCATCATAGATCGTAGTCGTCTTCAGGCCAAGTGGATCAGTCGTTGAAAGGACGATGTCTTTGACCGAATCCCATTGGACTTGGGTGGATTTGCCGTCGTGACCAAAGGTGCGGACCGTCCGGTACGAATCATCGTATTCAATACGCTGTGAATAACCGGAGGGCTCCGATGTGTTATCTTTGCGCAGTAGTGTCGCTCCGGCAAGGAAGACGAAGTTGGTTGCCATCCTAGTAGCACCGGATGTCGCTGCTGGGTATACGACCCGCTTTGCCTTGCCTAAATTGTCGTAGCCAATATCGTAAGTGGTAGCGTCCGAAGCGGCGCGTATTCCAGCGGCCACTGCATCATTAGCTAGTGGGTCTCTTACGTTCACCAGTCTTTTTAGTGAATCATAGCCAAAGTCAGTCTTGGCGTTGCCGGCGCCTTCTATACGGGCTAAGTTGCCCGATTTATAGCGCAGGTTGGTCTCGACACCATCGGTAGTCTTGACCTTGCACAAATAGCCAGTTGGCGGCGTATCAAATCCAGTCGGAGGTGAGCAGTTAGTGCCGGCATTTACGCCCGCGTAGAGCAGCTCAGCATATCTCACAGGGTTGACCGAATCAACGATCTTCGTAAGCCGGCTTGGGCTACCTGAATATACGTATTGTAGGCCGGATGGCTTCTTGTCATCCGTAGGTGCCACCATAGACGTCAAGCTGCCATCTGCTGCAAAGATGTATTGTTTACCGTCGTCATCTTTGAAGGTATGTATACCATTTGCGCCTCGTGTGAGGACGCCATGCTCATTTGCCGGCGGCGTGAAACCATTGTTCTCCCATTTGTATTCGTGGGTTGAGCCTGTAGAGTCGACCAAAGTCACCGTCGATCCATTGACTCTCAATGAATCATAGCCAGAGCCGTTGGCGTCGACGCCCAATTGCCAACCAGTTGGCAATGATGTCTGCCGTTGTGTTAGCCATGTCGTTGGTATAATTTGCCTGGCTACGCCCGGTCCTTCGACGCCCAAGCTCATTCGGGCAGGCTTCAAAGTGGGCACCCAGTAGTCAATTTCTATCGGCACTAACGCGCCTGCCGTCAAAGTAGCCGGAGTTGATTCGCTATAGGTGGCATTCTTGTCCCAATTATTTATGACTTGCTGTCCGTTCAGTCTTAGCCGCAAGCCACCGTCGTGGTCTATCGAAAACTTGTATGCACCGGTGGTCGGCACTTTTATAAGGCCTCTGTACCTGACTAGGTCCGTAGATATCGCACCGCCGGGTACTTTAGAGCCAAGGCCACCACTACTCTTGTAGTTGAAGCTGGTTTCCACGCCAGACACAAGCAATGAGCTTGGGAATGTACCGTTAGCGTCGCTAGCCCTGTAATAGTCTGCGGTTAATCCACTATCGCTGTATGGCTTTACTCCTGTGTTCAGCCATGTCCTGTCGGCTAGCTGGCCGGCTGGCGCCATAGGGCTTTTTGCTAACAGCCGCACCTTTGCCAAACCGGCCGTTTCACGATATTCCACTTTTATCTGAGCGGTAATTCCAGCTGTAAGGTTTACCGGCGTTCCGTAGGCTGTGCCTGCGGCAGTATTCCAGTTGTCGAGCACTAATGTGTTGTTTATGTATATCTTGACGCCATCGTCATACTCAGCACCGAAGGTGTACGAGCCGGTTTGAGGCACCGAAACAAAGCCACTATACCGAGCTGAGAAATTATCCATCGAGGGGTTGTCGTCATAGGATAAAGGAGAATTCGTATTCCAATCGAAATTTATGTTCGGCGTCACCGTCGTCAATTTTGGACTGCCAGTAAACATCTCATTGTTCCAATATTCTGCAACTAGCCCAGCACGAGACATTGCCGGCGTATTGTAGTCGAGGCTTACGCCAATATCCCCACCTAGGGCTTTAAGCGCGTGGCTTGATACCGAAGTGCTCAAATTGCCCGTTGCCTGGTCTATGCTAACTGGACCGATAGTGTCATAACTTTGCGTGGAACTTTTGCCCCGGCGCAGATCAACCTTAAATGATTGGATTGTTCCCAACTGGGGGCTCTGTCCGTAAACTGTGCTGGCCGACCAATAGTACGTTACGCCGTCCTTTAGGACGCCTTCCGGAACAGTCCAATAGGGATCGCTAGTTATGACGGTAGAGATAATATCATTTGGACTAGACATCAAAAAGAATACGTATCGGACAGGTTCGCCGTCCGGATCAGTTACCGGATTAACATTTAGAATCGGCTGCAACTCAGAGACTACCTTCTCATCAGCGGGATACACCATTTCTGGCTGTGGAGGTATATTGTCAGCCCAGTACTTTATTTCGAGCACCATTTGAGACAGGTCAAATGATTTATAACCCCTGGACTCTGTGGATTCAGAAGGACTACGTAATATGAGTGGCTCGTTTGTATTAAAAGTTTGATACATCCAGTCAACAGTATTCGTCACGTCTATCCATGTGTCATCGCCAACCCAGTCACCCGACATAGTGCCAGGTTCTTCAATAGCGCAATTAAAATCCCAACATCCTGCAGGGCTAACAGTGTAAAATTTTGCATCTGTAACACCACCGTTACGTACAAAGTGAAGCCTGGCGGAGTTGACGCTTGCGGCGATATTCTCGTCCTGGACTTCATTAAAAGGAATGCGCAGCAACGTTCTCCAGTAGGCCCAGTAATCTGGATACTCTTCAATGCCGACTTGTGGCGAGCACACGTTTGGGCCACAGCTGTAGCCGTCTGAGCGGATTGCCAGCATGTCTATCGCTGTCTTGTTTATCGTCTTTAGGGTAGGGTCGATGATGACAGGTAACTCATCATCTGCTAAGCCTTGGAGCCAAACAGCGTCTAATTTCACCTGGACTGTAGTGTCATTGACCGATTGACTTACTACAGGCTCAGTGACTAAATAGTTGCTAGTCGAGATGTTGAGCGGAGCAATGAACAACTCTTTATCAGATAGGCCATCGAGCGCAACGGCGCCTTTGACGTCTTTGTGTTCCGACAGTTTTACGCCCTCGTACTTGAAATTGTAGTTTGTCGGCGCCGTCTTGTCTTTGACGACGATTGCTTCTTTTATAGAATATCCGGAGATTACATATGTAATGTCAATGCCGTTCAGAGCATTTTCATAGATTATTACATCAGCGCCGTCTTTTTTAATAAGCTTGGGCGAAACGTTGTTTGCTCCTTCGAGTTTGACGGAAAATTTCTTACCTTTGTATTCATAATCAATGCCATCGCGTAGCGGTTTGGCAGACATTTTTATATCACCGACTGAGAGAGTGACTGCCTTATCAGCCTTGGTCGTCGCCGGCTTAAGGTCATTCCATGAGCCATTCTTTTTATGGTGCATTGGTTCAGCCAACGAGATCTTCTTAGTGACCTGACCGTCTGTACCGATTATAGTTTTCGTATGCTCTGTGCGTTTGCTCTTGTCCTCGTAAGCTACTTTTGGTTTGCTTGCACTAAGCTGCTCTGACGCTAATATAGGATTTGCGGTTGCCGTATTCAGGTCTGCCGATGGTTGAGTAGTAAGGGCTTGATTTTGTTCAAGGGGTGGAACGTTCTGAATTGCGGATGGTTTAAGTAACGAAGTCAATATCTGTCCAGCGACTGCGTAGTTCGACTGCAATAACATCACTAAAATGATCAGCCCGACGACAGCGCGGCTCAAATATTTGGGTTGCGCCTTAAGTTTCTTTAGCGCCCAATTGGATTTACTCATTCTCATTACCTTAAGCTTATTAGAGTTTATATAGATATAGCAATGTTAATAGTTCTAGCTGCTACATTAGTTGTGACAAAGAACGAGATTACTCTAATTAAGTACGCCATACTTTAACGGTAAGCGTGTACTGGCTGAAGTTTGCAAAGAACAGCACCAGCTCGTACATATCACTATTGTCTATATGTACGGTTATGATTTTTATGACTACGGATGCAGTAGACTCGATACGTGGCTTATATTCGACTATGAAACCCTTAGGCGGAAGATCATGATGGAATTTGCCCAGCTTAACGTTTAATTGCTCGGCTGGCTTCACCACTCGAGTAACTACCGGCGCGTGTTGCGGTTGCTGGCTGCCACGCTTTATCAGATGAGACATATCGTCCCCCATGCGTGGTCTTGTCATGTTAGCGCCTTAAGAAGATGCGCCATAGCCATACCCTCCCCGGATATAGTCAAATATTAACTTTTTTCCGGTTTTTTCTGGACATTTGTCCCATTTAGCCTATACTTTTCGTGTATCTTACAGATTGTGAAATTTTAAGCATTATCCAAGTGATAAAACCTTAAATTTGACAAGTTTAGAACTTGATGCAAAAGATTGGTACAATAGAGGTACCGAATTATTTGCGTACGTAGCGATCGCTACCCGTATGTTACCTCATACGTGAGGATACATACAATAGCATTATGCAGGTTTAGTAAATTATTATGCTTTATTTTAAAAAAGACGAAATCGCTGAAACGTATCATGTCTCTGTTAAGACGGTCACAAACTGGATCCGCGACACCAAAGATGGAAAGCTCGGCTTCGAACTCCATACCGAAGGTAGCAAGTCGTGGATAGCTAACACAACAAGCAACATCGAACTCATCGAGCAGCTTGTAGCGGATCGTCGTAAATACCGAAATGCGCGAAGCATCAAGACGGCCTCTCCTACTCCAGAGTTCTACAAACTTTATAACCCAAAGCAAATATTCGATATAACCACCAACTTGGATATATATCGGGAAATTCCATTCCAGTACGGCTACTTTGATGGCGGTGCTGCACTTTGGGATAAGTATGCACAACGGCTAGCCTCTGAAAACTCTCCTAATCATCTTAAGGCAGCTATTAAGCTTTTGAGTACTAGTCAGGGCTATATTGATGAGCTGATATCCAACTACAAGCGGGTGAATGTGATTGATATCGGTGCTGGCAATGGTTTTCCGGTCAAAGATTTCCTAGGACGCATACAGTCTCAAGGTAAGCTAGGCAGGTACATTGCTGTTGATATAAGTTCTTCGATGATCAATATCGCGCAAAAGAATATAGCTGACTGGTTTGGTGGTTCGGTTTCTTTTGAAGGCTATGAGGCGGATATAACCCATGATCGGTTCTCTGATCTGCTTGTTAAAGAGGTGATGGGCGAATCTGCTCAGGATACTATTAACCTTGTACTGGTATTGGGTGGTACGCTTATTAACTTTCGTTCACCGGACACCGCCTTTCAGACAATCCACGACAGTATGAATCGTCAGGATGTAATGCTTTATACCCGTAAGCTGGACAGCGAGACTACGAGACAGTATTTTGATTTTGGAATAGGCGAGAAGCTGCCGCCACTCGATGCAAAGGCCAAAATGGTCTTGGATCTTATGAATATCGACAAATCACTTTATGACGTTGAAATGGGTTATGACAGCTACTACCGTGAGCGTTATATGCGAATTAGACTAAAGATAGCTCTCAATTTGAGCTTCACCTTTAGCGAAGGTAGCCGTACGATCGAGCTCAACAAAGGTGAGTCGATTTTGATGTGGCGTGCATGGCATCAAAACCCAACCGAAACGGTGATGCAACTAGAACGCAATGGCTTTGATACGCTGCATACTAGTCTGAGCATGGATAAGGACTACATGCTCGCTATATCTAGTATTAAATCTGGACGCTAGTCTCGCGCGGCAAACTCAGTATACGTATCACCCGCCCTATATTTTTCGAGTACAAGCTTTGTGACTGGAGCGATATTTTCCGGCAAAGCATCGAGCGGAAACCAGGATAGGTCGTCGCACTTAGCAGGCTCTTTAATCTCAGGCTCACCCTGCCATTGCCTGACTGCGTAGAAGCCGTATAGATATTCAATATCTGCAATGTACTGTAAGAAGTGTACAAAAGTAGTGTCCTCAGGCTTTATGGTGATACCAATCTCCTCCTGAGCTTCGCGCGCTACCGCTTGGCTGAGTGACTCGTGGCCGTCGTGATGACCGCCTACCAAGTCATAATCACCGTCGCCCCAGCCGGTATTTTGACGACGCATAAGTAAAACTTTATCATCTTTTAGCAATAGCATCAGGACGACTACGTGGACAGAATATTTTGTTGTATTAGACATGCCTCTAGCTTATCAGAAACCTATAGTTTTAGTAGTTAACGATAAGTGGCCGCCTATTTTGAGTGCGACAAGCATAAGAGTATACTTACAAAATGCAAGAAAATTCCCTGCCCTCAGAAGAATATGCGTTTGATGATATTGAAGCGCAGCGATACGATAAACTGTCTTTAGCTGGTACTGTCCGGGCACTTAAAGACGACCAACAAGTTGAAGGTGTTAGCCTTATTGCCAATACGCGCAACGCCTCGGTGTACCGGATAGAATTAGGTGAGACTGTAGGCATACTCCGGACTGTGATTCCTGGCCGTATAGCCGATGATGCCTATGAAGAAGATCCAGAGATAGTTCAGGGCGTAGAAGATAGGATAGACCACCTTCTAATTGGTAAAGGTTTGGATGGGTTAGAGCAGATTATCACCTATTCGATAGATGATCTGGCAGTGCTTACAGAAGCGGCGCCCGGTGTGAGTATTAAAGACTTGTCACCTGACAAGGTGGCTAAGATGAGCCGCGAACATTTTGAGGCCCTTGCGATATTATTAGACAAATGTGAAGCGCCGGGAATTATTATCGACCAAGATCCAGAAAATGTGTTTTTTGATGCCGAAAAAGGCTTTACCCTGATTGACTACTATGCAGCAGAAGGTGGAGAATCGCTTTCGTCGGAACTGCAATTTGGATTGTTCTTGGAGGTGGGGCTATGTAATCTCGCGGAGCAACAGTCTGATCCCGAGCATCGTCAGGTCCTAAAAGATGCGGTAGGCCGTGGCTTAGAAGTTATGCGGACTCATTATCGGGCCGAACCTGCGACAATCGCACCGGCGCTTGTCCAGCGTTACCAGACGTTATAGATGGCATGCTCGGTGACTGGCAAATTTGTATATAGGCAGCGAGATGACTACGGCTCATCTCGGCAAGTGTGAATCGTGCTTCGAAGTCTTGACGGCAGATTGTGCGGTCGATGCTGTCTAGCTTGGCGATAGCTTCGGCCAAGCCATTAATCATAGCTTGCTCATCGTCTGAAGTCGGCACGACAAAGCCGGTAAGGCCGTCTTTGACGACTTCCGGGATGGCGCCAGACGCTAGGCCGATAACCGGCGTGCCGCAAGCAAGAGCTTCGATCATGACCATGCCGAAAGGCTCCTGGAAGGTTGACGGCACGATGATAGCCTTGGCGTTGGCTAGTAATTGGCGTTTGGCTTCGGTGTCACCGACAAAGCCTTCATAGCTAATGATCTCGCCATCTATCTTGGGTTGGATAGCTGTCTGCCAGTAATCGTCCTTTTTGCCGGAGTAATGTTTGCCGGCAAGTTTGAGTTTGAGCGGAGGTTGGGATTGGGTGTCGCCCTGCTCTACGTAATCGCGGTTGTATTGCTCGATGGCGGCAATTGCCAAGTGCGTGCCTTTGGCTTGAATAATGCGCCCGAGACACACCACGTAGTCGCCTCGTGGGTTATCTACTGGTCTATAGGCCTGTCCGTCGGCACCGTGGTAGATATTCGCTAACCAGTTGGTGTCGGCCGGCATGCCAACGCGCTGGGCATTAGAGACTGACAACCAGTTGAGCTGCTTATATTTAGGAAAGACATTCTTGTATTTGACCAAGAAATTGAACGGATCGTGATGGGTAAAGACAACTGGTTTCTTGCAGAGTTTGGCGAACGGCAAGGCGATATCTTCCTCATTGGTGTAGATATGGACGACGTCGAGTTCGTCGTTGTTGGCCATTGCAAAAGCTGCGGCAACAATCTCACTCTGGACCTGCCTGGCTAGTGTAATAAAAGTAAATGGATGCTTTTTGAGCAGCTCTAGATACGTATCGCCCCGCCCAACTAGCTCTTGTTCGAAATAGCTGAGGTCAGCAGTGACGTTGTTGGCGTTCGCATCAACCGAACCTGGAGTAAACAAGGTAACTTCCACTCCTAAGCCGCTCAATCCTTCGGCTAAATCCAAAGCCAACGAGCCCGGCGAAAATATCACCTGCGGCAAGATCTCGCGGTGCATAAAGATGTGCGGAACAACAATCCCAACTCTCATAGTGCTAGTATACCTAAATATTGACTTAACTTACTGTATATAGTATAATATATTATTGATTTCGTTGAGGTGAAAATCTCCGAACGTACCTTGCTAAGCACTCTACACATCTGTTGGGGAACAACGAGCATGGAACAATCGTGCCTATCGTTCCTCAACAGAGGATTAAAACCTACGATTATCAGGAGTTATCATGGACTTCGCATCGGGTACCGTCAGTACGTTCCGTCCTGGAATCGTGTTGGAAGTGGACCAGACTCCGGAATCATTCGGGGAGTTATCGGCAACTACATCATCCAGGCAACGGATATCCACTTCGACCCACGGGCCGGCCGCACTATTGATGTTGACTTCACCCGACCCTGCATGTCATACGGAGAAACCGACCCCACCCTTCGGCTTCCTTCCTTCGACGACCGTGTGATGTACGCCGACCTGCTTGACAATGGGATCTTACGCGCCACCTGCTGGACGTTCGAAACCACCTACAAGGAGGCGGAAGCTCGACTGCCACGCTGCAGCAACAAGACTTGTGACAAGCCAACCCGCTTTTACAAGTACTTCTGCACATTCCACGCACCGAGCGAGGATGATTCCGACCTTTTCAGGGACGAAGATCCATCGAGTCTCGAAATCGCCCGTCGTGCCCACCGCGCCTTCCCCAACAACCCTGAACTAGCCGCCGAAGCTGCCGAGCGTGATCCTGGAAGTTTCATGTAGTAGAGTGCTTCCGGAAGTGGAGGAGGTGGCATAGTGTCAATGGTCTGATGTGCATTCGCACTCACCCTTCACTATTTCATCCCCCTTCATTTCCGGCAGCTCACCAAACCCATGAATATATTCGTGGCTTTAGTGAACTGTAATATACGAGCTACTTTTTGTCTTTGTCGCTGCCGTCGTTTTTGTCTTTTTCATCGAGGAAGCTCAAGTCCAACTCTTCGTCGCCCAGTTCGTCGTCTCCGTAATACCCGTCTGCTTGTACTTGTGTGTCGTCTGCCATGATGTTCCCCTCTGTAATTATTGCTGTGCTTTTAGTATCTTAAAACGTCTATCGAATATCGGCAAGTTTCTGGTACACTTTGCAGATGAATGAATTAACCATAGACATAAAGAACACCTCCAACCAACCGGCGCCAACCTATCAAACCGAAGGCTCGGCGGGCTTTGATTTTTGTGCCAATCTCACCGAAGCTATCATACTCCAGCCGCGCCAACGGGCTATCGTGCCCACTGGCATCCATATTGCCCTGCCCGTCGGCTACGAGCTGCAAGTGCGTGGCCGTAGCGGCTTGGCGGCCAAGCATGGTATCGGACTGGTCAATGGCGTAGGCACTATCGACAGTGACTACCGTGGCGAAATTGGAGTTATCCTTATCAATCATGGTGATGAGCCGTTTGACATCAACCCTGGCGATAGGATTGCCCAGGGTATCGTTGCCCGTTACGAGAAAGTCTCCTGGAATGTCGTTGACGACCTTGAAGTGACTGACCGTGGCGCTGGCGGATTCGGTCGTACCGGCAAAGTGTAAAAGTGTAATCGCAAATATAAAAAGAGCGCTCCCGTTACGAGAGCGCTCTTTTTAGTTGTAGATGGTTATCTAGACTTCGCTAATAGAGACAGCGATAGATGGGCCCATCGAAGTTGTCAGGTAGACAGCTTTGACGTAAGAACTCTTAACGCTAGCAGGCTTGTTACCCTTAACGCTGGCAAAGAATGCCTGGATGTTCTTTTGGAGGTCGGCAGCACTAAAGCTTACCTTACCAACGCCGATGTGGACGATACCGGTGCTGTCGACACGGTATTCGACACGGCCGGCCTTGGCTTCACGGACAGCTTTGGCGACGTCAACGGTAACAGTACCGCTCTTAGGGTTAGGCATAAGGCCACGTGGACCTAGGGCGCGGGCGTACTTACCAAGCTTAGGCATCTGGGTAGGGGTAGCGATCAGGATGTCGAAGTTCATCTCACCCTTTTCCAACTGCTTAGTAAGTTCTTCGATACCTTGGATGTCAGCACCTTCGACGGCTTCGTCAGCAAAGACAGCGACGCGGATAGTACGGCCGGTACCGGCAGGTAGGACCATATTGTCACGAATGTTCTGGTCGGCGTGGCGTGGGTCAACGTTGAGGCCGATGTGGACTTCGACGCTGGCGTCAAACTTAGCTGGGTTGGTCTTCTTCGCAAGCTCGATAGCTTCTTTGAGGCTGTATTGCTTACCGACTTCGATAAGCTTGGCAACTTCCTGGAACTTCTTACCTTGGCGCTCAAGACGAGTGCGGGTAGGCTTGAAGGCTTGGCGAGGCTTAACTTCAGCATCAGCTTCGGCGTTCTCAGCCTTGCGGACTTCTTTAGCTTCTTTTTCTTCGACTTCGGCGATAGCCTTGGCGCTACGCTTGCCAGCCTTAGCGGTTTTAGCTTCAGCTTTAGTCTCAGTTGCTTCTGTAGGAGTCTCTACGACTTCTGATGCCTTAGCGTCGGCTTCGGCGGCGGCTGCTTCTAGAGCGGCATCCATGTTGCTGGTGTCATCGGCTTTTTTAGCCATGGGTGTGATCCTTTCGTGGTGCGTGCGGCTCAGCATGCCTTATTGGCGACTGGCCTCCCACAAACTTATGTTGATAACTACTATTTTAACAGATTGGTAACGCAACCGCAAGGCCGGTCAGCTTCGTGGATTATTGCCCAAGCTTAGAGAGCCTCGTATCATTCCAAGTGTATATATTTTTGCTACGCTAATGCTTTAATCAGGTACCTGGAAGTACTATTTTGAAGTGCTCTTCATTTTATCGTCTTTATAGTCGGTGAACGCTCTGTAGGTGTCTTTGGCGCAAATAAGGTTGACAATATAACCTCCTTCAAAAATAAACATAAGCAGAGCAAAAACGTATACTGCAATCGGTACTAACTAAAGCTGGGCGATAAGAGGCCCTAGCCGGTAAATGCCAGAGGTAAGCCCCGAGTAAATTCTCTCCACGGTAGTGTCATCCCAGTCCTTTACTGTCATCTCCGGATTATCATAGAGGACTGACATACTGCCCAAGTAGGCTTGGAGATATATCCGCCGGTGATCTAAGCCGGCTGGTAAAGTCTCAGGTATATTAGGCTCGTCGGTTTCAAGTTCGGCAGCTAGCGCCAGTGGAGGCGGCTCGGTTGGGTCTAAGTATGTTGGTTCGGTTTCGGCTAGTACGGTCATAGTAGCTCTCTTATCGGGTTAGCTAGTGTGTGGTTTTTGGTCAAAAAAAGAGGACCCGCTGGGGAGTCCTCTTTCGGATTTGTTCGTTGTCGGTTGCTGTTTAAGCTTCGACTTCGACTCCCATGCTGCGTGCAGTGCCGGCTACCATCTTCTTAATGGCTTCGACGTCGTCTGCATTCATGTCATGTGCTTTGGCTTCGGCGATCTCTGTGAGATCTTTTTGGCTAAGCTTCTGGGCGAGTTTCTCGCTGTTTGGCTTGCCGCTTCCCTTTTGGATGCCGAGCTTGGCACGAATGAGGTCGTCGGTAGGTGCGCCTACGACGCGGAAAGTAATCGAACGGTCCTCATAGACAGTAATGTGCGCAGTAACAGTCGCACCCTGCATTTCGCGGGTGGCGTCGTTAAACGGGTTGATGAAATCCATCATGTTAACACCGTACTGACCAAGTGTGCTACCAACTGGTGGAGCTGCACTTGCCTGGCCGGCACGTAATTTCATTTTCAAATTTGCTTTGACGGCTTTCGCCATAATAGTTCTCCTAATTGCAAAGCTGCTTGTGAAGCTAACAGCTTTTCTACATAAATGTAGTGCGTAACTGGCTTATTGTATAGTATGAAGCGAGAGAAGTCCAGAGATAAACTAGAATAATGCGAGTATAGCACAGTAGATTATTCGGTAGTTCGGTTGAGGATGCAGGTATCAGACCAATCGGTGTTATCGTCAGCACGAGTAACAGTTCCGTCGCTATTTTGACGTAATGTCTGCGAACAGTGTTCGCCGCTATCTATGCTACGCGGACAGGCGTACACCCCTGCGGCGGCCGGAATGCCCAACGCAACTCCTTCGGTAAGAAAGTCACCTACGCAGGAAGAGACTGAGTACTGTCTGTCGGATGAAGTGGCGGCATCGGCGGCGCTGCCGGCGCCGTCGAATTCAGGGATCTCATCACCTAAAGGCAAAGGTTTGGTCATGGTAAGTGCCGAGGTGCCAAATCGTTTAAAGGTAACGCCAGCTTGGTCGACCCGGCATGAGCCTATCCGTCTAACCTCAGCTAAGACGCCGTCAGTTTCGTAGGCTAAGGCAAATTGGCCTGCACAGTTGGCGCAGCCAAGTCGGTCGTATTGCGCAGTACTATCTGGTTCGGTATATTCATCGGGATAACGGCCAAGCCAGAAGTCCTCGCATTCACCACTAATAGGACATGCCGGAATACTTACACCAATAGTGTCAGTGACCGTCGGTTGCTCGCATGACCGGCAACTGGTCTCGCCTCTATATACGACAGGAGCGTCTTCATCTGTCCTGTACGAGGCGCCCTCAGCCAATATTTGCTGGAGGCAGCCCCTAAAAGGCGGCCGCTCGACAGTAGTAGCGATGGGAAATGTTTCGTCGGGCACATGTTCTATCGCTGGTGTTGGGGCGGCTTCAAAGTCGGCTTGTTCAGATGACATAGCTAAAGAGGGTTATCCTATAGAGTTAGACGCGCTTGACCTGGAGACTGTCAAGTTCAACAGGGGTTTCGCGACCGAAGACGTTGACCAAAACTTTGAGCTTGCCTTTTTGTGGGTCGATCTCGCTGATTGAGCCATCGACTCCCTTGAATGGGCCGTCGGTGATATTGACGATATCGCCAAGACTGTAGTCGATCTTGTGCTTAGGTTGCTCAAGGCCCATACGCTTCTGGATCTTTTCAATTTCTTCGGTAGAGATTGGGCTTGGGTCGGTACCACTGCCAACAAAACCAGTGACAGAAGGAGTGTTACGTACGATATACCAAGCGTCTTCGCTCATCTTCATCTGAACTAAGACATAACCTTGGAAGATACGCTTCTCGACAACTTTACGCTTGCCGTTCTTGATTTCAATCATCTTCTCTTTTGGTACCAAAACTTGGAAGATTTTGTCTTTCATTTCAAGGCTATCAGCACGCTGGCGGATAGATTCGGCAACTTTTTCTTCGTAGCCACTATAGGTGTGGATGGCGTACCATTGTTTGCTGGTGTCGTAGCGGTTCGAGGTGTTCATATATCTCCGTTTGTCTCTAACTTAGTTATCGTGTGCTTAATCTTTCAGAATCAGTGCCCTAAAGAGCTTGTCTAGGCCATAGTCAACGCCGGCGATGAGGATGCCAAATGCCAGTGAAAACATTACGACTGCAAACGTCAGCCGACGGGTCTGGGTGCGGTCCGGCCAGGTGACCAGGCGCAGCTCCTTCCAGGAATTGCGGAAGTAAGGTGGGAATAATATGTAGCCAATAGCTCGGAATAGCTTAAATTTACCAAGCAGACGTAATACGCGACCGATAAGACGGAATGGTGAGGCAGCAGTGTTGCCGGCCTTGCTGAAGCGTCGGGGCTGGTCTGATTTGGCCTGAGCCTTTTCGCTCCTTTCGCGGATAGTTGATACTTCTGCGGGTTGGCGCAATACACGGCGCTTGCGCTTAGGCGCATCGTCGTTCGTGGGACCGTTCGACGCTGAATCGTCTGCCATGGAACTCCTTAGTATGCTTCGTGCTACGTTATCTAATAAAAGATTGGCTGTTTGATGGTTATTTGTCTATCAAAAAGACCTAAGATTTTCTTAGGCCAGTCAAGTCAAGCATAGGATAAGATCAGCTAATAGTCAAGGGGTAATCATCGGTGTGGGCAGTGGTATAGTAACAATATGGTAATTGCTCTTGTTTTG
>Ga0114940_10000455_pt1 | contig 19399 bp, 15 predicted proteins | sample ColdCreekSource_FD_87195 | JGI IMG/M metagenome (GOLD analysis project Ga0114940, IMG submission 87195) | Groundwater microbial communities from Cold Creek, Nevada to study Microbial Dark Matter (Phase II) - Cold Creek Source | ecosystem: Environmental > Aquatic > Deep subsurface > Groundwater ... | reverse complement strand
TCATCGCCTTCCGTATCGTCGTGCCGCTGCTGCAGCGGGCATAGACGATCACGAATGCGGATCTGGCGCCAGGGTCATGTCAGAAGTGATCGAGATCACGCGCCTTTTGATGCGATCGCCCTGTGGTGCGGCCCTACCTTACGACTGACAGGCGTGTGGACGGCACAGTGCTCAGCGTGTTCGACATCGACGAGGCCACACGCGACGCATCACCGCTCGCTCAGGCCTACGCGGAGACGATCGTCGACACCGTGGGAGAAAGTTTGGTCCTGGTCGATTCTGCGTTGCGCATACTCTCCTCGAATCGAGCTTTCCAGCGTTCATTCGAGATGTCTGAAGCCGCGCTCGAAGGTCGTCTGTTGTCGGAGCTCGGCGCCAGCGCGCTGGCTGCGCCAACGCTGCAAGCAGCGCTGCTCGCGCTGCTGCCTGGCGAGAAGGTGGAGTCCCTGCGCGTGAAGCCTGCGCTCGCTGCTGCCGACGGCCGTATTTTCATGGTGAATGCGCGACGCATCGAGCAGCGCGACGCCATTCTCTTGGCGCTCAGCGACATCAGCGAAGCCGATCGCGCCGAACGCGCGGTGGAGATCGCCGAGCATAGTTTTCGCGAAATGCTGATGAACGCAGCGCAGGCGATTACGATGACTGACAGTCAAGGCGCGATCGTATTCGCAAACCACATGGCAGGCGAAACGTTCGGTTACAGCCTCGAAGAGCTACGCGAGCTCACGTGCGACGCGCTGCTGCCCGAGCGCTTGCGCGCGGAGCACAATGCGCAGCGCGCGAACTTTCTGCGCTATCCGCACCATCGTGACACCTATCGGGACCTGAAAACATTGGGCTTACGTAAGGATGGCAGTGAGTTTCCAGAGGTGGTCAACCTCGGAGCCATGCCCGGCGAGGGCGCGCCACTGGTCGTGAGCTTCATTGCCGATGTTACGCACCAGCACGTGGCGGAGCGCCAGATCCGCCAGTACCAAACGCAGCTCCAGCGCATGGCGTTCGACGCAGCAGTCACGGAGGAGCGTGAACGGCGACGAATCGCTGCTGATCTCCACGATGGCATTGGGCAGGCCCTCGCGCTGGCTCAGATCAAGCTGACAGCCCTGCGCGACTCTACATCTGACAACGTGCGCTCGAGCATGGACGAAGTAATCGCGCTGCTGGCCCAATCAGTGCTAGACACTCGCACTTTAACCTTTGAGCTCAGCCCGCCAATGCTCTACGACCTGGGGATCAAAGACGCACTCTCATGGTTGGCCGAAGAGGTTGAAAAGCGGCAGGGAATCCGGGTCGAGTTGACTGACGACGATGCCCCAAAGGCGCTCGATGAGTCGACCGCCGCGCTGGTGTATCGGGCGGTGCGTGAGCTCATCATGAACGTGTTCAAGCACTCCAAGACGACCAACGCAAAAGTGTCACTACGTCGCGCGCAGGATGACCTCGAGATCGACGTCAGCGACGCGGGTGTGGGTTTTGCGCCAAGTGAGGCGTCCTCGCAGCTCTCGCCTGGCGGATTTGGCCTTTTTAATGTGCGCGAGCAGATAAGTCGTTTGGGCGGTACACTGACGATAGTGTCAGCACCCGGGCAGGGAACACAGGTCAGCCTGCGCGTGCCCATGATGCAACCGATGCAACCGATGCAACCGATGCAACCGACCTAACAGGGCAGTTGAATGAAAGTTCTCATCGCAGACGATCACAGTATGATGCGTGACGGCTTACGCGCGGTGCTCGAAAAAGCGGGGATCGTCGTGTGTGGCGAGGCCGCTGATGGCTTCGAGGTCGTCGAGCTTGCACAAGCGCTTCAGCCCGAGATCGTCGTCATGGATATCTCCATGCCCCGGCTCAACGGGATCGACGCCACGCGTCAGCTGCTGGCGAAGTGCACCAACGTCAGGGTGATCGCGCTATCGATGTATTCAGACCGTCGCTATGTGACAGCCATGTTCAAGGCCGGTGCCGCCGGCTACCTTCTGAAAAACTCTGCATCAGGCGAGCTGATACAAGCCCTGCACGCGGTCGCGGACGGCCTAACGTAAGTCAGCCCTGCTATAGCGGCGACGGTCGTGGTCGACTGGATGGCCCCGCAGACGGCCAGCGCAGCAGACAGGCCGCTGAGCGCGCGGGAACGTGAGGTTCTCCAGCTCCTCGCCGAGGGCAACTCTTCCAAAGACATCGCGAAGCGTCTGGGCGTCGCGGTTCCAACCATCGAGACCCATCGCCGTCAGATCATGGGCAAGCTCAAGCTGCACAGCATCGCCGAGCTAACCAAGTTCGCCATCCGCGAGGGCTTGACCTCGCTGGACTAGAACCAGGGATCAGCCGGCGATCGACACGCAGCGCGTGGCCTCCGCGTCGAGCTGCGCACGCTGCTGGCAGAGCCGCTCACAGCGGCGGCGCAACTCCGCGCTGGAATATCGGCCCGGTTGCAAGGCGTCTTCGACTCGCTCGAGCAGCTCGTCATCACTCAAAGGTTTCAAGAGGATTTCATCGGCACCCGCCAACAGCGCCGCGTCGAAGGCTTCGACACACCTCTGTGCGGTGAGCAACAAAACAGTTGTGTCACTTGCGTCTTGATGAGCACGAATCGTACGGCACGCTTCGAGCGCAGCGCTGCCGAGAATGTCCAGGTCGAGCACGACACATGTCGGCCGCTGCTGGACGTGAATGATCAAACATCGATGCGCAATCTGATCGCGCGCCAGACGCAGGAGTCTACAGGCTGGCTCTGCACCATCGACCACCAGAACGCTGGGAAGCCGACGGTGATTGTTGCGCGCCGGGTGAGGCGCTTCGACCCGCTGCTCCAAGCTGCCAGCGTTAGTGGTCGTTGCGTGATATCGCTGACGATCAATCGTTCGCACTACGTCGGTCATGGCCTGCCTCGTGTTCGAGAGCACTAAATAACCGTCTGTGCAGTGCTGAGCCATCATCAAAAGTGGGCAATTGAACGACTAAAACCTCGTAGATCGGTCGGCGGTTTCCGGCGGTGTGGCCCACACAAACACGCGTAGCAGCAGTGTCGTGCGGTCAGCTCATCTAGTTTCGTCGCGCGTTTAATGGATCGCGATGATTGCAGCTTTGCCACCTTGCCGCCGAGAATGTCGCACTGGGGGAAGGTGCCAACATGAAAACCGATAGTGAACACGCGGATGTTGTTGGAGGTGTCAACGTGACTGAAGTGAATCTGGCTCGCAGCCTGCGTCCACTTCAAATAGCCGAGTCGAGCGAGACTCAGCGTCTGCTAGTTGTCCTGTCCGCGGATTGTCCGCGCTTCACCGTAATTGCGCTGAGCGCGAAATCTTCGCGATTTTTTGGGCCTAAATCGCGCGAAGCGCGCGGTCGCGCACTCGCGGACGCGCTTTGGCTAACAACATTCGACGAGGACGGGATCGATACGGCGACGCTCGCAACGTCGTTCGGACGAGTGATACGCACTGGAAAACCAGACGCGCTGCCGTTGCGAAGGTGTCACATCACGCATCCCGCAACACGCAGCGCGTCAGAAGCGTCGCGCTGGTGGAGCATGATCAGCTTTCCGATGCTCGGAAGCGACAGGCGGGTCACGCATATCGTTCTGCGGATCGAAGACGTGACCGGCACAGCACACATGCAGCTCGCGCAGGACGCGTGGCTGGTGGCTGCGCCAGAAGCGTCAGCGGTGCTTGCATCCGTTGACGTGAAGTCGCTCGCACCAGTAAGCGAATGCCCTGCGCGCACTGAAACGCAGAGCGGGGTGAGCTTTGCGCCAGCCACCGCCATTCCGCGAGCGCTGCGCGCCCACGAGAAGGAAGATACGAGCCTGTTGTTGATCGCTACAGCGGACAACGGCCGCGAGCGTTTCCGCTGTTGCTTCGACGAACATGGCTACCGAGTATTGTGGGCGCGCAACGATAGCGAAGCGCTGGCCATCTGCGCACAGGAGCGGCCCGACTGTATCCTGCTCGATCTCAGCTCTCCGGACATCGGCGGCCTGCGAACTTGCCGCGCGCTCCGCGAGCTGCCGGCTTGTTCAGACACTCCGATCGTGTGTTTGTCAGCGCGTCGTGACACAGCCGTGCTGGACAGCGCGTTGCTCGCCGGTGCTGACGACGTGCTCGAGGAGCCAGTGAAGTCGCCTGAGCTCCTCAGCCACATCCAAGCGGCCTTGTTGCAGCAGCCCGGCATGACGGATGCACTACGTTCACATTGCCAGATTCTGCGTCAGCAGCGCATACGCCTCGGCCGCCTACAGCTGCACAGAGAGCGCATGGCCTCGTATATCGTGCACGATCTGAAGGAACCGCTCGGCACAATCGATCTTCGGGCCGCACTGTTGTTGCTCGACACGGCACTCTCTGAGTCCACGCGCAGCTCGGTTGAGCGCATACGTTTACAGGTGCGCTCCGCGCTTCTGCAGGTGCTCAGCCTGCTCGACATCCGCATGCTCGACGAGGGTCGGCTCGAGGCTCGCTACGAAACCGTAGACCTGTTTCGAATGGTGCGAGAGCTGCTGACGGATTTCGATGCAAAGGCCCAAGCACGCGCGTTGACGCTGCGCAGTGACATCGAAGTTCCCCAGATCATCGCAGATCCTGAGCTGCTGCGACGAGTACTTGCCAACCTACTCGACAACGCCGTGCGCCACGCACCGAACGGCAGCGTAGTCGCGGTGACCGCACACCGCATCGCTGGCGCGCGGATCGAGCTACGTGTGGTCGATGCGGGTGCATCAATTCCCGCCGATATGACGGACCGGATCTTCGACCCGTTCTTTCAAATCGAAGAGAGCGGTGCCTCTTACAAAAATCGAGCTGGTCGCGGCCTAGGGCTCGCGTTCTGCAAGTTGGCGGTAGAGGCTCATAACGGCGAGGTCGCCGCAACGACCATCGACAACAAGACCGTGTTTAGCGTCAAGCTTCCCGAGACATATAAGCGCAGCGTCAAGTAACGTCGGTCATTGGCAATCTCACCTTTTAGTCTCGACGACCTGAAACTAAATATCGCGCCTGACAAGCAGTCGTATGTTGAGTGGTTAGATTGAGTCGTGGTCGTCGACGCACCTGCCGCTGAGGCTGCCTTCAATCGCGACGTGGACGCGACGATCACCTTTCGTGCTGCTGCGCCTGTTGATACTCAACGGTCGCAAGAGCCGCGAATATCGCGTTGAAAACGCGACTCAAGGACCGACATGTCTGCGAAAACGATCAAGTACGACGCCAAGGCCCGAGCGCTGATCAGTGCCGGCCTCAACGTGTTGGCCAACACGGTCAAAGTCACGCTCGGCCCGCGCGGGCGCAACGTCGTGCTCGAGAAGGCTTTTGGTGCCCCCATGGTGACGAAAGATGGCGTGACAGTCGCGCGAGAGATCGAGCTCGACGACCCATTCCAGAACATGGGCGCACAAATGGTGAAAGAGGTCGCCTCGAAGACCGCAGAGATCGCGGGAGATGGCACCACGACAGCCACAGTGCTCGCTCAAGCCATTTACAGCGAGGGCGCCAAGCTTGTAGCCGCAGGGGCCGATCCAATGGAAATAAAGCGCGGGATCGAGGCTGCCGTGACTGTCGTTGTAGATGCGCTCAAACAGTTATCTAAGCCGACGACTGACAAAAGTGAAATCACTCAAGTCGGCACGATCAGCGCAAACGGTGATGCCACCATCGGTAGCCTAATCGCAGATGCGATGGAGCGCGTTGGCAAGCACGGCGTGATCACGATCGAAGAAGCGAAAAGCATGGATACAACGCTCGAAGTGGTCGAGGGCATGCAGTTTGACCGAGGGTACATGTCGTCGTACTTCGTCTCGGATCAGACACGTATGCTGGTGGAGCTCCAAAACCCTTACGTGTTGCTCTACAACAAGCGGCTGTCAGGCCTGAAAGAGATGTTGCCGCTGCTAGAAGCTACGGCAAAGGCAGAGCGACCACTGGTAATTTTTGCCGACGACTTCGACAGTGAGACGCTTGCCACACTGGTCGTCAATAAACTACGCGGTTCTCTGAACGTGGTCGCGGTGAAAGCACCAGGGTTTGGTGATTCCCGCACCGAGCTGCTCAAGGACATCGCGGTCTTGACCTCCGGTCAGGTCGTCAGCGAGGAACTGGGAATTTCGCTCCAGAACGTCCAACTGAAAGAGCTGGGCCAAGCCAGTCGTGTAGTCATCGAGAAAGATCGCACGACGATCATCGCGGGCGCCGGGAAACCCGAAGCCATCGCGGCCCGCGTGAAGCAACTGCGAGTGCAGCACGACGCGAGCAGCTCGGAATACGAAAAGAGCAAGCTTCAAGAACGTTTGGCTAAGCTGTTGGGCGGCGTAGCGGTGATCCGCGTGGGGGCCGCCACCGAAACGGAGATGAAGGAACGCAAAGATCGCGTCGATGATGCCTTGCACGCGACACGCGCAGCGGTCGAAGAAGGCATTGTGCCTGGCGGCGGAGTCGCTTTGCTGCGCACCCTTCCCGCGCTTAATGCGCTGGAGCTACCGGGCGACCAGCGCTTCGGCGTCAACATCGTGCGGCGTGCACTCGAGGAGCCGCTGCGACAGATCGCGCTGAACGGCGGCGTCGAGGGAGCCACCGTGGTGGCCAAAGTCTGCGAAGGCTCAGGAGCGTATGGATACAACGCCGCCACTGAAGCCTACGAAGATCTGATCGCCGCGGGCGTGATCGACCCGACGAAGGTCGTGCGCGTCGCGCTTCAAAATGCGGCTTCAGTCGCCGCGCTCATGTTGACCACTGAAGCGTTGATCGCGGACAGCGCAGCCGCACCGACGAGCGTCGGTGCAGGCTTCTAAGCTTCACGCCGTTGGGGACTCGAGCGCTGGCAACGTCTTGGGCCCGACTTTGGGCCCAGCCAGCGCACGGCTGCTGGGCTTGCGCACGCCCCAGATCAAACCTATCTGCTCCGCGGCGCGCAGCGTGTAGTACGTGACGTCGACCTCCCACCAGAAGAACCCTTGGCGCATGCTGTACATCGCGTGGTGATGATTGTTGTGCCAACCTTCGCCCAGCGTCAGCACAGCTAACAGCGCGTTGTTGCGCGATCCGTCGCTGGTCGCGTAGCGGCGCGTGCCCCACACGTGTCCGAGCGAGTTGATCAGCGCGGTCGCGTGCAACACCAGCAGCGTGCTGACCACGAAGCCCCAAACAAGGCCCGCCACGCCAGCGATCGCAAAGCACGCGATCGCATACGCGATGATCGGCAGCCACTTGTGGCGATCGAGCCAGCGCAACTCAGGAAACGCCTGTAGATCCTGCACGTTGGAGAGGTCTGGAGAGTCGGCTTCCCGGCGCAAGATCCAGCCCAAATGGGCGCCCCAAAATCCAACACGCAGCGGCGAGTGCGGATCGCCGAGATTGTCAGCGTACCGGTGATGCCGGCGATGCCAGCTCGCCCACCACAATGGGCCGTTTTCCATGGCCATGGTGCCCAGCAAGCCGAGCAGGAACTGAAACGCGCGACTGGTCTTGAAGCTGCGGTGCGAGAAGTAGCGATGGTAACCCGCGGTGATCGCCCACATACGCACGATGTAGCCGCCTAACAAGAGCGCGATGGCACTGGACGCAGGTGTAATTCGGTTCGCGGGCCAACGCGCCTTAGTGCTGGATGCGGTAGCGATGGGGCTGTTGCGCAAGTACCTGGTCGAGAACTTCGGCGTCACTGCGGCCCGCAGCGTGTTCACACAGTTCGGCTTCGCGCACGGCTTTCGTCTCGCAGACGCGCTGCGCGGCGCGTTTGGCTGGCAGAGCGATGACGATTGGCGCCAAGGCGGCATGCGCATCTTCACCCTCCAAGGCCTGTTTCGGGTGCAGCAGCTCGACGATGGGCCGCTGACACATGCTGGAGCCACGCTCACCGCCTCCTACGAGGCGGAGCAGCATTTGCTTCACTTCGGGCGCGCGGACGAGCCGGCATGCTGGACCATCTGCGGGCTGATGAGTGGCTACCTGAGCCGAACACAAGGCAAAGAGATCTATGTGCTCGAAGATCGCTGTCTCGGCCAAGGCGACGCCGCGTGTCACTTGCTGGGCCGCACGCGCGAAGAATGGGGCGCCGATGGTCGAGCAGAGGAGCTGAGCTTCTTCGAGGCGGGACATGTGCGCGCCTGCCTCGACGTGTCGCTACAGCGTGTGTTGCAGACGCTACAGAGCACCGAGCACAAGCTACGGGCGCGTCGGCGTGCGCTGGTAAACGCGGCGCCTGAGGTCGACGAGCCGCTCGGCATCATTGCCAAGAGTCCTGCCATGTCGCGCGTCGTCGAGCTTGCCCGTCGCGTCGCGCAAGTCGACGCAACCGTGCTGATTGCGGGCGAGAGCGGCTCCGGAAAAGAGCGCATCGCGCGGCTCTTGCACGCGGATTCGTCCCGTGCGAACGGGCCGTTCATCGCGATCAATTGCGGCGCGGTCGCAGAATCTTTGATCGAGAGCGAGCTCTTCGGACACGTGCGCGGCGCTTTCACCGGGGCGGTCGGTGATCGCGCTGGGCTATTCGAAGCCGCTCACGGCGGCATACTGCTGCTGGACGAAGTCGCGGAGCTCTCGCTGCCGATGCAGGTCAAGCTGTTGCGCGTACTGCAAGAGCGCGAGATCCGGCGCGTCGGAGAAAACCGCTCGCGCACCATCGACGTGCGCATCTTGGCTGCCACGCATCGCGACTTGGCTCAGCGTGTCGCCAGCGGCGAGTTTCGTCAGGATCTGTACTATCGCTTGAAGGTGGTGGAGCTGCATGTGCCAGCCTTGCGCGAGCGTCGCGACGACATACTGCCGCTCGGCCGTGTGCTGTTGGCCAACGCAGCTTTCCGCATGAAGCGTCGCGTCAGCGGGCTTACGCCGCAGACCGCGGATCAACTGCTGCGCTACGACTGGCCGGGCAACGTGCGTGAGCTAGAAAACGCGATGGAACGTTCGGTCGCGCTGGCGCGCGGCATCCGGGTCGAGATCGATGATCTGCCAGAGGAAGTCCGACACGCACTGCCAAAGCTCGATCTCAGCGCACGGGTCCGGCCGCTGGAGGACATCGAAAAAGACTATATCCTCGCCGTGCTCGAGCAGAACGCTAAGAATCAAACGCTCACCGCGCAGCAGTTGCAGATCGGCTCTGCGACGCTGTACCGCAAGCTCAAGCGCTATGGCTTGATCACGAACAGTCGAGCGCCGAAGCGACGGCCAGCTAAAACCCGGACCAAACGCTGACCAGTGCGTACGCACCTATCAGGCAGGTGACAGTTAAGCAGGGGGATTCCGTCCCAGTTTGACTATTGTGTGCCGCTGTCCTGGGCGAGCCGGCCGCAGCGCGAAGCCGCACAGGGCATGGTCTATGCAAACACGAAGTGTGTCGAGGTCAGCGGAGCGGCGTTCATAAGTTGTTCGAGTGGACGGTACATCTTACGAAGTTCAAAGCGCTTCGACGGTCGGGATCGTCCGTGGTGACAAAACCCCACAAGCGGTATGTAATTTTGGCTACCCTCTCCTTCGATGAGACTGGCGCCAGTGCGCTCCAGGAGGCCGTGCGTCTCTCCGCATGCAATCCTGAGTCAGATCTGCACGTCGTGCATGTGTACGGGCAGGACTTCGAGCAGACACGCCATGGCGAGCTGTTTTCCGCCGAGCAGCAACGCTTGGGCGCTACCTCGATGCCGATCTCATTGTGCTCGGGACCCATCAGAGCGGCGGAGCTGGACGATTCATGCTGCGGCATGTTGCGGAAACAGTGATGCGCGGCTCGACTTGCCCTGTGCTGATCGCCGTCGCAAAGCGCCGCAGTGGACAGCGCGTGGCGAGCTCTATCGAACCTGTTTGTCCAGATTGTTTGCTCAGCCGGAATCGAGCGCAATCCCCCAACGAATGGTGCGCGCGACACTTGCGACCGCGCGAGCGCTTCCACGTCTACGCACCGAGTGAGCTCGCTCCGCGCGTCACAGTGATGGGTAGCTAACACACTGTAAGAGCTCGAGACGCGATGAGTCTGGCGCTACAGGACACGCTGGGTCATTAGATAGAGCGTCCGCGGATCGCGGTGACGCATCCTGAATCCAGCGAGATGCTTGCCTACATCCTCCGATGTGATCTCGCGTGAATAGCGTAGATCCACATCGCGCACTGTCTCGAGCGCCTGCTTCGCAAACGTCTCGTCATCGACCAGCACCACGAGCTCGAAGTCTTTGTCGTCTTCTAAGCTTCGAAAGTTCAGGTTCGTCGAGCCGTGGATCGAATAGCGGTCGTCGAAGACCGCGAGCTTCAGGTGCGTGAAGTGGCCTCGGTACTCGTGCACGCGGATGCCGCGGTCGAGATAGCGCACGTATTCGTGCTGCTGAGCGTCTTGAGCGAACTTGTTATCGTTCCACTCCAACGACGGCAAGATCAGCGTCACGTCCAGCTCGGGTCGAGCGCTCTTGGCTTCGCACAAGGCGTCGACGATCGCTGGATGATAGAGGTACGGGTTCTCGATGAAGATCGAGCGCTCTGCACTCCGGATCAGCTCCAGATACAGCTCGCGCACGGCGTTGGCGTTTGGGCTCGGCGCGTTGCACAGCACGCGTGCCTCGCGAATCGCATGCCCGCGCTCTGACTCTGCCGCGCTGACGTTGGCCTCGGGCAACGCGAAGTCGGGCCCGCCATCGAGCACAAAACGCTCGTGAAAAGCGCGGTCGAGCTCCGCAGCGATCGGTCCTTCGAAGCGCGTAAGGCTGTCATGCCACTTCCACCACGGCTCGCTGAGCTCGGCGACCCGGCGCGCCTCGGCCTCTTCCTTGGCCTCTTTCGCGGGATCGAAGGGCACATGATGGAGATACTGCGCGCCGATGTTTGCGCCCCCGCAATACGCGATGCGGCTGTCGAACACGATGATCTTGCGATGATCGACGTGCAGCTCATCGATATCGATGGCATCGGCGATCTGCGTCGAGATCGACTCTAGCCGCGGATGGATGCCCGGCAGCTTCGCGTCGTAGTCGATGTTCGTGTCGAACACCTCCACACCGCCCTCGCGCAGCCGCTCGCAGAGCGGAGTCACATCGGTCGGATCGTGCGTCACGGTGGGGTCGTGCTCCATCATCTCGGCCTCGCCGGTCGAGAACGGATCACCCATCGCTGTCTTCTGGAGGTTCAGGAGCACGCGCACGGCGATGCCCTCACGCGCTCGCACGAGCAACGCGTCGGCCAGCTCGTCGCCGATCGGGTCCCGAAACCAGAGGAAGATCGAGATGTGGATGGTCGACTGCGCGGCCTGAATGTCCGCTAGCAATGACGGGAGCATCGCGTCGCCGTTGATAAGTAGCTCGGCGCGGTTAGCGTAAGGGTGCATCGCACTCGGTTACATACGCGCCTGACCAACAGCCGCCAAGCAGCGCAGACGGGATTACAGGGAGCCGAGGAGGCGGGAAGCCAGACTCAAGCGGTGCTACGCGGACTTGCGCTAGCGTAGTTCCGTCTGGAGCCCGCGGAGCCCTTTTCGATTCTGCTCTGGGCTTCCCGCCTCCTCGGCTCCCAGTGATCCCTCCCGCAGCCAGCCCGGAGGCGGTCGCCAGAAGCGAAAGTGCGAGCGCCGCCGATTGTGCCGCAACTGTGTACGCGGCCGGTCGATGAGGGCGGCATGACGGCTAATGGTCCCCAACGTGTCGTTTGGTCCGAAGGTTTGCTCATCGGACCTCAGCATCTTCAACAGCTCGACCTGTATCACGAGCGCCTACTCGGAATGCGCTTGGAGGCGCTCGACTCGCTGCCCTGGGGCATGGTCAGCCTCGAGCTCGACGGCGCGGCGCTGGGCTCTGGGCACATCAAGGTCAATCGGCTGCACTCGGTGCTCCCGGACGGAGCCGTGCTCGCGCTCGATCCCGGCGACCCCGAGCTGCCGTCGATGCGGCACATCGCAGACCACTTCCCTCCCGATCAAAGCACCCTCGAAGTGCTGGTCGGTCTGCCCCGCGAGCGCGAGGGCATCGATAATTATACCGACGGTCTCAAGGCCAGCGCCGCACGCTATCGCATTGCCCGCCGCGAAGTGCGGGATGCGTCGGCGCCGGAGCGGCGCAGCGAGGTCGCCTTTGGCCAGCGCAACGCCACCATCATGTTCGGCGACGAGCCGCACACCGATCACGTGGTGCTCAAGATCGCCGAGCTCGGCCGCGACCAAGCGGGTCAGCTCTACGTGATCGACGCGTACGTCCCGCCCTGCCTGCGCATCTCGGCCGCACCGTTTCTGTTGTCCGGCCTGCGCCGCCTGCTCGAAGCCATGGGCAATCGCCGCCGCGCGCTCAACGAGGCGCGCCGCCAGAGCTCACAAGCCGGCGGTGTGGAGTGGAGCGCGATGGACGTCACGCGCTACCTGCTACTGTCCACGATCAACTCCTACATCCCTGTGCTCAGCCACTTCCTCGACATCGGAGATCAGTCGCCGCGCACCTTGTACATGGCGCTGACGCAGCTCGCGGGCCAGCTCACCACGTTCTCCGCAGACATCGATCCCACGCTCCTGCCGAAGTTCAGCTACCGCGACTTGGGCGGCACGTTCGAGGCGCTGTTCGCACGCATCACGGCGCTCTTGTTCGCCACGGTCTCGGAGCACTGCATCAGCATTCCGCTCACCATGCGCGACGACGGCATGTATTGCGCTGCCCTCAGCGACGATCGCCTGCGCCACTGCGAGCGCTTCTTGCTCGCAGTCCAAACCGACGTGCCCGAGCGCCAAGTGGCGTCGCAGCTGCCGACCTTCGCCAAGCTTGCCGCTCAGAGCGACATCCACTCGATCATGCGCGCGGCGACACCGGGCGCCCCGGTCGAGGTCAACCATCGGCCGCCAGGCGAAGTGCCGGTGCGCGCCGGTCAGGTGTACTTCGACATCGCGACCGACAACAACTACTGGCGCAAGGTCTCGCAAGAGCGTGAGCTCGCGGTGTACCTGCCGCCGTTCTTCGAGCCCAGCCGCACGCAGCTGACCCTGCTCGCGATCCCTTCCTCGAACGCACCAACGCCAAGCCCCGCGTCGCGAAGGACAGGCGATGGCCGCTGACAAGGATCCACTCGGGCAGAGCCTGGCGCCGCTGTTTCAAGTGCTCGTGCGCATGGAGCGCAGCCGCGACACCATGGCTGACGCGGAGAAGCTCTATCGCCAGTGCTGCTCCGAGGTCGAGCGCTTTCAGTCGCGCGCCAAAGAGCTCGACCTCTCGCCGACCGAAGCTGAAAACGGCTCGTACGCACTGGTCGCGCTGATCGACGAGATGGCGGTGAACCAGGATGGCGCGATCAAAGAGTACTGGCAGCCGCGGCTCCTGCAGATGCGCTTCTTCAACGAGAACGTGGCGGGTGACGGCTTCTTCGATCGCCTGTCGGCGATGCGCGGCGACACACGTCAGGGCCGCGTAGTACGCGTGTATTACTTGTGCATTCTGTTCGGTTTCCGCGGCAAATACCGCGTGCGCGGCTCCGAGCTCGAGCTGCTCGAGATCGAAGAAGGCGTGCGCGCCGAGCTGCAACGCCAGGGCGTCATCCCACGCGAAGTGCTGCTTTCGCCCAGCGGCAAACGTCCACATGAGCGCATCGCGGACTCGGGCCGTAACCGCTTGCTGTTCGGCTTGGCGACAGCGGCGGCGTGCGTATCACTGCTCTTGTACGTGGGCCTGCGCTTGGCCCTGGCGCGCGACACGAGCATGCTCGTCGAGCACATCAACGCAGCCCTGGGTGTGTAGGAGTCAAGGTCAAGGCCATGCAAAGCAAGGTCCTCATCATTGCGCTCGTCCTGTTATCGCTGGCTTGCAGCGCGCTTATCGGCTGGATCTGCGTGCTCACCGGTCAGCCGGTGATGTACGCGGTGGCGCCGGTCGCGCTGTTCTTGTTGGTGCTGCTCGGGCTGTTCATCGTGACGCGCGTGAGCGCGCGCATGTCTGCAAACCAGCTGGAAAAGGGCCTGCTCGCCCAGGCGGATGCACAAGCCCGCAGCGCGCGCCCCGATCAGAAGCAGCAAGTGGTCGCGCTGTCGCGCGACTTCGAAAACGCAGTCAAAGACCTCAAGACGTCGAAGCTGGGTCGTGCCGGGCGCGATGCGCTCTATCTGTTGCCCTGGTACGCGATCATCGGTCCGTCGGGCGCTGGCAAGACCACCGCGCTGCGCCACTCGGGGCTGCGTTTCCCGAGCACGCGCGGGCAGGACAACTTCAAAGTCAAAGGCGTCGGCGGCACGCGTAACTGCGACTTCTGGCTGACCAACGACGCTGTGCTGTTAGACACCGCCGGTCGCTGGGCCACGCAGCAAGACGATCATCACGAGTGGCTGGGCTTTCTCCAGCTGCTGCGCAAGCACCGCGCGAAGAAGCCGCTGAACGGCATGATCGCAGCCATCGGCATCGGCGATGTGGTCAACGCTTCGGACGAAGAGATCGACACGCTCGCAGAACAAATGCGTGCGCGGCTCGAGGAGGTCGTCACCCAGCTGCGCGTTTCGATCCCGGTGTACGTGCTGTTCACGAAGTGCGACCTGGTCGAAGGCTTCGTCGACATGTTTGGTGGGCTGCGCGCGACCGAGCGCGAGCAGATCTTGGGCTTCACCTTGCCGCTGTCGCGCACGCACTCGCCCGACGAGTTGTTCGCGGACTACTTCGACGAGCTCTCCGACAACCTGCGCGGCGCATCGTACGCACGCATGGGCGAGGAGCGCGGCGGGCGCGAGCGCAAGCGTGTCTACGCGTTCCCCGAGCAGTTCCGCGCCATGCGCGACAAGCTCGCGCGCTTCACCGCGCGCTTGTTCGAGAACAGCGTGTACAGCGAGACCGTGCCGCTGCGCGGCGTGTACTTCTCGAGCGGCACCCAAGAGGGTCGCCCGTTCAACTTGCTGTTCGAGCAGAGCGCAAACGTCGAACAAGAGGTGGTCGATCAGAAGGGTTACTTCCTGCGCGACCTGTTCATGCAGGTGATCTTCGCGGACAGCGCGATCGCATCCGCGAGCCAAGCGGAGCTCAAGCGCCAGCGCTTCGTGCGCACCGCGCTCACAGCGGCGCTCGGCCTCGTGACCTTGGTGATGGGCGTGATCCCGGCGAGCGTGTTCTTACGCAGCCGGCATCAGATCTCATCGACCACGGGCTTGGTGCAACAGGCCGAGCGCGACGCGGCCGGTCCTGCCCGCACGATGCCGACCTGGTCGGAAGCGGCGCGCGCGTTGTTCGAAGACCTGGAGCGCTATGAGCGCGGCGGGCCGTCGTTCTTTACGACGCTCGGCATGTACACCGGCGGCAGTGTGGTGCCCCCGCTGCGACAGTACTTCGCGCATCTGCTCCGGCGCGAGCTGGTCGCTCCCGTAGTGAGCGTGGAAGCGCAGGCGATGACAGATTTCGGCTTGCGCTACGAAGCCGCGCCGAGCGCGATGCCCACACCCGCCGAACACGACACGTTCTACAACGCGCTCAAGCTGCACCTCTTGCTCACATCGCCGAAGATGCCGCAGCAATACGCAGCCTGGGTCGAGCAACGGCTTACAGAGAGCTGGCGCGCTGCGCTGCCCAAGCAAGCGCACGCTGAGCTAGCGCATACCTACGTCGACTACGCGCAGCTGTACCCCGAGCTCGCCTTTAGCGCGGACTCCACCTTGGTGCGGCGCGTGCGCGCCACGCTCAATCGCACTTCGGCCGCGCAACAGACGCTCGATGCGATCGTCAACCACGTCAGCAGCCTCGGCTACGATCTCGATCTGCCCAAGCTGACTGGCTACAACTCGGCGCTGCTCGGCGGCAAGCGCATCCGCGGCGCGTTCACAAAGCGCGGCTACGAAAACGCTGTGCGCGACCTGTTTGCCACCGGCGCACCAGAGCACGTCGACGAGCTGTGGGTGCTCGGCCTGAACGAAGCCGAAGGCGCAGCCCAAGCGAACCAAAACGACGTCGAGCGCGCAGCGCGCTTGGCCGAGCTGTCCAGCTTGTACTTCCGCACCTACGTGCAGGAGTGGCGCAGCTTCATCGACTCGGTGCGCACCAAGTCCGCTCAAGGCGCAAACACCGAAGCGCTGGCGCTGCTCAGCGAGCTGACAACCGGCGTGCCTACGCCACTCGGCCGCTTGTTCCAAGGCGTCGGCAACAACGTGCGCCTGCCACCACCGCCCAAGCTCGAAAAAGAAGAGCCCGCAACCGCGAAACCGCAAGCGGACGATCTGCTCACGACGATCTGGAAACCCAAGAAGCCCGGCGCCGGTGGCAAGCCAGCCGCCAAGCCAAAGCCCGTGATTCAGTCGTTCGGCGCGGGCGATCTCGCGGCCGCATTCGACGAGTTCGTCAGCTTCGGCACGCCCGCCGAGTCGGGATCGACTGGGCCGGTTCCGTTCGACACGTACCGCGAACAGCTGGTGTACCTGCGCGATGCGCTGCAAAACCGCTTGAACAACCCCGGCGATACGCACCAGCTGGAGAACCAAGTCGAGACCGCCCAGATGCGCGTGCGCACCTTGATCGACGCGCAGCAGCCTGGCTTCCGGCCCATATTCGAGGGCCTGCTCTGGCCGCCGATCAAAGGCCTGAAGGAAGGTGCACGCGGCGAAGGCGCGGCTTGGCTCGGCAAGCTCTGGTGCGGCGACATCGTCACGCCGTACGAGCAAGGGCTGCTCGGTCACTATCCGTTCAATCCGGGCGGCAGCGACGCGCGTATCGAGGACCTCGACGCGTATTACAAACCGAACGAGGGCACGCTCTGGAAATTCTTGGCCGCGCACATGACCGAGCACGTGCAGCTCAACTCCGACCAGTACGCGTTCACGCCCAAATACGCCAACTCGAACTTCTTCAACAGTGGCCTGCTCGACTTCCTCGATCGCTCGCGCGACATCTCGCGCGCGTTCTACGCGGGTGGCGGCGGCACAGCCAAAGCCGACTTCAGCGTCCGCCTGCACAGCGCATCGTCGAACGTCGACACGATCACGCTCAGCATCGGCGGCAAGCAGATCAGCTACGACAACGGTCCACTCACTTGGCAAAACTTGAGCTGGCCGGGGCCCGAGCCGGCGAAAGGCGCATCGTTCATGGTGCGCGGGCGCAACGTGAAAGCCGGCAACGAGATCCACGGTACGTGGGGCTTCTTCCGCTTGCTAGAGACCGGCGCCACCGCGCGCGTGAGCGAGGACACGGTCAGCGTGACCTGGCGCTTGCCCGCGGACGACGTCGCAGTATGGATCGAGCTGCGTCCCAACCACGCCCAATCACCCTTCTTCAGTCGCGACGATCGCGCTCGCGATCAGAAACTGTTGCGTGTCGTGCGCGGAGCCCACGTGCCCGCGCCACGCCGCATCGCAGCCAGCCAAGCGGTGTGTAAGCCATGATCTGGGACCTTTTCCGCAAACGATCGGCGGCCATCGGCCCCGCGCTCCTGGGAAAGCTGCCTTGCCAGCCCGACTTCGTGCGCGAAGGTTTCCGCGGACCTGCGACCGATGCGCTCGACGCGTTTCTTGTGCAAGCGTCACCGCTTTTGCATCAGGGCGTGGGCGTCGACCAGCTGCCGACCGTGTTTGTGAGCCAGGTGCTGCCGAAGCAAGCGCACGGCTTGATCGGCATCGTGGCGCCGAGCGTCGATGCAGCAGGTCGCCCGTTTCCGGTCGCGGTGGTGCACGCACTGCCGCAAGACCAGCTGCGCGCAGTCCAAAGCGATGCCTTCTGGCGCTTCAACGACTTCATCGAGCGCGCGGAGGCGCTGGTCGGGAAGCTCAGTCGGTTCACGCTCGAAGATGCGCGCGCTGAGCTCGCCGCGCTGCCCACGATCGCCGAAGAGCCTGCAGCCATGAGCGGCACAGGCTCGCCGCCACCAGCGGCATTCGAGCGCGGCCTAGCAAAGAGCAACGAGGGGAGCCCCGACCCAGACGCGCAGAGCTACGCGTTGTACGTGGTCGCATCGGCATTCGCAGCGCGCCATCCCGGGCTTACGCTCGACTTCCCAGCCCATGATCCTTCGCAAGCACGGCTGTGGCTCACGCTGAGCGCGCGCGTCGCCGAAGCCACTTCGAGCGCGCTGTGCATCCTGTATGCGCCGACGCTCGGGCGTCTGCTGATCTCGATCGACGCCTGGCACCCCAACTTGTTGCGTGCCGTCGCTGATCCGGGCTTCAGCTTTGATCAGCTCTGGCCGCTCGGGACCCCACAAGCCGAAGCACGCGCGCACGCACGCAGCGCGTTGGCCCAGGCTGGCCCGGCGTTGGCCCGTCCGCGTGGCGTCGCAGTCAGAGAGCTCGCAGATCAACTAGCGCTGTTTTCCCAGGCTCTGCGAAGTTAGTTGTCACACAGCCACGCTCGACCCCGAGTAGGCCTGGTTTCTTTCGGCGTTCTTGCGCACTATGCGCTCCATGTCGAACGAATCGGGCAGAGCGATCGAGATCCAGGGCGTCATGACGGCGCTGCACGTTTTACGGGTGCTCACGCCGGAGCTGTCCTCGATCGCAGCCGCGCTCGACAAGAAGATCGAGAGCCTCCCTGACTTTTTCGCCAACGCACCGGTCGCGATCGATCTGCGCGACCTGGAGCCTGATGGTGAGCTGCCGCGCATGGGCAGTGGGCGTCTGCGTCTCGGACCGCTCGTCGATCTGCTGAAGACACGCGGTCTGGTACCGGTCGCGATCCGCGGCGGCATTCCCGGCCGCGTCGAAGAAGCGCGCGTGCTCGGCCTCGGTGTTTTGGAGTGGGATCGCGCGAGCGCCGCGAAGAAAGCGCCGGCAGCCAACGGTGAAGCCGCGCCGAAGCAGCCGACAGCAAACGCACGCATGACCTCGTCCACACCCTCCGCGCCGCCGCCGCCAGCAGCAAAGCCGGTCGCGAACGAGCCTCCACCACCTTCGCTCGTGCTCTCGCAGCCGCTGCGCTCCGGGCAGATCATCTATGCCGACGAAGGCCGCGATGCCATCGCGTTGGCAGCGGTGAACCAGGGAGCAGAGTTGATCGCCGACGGCAATATCCACGTGTATTCGACGCTGCGCGGTCGCGCGCTCGCCGGTGCACGCGGCAACGATGGCGCGCGCATCTTCTGTCAGCGGCTCGAAGCAGAGCTGATCTCGATCGCTGGCGTGTACGTGAACGCCGACGAGCTCCCGAAGGACAAACTGGGCAAGCCAGCCCAGATTTTCCTGCGCGACGGATCGCTTGTGATTAGCGAGCTCGCGGCGCGGTAACCGCGTATATCGCTCCTCAGCGTCGGATCCCACATGGTCCTACACGCCAGATGCTCAGAAAACTTGCGCTTAAGCGTTGCCTTCTGCGATGTCAAAGAAACGGCGGCGTCGTCTAACTGATGGCACGTTGGTGGATACGTGGTGCATACGCGCTGCGCGAGCTAGAAATTCGCGCGCGGCTGAGAGCAATCGACTCATTCGACGGACTCGGAGGTCATGTCCATGGCTAAGGTTACGGTGATCACATCGGGCAAGGGTGGAGTCGGCAAAACCACGACTTCCGCAGCGATCGGCGCAG
>Ga0114940_10000454_pt1 | contig 19424 bp, 19 predicted proteins | sample ColdCreekSource_FD_87195 | JGI IMG/M metagenome (GOLD analysis project Ga0114940, IMG submission 87195) | Groundwater microbial communities from Cold Creek, Nevada to study Microbial Dark Matter (Phase II) - Cold Creek Source | ecosystem: Environmental > Aquatic > Deep subsurface > Groundwater ... | reverse complement strand
GCCGGAATCGGTCAACCACTACGAAATCGGGCTCAAGACGACGCTGGCGGATGGCAAGATCGTGCTCAACCTCGCCGCCTTCCGCACCGACATTGCCGATTTCCAGGTGCTGGTGAACGCAGGCGCGGTCAGCACCACGCGCGGCTACCTCGCCAATGCCGAGAAGGTGCGGACGCAAGGTCTGGAGGCGGATTTCTCGGTGCGGCCGAGCGAACGCTTCCACCTCTATGCCAACGGCTCGTACACCGACGCGAAGTACATCAAGTTCGACGGCGCGCCGTGCCCGCCGGGGCTTTCAGGCGGCGGCACCGGTAGCCCTGCTTCTCCCGCCGGAACAGCAGGCGGCAACAGTCCGGCCAGTTGCACGCTCTCGGGCCAGCCGCTCGCCGGGGTGTCTAAATGGAATGCCAGCTACGGCGCGGAAGCCAATGTGCCGGCCACGCTGCTGGACAAGGAGGGCGAGGTCTATTTCGGGTTCGACGGCAACGGGCGCACCAGCTTCTCGTCCAATCCTTCGGCTTCGGCAGCGACCGACATCGATGGCTACGTCCTCTCGAACTTCCGCGTCGGCTTCCGCACGGAGAACGGGATCGATGTGTTCGCCTGGGTCCGCAACGCGTTTGACGTCGAATACTACGAATTGCTCCAGGTCGCGCCGGGCAGCACCGGGCTGATCGTCGGCACACCCGGCGATCCGCGCACCTGGGGCGGGACAATCAAGGTGCGGTTCTGATGGCGACCTTTCTCCTCCTCTCCCGCTAGCCATCGGGACCAGCGCCGCGCTCCTTCCATTCGGGAGCGTGATCGAGGGCGGAACGCGGAGCTCCGCGTTCCGCCCTTTTTTGATGCACAGACGGGATGACTCGCGCGAACGGCCACGCTAGAACAGGCCGCGAACATGCTGACCAGACTGGCCATCCGCAATATCGTGCTGATCGAAGCGCTCGACCTCGACTTTGCCGAGGGGCTGGGTGTGCTCACCGGTGAGACCGGCGCGGGCAAGTCGATCCTGCTCGATGCGCTGGGGCTGGTGCTGGGCAACCGCGCCGAAGCGAACCTGATCCGCAGCGGTGAAGATCAGGCGAGCGTCACTGCCAGCTTTGAATTCGACAAGCTGCCTGCGCCCGTCCGCGCCGTGCTGAATGAGGCCGAAGTCGACGTCGAGCCGGGCGAGCCGCTGCTCCTCAAGCGCCGTCTGCGCGCCGATGGAACGGGCGGTGTGAATTCCAAGGCTTTCGTCAACGACCAGCCGGTCGGGGCGGCGCTGCTGCGCGAACTCGCGGGCGCGCTGGTCGAACTCCACGGCCAGCATGACGATCGCGGGCTGGTCAATCCGCGCGGCCACCGCGCACTGGTCGATCGTTACGCTCGCGCCGACGTGGCGGGCGTGGAAGCGGCGTGGCGGACCTGGCGCGCGGCGCAGGAGGCGCTTGAGGCGGCACGGGCAGCAATCACGCAGGCTTCGGCCGACCGCGACCTGTTGCTGGCGCACCTTGCCGAACTGACCACGCTCGAGCCTGAAGTGGGCGAGGAGGAGCAACTCGCCGAAGCCCGCACGACAATGCAGAAGGGCGAGCGGCTCTCGGGCGATCTGGCCGAACTGCAGCACCTTTGGGCAGGGTCGGATTCGGCGCTGGCAAGCCTGCGCAGCGCCGGACGGCGGCTGGACCGGATTGCCACCGAGCATCCCTTGCTGGCCGAGGCGCTGGCCGCACTCGACCGCGCGGTGATCGAGGCGAGCGAGGCCGAAGACAAGTTGATGCGCGCGGGCGAGGCCTTGAGCCACGATCCCGCCGCGCTCGACCGGATCGAGACCCGGCTGTTCGAACTGCGCGCCGCCGCGCGCAAGCACCAGTGCCAGGTCGACGACCTGCCGCACCGGATGCGCGAGATGCGCGCCAGCCTCGATGCGATCGAGGGCGGCGAAGTGGAGCTCGCCGCGCTGGACCGCGCTGCGCACGATGCGGCGCTGGACTATCAGGCCAAAGCCGAGGCGCTTTCCATGGCGCGGATCGAAGCGGCCGCGCGGCTCGACACGGCGGTGGCGGGGGAACTCGCCCCGCTCAAGCTCGATGCCGCAAAATTCCGCACGGCGGTGACGCGGCTGCCGCAGGAGCGCTGGTCCGGCAGCGGGATCGACGCGGTCGAGTTCCTGATCTCGACCAACCCCGGCGCACCGTTCGCGCCGCTCACCAAGATCGCCTCGGGCGGCGAATTGTCGCGCTTCATCCTCGCCTTGAAAGTCGCGCTGGCCGAAGAGGGCGGGGCGGCGACGGTGATCTTCGACGAGATCGATCGCGGCGTTGGCGGCGCGGTTGCCTCGGCGATCGGCGAACGGCTCGCGCGGCTCGCTCACGGCGGCCAGCTCCTTGCGGTAACCCATTCGCCCCAGGTGGCCGCGCGCGGCGGCCAGCATTACGTCATCGCCAAATCGAGTGAGGGGACTGTCACCCGCACCTCGGTCCACCTGCTCGACGCAGGCGGGCGGCAGGAAGAAATCGCCCGGATGCTCTCCGGCGCTGAGATCACCAGCGAGGCAAGAGCGCAAGCGGATCGCTTGCTGGAGGGGGTGTGATGCTCCCCCGCCGCGAATTTATCGGAACTGCGGCGCTTGCGCTGCTGGCAACAGGATGCCGCACGACCATGGAAGAGATCGAACCCAGCGCCGAGCTCTATGGCCTGATCGGGCAGATGTCCGCTGCGCCGGGCAAGCGCGATGAACTGATCGGCTATCTGCTCGCCGGCACGGACGCGATGCCGGGCAACCTTGCCTATATGGTCAGCAAGGACGCCGCCGAGCCGGATGCGATCTGGATTGTCGAGGTGTGGAAGGACAAGGCCAGCCACGCCGCCAGCCTCGCGCTGCCGCAGGTCCAGGCGGCAATTGCCAAGGCGCGCCCGATCCTCGCCGGGTTCGGCACACGCGCCGAAGTAGTGCCGGTGAACCGCCCTTGAGCGCGCTCGACCCCTTGTTGCGACCGGTGTGGAACTGCCTCAACGGGCGGCAGGCACACCTCGCCGTGGCGCGCGGCGCGGCGGTGCGGATCGATCCGCGCTACGGCCCGTTCGCGGCGGCGCGCGACCAGTCGGACGAGGCGCAGGCGGCCTTGGCCGCACTGTTGACCGGGCCGGAGGACGAACTGTGGCTGGTCGAGCCGGAGGAGTGGCCGGCCCCGCCGGGCACGCGGGTGATCCGCTCGGCACCGCTGCTCCAGATGCTGGCCGAGCAACCTGAGGCACCGCGCGCCGATGATGGCGAATTCGTTGCGCTCGGCGATGCCGATGTGGCCGAGATGACCGCGCTGGCACTGGCGACCGAGCCGGGGCCGTGGGGCCCGCTGGCGCATCGTTATGGCCAGTTCTATGGCCTGCGCGAAGGCGAGCGGCTGCTGGCGATGGCGGGTGAGCGGATGCGCCCCGGGCCGGAGCTGGCCGAACTCAGCGGGGTCTGCACCTGGCCCGACCAGCGCGGCAAGGGGCTGGCGGGCAAGCTGATCCGCCGGGTGATGGCAGATCAGGTGGCGCGCGGCGAGCGGCCCTATCTCCACTCCTACGCAGGCAACGCAAGCGCGATCGGGCTCTATGAGTCGCTGGGCTTCAGGCCGGTGCGGGCAATGGTGGCGACGATGCTGGCGCGCGGCTAGAGTTGCCCGATGGGACTCGACATTACCGAAGCTGACGCTGCCAACGAACTGATGCGGCTCGCCAAAGCGATCGCGCATCACAACCGGCGCTATCACGCCGAAGACTCGCCCGAGATTTCGGACGCCGAGTATGACGCCCTGGTGCGCCGCAATGCCGAACTGGAAGCGGCATTCCCGGACCTGGTGCGCGAGGATTCGCCGTCGCGGCTGGTCGGACACGAGGTCGCCGCCTCCCCGCTCGGCAAGATCGCGCACGAAGTGCGGATGATGAGCCTCGACAACGCCTTTGCCGATGCCGATGTCGAGGAATTTGCGGGCCGGGTGCGGCGCTATCTCAACCTTCCCGTCGATGCCGAACTGGCGATGACTGCCGAGGACAAGATCGACGGATTGTCGTGCTCGCTGCGCTATGAACGGGGCCACCTGGTCCGTGCCGCCACGCGTGGCGACGGACAAGTGGGCGAGGATGTCACCGCCAACGTCCGGCACATTGCCGATATTCCGCAACAGCTTAGGGGCGAAGTCCCCGGCCTGTTCGAGGTCCGCGGCGAGGTTTACATGAGCAAGGCGGACTTCGCCGAGCTCAACGCGCGGCAGGACGCGGCAGGCGGCAAGATCTTCGCCAACCCACGCAATGCGGCGGCGGGCTCGCTGCGGCAAAAGGACGCCAGCGTCACCGCCAGCCGGCCATTGAAGTTCCTCGCCCACGGCTGGGGCGCGGCCTCGGCGGTGCCGGCGGACACGCAGTTCGGCATGATGCAGCGGCTGCTGGCCTGGGGCGTGCCGGTCTCTCCGCTGCTGCGCCGCTGCACCTCGGTGGCCGAGCTGCTCCAGCATTACCGCCACATCGAACACGCCCGCGCCGACCTGCCGTTCGACATCGACGGGGTGGTCTACAAGGTCGACCGGCTCGACTGGCAAGAGCGGCTGGGCTTCGTCGCCAAGGCCCCGCGCTGGGCGATCGCGCACAAATTCCCCGCAGAGCGCGCCGAGACGACGCTGGAAGCGATCGACATCCAGGTCGGCCGCACCGGCAAGCTCACCCCGGTGGGACGCCTCAAGCCGGTAACCGTCGGCGGCGTGGTGGTCTCCAACGTCACGCTCCACAACCGCGACGAGATCGCGCGGCTCGGCCTGCGGCTGGGGGACCGGGTCGTTCTGCAGCGCGCGGGCGACGTGATCCCGCAAGTGGTTGAGAACCTGACCCGCGACGAACCGCGCGCCGCTTTCGCATTCCCCGATCATTGCCCCGAATGCCAGTCCGAAGCCGTTGCCGAGGAGGGCGAGGTCGATGTCCGCTGCACCGGCGGGCTGGTCTGTCCGGCGCAGCGGACCGAACGGCTCAAGCACTTCGTCAGCCGCGCCGCGCTCGACATCGAGGGGCTGGGCGAAAAGACCATCGACGAGTTCTTCGCGCTCGGCTGGCTGGAAAGCCCGGCGGACATCTTCCGTCTGCGCAAGCGGCGCGATGCGATCCTCGAGCGTGAGGGCTGGAAGGACAAGTCGGTCGACAACCTGCTCGCAGCAATCGAAGCGAAGCGCGCGCCCGATGCCGCGCGGTTGCTGTTCGGGCTGGGCATCCGGCACGTGGGGGCAGTGACTGCGCGGGATCTGCTCAAGCGGTTCGTGACGCTGGATCAACTGCGCGCGGCTGCAACGAGCGAGGACGGCGACGCGCTGACCAGCATCGACGGCGTCGGCCCCGCCGTGGTCGAGGCGCTCGGCGATTTCTTCCACGAACCGCACAACCTGACGGTGTGGGAGGACCTGCTCACCGAAGTTTCCCCGCCTGACTACGTGGTTGAAACCAGGGACAGCGAAGTCGCCGGCAAGACCGTGGTGTTCACCGGCGCGCTGGAAACAATGAGCCGCGACGAAGCCAAGGCCCAGGCCGAGCGGCTCGGCGCGCGCGCGGCGGGCACGGTCAGCGCCAAGACCGACCTGGTAGTGGCCGGGCCGGGCGCAGGCTCGAAGCTCAAGAAGGCGACCGAATTGGGCATTCCGGTGATCGACGAGGCCGCTTGGGCGGACATCGTCCGGGCGGCCGGGTGATGGTCGAACATTGCATCGAACTCCCCGATCCGTTCCCGTCCGGCGCGCGCAAGCTGGCATTTGTTGACGGACATCAGATCCTGATTTTCAACGTGGCTGGCACGCTGCACGCGGTCGAGAACTCGTGCCCGCATGCGGGCGGGTCGCTCGCCTCGGGCAAGCTTGAAGGGGCGATGCTGCGCTGTCCCAGCCACGGATTGCGGTTTGATGTTACCGGGAAGGGGCTGGGCAACAGCGGCTTGCAGCTCCGCAGCTATCCAATCGAATACGACGGCGCAGCGGCGCGGATCGTCATCGCTTGACGTCGGAAAGGTCTTGCTAACCATCTGGCGCAATTCGGAATTAACCCAGTAACTCTATCCCCACCATCTGAAATTTCTACCAAGGGGACAAAGGGTGCGCATTTTCAAAAGCCTGCGGAAAGACACCCGCGGCATTGCAGCGGTTGAACTCGGCATGGTGCTGGGCATGATCTCACTGGCGGTGATTGGTGGCATCTCCGGGCTGGGAACAGGTGTGACCGACAGCTATAATGACACCGCGCAAAAAGTTGCCGCCGCAACGCCGTAGTCAGCGGTGAAGCTGTGTCCGCTTGCGCAGCCACAGGATCGACCAGTCGCCATTGACCAGCCGCGCCGCGAGCCGAAGCCCAGCGCGGCGACAGGCCTTGCGGACCTGTGCTTCCTGCGTTTCGAGCAATCCGGCCAGCAACAGATGCCCGCCCGGCACCAGATGCCGGGCAAAATCCGGTGCGAGGCCGATCAGTGGACCGGCCAGAATGTTGGCGATCACCAGATCGTAAGGCCCGCGCACCTCCAGCAAGGGATGGTCCATCCCGTCCGCCACCAGCATCGTCAACTCGCCCGGACGCGCACCTTGCGGCACGGCGTTGAGCGCCGCATTATCGGCAACAACATCAAGGCAAACCGCATCGATGTCGCTCGCGGTCGCCAAGGCACGCGGCCACAGGTGCAGCGCGGCGAAGGCGAGCAGCCCGGTGCCGGTGCCGATGTCGGCGCAGTTGCGCACCACCACGCCCTTGGCTTTCATCTCGGTCAGCATCGCCAGGCATCCGGCAGTGGTTGCATGCTGACCGGTGCCAAACGCCTGACTAGCCGGGATGGTGTAGTCACGCCGACCGGGACCGCTGAGCGGCGGATGTTCGGGGGTGTGGACGTGGAAACATCCGGCGTGGATCGGTTCTAGCCCCTGCTGGCTGGTGGTCAGCCAGTCAGTATCTGGCAATTGCTCGATCTTGAACCTGGGGGTTTTGGACGTGAACAGCGCCGCGATCGCGCGCTTGTCGGTGGCGGTCGGGCGGCGGGGCAGCCATGCCTCAAGCCGCCAGTCATCGGGTCGATCCTCGGCGATCTCGCTGCCGGAAATGACGATCTCCGCGTCCCAATCCCACGCGTCCTCGTGCGCCAGCAAGGCGCCTTCAATCACCCGGCGCGGGGCGTGGGCGGTGAGTTTCCAGGCGGTCATTTGCCGACCTGTTCTTCGGCCAGGCGCGCGTCGAGCCGCTTGCTAACTCCCTCAGCATAGGTTCGGCAGGCTGTGCCATCGACCAACGATCCCTTCAGAATCCTGGCGCGCATGCCGCTTGATCCCGGATGGGGGGTGATCAGGATATCGCAAGGCAGTGCTGCGATCCGATCGATCCCAGCGCGGAACTGCGCGACGTATTCGGGATGGTCGGAAAAGCGATAGCCCTTGGCGCTGATCGGGTTGAGGCTGTCGGCATAGACGATCCGCAGACAGGTCTTGCCTTCGCAGCTTTTCCAGGTCCAGCTGAGCGCTCCTGGGGTGTGGCCCGGGGTGAAAACGGGGGTGACGATCGTGCGGGCCGAATAGCCTTCGTCACCGGGCAGGATCCGCTCGAGTTTGTCGACCGCTGCCATCTTGGGGAGCTGCCCGAATTGCGGATCATCCTTTGCGGGCAAGCCGCTCAGCATGACTGAGCCCGCCGGGCCAGTGGCGCCAAGCGTTGCACCGCTCAGTGCCTGCAATTTCGCCATTCCGCCGACATGGTCGAAATGCTCATGGCTCATGTACAGGGCCTTCACATCGGTGATGCGCAGGCCCATCGCAGCGACGTTTGCCGCCACAATTTCGGCCCCGGCCTCAGTCCCGCTGTCAATGATTGCGTGGCCGCGGTCAGAGGCAATCAGGATTGCCGTGATGCCGCACGTGCCGACGTAATAGGTTCGGCCGTGGATCTTGAACGGGGGCCCCGGCTTGTCCCACTTGTCGAACTCTTCGCATTGCGCTGCCCATTCGGTTGCAGGACGCGGCGGTTTGGGGACCTGGTAACGATCGGCGGGCGCCGCTCCCAGCATCAGCAGCGCGGCGGTCGCAATTGCAATTCTACCGAACATAACTCGCTCCATTGGCATCGAGCACCGCGCCGGTCATGCTCTCGGGCGCATCGAGCGCGCAGAAGGTGGCGATGGTTGCGATTTCATCCGGCGTCGCAACCCGGCCGAGCGGAATGTCGGCGAGCAATCCCGCGCCGCCGCGGCTGGCGAGATAGTCATCCGCCATCGCCGTGTCTGTAAACCCAGGGCAGATCGCAAAGCTCATGATCCTGCGCGCCGCATAGTGGCGGGCGATGGTCTTGTGCATTGCCACCATCCCGCCCTTGGCGGCGGCATAGTGCCAGTGCTCCGGCGAATCCCCGCGGTGCGCGGCGCGGCTGGCAATGTGAACGATCCGGCCCTTTGTGTCTCGCTCCAGCCAATGCTTGACCGCATAGCGCGAGAGCTCGGCCGCCGCGGTCAGGTTGATCCGCAGCGTGTCTTCCCAGTTGTCGAGCCAGGCAATGTCGCTGAGGGCGATCGGGTTTGCGCTGAACAGCCCAGCGTTGTTGATCAGCAAGTCGATCTGCCCGCCAGACCGCTCGAGCGCGGCTTCCCAGATCATCGCGGGCGCGGTCGGGTCGGTCAGGTCGGCAGCGATCGTCTCTGCATCGACTGCGCGCGTGGCGTGACCGATCACGCTGACGCCGCGTGTCCGCAGCTGCGCGGCAATCGCCGCGCCAATCCCGCGCGAGGAACCTGTGACGAGGGCGGTGAGCTTGGTCATGCCGTCTTACTGGCGCACCGGCGAGAGTTCGACAAGCGGCGGTCGCTGAGCCGGTTGCAAAGCAGGGTTCACACAAAGACACCAAGAGGTCCGCGCTTGGCGGCGCAGCCGCTCCTCAATCCAAGCGATTGTCATAGTGCGCGCTGCAGGGGAGATCTGCCGTCGGCAAGGCGAAACATCTTGGTGTCTTTGTGTGAACCAATTTCCTTGGCGCGAATCCGAGTGCCGCCGCTTGCACGTGGGGCGATTCTGATTAAGGGGAAACCGCGCGGCGGCTTCAACCGCTACAACCAATCCAGGGGAACGCACGCATGGCCGGTGCCACCAATCGTCCGCTATCACCGCACTTGCAGGTCTGGAAATGGGGTCCGGCGATGCTGGTCTCGATCCTGCACCGGGTCAGCGGCGACGGGATGGCGCTGGTTGGCTTGCCGGTGCTGCTATACTGGCTGGCATCGCTGGTCGGCGGCGCGGAAAGCTACGCAGCGTTCTCGGCGCACGCCACGGCCTGGTATGGCCGGGTGGTCCTGATCGGCCTCTCATGGGCGTTCTTCAATCACATGTGCTCGGGCCTGCGCCACTTCGTGCTCGATATCGGCGCGGGCTATGAGCTGACCCGCAATGCCTTCTGGTCGGTGCTGACGCCGCTGATCGCCCTTGCACTCACGGTCCTGTTCTGGGCCGCGATCCTGCTGCGCTGAGGAGACGAACGATGGGTAACGGAACCTCGATCGGCAAGGTACGCGGGCTCGGCTCGGCGCACTCGGGATCGCACCACTGGCTGATGCAGCGCTTCACCGCGATCGGCATCCTCCTGCTCGGCTTGTTCTTCCTCGCTGCGTTCCTGCAAATGCCGAACTTCGATTACAAGACGGTGCATGACTGGATCGTCAAACCGCTGCCCGCCACCGCCGCCGCGCTGTTCGTGATCTGCGCCTTTTGGCACGCGCGGCTGGGGCTGCAGGTACTGGTCGAGGACTATGTCCACGAACACGCCAACAAGTTCGCAGTGGTCGCGCTGCTCAACCTAGCCGCAGTTGGCGGGGCCGCGTTCGGCCTGTTCGCCATAATCCGCCTCGCGCTCGGAGCCTGATCCATGACCGCTGCCTACAAGATCATCGACCACACCTATGACACCGTGGTCGTCGGCGCCGGCGGTTCGGGTCTGCGCGCCACGATGGGCAGCGCCGAGGCCGGGCTCAAGACCGCCTGCATCACCAAGGTCTTCCCGACCCGTTCGCACACTGTCGCCGCGCAGGGCGGGATCGCCGCGAGCCTCCAGAACAACAGCCCGGACCACTGGACCTGGCACATGTTCGACACCGTCAAGGGCAGCGACTGGCTCGGCGACCAGGACGCGATCGAATACATGGTGCGCGAGGCTCCCGCCGCCGTTTACGAACTCGAGCACGCGGGCGTTCCCTTCAGCCGCAACGCCGATGGCACGATCTACCAGCGCCCGTTCGGTGGGCACATGCAGAACATGGGTGAGGGACCGCCGGTCCAGCGCACCTGCGCCGCGGCTGACCGCACCGGCCACGCGATGCTCCACGCGCTCTACCAGCAGAGCCTGAAGTACGACGCGGACTTCTTCATCGAATACTTCGCGATCGACCTGATCATGGAAGGCGGCAAGTGCGTCGGCGTGATCGCGCTGTGCATGGACGATGGCTCGATCCACCGTTTCCGCAGCCACGCCGTGGTGCTGGCGACCGGCGGCTATGGCCGCTGCTACTTCACCGCCACCAGTGCTCACACCTGCACGGGTGACGGCGGCGGGATGGTGCTGCGCGCCGGGCTGCCGCTGCAGGACATGGAATTCGTCCAGTTCCACCCCACCGGGATCTACGGCGCGGGCGTGCTGATCACCGAAGGCGCGCGCGGTGAGGGCGGCTACTTGACCAATTCCGAGGGCGAGCGGTTCATGGAACGCTATGCCCCGTCGGCCAAGGACCTCGCCTCGCGCGATGTGGTCAGCCGTTCGATGGCGCTGGAAATGCGCGAAGGGCGCGGCGTCGGTCCGAACAAGGACTACATCTACCTGCACCTCGATCACATCGCGCCCGATGTGCTGGCCCAGCGCCTGCCCGGGATCACCGAAAGCGGCAAGATCTTCGCGGGCGTCGACCTGACCCGCCAGCCGCTGCCGGTCTGCCCGACGGTGCATTACAACATGGGCGGCATTCCCACGAACTACCACGGCGAGGTGATGACGATCGGCGCTGACGGGAACCCTGAGACGGTCGTCCCCGGCCTGTTCGCGGTGGGCGAGGCAGCCTGCGTCTCGGTCCACGGCGCCAACCGCTTGGGCAGCAACTCGCTGATCGACCTTGTGGTGTTCGGCCGCGCCGCTGGCCACCGCCTCAAGGAACTGGTCAAGCCGCAGTCGGCCCACGCCGAACTGCCCAAGGACAGCGCCGACCTCGCGCTCACGCGTTTGGATCACTTCCGCCACGCCAATGGCAGCTCACCCACCGCCGAAGTGCGGCTGGAAATGCAGCGCACCATGACCAAGGGCTGCGCGGTGTTCCGCGACGATGCGCTGATGGCCGAAGGCAAGGCGAACCTCGCCAAGACTTACGAGCGGATGCAGGACATCGGCGTGACCGACCGCAGCCTGATCTGGAACACCGATCTGATCGAGACGATGGAGCTCGACAACCTGATCGCCCAGGCCACCGTCACCATCCACGGCGCGCACAACCGCAAGGAAAGCCGCGGCGCCCACGCCCACGAAGACTTCCCCGAGCGCGACGACAAGAACTGTATGAAGCACACCGCCGCCTGGTTCGAAGGCTGGGGCGGCAAGGGCGGATCGGTGAAGCTCGATTACCGCCCGGTACATGAATATACGCTCACCGATGACGTGAGCTATATCAAGCCGAAGAAGCGGGTTTATTGAGGGTGACATGAATGGCTAAGCCGTGGGAGTTTCACCATCAAATCGTGGTCGAATCGTATCAGGCTCGAAAATCTGGCAGCAAAGGCGAGATAAGGGTTCGTCCACTTCCGGGTCAGATGTTTTCTACTGAAATGCAGGTTCAATTTTCTCGCGAGGCGAGGAATGCGCATCAAATAGGCACCAGGTTTAGAATTTGGGTCAAAGAATCTGATATCAATGGCGATGGTGATTTTTTGCAATCACCTTGGCAATGGCCTTACGAAGTCGTTGAATAGTTGATTTACGTTCAATTCTTGACTCTGATGCACGAGAGACAGACAACGCTGTTGGAGGCATGGTATGGCTACCTTGGCGACAACCGCTGACGAACGCGTGGCAGGCGTAAGCTTTGATGAGCACCGACTGATCGTCGATCTGATGGATGGCCGCACGATTTCGGTGCCACTCGCCTGGCATCCGCGCCTGTTCGATGCGACGGTCGCTCAGCGTCAGAACTGGCGCATTGGCGGGGCAGGATTTGGTAGTCACTGGTCGGACATCGACGAAGATTTGAGCTCCGAAGGCCTGCTGCGCGGTGCGCCCGCGCCAGGGTGGAAAAGCGCGGCTTGAGGGTGATTTGGGCTTCACCGACTTCTTTCGCCGGAAAGCCGCTCCTGATCAGGCAAACGAGCATGCCCATGCCAGCCTTTCGATGGTGCCACGCCCAGATTTGATGGAGGCGATCCTGACAGGGATAGTTGGCATCCTTGAAATCAACCTTGCATTGATGAGTAAGCCCGGAGGCACCATTCCCATCCCTGCAGGGCAGCGGGGACTTCGATCTCGTGGCTACCTAGTTGGGTTGGCGGAAGCCATTCTGGCGGAGTTTGCAGCTCTGAATCCTACGGAAGATGAATTCATCTATGCAATGGCATCGAGCTTTGCTGCGGCGCACGGGCCATGCGACGGCATGATTGGCTTAGAAACATGTGAACTGTTCAAATCAGGAAATCAGGATGTCGCGGATGGGGTTGCGCTCGCTCATTCCGACGTGAGGTCCGTTTACAGTGGCGAAGCATGGGCAGCACCTAACGGCTTTTGGCTGATACACCGTGGCGAAGAAGTCGACATTCGTCACAACCTGTCCGTCTTGAAACGGTTATGATGCTCAAATTTGCGATTACAGGTGCAATATTCCCAAAATCACAGCCACTGTTCAAGATCGCTAGCGACATGCAGCACGGCCACGATCTCAATCCAATCCTCGAACACCAGATAGAACACCGCATGCCGCCCGCTGTTCATTCGGCGCAGGCCGGGGCGGGGTTCATATTCAGGGAAGCGCAGTGGGAACTCGCGCAGCGATTTGATGTCGTCGCGCAGCTTGGCGGAATAGTGCGCGGCTTGCTCCTCACCCCAAGCGGCGCGGGTTTCGCGGGCGACGCGGCGCAGATCCGCCGATGCGGCGGCGCGGAACTTGAGGGCGATCACTGCTTCCGGAATTCGGTGTCGTACCAGCGGTCGATGTCGAACTCCTCATCAACCGGGCTCGCCAGCCCTTCATCGATCGCCTCCAGCAGCTTCGATTTGAACGCCGCGCGCTCTTCGTGCAACCGCAGGGCATCGCGGATTACTTCGCTGGTCGAGTCATATTCGCCCGCAGCGACCTGGGCGCGGGTATAGTCCATCCAGTGTTCGCTGAGCGCGATAGAGGTGTTCTTCTTGGCCATGTCGTATCTATACCATGATTTGGTACCGACATGCAATCACTCGCCCGAGGGTGCATCCACCCCACCTACCTGCGCAATCAGCAGTTTCTCGCCGTTCACCGCGCGCGCGGTCGAGATCACGTGGTCGATGCCTTCGATGGTGATCGCCAGCGTGCCTTGCTCGCTCATCGCGAGGTAGCCCTTTTCCTTCAGGTACCAGCGGTGGAACTCGTAGCGCTCGTTGGTGCAGTTGAGCAGATCCTGGATGTAGAATCCCGGCACCCCGGCATCGAGCGCGTTTTCGCGGCGGCGTTTGTAGAGGAAACGCAGGATGCGGTTGTGCGCTTCGGCATCGTCGAGCGCGTCGGCTTCGTCGTCGTCGAAATCATCGGGGGCGGGGAACGCGAAGGTGTCGCGCTTGGTGTGCGCGGCGTGGATCGGATCGTAAGTGCTGCGCTGCTCGGGATCACGCAGCACGCGGTAGGCCTCGATCACGGCGGTGAATTTTTCGACATCGGCCGAGTCCGGGTGGTCCGGGTGATAGACCTTTGCCCAGTGGCGATAGGCCGCCTCGAGCGCCTTCGCGCTGCACGCCGGGTCGATCTGCAGGACGCTGTAGTAATCGACGAATTCCCGGTGGGTCGTCATTTCAGGAAGCCCCAAAGTGCAATGATGTCCGGAAAGTTGCCCGGGGTCGCGGGAAGACGATAGGACTGCATCGCCATTGGGGCAACGCGCCGATGGTTTTGTCGGCATGTTGTGGGCTTTGTCACACACTGCGACGCGTCTGGAATGCGTGCGCGCCAACCTTGCCCTCGCCGCGCACCCCGCTAGGCTTCTGACAAATCGACGATTCGGGAGCAGAGCATGACCGATACCCCCCGCCGTGAGCGTTCTCCGGGCATGAAGCTGCTGTTCGTCGCGCTGGTCGCAGCGGTGCTCACGGTGCCGCTGATGCTGGTCTACGCGCTGGTCTATGACCGGCAGAGCCAGTCGCAGACCGCGCAGGCCTCGATCAACGCGGGCTGGGGCGGGCCGCAAGTGATCGCCGGGCCGGTGGTGGTCGTGCCGTTCCGCACGACGCAGACGCAAAACGAGGAAGTCGGCGGACGGACCGTGACCCGCAATGTCGAGGTCGAGAAGTTCCTCTATATCTCGCCGGTCAGCAACCGCGCACAGACCACGATCAACCCGCAGGAACGCAGCAAGTCGATCTACCGCTCGGTACTGTTCGACGCGGCCGTATCGGGCGCGGCGACCTTCGCCTTGCCGGCCGATCTGCCGCGCTTCGGCGTCACCCGCGAGCGCTTGCTGTGGGACCGCGCCGAGGTGCGGATGGGGGTGTCAGACGCGCGCGGGCTGACTTCGGGAGGCTCGCTCAAGGCGGGCGGCCAAGCGCTTGCGCTGCAACCCGGCAAGGGTCCCGGCGCAACCGGCGGACAGGGCTATTTCGCGTTTTTGCCGTGGAACGGGGAGGGCGAGCTGGCGATCGACTATGCCATGACGGTGCGCGGCTCGCGCTCGCTCAGCCTGGTCCCGCGCGGCGGTTCAACGGCATGGGAGGTCAAGTCGAGCTGGGCCAGTCCGAGCTTCGAAGGTTCATTCCTGCCCGAAAAGCGCGAGGTTTCGGATGCCGGGTTCAGCGCAGCCTATGTGGTCGACAAGCTCGCGCTCGGCCAGCCGCCGGTCTCGCTCAGCGACTATGGCCCGCCGCCGGTCGATTATGGCGACGGCAATTCCTACGTCGCGCGCGAAGTCGTGATTGATGCCGCGCCCAGCGCCGCCGATCCGGCATCGGGCGGGGCGAGTGACGTGATTTCGGGGCAGAGCCGGGCGCTCACCATCAATCTGGTCGAGCCGGTCAATCTCTACTCCAAAGTCGATCGCGCGGTGAAGTACGGCTTCCTGTTCATCGGTTTCACCTTCCTGGCGTTTTTCCTGTTCGACGTGGTCGGCGGCGCGCGGGTCGCAGCGGCGGAATATCTGCTGACCGGGGCCGGGCTGGTGCTGTTCTTTGTGCTGCTGCTGGCCTTTGCCGAGGTGATCGGGTTTACGCCGGCCTATTTGCTGGCTTCGGCCGCGATCATCGGCTTGCTGACTGCCTACAGCGCCGCGGTGCTCAAAAGCTGGAAGCGCGCGCGGTTCATGGCGGCGCTGCTGGTAGGGCTTTACGCGCTGCTGTTCGTGCTGCTCAACCTGGAGGCGTGGTCGCTGCTGATCGGCGCGGTGCTGCTGTTCGCGGCGCTGGCGGGGGTGATGTATGCCACGCGGAATGTGGATTGGAGCGCGGTGGGTAAGCGCGAGGTTGAAGACAAATAGCCCTCTCACCTTCAGGGGAGAGGGTTGGGAGAGGGGGACTCCGCCAATTCCCCTCTCAACTTCGGCTATGCAGCAAGCTGCCAAGCCTGCGTATCTCGCCCCTGAAGGGGCGAGAGCATGGTGCTACCGCCGTCGCAGTCGATCCTCGGTCAACTGATCGACGCTGGTCACGCCCATCAGCTTCATGCCGCGCTCGATCTCATCCTTGAGAATGGTCACCGCGCGTTCGACCCCGGCTTCGCCTGCCGCAGCCAGCGCGTAGAGGTAAAGCCGCCCGCCCGAGGCTGCAGTCGCGCCAGAGCACAGCGCTTTCAGCACATGGGTGCCGCGCCGCACGCCGCCGTCGCAGATGATCTCGATCCGGCCGCCCACGGCATCGACAATCTCGCGCAGCTGGTCGAACGGCGCGCGGCTGCCATCGAGCTGGCGGCCGCCGTGGTTGGAAATCATGATCGCGTCGATTCCCATGTCCGCGGCGCGGCGCGCGTCGGCCACGCTCATCACGCCCTTGAGGCAGAACTTGCCGCCCCAGTCATCGCGGAGCTGTTCGGCCATGCTCCAGTCCATCGCCGTGTCGAGCATGGTGTTGAAATAGCCGGCGATCGAAACCGCCTCGCCGGTGCCTTCCTGCACGTGGGTATCGAGGTTGGGCAGCGCAAACTTCTCACGCAGCACGTAGTCCAGCCCCCACTTCGGCTTCATCGCATATCCGAGCAGGTTGGCGGCGGTAAACTTGGGCGGCGAGGTGAAGCCCGAGCGCGCGCAGCGTTCGCGCTTGCCCGAAACGATCGTATCGACGGTCAGCGCAATCGCGTCGAACTCCGCCGCCTGGCAGCGCTCGATCATGCTGCGGTTGAGGCCGCGATCCTTGTGGTAGTAGAACTGGAACAGCTTGGGGTTGTCCCCCATCGCGCCGATTTCCTCGATGCTCACCGTGGCGAGGCTCGAGATTCCGAACCACAGCCCGTGGCGCTGGGCAACCCGCGCGACGGCGCGCTCGCCCTGCCAATGGAACACCCGCTGCAGCGCGGTGGGGGAGAGCATCAGCGGCAGCGAAGACTTGCGGCCGAGGATCGTCCGGCTGGTGTCGATCTCGGCCACACCCGCAAGCACATCTGGCACCAGATCGACGTCGGCGAATGCGGCGGTGTTGCGGTTCTTGGTCAGCTCGTCATCGGCGGCGCCGTCGATATAGTCGAACACCGGCCAGGGCAGGCGCTGCTTGGCCAGCAGGCGGAAGTCATCGATGTTGTGACAATCGGAGAGGCGCATGGCGGGCGGTTAAACCAGCCCGCCGCGCGCTGCAACTGTCCCGCTCAACGCTGCATGAAGGCGTCACAGACCGAATCGTCACCCGATTGCAGCCCACGGCGCAGCGCTTCGACGCGCTGGGCGCTGGAACCGTGCGTGAACGAAGCCTCGACCGGGCGGCGGCCGGCATTGGCCATCAGCGTATCGTCGCCGATCGCGTGCGCGGCGTTCAGGCCTTCTTCCATGTCGCCGGGTTCAATGAAACTGCGGTTCTTGGCGGCCCAGACCCCGGCGTAGCAATCGGCCTGCAGTTCCATCCGCACCTGCAACTGGTTCGCGGCATTGGGACGCTGCGCCTGAAGCGAGCGGATCTGGTCGGAAATCCCGGTCAGCGTCTGGATGTGGTGGCCGTATTCGTGCGCAATCACATAGGCCCGTGCGAAATCGCCGCCGGCGCCCATCCGCTGTTCCATTTCCTTGTAGAAATCGGTGTCGATGTAGATGCCCTGGTCGCCCGGGCAATAGAACGGACCCATCGCGCTTTGCGCGGTGCCGCAGCCCGAGCGGCCCATCTGCGAATAGAACACCAACTTGGGCTGCTTGAACGGCACGTTGGCGGCAGCGAACACCGGGGTCCAGGTCTTGTTGAGCGAGGAGAGCGCGCTGCAAGTCTCGCGGCTGATCGCGTCGATCGTGCAACTGCTGGTTGCGTCGGTCCCGCCCTGGGTCTGGACCGGACCCTGCTGCTGCACCTGTTCCAGCCCGCCGAGCATGGCGGTCGGATCGATCCCGAACACCAGCGCGCCAATCAGCGCGATCACCAGCGTGCCGCACCCCACTTTGCCGCCAGCGCCGCCCATCGAAAAGCCGCCGCCGCGTTGATCTTCGACATTGACCGCATTGGGATCGAAATCGTCGAGCCGCATGACTTTACTCTCCATCTCGCCGGGCAAGCCGGTCGTAATGGCCCTGCATAACTTACGAGCGATGGGAGTCGAGCGTGTTTGTGAATTGCGCCAAACACCTGGGTGCGCTCAACGGAGTGTAACCCGGCTGCCACCGCGATCGGATATGTCGCGAGGGTGATACCGGTTCCGCTTGCTGCATCGCTGGCGTGATGTAGGAATGTGCGGCGATGAAGCGAGCCTTGTCAGCGATGAACCGTTTTGCCGTCGTTCTGGCGGCGCTTGGGTTTGTTATGACAACTGCAGCTACAGCCGCGCCGCGCCGCGACCGTCCGCTCGAAGCGGCGATGCTTGCGCATATTACTGAGCTTGCCAGCGATGCCTATGAAGGGCGTGAGCCCGGCACCGATGGCGAAGCCAAGACGCTGCGCTATCTGGCGAAACAGTGGTTCGAGATCGGGCTGGTCTCCGGCACCAATAACCCGGCGCACGCTTGGTTCGCGCCGGTCACGCTGGTTGAGCGCCAGCCGGCTGCGGGGGCGGGGCAGGTCTTTCGCAAAGGCAAGCGGCTGTACCTCAAGCCTGGTTCGCTACTGGTCCTGACCTCGGCCAAGCGTGCGCTGGTGGAAAACGCCCCGGTGCTGTTCGTTGGCAAGGGCGATGTCGTGCCGCCGCGCGCCGAACTGGCTGGCCGGGTCGCGCTGCTGCTCGATGGTGGGCAGGAGAACTCCGAACGTCAGAATGCGCTGCTCAAGGGCGGGGCCTCGGCGGTGCTGACAGTGCTCGATGGCGACCGCACGCTTGAAAACGTCTCGGCGCGGCGTCAGCGCTCGGGGTATGCGCTCGCCAGCGACCAGCTTGGCGGCGATCTTGAGGCGTTCATCACCCGCGACGGGCTCGATCCGCTGCTGGCCGGAGACAAGCTCTCGACCGCGGATCTAGTCCGGACCGCCTCTGCCGCTGGATTTACCGCGCGGCTGCTCGATCTTGCCGTCACGCTCGAGGCGACGACCCGCGAAACGCGGATCAACACCCACAACCTGATCGGCAAATTACCCGGCCGGCGGCCGGATTCGGGCGCAGTCCTGCTGGTCGCGCACTGGGATCACTTCGGGGTCTGCGCCGAAGCGCCGGCCGAGGATCTGATCTGCAACGGCGCGGTTGATAACGCCAGCGGTGTGGCCGCGCTAACCGAGATTGCACGGCGGCTCTCGAAAGGTCCGCAGCTCGATCGCGACATCTATTTCCTCGCCACCACCGGTGAGGAGCTCGGGCTGCTCGGTGCGCACGCTTTTGCCGAGAACCCGCCGCTGCCGCTGGGCAAGATCGTCGCCGCGCTCAACATCGATACGATCGCGCTGGCCCCGGCCGGATCGCCGATGGCAATTGTCGGGCGCGGGATGACCAAGCTCGATCCGATCATCGCGCGGGTGGCGCAGGCCCAGAAGCGCAAGCTGGTGCCAACCGACGAGGCCAACGCCTATGTCCGCCGCCAGGATGGCTGGGCGCTGCTCCAGCACGATATCCCGGCGGTGATGGTGACCAGCGCGTATGGCGACCTGGCGAAGCTGGAGAGGTT
>Ga0114940_10000453_pt1 | contig 19433 bp, 17 predicted proteins | sample ColdCreekSource_FD_87195 | JGI IMG/M metagenome (GOLD analysis project Ga0114940, IMG submission 87195) | Groundwater microbial communities from Cold Creek, Nevada to study Microbial Dark Matter (Phase II) - Cold Creek Source | ecosystem: Environmental > Aquatic > Deep subsurface > Groundwater ... | reverse complement strand
TTTCCATTGGTTGGGGATTATCGATGATCTGCTTAGTTAATCTAACCCACTGTCGTCGCATCTTATAGGCTTGCTTTCTGGCTTGAGCATTGCTGGGGGTAACCAGAGAAAGATTCCCCACTGCCAACAGCTTGGAGGCATCTAAATCAAACTGTCCACCGATAATCGCCCCTGGCCCTGCAAATTCAGCATGATAGGTTTTATAGATGATCAAGCCATTTTTGCGCCGAGGGTTGACAATTAACAATTCTCCCTGCTGCAATTGTGAGCGGACGCGATCGCAAATATCTTGGCCATCGGCAGAGGCTTCCAGCTTGTCTGGGGGCAAGATGTTCTCAAACTTAACTTTGGACTTAGGGTCAATATTTTGCTCGTTCACTCTTAGAGTAATATCCTACGGGCTAAAAGTTTTAGCGACTTGTCGTGGGGTTGTTTCCTAACCTAGAATGACCATTAATTTTGCGGGGTTTGAATAATTTTTTTGAGTAATAGACGAGGGGAATAATCAAACCATAAACTTCCCCAATTAGGCTCAATCTGGGATATCTGATAGCCATTTCGACAGTATAGTTGTTTCGCCGACTCATTACAATCTAAAACATGGAGCCGAGTTTCTCGATAACCCCAGTCTAAAGCAGCCTGTTCACAAGCTGTTAAAAGTTGACTCCCAACACCTAGACGACGATAATCTTGTGCTACCGCTAAGTTAGAAATATAAGGATGTTGGGGACTGGTTGGCCAGAGAACTGACCGCAGCGTCACCTCGATTGTACCAACAATTACCGACTCCGAATCATTGGTATTTTGACTGTCGTTACTTGAGGGAATCATTTTCGCCACCAAGCAATGGTAATGAGGCGAGGTCAAACGTAAACGATATCGTAAATCTTCATTGATCGTAAATCGGAGAAAAGGATAGATCCAGTGAGCAAACTCAGGGAAGCTATGGAAGCTTTGGGCTAAAATAGCGCTAATTTCCTTAGTATCTTCAATTATTGCTGGACAAATCGTTAACTTTAAATTGCGTTCAACATCATTATTGAGAGAATTGAGGGATTTCAAAACTATTAAATAAGAATTGGACTCAGTTTGGCTAATTATTGTGGCTAATTTCCTAATTATTGTAGCCGTAGATCAAACCCCATGATTGTTGTTGCTTGTCTTGGGAAATTGCCAGTCATTTTCAGTAATCATCATACCTAGATTCATCAACTCCTGATTGTTTAAAAGTTTGTTTGGGAATAATAAAATCATGCTTGATCGGGATTAAACAATTTCCATCATCGGTTTAACTTTCTGTTTAATGTTTAACCTTAAGCTCCTAGCTCTTAAATAGCTGGTATTTACGAAGTCGAAGGAAGCTCTGTCGTTTCACGGCGGAGTCTCTTCGACCAACTTTTTTCTCCCAAACCAAAATTGAATCAATGGTTCATCAATCTGAATACAGCCAGCTAATGAGTGATTTATCTTGGTCAAGGGTGGGTCAATCGATCGTTGAGGTAATTGCTCAGTCACTTGATCTAGATATTGTCATCCTACACATTTATCAACATGCGCGTGGAATAAGCTCGGGAAACCCGAGCATTTCCGCGAATCAACTTAATTATGCTGTAGAACAATATTTCTGCTCTCAGAAATCTACCGCAGAAATTGTCCCGATAGATCAAGATTTACTCAAATTAACAGTTGCTACTCAGGCTGAATTGTTTTGCAATGACACCATAGTGATTAGTGAACAGGAGGTAGCAGAATCCGAACTGCCAATCAATCGCTACAATGCATGTGTTCAGGCTGATATTGTGGCAATTATGACTATTCCTCTCTGCCTCCAGGAGAATTTACGCGCTTCCCTGACAATCCATTTTCGCAATTCAAGCGATCGCCTAGAACAACCGCAGCTAAAAATCCTTAAAACTCTAGCAAATCAAGCCAATTTGATGCTTTCTCAGATGTTGGCACGGGATAAACAGCAAACCCTAGCCCAAAGAGCAACTACCCTTCATCGTATCACTACCACTATTCGTTCTAGTTTAGATCCCCCTGTGATGTTCGCGGCGATCGCCAAAGAACTAGGTTCGGCTTTAAATGTTGATGGCTGTACCCTTTCTCTCTGGACTGCGAGCGATCGCTTTGTGAAATGTGTTGGTTTATACAATCCTCACGAAGCTCAAGAACTTAGGTTCGATTCTCCTAGCTGGCAACAGGCAACGACTTCTGGCGTACCAATTGCTGAAAATCCAATTTTACAGGCTCTGTTGTATCAGAAAAAGACCATTAATTTAGCTGATTTAGAGCAGCAGCGAACCTTGGCTCGTTATGAACTTCCGTGGCACGCCAAAGCCAGAGCTTTAATGATCGTGCCATTACTGGTGGAGGACGAGATCATTGGTAGTATTACCCTCAGACAATCCGCTGATACTCGCCTTTGGACTGCGGGAGAGATCGAATTAGCGGAAATTGTAGCTGACCAAGCAGCGATCGCCATCAGTCAGGTTCTGGCGCATCAACAGGTTCAGGAACTAGCTCAGAAAGAAACTACTATTAATCGCATCACCGCCACCATTCGTTCTAGTTTAGAACCCCCCGTCATGTTTGCGGCGATCGCCAAAGAACTTGGTTCGGCTTTAAATGTTGATGGCTGTACTCTCTCCCTCTGGACTGCGAGTGATCGCTTTGTGCGCTGTGTTGGGTTATATAATCCCCAAGAGCCACAAAAAATTATTCTGGATTCTGCTGATTGGCAACAGGCGACTACCTCCAGCGTTCCCATTGCCGAAAATCCGATTTTACAGGCTTTATTATTTACCAAAAAGACCGTTAAGTCTACGGACTTAGAAAAACAGCGAAATTTGGCTCGCTATGAGCTTCCCTGGCACGCCAAAGCCAGAGCCTTGATGATTGTGCCGTTAATTTTGGAAGAGGAGATTATTGGTAGTATTACCCTCCGACAGTCTGATGCTTCCCGTGCTTGGAGTACCTCAGAAATAGAACTAGCTGAAGCGGTGGCTTCCCAAGCAGCGATCGCTGTCCAGCAAGCCAAGTTATATCAACAGTTAAAACAGGAAGAACAAAAAGTTCGCCAGCTCAACTATTATCTGACGGAATCCGTGCTGAAGCGATTTTTGCCCGCAGCGATCGTCAACAAGGCAGCAACAGGCAAGCTATCTCTGGATTTAACCCCTGAACCTCGTCGCATTACCGTGCTGTTCTGCGATTTAGTCGGCTTTACCAATTTATCTAGTCGCTTAGAAGTGCTTCCTTTAGCAGAGATTTTGAATGAATACTTAGAAGCAATGAGCAAAGCTGTATTCGACCATAATGGTACAGTCGATAAATTTATTGGCGATGGGGTGATGGCAATGTTTGGCGCACCAGAAGATATATCCCATCCTGAACAAGCTAGAAGGGCGATTTCTACCGCTAAAACCATGTATTTTTATCTCGATAAGTTAAACCAACGCTGGCAAGCCAAGGCAAACGATAGCGGTCAATTGCCTGTGATGCAAATGCGCTGCGGAATACATCAAGGTAAGGCGGTAGTGGGCATGTTTGGTGGTGGACAAAGAAAAGATTATACAGCCGTTGGCAAGGTGGTGAATATCGCGTCTCGTCTCCAAAGCGTGGCTTCCCCCAATTGTATTTTGATTTCAGAAGCCACGGCGAATGCTCTCAACAAAAGTGTCAAAAGTGTGAATTGGGGTCCAAGCAAGAATTTTCAACTGAAAGGTATTGATGATGATTTTAAGGCCTATACGATTCGAGTTAAGAGTCAGGAGCAAGCAGTAATAAAGTAAGTAATTTATAATATATAGACTCAAATTAATCTAGGTCAAAGCTTACAAATCATTAATGCTTTTGGTTTTCTAAGTAACTACAAAAGCAAAATGCCTATAATGAAAATGTCATAGATATTCTTCTTCATGATTTTTCCTATGAACCAGAAAAAACAAGAGGTCGATCCCATAATTGCCTACGTTCTATGGGCATTCGGTTTGGTGGGGTTTTGTGGTATCCATCGTTTTTATTCAGGCAAGATCACTAGTGGCTTAGTTTACTTTTTAACTTTTGGGTTTTGGGGCGTTGGTCAATTTGTTGATTTATTTTTTATTCCTGAAATGACCAAAGAGAGAAATCTCGACTTGCTATATGAGGCAACAGTGGATTCCCGCAATAATAATCCCCAAGTAACTTTAGTCAATCCAGACGCTAACACTAATAAAAAATCTGATCCAATGTTAACCTTGCTCGCAGCAGCAGCAAATAATAATAATGTTCTATCCGTAGGTCAGGCAATGTTAGCTATGCAGTTGCCTTTAGACCAGGTAGAAGGTCTATTAAGTACAGCGCTTAAGAAAGGACTGGCTAATGTTGATAATGATGAACAAACAGGCGCTGTCAGATATCATTTTGACGTTTAAGCAGAGATGGCATCACTTTCTCCTTGGTCGATCTCAACTAAGAAATTATTTTGCCTGGCTATTTTTGTAGCCAATAAAAGTTTTTCGACAATCGCTGATAATAATGTGTTACCATTGTTGGGCAAATCTGGGTCATTAGCTCAACTGGATAGAGCAACGCCCTTCTAAGGCGTAGGTTTCAGGTTCGAGTCCTGAATGGCCTGCTTTCGTTCGCGCTCCAGCGCTTAAGACATCTCTCTGAAACCTACTCCTTAGAAGGACAAGGTTTTACTCAAAACTTACTCAAAAGCTAATCTAACAGAAAGCCGAAGGCGGGTAAATAGAGTACAAGCGTACCCCAATTAATTAAGCGCTTAATCAAAAAGACGCAGCACTATACCACGTCTTTCTGATTCTTTAAAACTAAATTGCGATCGCTTTCTACAAAGTAATACTTTTTAACAAAACTAGTGAAGCTATAATTAAGGTAAAGCCAATATTTGAGTATTTTCAATACTTGATGTATTTCTAATGAGCAAAAAATAGACGAAAAAAGACCCGATTTACAGGTCTTTGAATAGGTTTCTTCAGGTTGATAAATCAGTAATTTGCTGGTGATTTAAGCAAGTAAGTTATTAATTTCAGATTGGTTTTTTCGATAGATTATTGATATTTGACTACCAATTAAAACCATGATCGGTCAATTCCCCCTCGATTAACTCTTTTAATTGCTCTGCCATGACCTGTTGTTCAGCAATGCGGGGATGACCAGGGGTAACTTGAGGTAGAATCAGGGGAAAAATACGCTCATCATGGTATTGGTCGCGGTACTCGGCGATCGCCTCTTGTAACAGTTGATCCCACTGGCGATCGTGGTACATAGCAGGAAACATTCCAATAAAGTAGGCCTTGGGATATTTTCTCCTTAAATTAGCCAAAAGCTTTTGATAACGTTCTTTCCATTCTTGACTAGATAAATCTTGACCTAAGTTAATCGAACTAGAATCATTTTGACCATAAGCCACAATTACTAGATCAGGATTATACTTACTAAAGTCCCAAGCTGGAGCATCAACCAAAGGCTTAACCCTATCATAGGTTGCTTCTGCTCCTGTGCCATCGTGCCAATAGCCAAATCCATTGATTAAGGATATTCCAGATTGTGATACTAATGATACTTCTGCCTGATAGTCTCTAGCCAAAATTGAGGCGTAACTATAATAAGCATTGCCCAGATGATTATTATCACCTTCTGGATCTGACACTCCTGTTTGTACGTATTCTACTGCTACACCAGAAGTGATTGAATCGCCATAAACTTCGATCTTGCGCTCTGAGTCTGGCTTTGTCGCTAGTAATTTACCATCGGTAACAATACCATGAAAGCTAAATTCGCCCGTTGAATAATCATTACGCTTATAGATTTTAACCTTGTGAGCTTTCGGTTCTAGTCCTTGAGCAATCTGATAGAGAGTTGGTTGATTAGCGTTTTTCTTCAGCTTGATGGTAATCGGTTGAGGATTATCATCTAAATAGACATCGACATAGTTTTCTGTACCCCAATTATCTTCAGCTAGTTGAATTTGCAACTGAGTGCCAATAAATCTAAACTCTACTGATGTTCCAGGGTAACTAAAAGCTGGAGCTTGAGGATTTTGCCAATCAACTCTACCGCCATAATTGAATTCTTGACGCTCTGGAGTAAATCGTGGAGAGAGAGGTTCCATTGATATTTTGATATTAGTCAAGATCCCTGTCTTGGTGACGGCTACAGCCTGATAGTCTATTGCTATTTGCTCCATAACTGCCCATAGCTCAAACATAAAAACAATCGCTCCTGAAGGAGATGTTTAATAATCAATACTAATATAAAACACAAAAAACTAAGGTGCGTACCCTGATGGAAACACACCTCATTATTCTAATGATTTAACTGTGAGTCTAAACCTAAGCATTTAGCTAGCAAAATCTATTCTTCGTTATCGTCTTCGTCATCTTGAGGGTAGACAAAACTATTGGAACGTCCAGACAAAACTGATTTGCCTAAAGATAGGGCTTTTTGAGCTTCTACTGCCGCTTTGCGTTTCCAAACCGCTTTACGACTATCACGTTTGGATTTTGAAGTTTTCTTCTTGGGGACTGCCATAATAAATTGATCTAGATAGACAACCTTACTATTGTAATGGTTCTGTTCCCAAAAGCTAGAGCATTTGACCAGGAAATAAGCTCATCCCCCCCACAGATTGGGTTTCGTCGGTTTTTGTACCATCCAAAAACTTTTGGTTAACAATGTCTCGAAATTCTGCTAAATCTGTTTTCCATTGAACCAGAAAGTCATTCATCTGAGTCATTCTGCTGGAGGATTTTTCTCCTGTCATGACGTTGTAATTAAAGCTACCAGAGAATAATATGGCTGCGATCGCAGTTTCTTGCTGCTTTTGTAGTTTTGCCTCAGAAATACTGATGGTAAGTTGGCATCTTTCCAGGTAGTACATCAGGTTGATCCCAGCTTGTACAGGAACTTTGCTGATATGTTTCCAAGCACCTGAACCAAGTAATGATTCCGTGATATATTGACGGGCAGCTTGGGGTGCATCAGGAAAAGGGAACAATATTTTGGGACTGAAACTGAAACCCAAATATTCAGCATGAGGCATTTTTTCCAGATATTTTCCTGCTACTTGGTGAATCGTGATGTCTGCCGTTTGTTTGTTATACAGGGATTCATTTAAGATAATAGTACGGGGTTGAGCATTAATACTCACACCATTGGTAAAATTTAATTGAGCAAAATTATGATTTAACACTGGTTGTTGGGATAATTCCCAATCTTGGGGGATAATGCCACTAAACTTAAGAAAATCTTGACTCATCATTGAGGGAGCTAAGTCCTGGGCAGCAATGGTCAAAGATATTTCTTCCATAAATTGAGTCACACTGGGTGAATTAACTGAATTCATTACGGATGGTGTTACATCTGTTGTTGTCATGAGGATTTAGTCAGCCAATAATGCCATTAAGTAGGTTATTGAGCCATTTCCTCGAAAAACTATTTTAAGTCACGATAATGATGACGAAACACAAAATCTCATCAGAAATCTTATCAGAAAATTTTACTGCTTTTAAGGAAATGACCATAAGTTAATTTGCCCAAAAAAGCAGATAAACTAACCATTCTCTATGATCTCTCGAAACCGACTAAGCGATCGCTCTGCTTTCACAGAACGATCAGGTTATTTATTGTGTACTTTTGATGTGTACCTAGTTGGTTTTTAATTCTCTTGGCGCAGCCTGATTATTCGTTACAGGATTGGGAGCATCACTTTCAACTTTGAGGGACTCATCTTTCAGGGTTGCTACTGCTTTAGCATATTGAGGATCAGCCTCGGTTCCGATCAAAGCTGGGTTGGCGCTGAGGTTCGTTTGATCTTCACGGGTTAAGTCCACTTTGATATCGGGAGCGATCCCTTTTTTGTTGATATCAACACCGCTAGGAGGGTAGTAATGAGCAATGGTCACAGCTAAACCAGAGCCATCAGAAAGGGAGTGAACCGACTGCACAGTTCCTTTGCCGTAAGTACGACTGCCGACTATCTTCGCTCGGTGATTTTCTTTCAACGCTCCTGTCAAGATTTCGCTGGCACTAGCAGAATAGCCATCCACCAAAACTACTAAAGGTAAGTCCGTTAATGCTTTACCGTTAGCGGAGAATTTTTCGTTGCCTCCTTTGCGGTCAATGGTGGAGACGATCGCGCCTTCTTTCATCCACATCCGCGCAATTTCCACCCCAGAGAACAATAAACCCCCTGGATTACCTCGCAGGTCTAAGATAAAACCAGAAGCCTTTTGTTTACTCAGATCGGCGATCGCTTTTTCCATTTGCTCGGCAGCATGGGAGCTAAACTCATCTAACTTGATATATCCCACTTTAGAGCCTTGCTCTTGATTGAGGTTGTAGCTCACGGAAGGAAGTTCAATCTGCGCGCGGGCGATCGCCACTTCAAATGCAGGTTTGTTGGCACGGGAAATTTTCAGCTTAACTTCTGTACCAAGTTTGCCTTTGATTTTCGCCGAAGCTTGTTCTAAGGTCATCAGTTCAGTAGATTTGCCATCAATACTGACAATGTGATCTCCTGCCTGTAATCCCGCTTCAATGGCGGGAGAATTGGGAATTGGTTCGATGACCGTAAGCTTCTTGGTTTGCTGATCGACCCCAAGCTGAATGCCGATTCCCGACAACTCTCCCGAAGTTTGACTAGTTAGATCGGCATATTCTTCGGGATCGAGAAATCTGGTGTAAGGATCTCCTAAACTTTCGAGAGATTTACGAATTGCTTGGTAAGCAGCTTTTTGGTCAGTGTATTCTTTCTTCAGTAATTCCTGTCGTTGTACCTGCCAGTCTGTGTGATTAAAATCAGGATCGACAAACTCACCGCTGACAATTTGCCACACTTCGTCAACGACATTTTTGGGACTGTCTTCTAAGGTTGCCGAAGCAGGGGAAGTACTTTGGGAGAGCAGGGTAGAAGCGATCGCCACTGCCGTCAAAAGCTTAGTGGTTTTTGAAAAGTAGCTTTTAACGCTTTTAAGATTAATCGAGCGCAAAATGACACTAACACGTTCGGAAGAATAATTCATGTGCAATAGTTATAAAAAAGTAGTTACCGTTAAGCTGCTAGTAATAAAATAAGTAAACATTTTACTCTCCTACATTATGAATAATATCTCGATGATGTGACTGAGTTAACTCTGTAATACATTATCTTTAACATTGAGGTTGTGAAGCGATGAAATCAAGCAAAATTTGGCGATGAATATCCCCCACAGGTTTGTTGGCGATCGCTTTAGTTGAATAGGCAAATCCCTGCTCAATCTCTGCTGGAGTTAGTAATTTGAGATCCCAACCCTCCTTTAGCTCTAATTCTGTCACGGGTACTGTTAGGGGACAGGAAAACAGATGGCGAACATAGTTCCCTCCTTGACTAGAATGAAACTTAGTTAACACGGGAGTGGCATAGTTGATTTCTTCCACTAATTCTCTTTTGAGGGCAATTTCGGGTTCTTCTCCTGGCTCGATATGACCACCAAAAAAGCCCCAGACTCCAGGATAAACAATGGTGGGAAGCTCATCTCGTAACTGCATTAGATACTTACTGTCTTGATAGATGATCGCAACCGCTACGGAAATCAACTGAGTTTGGGGAACAGAATGCATAAAAGAAGTTTTCCTGATAACTAATTTAACTGATTAGGGAAGAGAAGACAGTTGTTCTCGCTCAACTAGATAAAAATCTCCCAATTCTTGTTGGGCAAAGGGTAAACTTTGGTATTCAATCTTACCCTTGATCTTAATCTGTTGATTTGCTTGAGGAAGAGTTTGAGTTGTCACCACCCAGATTTTTCCCGTTCTATCTTCTATTTGATATGCTCCATTGCCGATAAATGGCGCTAGATGCACTACTTTTCCAGTTAAGTACACCGTTTTTCCGACTTTTTGGGGTGTAACTTCTTCTATCATAATTAAAGGCGATCGACAGCCAACTAAACCTAAAAGCAATATTGCCCAAAAGCTAATTTGCCTCAATTTAGAGCCAAACAAACTGAATTTCGATTTCCAGTAAGCAATTAACATTCACTCTCCATTTCCTTTGAAGCACAAAAAGTTCCAACTCCAAACCCCGAACTCCTAATTCCGAACTCTAACAATAACCTATGTCTGACTCAAATATCCTTGACGGTAAAGCCTTAGCTAAAAAAATTCAGTTAGAGCTAAAAGCGCAAATAACCCAGCTAAAATCTAAGAGCGATCGCCCTCCTGGTTTAGCGGTTTTAATGGTGGGGGATAATCCTGCTAGCGCCGTTTATGTACGGAATAAGGAAAAAGCTTGTGAGCAGTTAGGTATTGCCTCTCTGGGGCAGCATTTCCCCGAGGATACGACTCAAGAAGAATTAGAACAGGCGATCGCTCGCTTAAACCAAGACGATCGCGTAGATGGTATTTTGGTGCAACTTCCTTTACCCCAGCATTTAGATTCCATCGCCTTGCTCCATTGTATCGATCCTAATAAAGATGCCGATGGTTTACATCCCGTTAATCTGGGTAAGTTAGTTCGCTCAGAAGCTGGTCTCCGTAGCTGCACCCCCGCAGGGGTAATGAGACTTTTAGAAGAATATAACTTGCCCTTGGCAGGCAAACGAGCCGTGGTAATTGGTAGAAGTATTTTAGTCGGCAAACCCATCGCCTTAATGCTGTTGGAGCAAAATGCCACCGTGACTATGGCTCATTCCCGCACTCAAGACTTGGGAGCAGTTTGTCGAGAGGCGGATATTATCGTGGCTGCGGTGGGAATCCCAGAAATGATTACCTCAGAAATGGTCAAACCAGGGGCAATAGTAATTGATGTGGGAATTAATCGGGTAGATTTAGCATCAGGAAAATCAAAATTAGTCGGTGATGTGGCTTTTGAATCAGTAGCAAAAGTAGCCAGCTATATTACTCCTGTTCCTGGAGGCATTGGCCCAATGACCGTAGCGATGTTGTTGAGTAACACCGTAGCAAGCTATCGGGAATTGATAATTGATAATTGATAATTGATAATTGGTAAGCAACTTAGAATCAAAAGGCTTGAATCCACTCTTTGATCTCGTATTCAGTCCAGATGCCGTTTTGCCAATAAGGATCTGATTCAACCAATTGACGTACAGTAGCTTCTGACTCCGCCTCATAAATCCCAAAGACCCTGGTATTATCCTTAGTCGGGCCCAAGGTCACTAATATTCCTTGCTCTTTTTGATTAGTAAGACCAGCTAAATGTGCTGGACGGTAAGGAGTACGCTTTTCTAGGGCATGTTCACAATAACTCCCCCACATAATGTATTTGGACATAGTTTTAGATTGTAAGTTCAACAGATGTGATTTAAGAATGTGATTTAAGTCACTTTTTTGGGAATTATAGTTCTATCTATATTTAATTGATAGTGGTTCTTAGATTATAAAAGTCAAGAAAAGCTAATAATGTCTGCAAAAAAATACGATTCCCACCAGCTTGTTTCTATTCTTGATTCTTTATTTAAAAAGAACAGTAGTGGATTTTTGAGCTTAACAACCCAAGTTGCTGCTTGGCAAAAGCAGCGTTTCAGCATTCTAATTTTACACAATGGTGCTTTAGTTTACGGCGGCACTCAAGTTCCCCAGGCTCAAGAATTATGCCAAAGACTGGGAGAAACACTCAAACCTGAGCTGATTAAAGCTGCTCTGGCGGTAGCGGTGCAAAGAGCTACAAAACATAATTCGGCTGTTGAGTTGCTGGAGATGTTGATTAGGATGAGAGCTTTTACCTGGCAAGAAGTGGAAGCTCTAATGAGTACAGAGGTTTTACTAATTATCGAAAAATTTCTGCCCCACCCTGGAGAAGCCCAATGGAACGTCAATCTTGATTTAGAACTGAGCTATGGTGCAGACGAACACGGCTTGAACTGGAGCGATCTGCAACAGGAATTAAAGCAGCGCCAGCAAATATGGCAGAGCTATGCACCCCAGATACCCAGCATGGATGCTATTCCCGTGGTCACGCCTCAACAGTTAAGGGCGATCGATAATCCCCAAGTGGCAGATCATTTTCGCTATTCAGTTGATGGTAGAACCACCTTGATCGACATTGCTGAAAAAATGGGCAAGGACCCTCTCAAGGCAGCCAAGAACTATCGAAACTGGGTCAATAAAGGCTGGGTGAGTTTTGTGGAAAATCCTGTGGAAAATTCCCTCAAACTCAATGGAATCCAGTCATCAGGTACAGCAGCGATCGCCAATGAACCAACGAACTTTCAAACGGCGATCGCTAATATCGACCGCAATTTACCCATTGTTTTATCCGTAGACGATAGCGCCATCATTCAACTCTCGATTAAACGAGCTTTGCAAGAAGACTATAACGTTTTGCAAGCAGCTAAAGCAGCGGAGGCTTTGGAGATTCTAGGGGAAGTGCAGGTAGAGCTAATGCTATTGGATTTAACCATGCCTGACATTGATGGTCTGGAGTTCTGCAAAACAGTCCGAGGAATACCCAAATTTAGAGATTTGCCTATTGTGATGGTGACGGCGAGGGATGGCTTAGTCAACAAGATGAAAGGTCATATTGCTGGGACTAGTAAATATCTAACCAAACCATTTCAGCCAGAAGAACTCAGAGAAGTTGTTCGTCAGTACATTAAGTAGCTAAGAAAATAGCTAAAAACTTTCGGAGAGATAAATTATGGGTATTAAACCATACTTAATTTTTAGCCTTCACGATACACGTTATGCGATCGCTGCTGAGTCAGTGACCGAAATATTTTTATTGCCTGAATTAACCCCCGTTGCTGAAGCACCATCAGATATTGTGGGCTTGTTGAATCTCCATTCCGCCTATGTGCCAGTAATGCATCTGGATTTGCGCTTTGGGCATAAATTCGACCGTTGCCATATTACTGATAGTGTAATTGTCGTCGAGTCCCAGGGTTTACAGGTGGGATTGATTGTTCATCGAGTGGAAACCGTCAGTGAAATTGACGATCGCTATATCCAAGCAGATTTGTCCTATGGTAGACCAAATATTCATCAGGCTTTTGTGCAAAGTGTAATTAATCTAGATGACGAGATGATTACCCTGCTCAATATAGACAATCTAGTGCGTCATCCTGAAGCTTTAGCAGATCTACTGAATCCAGATGAGCAACCTGAAAATCTTGTATTTGGTAATTTTTACGAACAGTATTTCACCGACGCTAATTTCAAAACCAAGTCAATTCTTCGTCAACGGGCACTTAACCTCAGAGAAGTTAATGACCATCAAGTAGCTACTCAGCTAGTTTCTTTGGCGGTGGTCAAAATTAGCGATCGCTACTTCGCTTTTGATTTAGCTCTAGTGCGGGAATTTATCAATCTTGGCAGAATTACCACTATTCCTTGTTGTCCCGAACATATTATCGGCAATGTCAACTTGCGGGGGGAGATTCTAACTCTGGTGGATATCTGCCAGCCTTTGAATCTAGCCAAAACCTTGAGGAATCAATCTTCAAAGGCGGTGGTCATTGAAGTTAAGGATCTGACCGTCGGTATTGTGGTGGAAGAAGTTCTTGATGTGGTTGATTTCTCTCCAGAAGAGTTACAACCAGTTCCCGTGGCGCTGAATAGCCAGGCTGTTTTCTTGCTTAAAGCAGTAGTGAATTACCGCAATCAGTTAATTAACGTGATTGACTTGCCCAAGCTACTGACGGAGGGGGCAATGATCGTGGAGCTAACAACCTAAACAGATTTTTAAACTAACTTTGAAACCAACTAAATTATTACAGGTAAAAAACTCATGAAAATTGGAACTAAGTTAACCGTAGATGCTCAAAATCAAGCCCAAATTACCCCTGGTAATAGTCGCCTGAGAATTCTCTTGCTGCCGATTATTTTGACAGCGGGTTTATGTGGTGGCATGGCGTGGTTTGTTTTAGATGCCTACCAGAGCTTGAAAAAGATTGGCACTGAGGATATTGCTGTGGTGGACTTAAGTAATCAGATTATTTATTTAGATGAAGTTCTCACCTCTAGCGCTCGTCTAGCGACCTCCACTGGCGATCAAAGATGGGAAAAACGTTATTTGGAACATGTACCTAAACTAGACGAAGTACTGGCAAAAACGGCAAAGATATTGCCTCTAATCGATACTAGCGGTGTCACCAATACAGACGAGGCTAATGCCAAACTGATCGCTATGGAAACTAAGGCGTTTGAATTAACCAAGCAAGGAAAATTAGCAGCAGCGAAGGCTTTGCTGTTAAGTCCAGAATACGAACAACAAAAAAGCATTTATGCCAAAGGCATCAATGAAACTAACGCCGCATTGCAAGCCTACGTCAGAGACAATATTCAGCGAAAATCTCAATTAACTTACTCGATGTTGGGGGTAATTGCTGTTGCTTCAGCAGTTTTACTAGTCTCTTGGATCTTAGTACTGAAAAGAATACGGGGATATATTCAAGCGATTAACAACATCGAAGCGGTAATTTCCAATACGTCTTCAGAAATTGCTTCGGCGGTAGAACGTCAGGAAAAAGTCGCCAATGAGAGGGCTAGTTCTGTTAGTCAAACCACCTCTTCCGTAGATTTATTGGGGGAAACCTCCAGACGATCCGCAATTCAAGCCGAAGAATCAGCAAAAAGTGCCAACACCGCCCTTTCTCTGGCAGAAACTGGAGCAAAAACAGTGGAACAAACCAGAGAAGGGATGGAAAGTTTGAAAGAACGAGTCAGAGAAATTGCCGAACAAATTATTAACCTGAGTGAACAAACTGAACAAATTGCTGGAGTCTCTGAACTAGTGGGGGATTTAGCCAACCAAACTAACATGCTGGCACTGAACGCAGCGGTTGAGGCTGCTCGGGCTGGGGAATACGGTAAAGGGTTTGGGGTAGTAGCAGGGGAAATTCGCAAACTAGCGGATCAAAGTCGTAAATCTGCCGACAAGATCAACCACCTGGTTACCGATGTTCAGGCAGCAATGAACAGTGCGGTGATGGTTACCGATGAGGGGAAGAAAACTGCTGAATCTAGTATTAAATTGGCATTAGGTACGGCGGAGTCATTTATTGGGGTAAAAGAAGCAGTGAACAGTGTGTTTGCCAATACCTCAGAAATTTCCAGTGCCGCCAAACAACAAGCAGTGGGTATTCAAGAAATTCTCGCGGCAGTTAACGCTCTTAACTTAGGAGCTATGGATACGGCAAGCGATATGGAAAATGTCAGAGCTTCCACCACAGAACTGAAAAAATTCACCGAAGAACTAAAAGCGATCGTTTAATTCAGATGTTTAATTCAGAATTTCTTGTTATCTCGATAAATCTATGATGATTGATGATGAAGAGCTAAGACTGCTTTATAAAACTTCCAGTAGTGAGCATATTGCCAAGTTGGAATCTGATCTAATGCTCTTGGAGAAAAATCCCCAAGATACAGCGGCATTAGAAGAGTTCTTGCGAGAAGCTCACACCCTCAAGGGGGACTCGCGGATGTTGGGACTAGATGAGATTGAAATGCTGGTGCATCATCTAGAAGACTGCATGGAGCAAATTAAAGCAGGACACAGCAAAATTACACCAGAATTATGCGATCGCCTTTACCAAGGTATTGATGCCATTAACCAACTTTCTCATCAGGCAGTGACGGGGGAACTGGTCAATATTGACTCCCTTGCCGTCTTAGCAACTCTGATGGGTTCGTCAGAAAATGTTCCTGCCACTAGTTCTGAAACAGACTTGTTTGGGGATAAGGATGAAGCTGATTTCTTTGGTAGTCCGTCTAGTTTAGTAACCTCAGAAGCAGACTTGTTTGGAGATGAAGATGAAGTTGATTTATTTGGTGATCAGTCTAGTTTAGTAACCCCAGAAGTAGACTTGTTTGACGATCAGAGTCCTCACTCTGAGGCAGATTTATTTGACGATGATGATGATAGTAGCGATTTCTTTGGTCATGAGTCTAATCCTTTGGCAGCTAGTCTGGAAGCAGATTTATTTAACGATGAGTTACCAGCAATACCGTCTGATGTCGCTACCCAAACCCTAGCCACTCGTGAGATTCAAAAACCTGGAATCATTCCTGTGATCAATCCAGATTATCAGATTGACACGATTCGAGTTGAGCCTCAAAAGCTAGACAGTCTAATGACTCAGGCGGGGGAACTGGCGGTTACTAAAGGCAGAATTTCCCAGCAAATTACCGAAATTGAACAGATTCTCGCTTTATGGGAGGGATGGAGCCGACAAGATAGCTCAATTGTCAGTATTCTCGAACAGCGACTAGAGCCAGAAATCTTTAAGTCCCTCAAACAGTTTTTGAGTAACACTCAACAGCGAGTCGATTCTCTAGGCAGTTTAGTCAATGACTTGAGAACTAGAGCCACGGAAGATGCTACCAGTCTGGAAATTATTAGCGATCGCCTGGAATCGGGAATCAACAGTCTAAGACAATTACCCTTAGCTACCGTATTCAATATCTATCCCCGTATGGTCAGAGATCTAGCTCGTCAACAGGGCAAGGAAATTGAGTTGGTTATCGAAGGGGGAGACACTAAAGCCGATAAACGAATCTTAGAAGAAATAAAAGATCCGCTGTTGCATCTAATCCGTAATGCGATCGACCACGGCATTGAAACTCCTGAAGTTAGAATTGCCCAAGGTAAAGCTCCCACTGCAACCTTGACTCTGCGAGGCTATCAGATGGGTAATAGTATTGCGATCGAAATCAGTGACGATGGACAAGGCTTGGACATTACTCAAATTAAAAATACTGCCCTGCGACGCAAAATTCTTAGTGAAGCAGAACTATCTGCTATGAGCGAGTCGGAGTTGCAATCGTTGATCTTTGCCTCTGGTTTTTCTACCCGTACCGAAATTACCGAGCTTTCAGGTAGAGGTGTGGGTTTAGATGTAGTTCGAGCTAATGTTGAACGTCTCAAAGGATCGATTCAGGTAACTTCGGTTCCTGGCAATGGCTGTAAGTTTCAGGTGCGTTTAAATACCAGCTTGGCAACCACCAAAGTTCTGATCGTCGCCATTAATCAGACACTCTATGGTTTGCCTCTAGAATTTATTCAAACCATGATTACCTTCTCTCCTAAAGATATTTACGAGATTGAAGGCAATCCCACCATTACCTTTGAGTCAAAACCACTTTCTATTAGCCATCTTGGTAGGTTACTTCAATTACCTACCAAGATCGAAAATCAAAGCAAAAATTATCTCTCCTGTATCGTGCTGCAAGTCGGTAGCGAGCTTTTTGGTGTAATTGTTGACGATTTAGTGGATCAGCAGGATGTAATACTAAAAGCCCAAAGTAAACTACTCAAGCGAGTTCCCAATATCACTGGGGCAACAATTTTGGGCAATGGCGTAGTCTGTATGATCCTTAATCCAGGGGATCTGCTCCATTCCCTGCGCAAAGGTAGCTGGCAAAATATCGTACCTGTCGCCGAATCCGTCGTCACTAAAAATAGACTGCTGTTAGTGGAGGATTCGATGATTATCCGTACTCAAATGCAGCGTCTATTGAAGGGGGCAGGTTATAACGTTACCGTTGCCGAAAATGGCTTACTCGGTTTACAACAGATTCAAGCCCAAGAGTTTGATATTGTCTTGTCGGACGTGGAAATGCCTAAGATGACTGGTTTAGAAATGACCGCTAAGATCCGTCAAAATCCTGAGTATGCTCACCTCCCCATTGTATTGATTACCACCCTAGCTTCTCCCGAAGATAAACGCCGTGGTCAAGCAGCAGGGGCTAATGCCTATCTAACTAAAGGAGATTTCGATCAACAATTGTTATTTAAAACTCTGGAGCAATTAATTCATGTTCACCCCTTAACCAACTAAAAAGCGATGTCTAAAATCAAAGTTTTACTAGTGGAAGACTCGGTTGTTGCCATCAACATTTACGAAAAAATGCTTAACTCTTCTCCCCATATTGAAGTGGTGGGGAAAGCCAGCAACGGCCAAGAAGGGCTAGATATGACCTTTGAGCTTCAACCTGACGTAATCTGCACCGATTTACAAATGCCTGAAATGGATGGCTTGGAACTTACTAGGCAAATCATGGCTCATTATCCTACACCGATTTTGGTATTGAGTAACACTGTGCAAAAAACCGATACAGAAACTATCTATGAAGTGATGAAGGCGGGGGTAGTGGATGTGATGCCGAAACCCCAAACTGTTTTTGGTGGCAGTTCTGAGTCAATGCAACAGGAATTAATTACTAAAATTCGAGTTTTGGCAACGAAAAAAGTTACCCTGATTCCCTTCCTTTGAATTAGATTCAAGTTTGTTTTTACACATTAAATTAACGGAAATATACATCATGTCTAAAATTAAAGTATTGCTAGTAGAAGATTCCGCAGTCGCAATTAATATCTATGAGAAGATGCTTAGTTCTTCTCGTCATATTGAAGTGATTGGTAAAGCTGCCAACGGGAGAGAAGGATTAGATTTGGTTTCTCAGCTTAATCCTGATGTCATTTGTACTGATTTACAGATGCCTCAAATGGACGGCTTAGAATTTACTAAACGGGTAATGGCTCAACAGCCGACACCGATTCTGGTATTAAGCAATGCGGTACAAAAATCAAATGTGGATAATATCTATGAAGTAATGAAAGCAGGAGCAGTAGATGTCATGGCAAAACCCCAAACCGCCTTGGGCGGAAACACTGAATCGATGCAGAACGAACTGGAAGTGAAAATTAGAGTCTTGGCAACGAAGAAAGTTAAGGCAATTCCCCTAGAGTAATTAAGTAGCTCAACTTTCTGACTTCTGACTTCTGACTTCTGACTTCTGACTTCTGACTTCTGACTTCTGACTTCTGACTTCTGACTTCTGACTTCGTTAAGTGAATTGTGCAGCAGTGGTTTGAGCAAATAAGGCAGCAAAATCTTGAGTGATGGAGTCACTATCGGCTTCAGGATAGGAAATTAAGTCAAAGGCTTTATTTAACGCCGATGATTCTTTTAATGCTTGCACCACTGTTTCTGCCACGTCTGCCCGAGGAATTGAGGTGGGGATACCATCAGGAGGATTAATCAACAATTCATCGTTGTCCCCTACCAGTAACTTTCTAACTCCCCCAGGTTGATCTAACAAACCCCCTGCACGAATGATGGTGTAGTCGATTCCTGAGTTAACTAAATACTCTTCAGCCTTACGTTTCCAAATCAGGATCTTGCCATTACCCATCATATTCAAAGGATGATTTTCATTCGTTCCACCCATCGAACCTACTAAAACAATCTGTTTAATCCCAGCAGCGATCGCCTGATCAATCTGATGTTTCTGTCCCTGATAGTCTACTAATTCTGGTGTTTCATTTGGGGCATAGGCAAATTGAGGGCGTTCTCCTGGGTTTGGTGGTGCGACCATTTTTGGCGTTGCACTAGTCAGAATCACTAACCCCTGACAATCTTGAAACGCCTCTATTAAACTCTCTGGATCTTTAATATCACCAAAATAAAAGTTTTCCGTTG
>Ga0114940_10000451_pt1 | contig 19573 bp, 16 predicted proteins | sample ColdCreekSource_FD_87195 | JGI IMG/M metagenome (GOLD analysis project Ga0114940, IMG submission 87195) | Groundwater microbial communities from Cold Creek, Nevada to study Microbial Dark Matter (Phase II) - Cold Creek Source | ecosystem: Environmental > Aquatic > Deep subsurface > Groundwater ... | reverse complement strand
TCACTAGCGGCAGAAATCAGATCGGGAGAGACATCGAGCCCGACAACGCCCGCCCTCGGCCGCGCCCGCGCAATCGCGAGCGCTAGTTCACCGGCACCGCAACCGACATCCAGTACTGTCTCGCCCGGTTGGCGTGCGATCCGCTCCAACAGATGCTCGGTCAGGCCCGCAAAACTGCGGTCAGTCAGCTGCCAGGTGCGGGCCCAATTGCGGCCCACCGCGTCTTGCCAATCGGCTTTCGTCGTCATCCGCGAACGCTAGGTCCCGGGCCAACTCGACACAAGCGAGATTCCGCATGCGACTCACCACTGACAGGCAGAGCATTGGCGTCATCCTGACGCGCCGAGCGCGGGAACAACCGCCCGACGCGCCTTCAATCGAGAGGAGGCGAATGATGGGCAATACCCAGACAGGCACTCAAGTCGGTAGCAGATCAACCCGTGCGGTCGCGCTGGTAGGGCCGGCCGGCACGGGAAAAACCAGCCTTGCCGAAGCATTGCTGTTTGCCAGCGGCGCGATCACGCGCCAGGGCTCGGTGGAAGCAGGCAATACCGTCGGTGACGCCAGCCCGGAGGCCCGCGCGCGCGGCGGATCGACCGAAATCAACCTCACCCATTTTGACTATCTGGACGAGCGCTTCGTCCTGCTCGACACTCCCGGCGGCACCGGTTTTGCGGCAGACGGACTGGCCGCGCTGCAATCGGCCGACATGGCGCTGGTGGTGATCGATCCTGCGCCTGACCGCGCAGTGCTGACCGAGCCGATCCTGCGGCGGCTGGATGAACTGGGCGTGCCGCACGTGATCTTCGTCAACAAGATCGAGAACACCCGCGCGGGCACCGTGCACCAGTTGATCGCCGAACTGCAGCCGATGAGCCGCGAGCCGCTGGCGCTGCGCCAGATCCCGCTGCGTAGCGGCGACCGGGTGACCGGCTACGTCGATCTCGCGCTGGAGCGTGCCTATCGCTATCGGCCGGGGCAAGAGAGCGAGCGCGTCGAGATACCCGCCGAAGTCGCCGTGCTCGAACGCGAAGATCGGACCCGGTTGCTCGAAACGCTGGCGGACTTCGACGACGCGCTGCTCGAAGCGCTGCTGATGGACGAAGCCCCCGATCAGGCGTTGGTGATGCATGATCTGGCCGAGGATACTGCCCTTGGAAAGGTCGTGCCGGTACTGGTCGGTTCGGCGCAGACCGGCGGCGGGGTGCACCGGCTGCTCAAGCTGCTGCGCCACGAGGTTCCCTCGCCCAATGCGGCAGCGCTGCGGGTCGGGGCGGACGGCACTGGCGGTTCGCTGCACGTGTTCAAGATTGCCAACGGCGGGGCAATGGGACGGCTGGCGCTCGGCCGGGTGCTCGGCGGCGGGCTCAGCGAAGGCGACGAACTGGTGGTCGGCGGCGAAGCGACCCGGACCGGTTCGATCTTCTTCGTGCAGGGCGAGAAAACCGCCAAGCACAGCACCGCGCAGGCCGGGGACGTGATCGCGGTGGCCAAGGTCGACGCGGCGCGCAGCGGCATGGTGCTCGGCAAGTCGGGCGGCGGCGACGCGCCCGAGGTGGCCTACCCACCGCGCAATGCCGCGCTGGCGATCCAGACCCGCGACCGCAAGGACGACGTCAAGCTCTCCACCGCGCTGCACCGGTTGTGCGAGGAGGATCCGGCGCTGGAGTGGGCGCAGGACGATGCCAGTCACGAGACGATCCTGCGCGGGATCAACGATGAGCATTTGGCCGTGGTGCTCGGGCGGCTCCAGCGACGCTATGGAGTCGCCGTCGATACCTATCCGCCGCGGATTGCCTACCGCGAATCGATCCGTGCGAATGCCAGCGTGCGCGGACGGCACAAGAAGCAGTCGGGCGGGCACGGCCAGTACGGCGACTGTGTGATCGAAGTGCGCCCGCTCGAGCGCGGCGGCGGATTCGTGTTCGAGGACAAGATCACCGGCGGCGCGATCCCGCGGCAGTACATTCCGGCGGTCGAGGCCGGGATCAAGGACGCGCTGGCCAAGGGGCCGCTTGGTTTTGGGGTGGTAGACGTCGCGGTGACCCTGACTGACGGATCGTTCCACAGCGTCGACAGCTCTGAACTGGCATTCAGGATCGCCGGGCGCACGGCGATGACGGAGGCGTTGTCCAAGGCGGTACCATACCTGCTCGAGCCGGTGGTCAAAGTCGTGGTCGATACGCCCGCCGGAACCGGATCGCGCGCGGGGTCGGCGCTGTCGAGCCGGCGCGGACAGATCCTTGGCCTCTCCCCGCATCCGGACTGGGCGCGGTGGGAGCAGGTCGAGGCGTTGCTGCCAGAGGCGGCACTGCACGGGCTCGATGCGGAACTGCGCTCGATGAGCCAGGGGCTGGCGAGTTACACCGCCGGGTTCGACCATCTGGCCGAGCTCTCAGGAAAACTGGCCGACGAGGTGGTCAAGGCTGAGGCGGCGAGAGCGCATTAGCCTGCGTTGCGGGCGCCAAGTGCAGCGATCTCCTTGACCAACTTGGCGGCGACGATTGCGGTACGGTCGTGGTGATCAAAGCGAGGGTTGTACTCAACCACGTCCGCGCCGACGAGCTGCGCGGTCTGGCGGCGCAGCACTGCGAGCACTTCACGAACGATCAATCCGCCGGGTTCGGGGTGCGAAACGCCAGGCGCTTCAGATGGGTCGATCCCGTCGAGATCGAGGCTGATGTAGAGCGGGCCGGACAGGATCGGAACGGCGACCGCGGTGAAGTCTGCCATGGGGATGATCTCAACCCCGTAGCGCGCTGCCTGATAGCGGCAGTGGCGGTTGAGCGTGCGCACGCCAACCTGGACGAGCCGGCGAACCAGTCCCGCCTCCATGATCCGCGCGAAGGGCGAGGCATGGCTGCGCGGGTTGCCCTCGAAGTCGGCGTAGAGATCGGGGTGGGCATCGAAGTGCAGCAGATCGACCGGACCGTGCGCGGCGTGGATCGCTTCGAGGATCGGCCAGGTGACCGAGTGGTCGCCGCCAAGCAGCAACGGTATTGCACCGGTGTCGATGCTTGCGGTGGCGGCGGCACGGATCGCGGCGTGGTCTGACAAAGTTTCGGTCAGTGCGAGATCGCCGCGATCGATGATCGTGAAGTCAGTGCCGAGTTCGAGGCCGTCTTCGCAAGCGGAATTGCCGCGTTCACTCCCCAGCGCGGCGCGGATCGCGGCCGGGGCTTGCGCCGGGCCGCGTTCGAATGAGGAGTTGCTGTCGGTCGGCAGGCCGATGAGGTGGAACGTTGGCGTGGTCATTGTCCTACCATGGAGCGCGGCGGGTCTGGGTCAAGGCTGTGGCCGAAAAACGAAAACCGGCGCGGGCCCCGTGTGGGGAACACCGCGCCGGCTGTTTTCGTGGAGGACGCCCAGGGGAATTGGGGGGACGAGGGCGCCCTCCCTTAGGGATCAGACGTCAGCATCCCCGTCGGGACCCGTCATCATCTCCCCGGAAAGACCTTCGGTCTGGCTGCGGATCGCAGCCTCCAGCCGGTCGCAGATCTCGGGATTTTCCTTCAGATAGGTCTTGGAGTTTTCACGCCCCTGACCGATCCGGATAGAGTCATAGCTGAACCAGGCGCCGGACTTCTCAACGATCCCGGCCTTGACGCCGAGGTCGAGGATTTCGCCGATCTTGGAGATGCCTTCGCCATACATGATGTCGAATTCAACCTGCTTGAACGGCGGCGCGACCTTGTTCTTGACGACCTTCACCCGGGTGGTGTTGCCGACGATATCATCACGGTCCTTGATCTGGCCGGTGCGGCGGATGTCGAGGCGGACCGAAGCATAGAACTTGAGCGCGTTGCCGCCAGTGGTGGTTTCCGGATTGCCGTACATCACCCCGATCTTCATCCGCAGCTGGTTGATGAAGATCACCATGCAGTTCGAGCGGCTGATCGAGCCGGTCAGCTTGCGCAGGCTCTGCGACATCAGCCGGGCCTGGAGGCCGACATGGGTATCGCCCATCTCACCCTCAATTTCAGCGCGGGGAACCAGCGCGGCGACCGAATCGATCACCAGCACATCGATCGCGTTGGAGCGGACGAGGGTGTCGACGATCTCGAGCGCCTGCTCGCCCGTGTCGGGCTGCGAGACGATCAGTTCGTTAATGTCCACACCCAGCTTCTTGGCATAGGCCGGGTCGAGCGCGTGTTCGGCATCGACAAACGCGGCGGTGCCGCCGTTCTTCTGCGCCTCGGCAATCACGTGCAGCGCCAGCGTGGTCTTGCCCGAGCTTTCCGGGCCATAGATTTCGATCACCCGGCCCTTGGGCAGGCCGCCGACGCCAAGCGCGATGTCGAGCCCGAGCGAACCGGTGGAGATCGCCTCCACCTCCATCGTTTCCTTCGAGCCCAGCTTCATCGCCGAGCCCTTGCCAAACGCGCGGTCGATCTGCGCCAGCGCAGCCTCGAGCGCCTTCTGACGATCCATGCTTTCCTTGCCTTCCTGAATCAGCTTGAGCTGTGCAGCCATCGTTCGTCCCCTTGCCTACCCGGCTGACCGATCAGGTCAACGTGCGACTTGATGTACCGCGTTTGTTCTGTGAGAACAAGTGTGGAACGAAAGAATTTTCGGGCAACGTGCAAGGCACTGTTATTGATTGGTTTCGGTGACGCAAGTTGATGAAACACGTGCGCGCAGTGGCCTTCTGCTTGTCGTGCTGTCCGTCGGCTGCAGTGCGCCGTGGGCGGAGCGTGACAGGGGACGGCGGAGTAGGAAAGTGCGGCCCATGCCCGACCCAGTTCGCGGGCTGCCGCATGCCGTTCGGCAATCGCCGCGAATCGTTGGCACGAGACGGCAGAATTGATCGCACGCCAAGACGCCAAGAGGTCGCGTATGTGGCCATGCCGCGCTGTTGTTGCAAAGTCGCGACTTCGGCGGGCGTGGAACAGACCCACTTCGCTCGCCTCATCAGCCGACATCTTGGCGTCTTGGCGTGATCAAACGGGCTCACACGAAGACACGAAGATGTTGTGAAGTACAGCGGGCGGAGCATATCCACCCTTCCCGAATTGCCCAAAAGCAGCGAAGAGCTGCCGCATCTCCCTTCCCCGGGGGGGAAGGGCCGGGGATGGGGGTTCAACGCCAGCGTGGACGCGAGACCTGTCGGCCTCGCTCCCCCACCCCTAACCCCTCCCCGCCGGAGAGGGGGATACTTGTGATTAGATGCGAGACTGGCAGTTAGAGGCGCGACCTTAGAACTGATGCCCCCAAGAATTCAGGCTTACGGACACAGATCTACGATATCGAGGGAAATCTAAGAATCACTGAGGAGAAGGTCGAGCATCTGCGCGCGTCCTGGATTGATAAATTCCATGACTGCTTGCTGGGCAGCCTCATGCGCCTCGTAAGTCGCGCTTGAGAAGTGGCCATCACAGACCCAGTGCCAACCATTTCGCTTTCGAAAGACAGTGACCTTTCGACCAAATAAAATGGCGATCAAGTTCTGCCGTTTCGAGTGCCCCCAACGCGACCTAGCGATCACTTCCAAGCGAAGTTCTTGATCAGTTGATTTTTCACTGGCGGTCGGAATCCCTTCAATTATTGCCTTTTGCTCCAGAAGTTCAGCGTAGATTTCAACCACAAATCGCGCAGCGGTTTCGGGTTCGACTGAAAACCATTCACCGATCGTGAAATGCCCTTTGGCCTTCAGTTTGCGATGGCAATGCTGTTCAACCAAGGCTGCATGCTGCCTCTTTTCTAGCCAGAAAGTAGCATGCACCATGAGTTGCTGTGAATTTCCAGTCTGCAAATTGGCCCTTCGTTTAGTTGGGTTATCGGAGATGCCGATCTTGGCGCAATTTCTGGCTTTTGTTGTAATGACGTAAACCGCAGCAGCACCCGGCCCCATATCACTAGCCGTCCGCGACCTCAGGTCGTTCATTCGCGATACCAGTCGACTTAGAATCACCGCGATTTGTGCAATTCGCTCCGCTTTCGCAAATTCGATTGCCGCATTCGTTCTCGCAAAATGGACTAGTATCCGATCTCCCTGACCGCTTCGATCAGTCAGCAATCCTGTGATTTCACGGATCGTCCATTCGGAAATGTCAGCCGGCCACTCACCGTGCCTGAACGCAAACACGTATCCAGCGCTGTATTTCACAATTCTAAAATTCTTGCCGTCAAGATCATTTAGCTGATGGAGATGCAAAGACTGCCTTAGATCGAACTGATCTTCATATTCCCAAATCGAAATACCATCACCAAGAAAAAAACACCCTGCATTAAGAAATTTTTCGATCTGTGCAGAATTTTTCTTATTTCGGTTAGACTGTTCAAGATCTGCCTTACGCGAAGCGACCTCTGCGTCGTGACTTCTCCAAACCATGTCGGCGAAACATCCGACAATGGCTACAATTACTGCACTCATCCACCCCCAGCGTGGGGCCGCAACCATTATCGCAATAAATGCGGCAAGAACAATGAAGAGTCTCACGGCAAGCTTCTATTTAACCCCATATTGCGAGTCTAACCTCACCCCGCCCCCAGCACCGCCCCAACCTTGTCCGTAATCTGCTGCACGGTGAACGGCTTGGGCAGGAACGCCACGCCGTCGATGTCGATCTCCTTGCGGAGCTGTTCCTCGGCGTAGCCGGACATGAACAGCACGGGCATTGCGGGGAGCTTTTCGCGGACGGCGCGGACCATCGCGGGGCCGTCCATGCCGGGCATGACGACGTCCGAGACGATCAGGTCGAAGTCGCCGCCGGCCTCGACCTTCTCCAGCCCTTCCTCGCCATCCGAGGCGGTGGTGACGGTGTAGCCGGCGCAGGTCAGGGCGCGTTCGGCGACGGCGCGGACCATGTCTTCGTCCTCGACCAGCAGGACCTTGCCGCCGCCCGACCAGGCCTGCGCGACCTGCTTTACAGGGGTAGCGAGGCTGACCACGTCGCCGGGTACGGCGTGGTGGACCGGCAGGTAGACGGTGAACTCGGTGCCTTTACCCACTTCGCTGTCGGCAAAGATGAACCCGCCCGATTGCTTGACGATGCCGTAGACGGTCGAGAGGCCGAGGCCGGTGCCCTTGCCGGTGTCCTTGGTGGTGAAGAACGGCTCCCAGATCTTGCCGAGGTGTTCCGCGGGGATACCGCTGCCGGTGTCCTTGACCACCAGCGCGGTATAGTCGGCCTGGGGCAGGATCTCGCTGCGCATCGCCCGCACTTCGCTGGCGGTGACGCGGCGGGTGGCAAGCGTTAGCGTGCCCGAGCCATCGAAGGCCTTGGCCTGCATCGCATCGCGGGCGTTGACGCAGAGGTTGACGATCACCTGCTCCAGCTGGGTCGGATCGGCGCGGACCGGGCCAAGGTCGCGGTCGTGCGTGACCACCAGCTTGATCTTCTCCCCGATCAGGCGGCGCAACATCTGCGACACGTCGGACACCACATCGGGCAGTTGCAGCACTTCGGGGCGCAGCGTCTGCTGGCGGCTGAAGGCGAGCAGCTGGCGGGTCAGGCTGGCGGCGCGGTTGGAATTGGCGCGGATCTGCTGGATGTCATCATAGTCGCTGTCGCCGGGGGTATGGCGCAGCAGCATCAGGTCGCAGATGCCCAGGATCGCGGTCAGGACGTTGTTGAAATCGTGCGCAACCCCGCCAGCGAGTTGGCCCACCGCCTGCATCTTGGTGGCCTGCGCGACCTGCCGTTTGAGCCGGGTTTCGACACTGTTGTCGGTCAGGCCGAGCAGGACCGCCGCCTCACCCAGCCCGCGCACGCCTGCGAGGCTGAGCGAGACCGGATCGTCGGCCTGCCCCGCCAGCCGGATCGCGAGGTCGCCGCTGGAAGCAGGGCCTTGCGCAAAGCGACGGATTGCGTCGGATATCGGCCCCTTGTCCTCGCGCACCACCAGATCGGTGGGATAGGTCGGCGGCGGCTCGCCCTCCTTGCCTGCGGCGCGCATGAAGGCGGGGTTTGCGAACAGCAGCCGTCCGTCGCGGTCAGCCATGGCCAGGCCGAGCGGGAGCTGGCCGAGCAGCGCCTCAAGATGCAGCGCGCTCGCCCCGCCGCCATCGCTCGCCGTGCTGCCGCCAAGGCCGGTGCCGCTGTCGACCAGCAACATCAGCGAAGGGGTGGTGTGGGGATCAGGTTCACCCAGCGCATCGGGATCGCTGACGGGGAGATAGAACATCGTCAGCGGATTGCCGCCGCGCCCCTCGCGCGCCCACGAGATGCGGTCCTGCTCGTCCTGGAGCAGCAGCGAGACGAAGTCCTGCCCGGTCAGCAGGGCGTTGCCGTCGCCCACCGCGCGCAGGGCAAAGCCAGCGCTGGCGGCGCGGATCTTGCCATCGGGATCGACCAGCGCGGCGGCCATTCCGGCCTGCGACAGCGCGCGGCCAAGCTTGCCATCAAGGTGCCCGACCAGATCGGCGACCGGATCGGAGGCGACCAGCGGCGTGATCCGCCAGACGAGAAAATCGTCGCCCCGCCCCGCGCGGGAGGCGACTGCGCTCCAGCGGCCGGTGGGGCTCTCGAGCAGGTCGGCCCGACCATCGCCATCCCGCCAGCCACCGCGCGCCGCCTTGGCGAGCCGTTCGAGCGAGGCCTTATCGACCGGCAGGCGCGGCGGGGCATGGGCCGCGCCGAACCACTCCTCGAACCGGGCATTGGCGCAGACCAGCCGTCCGGCACGGTCAGTGATCGCAATCGCCGAGTCCGGGCGATCAATCGCCGCGACGGTAACTGACCAGTCGGGCAGTGCATATACGGGCTCGGCGCGGGCATCGGGACGCTGCGCCAGCACATGGACCAGCCCGCCGAGCGCGAGGACGCCGCCCGCAAAGCCGGCCACCACCAGCGGCTGTCCGCTCACCAGCCAGAGCAGGCCGAGGCTGACGACCAGACCGGCTGCGGGCAGCAACCAGACGTTGCGCGCAGGCCGGGTCTCGTCGCGCAGCGGGGTCATCGTTGCTCGCGCTCTGCCAGCAATTGCTCAAGCTTGATCTTGCGTTTGTGGCGAACCCACCAGGTCCAGCCGACCGATGAGACCAGATAGCCGACTGCCGCGGTTACGGTCGAGATGATGAATAGTCCGACCACCATCGCCGGGGCCGCATCGGACAGCAGCCATCCGGCCCACTCACGCAGCCCAGCGCCGCGTTCGAGCATCGCGTAGAAAGTCGAAGGGTCGGCGTGATAGCCCAGGTTGTTGCCCAGCCAGATCGAGGCGGCAAGGATCAGCGGAGTCGTCGCCGGGTTGGACAGGAAGGTCATCAGAGCGGCGATCGGGATGTTCCCCCGGCTCGGCACGCAGAGCAGCGCCGCGCCAATGATCTGGATGCCCGGAATCAGCGCGAAGATGCCGACCAGCAGGCCGACCGCCACTCCGCGCGGCACCGAGCGGCGGGTGAAGCGCCACAGTTCCGGACGGCGCGCGAGCGGGCCGATCAGCGGGGTATGCTCAAGCTCCTCGCGCTTGGGCATGGTACGGTTCGCCCAGCCGGCGAAACGGGTGACAAGGCCGCTCATCCTTGGTGCCGCATGATCAGCTATGCTCCCGCATGATTCTGGCCTGGTCGCGCTTCCAGTCGCGTTCCTTGACCACCGCGCGCTTGTCGGCCGCGTTCTTGCCCTTGGCGAGCGCGAGTTCGACCTTGGCGCGGCCGCGGCTGTTGAAATAGATCGAAAGCGGCACCAGCGTCATCCCCTTGCGCTCGACCGCGCCGGTGAACTTGGCGATCTCGCGCTCTTTCAGCAGCAGCTTGCGCGGGCGCTTGGGGGTATGGTTGTGGCGGTTGCCGTGGCTGAATTCCGGCACGTTGGAGTTGATCAGCCAGACCTCGCCATTCTTCACTTCGGCATAGGATTCAGCAATCGAGCCTTCGCCGAACCGCAGGCTTTTCACCTCGGTCCCGGTCAGCGCGATTCCGGCTTCGAACACGTCCTCGACATAATACTCAAACCGCGCGCGCCGGTTCTCGGCGACGACCTTGGTCTTTTCAAACGCGGGATGATGCGGACGGGCCATTACCGGGCCGCATGTAGGGTGCGCTGCGGCAAAAGGAAACCGTGGCACGCGACAAAATCCTCCCTGTCGCGCAGCGATGGGGAGGTGGCAGGCCACAGGCCTGACGGAGGGGTCAATCGAACTTGCTGCAGAGCGCGACGATTGCTTCGGCAGCATCGCCGACAGATTTCAATACTTCGCTCGCTCGCAAACGAACGATCCGGATCCCCTGGTCTGCGAGCCAGAGGTCCCGGGCTTCATCCTTCAACGGCCGACTGCCCAAATCGTGGGCAAGGCCGTCGATCTCAATGCCGATCTTTGCCGATGGACAATAGAAGTCGATCACAAATTTCCCGACCGGGTGCTGGCGACGAAATTTCACTCCCAGCGGTTTGCAGCGAAGATAGTTCCAGAGAAGCACTTCAGGCAGGGTCATGTTAGCGCGGAGTTTGTGCGCTTTGGCGTAGTCGTGGAACAGGCGTTTGGGTTCCATCTCCCCTCCGTCAGCCCTGCGGGCTGCCACCTCCCCATTGCTGCGCAACAGGGAGGATTTTCAAACCAGCCCCGCGTGCTCCAGCGCGGCATCGACCGCTGCGCGCGCCTCGGCGTTGCAGGGGACCAGCGGCAGGCGCAGTTCGTCGGTCATGAAGGGGTGGACCCGGCTGAGCGCGTACTTGACCGGGCCGGGTGAGGCATCGTCGAACATCGCGTAGTGCAGCGGATAGAGCTTGTCGTTGAGGTCGCGGGCCAGTTGCAGGTCATTGGCGGCAATCGCCGCCTGGAATTCGGCGCACAGCTTTGGCGCGACGTTGGCGGTGACCGAGATGCAGCCGACCCCGCCCGCAGCGCTATGCGGCAGCCACAACTCGTCATCGCCGCAAAGCTGCGCCCAGTCCTTGCCGATCCCCATGCGGTGGTCAGTGACGCGCGAGAGATCACCGCTGGCATCCTTGATCGCCACAAACCGGCCCGGGTGGCGCTTGACCAGCTCGATTACGGTTTCGGGCTTGAGATCGGTCACGGTCCGGCCCGGCACGTTGTAGAGCACGATCGGCAGCTCGGTATTCTCGGCCAGAAAGCCGAAATGCGCGAGCAGGCCTTCCTGGCTCGGGCGGTTGTAGTACGGCGCGACGCACAGTCCGGCCTTGGCCCCGCTCTTGCGCGAGAAGTTGAGGTGCAGCCGCGCGTTCATCGTGTCGTTCGATCCGCACCCGGCGATGATCGGCACGCGGCCTGCTGCCTGTTCGATGCAAACCTCGATCACGCGGTGATGTTCAGCGTTGGACAAGGTCGAGGCTTCGCCCGTGGTGCCGCAGGGGACCAGCCCGGCAGAGCCGTTCTCGATCTGCCAGTCGACCAGCTGGCGGAACGCCGCTTCATCGAAGGTACCGCCACGGAACGGGGTGATCAGAGCCGGAATCGAGCCGGAAAACATGGACTTTGCCTTTGCACTTGGCGCATAGGGTCAGGGCCTGCGCCCCGTTCACCCCGCGCAGGGATTCATTCATGGCCTGATAAGGAGCGTCACCCCACTATGTCCAGCATGGTCCGCAAAACTCTTGCCTCCCTGCTGCTCAGTGTGGCGCTCGCGCCGCTCCCTGCCCTCGCCCAGGACGGCGCGGAGTGGGACCGGGCGCGCGCCCAGTTGCGCGCCGGCCCGGCCAGCAACATGGTCATGGCGATCGAGCGCTGGAAGATGCTGAATGCTTCCGATCGGTTCAGTTTCAACGACTACGCCAGCTTCCTGCTGACCTATCCGGGCTTTCCCGAGGAAGCCAAGTTCCGCGTCAATGCCGAACGCGCGCTGGACCGCGAAGGCGCAGACCCGGCGCGTGTCATCGCATTCTTTGAGCGGTTCCCGCCGGTCAGCAACACCGCCCGCGCGCAGCACGCCATGGCGCTGTTTGCGCTGGGCCGACCCGAGGCCCGCGCCGTCGGCCGCGAGGCCTGGCGCGGCGGTTATATGAGCGACAGCGCCGAGGCGTTCCTGTCTGCTCAATTGGCGAGCGTCCTCACCCCAGAGGACCACGACGCGCGGATGAATGCGCTGCTCTGGGCCAATGCAGCAGGTCAGGCCGAACGCCAGATCCTGTACGTTTCGCCCGCTCGCCGTGCGGAATTCGTGGCGCGGCTTGGCCTCGCCAACGGGGCCGATCCGATCACCAGCGGGATGCCGGTCAGCCCCGGCGCGGTTAGCGATCCGGGCTATCTCTATAACCGCTCGCGGATGCTGCGGACCAGCGGCCGGGTCAGCTCAGCCGCCAATCTGCTCGCGACCCGCCCGCCGCTGCGCGAAGTGCCGCTCGATCAGCGCAAGTGGCTCGCGGAGCTGCTCGCGGTGGCGCGCGGCAGCGATGGTTACGGCGCGATGCGGATCGCCAGCAGCATTGACGATGCCTTCGCTCCGGGGACCGATGTTTCGCGGCTCTCGTTCATGATCCGTGACGATTACACCTCGCTGATGTGGCTCGGCGGGACCAAGGCGCTGCAAAACCTCGGCCAGCCTGCGTCCGCTGCACCGCTGTTCTATCGCTACGGCGCTGCGGCACGGACGCCCCAGACGCGCTCCAAGGGCTTCTACTGGGCCGGGCGGGCGATGGCGCGTGCGGGCAACATGGCAGAGGCCAACCGCTATTTCGAACTAGCCGGCGCCTATCCTGACCAGTTTTACGGGATGCTCGCGCTCGAGCGACTGAACCGCGCGCTGCCGGCGTTCAACTCGGTCCCCACGGTGGTTCCCAGCCGCGCCGAACGCGCCGATTTCAACGCCCGTTCGCTGACCATGGCGGTGCGCGAAGTGGCGCGCGAGAGCGACTGGCCCACCGCAGTGCGCTTCTTCCGGGAGATTGCCGATCAAGCGAACAGCGAGGCGGAACATGTGATGGTTGCCGATCTCGCGCGCGAAATCGGGCGGCGCGACCTGGGCGTGATCCTGGGCCAATCGGCCCATACCGACGGGTTCGGCAATTTTCAGCAGATCGGCTTCCCGCTGCTGCCGCTGGCAGGCGCGCAGAGCTGGACGATGGTCCATGCGATTACCCGGCAGGAGAGCCAGTTTGCGATGAACGCGATCAGCCACGCTGGCGCGCGCGGGCTGATGCAGCTGATGCCGGGCACCGCGCGCGAACAAGCCGGCAAGATGGGGATGAACTATGATCCGTCGGCGCTGACCCGCGACGCTGGCTACAACATCGCCTTGGGTGACGCCTATTTCGGGCGGATGATGGACTACTTTGGCGGCTCATACCCGCTCGCTGTCGCCGCCTACAACGCGGGCGCGGGCAACGTGAACAAATGGCTGCGCGCCAACGGCGATCCGCGCACCGGGAACGTCGACTGGGTCGAGTGGATCGAGAAGATCCCGCTCTCTGAAACCCGCAATTACGTGCAGCGCGTGCTGGAAAACGCGGTGGTCTATGACGCCATGAACCCTGACAAGGCAAGCTATCGCGGCACCAATCCGCTCAGCCGGTTCATCGGCAAGCGAGTGCCGGGGTAAAGCGCCCTGGAAACCCGCGCGACCCCGAATCTCAGAGCAAGAAGTCGTTTGAATCCAAAGCTGTACTGCCAACCAACGTAAGCGCGATCTCGAAATCTGCTCGCCCGTCTCCGTTAACATCACCGGCAAGAATGCCATTGGCGAACCGCAGTTGACCGGCGATCCGGTCAAACCCAGCGCTGCCGATGAAGGCGAAACTCTGATCACCTGCCAGATTGGCATTGGCGTCGATCTGCGACAGGTCGACCAGATCGAAATTCAATGTGTCCAGGGTGTCCTGATTGAAATCGAGAACACTGTCGCGACTGCCGCCGCGTGCCGAATCCGAAGGCGCGGTGAAGCGAAATGTATCGTGCCCCGCACCGCCGGTTTGCTGGTCGGTTCCAGCACCGCCCACCAGAATGTCGTCACCGTTTCCGCCAAGCAGGATGTCGCGGCCGCCCAGTCCACTGATGAAATCGCCTCCATCCGTGCCGACCAGCCGGTTTGAGGCAGAGGTTCCGGTAATGAAGTTGTCGGCCAGATCGCTCACGGAAATTGTGAAGTAGGGCGTGTAGGAAAGGCCGCCGGCATCGGTGACACTGGCCAGGATGGTATGACTTGTGGCAGACTCGAAATCGAGCAGCGCGCCATTGGCGACCGTGATCACGCCGCTCACCGGATCAATCGCAAACCGTCCGCCGGCATTGTCGAGCAGACTGTAGGTCAACACCGATCCGGCATCGACGTCTCCTCCAAGAAGCTGTGCAACCACCGTTCCGTCGGCCGCGTTTTCCGAGACTGTGCCGCCAGAGATCAAATTGAGCAGGACCGGGGCTTCATTGACGTCGTTCACTGCGAAATCAAATGCCTGCTCCACATACCGACCTGTCTCGTCGGTCACGCGGGCAATGATGCGATGGCCGGAATCGCTCTCGAAATTGATTCCCGCATCACCAGTGACAGTGACGATCCCGGTAACCGGATCAACCGCGAACCATCCCGATGCATTGTCGATCAGGCTGTAGCGCAGAACCGCGCCCGCGTCGGCGTCGCTGGCCGTAAGTTGCGCCACGAAGGTGCCTGCCACCGAGTTTTCGTCAACAGTCCCACCGGCTGCCAGCCCGAACGCGTAGGGAACCTCTGCAACGTCGGTGACCGCGATTGTGAAGTCCTTGTCAAAGCTCAGACCGGCCGTATCGACCACTCTGACCGTGACAGTGTGCGATGCAGCCGTCTCGAAATCGATCAGGCTGCCATTGTAGACCGAAAGGCGACCGGTCGTTGCATTGATCGCGAAACGTCCGCCGGCATTATCCAGCAGCGAGTAAGTAAGTTGGTCACCCAGATCAGGGTCAAGCCCGCCCAACACGGCGACAGAGAAGGGATTGAACGCCCCCTCGGGAACTGCTTGCAACGTCCCGATGATATCGGTCGGCGCATCATTGGTGTTGGCGACCTGGATCAGCGTGAATTGCGTGCCAAACCCGGCTGTGCCGTCGCTGGCGAGGACGTAGATTTCATAGCCGCCGACATCCGCATTGGTCGGCGTTCCAGACAGGATGCCGGTCGCTTGATCGATCGACAGCCAGGTTGCGAAACTGCTGATCGAATAGGTCAGTTGCTGACCTTCGGGATCGATGAAGTAGTCGTCCAGATCGACTGAGAACAGACTGTCTTCGGTGGCATACATGACCGCTGGGGGCGGAATGAACTGCGGTGGCTGATTGTCCAGCAGATCGAATGGCTCAGTAAACGGCATCGTCGCAACCCCTCGCACGGCCCCGTCAGCTAGTGCGCTCGCCGGACTTTCTTCCGCAAGAATGGCAACGAATTGAGGGCAGTCAACTGTGTTAACAGTTGGACTTGGCTCGCATCGTCCGAATTTGAGGCAAGCGCCGGTTTGTCTTTTCGGCGCAAACCGATCAAACCCGCAACCATGACGCTGACCGGCCCCCCGATCACCCCAGCAGGCATGGCCGCGTTGCGCGCGCGCTACGATCACTTGCTTGGCACCGAGCGTCCGGCGATTGTCGAGATCGTCAGCTGGGCGGCGGGCAATGGTGATCGCAGCGAAAACGGCGACTACCTCTACGGCCGCAAGCGGATGCGCGAGATCGACCGCGAGCTGGCGCACCTCGCGCGGCGGATGAAGGCTTGCCGGGTGATTGATCCTTCCGCGCAATCCGATCAGGGCCGCATCTGGTTCGGCGCAATTGTCACCATTGCCGACGAAGACGACGACCGGCGCGTGCTGACTCTGGTGGGCGATGACGAGCAGGATGCCACCGCCGGGCTGATCGGCTGGTCCGCGCCGATGGCCCGGGCCTTGCGCGGTGCAGCAATCGGCGATCTGCGCCGCGTGCGGCTGCCGGGCGGGGAAAAGGAATGGGAAGTGCTGGAAATCCGCTATCCGGACGGGCAGGAGGCAGTTTCCGCAGCCGAGTTGTCCGTCCAGCCATGACCACCCCCGATCGCCGCACCTTCCTGCAACTCGCCGCTGCCAGTGCCGCCGCGCTGGCCTTGCCCGCGCGGGCGCAGGAGCTTGGGCTTGAGGCCGTCGGCGGCGCGCTTGCGCTCAAGGTCCGCGATGCGCTGCGCTCGCTCCCGGCGGGCCGCGAAGGCAGCGGTGTGCCGCTGTGGATCCTCTCAAGCTCGCGCTGCGGCTACTGCCAGAAGATGAACCGCGAACGCCCCGGACCGACACCCGGGATCGAGACCAATTACATTGCCTATCCCTTGGCCGATGCCGAAAGCGGCGCGGTGGCGAAGGCCTGGCGGCAGCGCTCGATCGCGGGCTATCGCCGCTTCATGGGCGGCGCCTATGCGATCGCCTCGCCGGTCCCCGTGCCTCGGGTCACCGGACGCAGCGCGCATTACCTGCGCCCCGATGCCGAGCTGAGCGACGCGCAACTGTTCGACAAGCACTATACCGAGATCCACCTGATCAAATCGCTCTGGGCCAAGAATGGCCGGATCGAATCGGTCACGCCCGAAAGCTACATTTTCGCGCAGACAAACGAAGGTCCCTCGGTGATCCGCTTGCCGGGTGACGGGGTGCCGGTCCTGCGCGAGATGCTCAAGGAATACCCCGCGTGGTTCCGCGACCGAGGATGAAACGGGCGCTGCTCCTGCTGGCGGCGCTCGTCGCCACTCCCGTTGCAGCGCGCGACAGCCTGGGCGTGTTCGGCGAATGGGCCGCCTTCCGCGATCCCGCCGTGCCGCGCTGTTATGCCATTGCCATGGCCGCGCCCTCGACCAAGCAGCGCGACTATCAGCCCTATGCCAGCATTGGCACTTGGCCGCGCCGCCAGGTGCGGGGTCAGGCGCATTTCCGCCTTTCGCGCAAGCTCCAGCCGGGCGCGCCGATTGTCTTGTCGCTGGGCGGAGAGCGTTACCAGCTGAGCGGCGGCGGCGGCGATGCCTGGGCTGCCGACCGGCGGATGGACGCGGCAATCGTCGCCGCGATGCGTTCGGCGCGCGAAATGACCGTCAATGCACGCGGAGCGGACGGCAAGGGCTTCTCCAACACCTGGCAGCTTGATGGTGCAGCGACCGCGATGGACGCTGCGACGGTGGCCTGCGCACGGCTGAAATAGCCCGCCCTTCCCCTTGCTCGACGCTGCGCCTATAGGGCGGCGCTTATGGCCGACACCCAGCTCATGCCGATCCCCGGGCAAATCGACCCGGTTCCCGTTGCCCGCGTCATCACCCCGCGTGAGGATGGCCGCGTCGATCTGATCGGTTTGCCGCGTGGGCAGATCGCCGAACTGTTTGCCGAGGCCGGGCTTGATGCCAAGGCCGCCAAGCTGCGCGCCAAGCAGGTATTCCACTGGCTCTACCATCGCGGCGTGACCGAGTTCGAGGGCATGACCGACATCGCCAAGACGATGCGGCCGTGGCTGGCGGAGCGCTTCGTGATCGGCCGGCCAGAAATTGTCGAGGCCCAGCATTCAACCGATGGCACCCGCAAATGGCTGCTGCGCACCGCCGATAGCCACGATTACGAGATGGTCTTCATCCCCGACGCAGACCGGGGCACGCTGTGCGTCTCAAGCCAGGTCGGCTGCACGCTCAACTGCCGGTTCTGCCACACCGGGACGATGCGGTTGGTCCGCAACCTGACCCCCGGCGAGATCGTCGGCCAGGTCATGCTGGCGCGCGATGCGCTGGGCGAATGGCCGCGCGCTGGGCAAGCCGACCTCTCGGCCTTGGGCGACGATCTGGTTGACGATGACGGCGGCTATTCGGCTGACGGGCGCCTGCTGACCAACATCGTCATGATGGGCATGGGCGAGCCGCTCTACAATTTCGACAATGTCCGCGATGCGCTCAAGCTGGTGATGGACGGTGACGGGCTGGCGCTGTCCAAGCGCCGGATCACGCTCTCTACCTCGGGCGTGGTGCCGATGATGGCGCGCGCCGGGGCGGAGATCGGGGTCAACCTCGCGGTCTCGCTCCACGCCACCAACAAGGAAGTGCGCGACGAGATCGTGCCGATCAACCGCAAGTACGGACTGGAAGAACTGCTTGCAGCCTGCGCCGACTATCCCGGCGCATCGAACGCGCGGCGGATCACCTTCGAATACGTGATGCTGCGGGACAAGAACGACAGCGACGCCGATGCGCGCGAGCTGGTGCGGCTGATCAAGCAGTACCAGTTGCCTGCCAAGGTCAACCTGATCCCGTTCAACCCCTGGCCCGGCGCGCCTTACGAATGCTCGACGCCGGAGCGGGTCAGGCGTTTCGCCCAGATCGTGTTCGACGCCGGGATCAGCGCGCCAGTGCGCACCCCCAGAGGCCGCGACATCGACGCCGCCTGCGGCCAGCTCAAAACCAGCGCCGAGAAGAAAAGCCGCGCGGAACTCGATCGGCTGGCCGAGGAAAAGCAGGCCGCGCTCGACTAGACGTAATTTCGGGGCGGTTCACCACCTGCGGAAAGCTGCCGTTCAGGCGTTTGGCGTTCTGATGCGTTGCTGCAATCAGATCTCCGTAACGAAGGAATTGTCCATGCTCCGCCCCCTATTCATCGCCGCCTCGATGGCCGCAGTGACTATCCCCAGCACTGTCGCGCTGGCCAAGCCGCCGCCGTGGGCGCCCGCCAATGGCTACCGCGCGCAGGATGGCGGGGTCCGCTACCGCACCGCCGATGGCGTACGCTACTGGCAGGGGCAGGACGGCCGATACTACTGCAAGCGCTCGAATGGCACGACCGGGCTGCTGGTCGGCGCAGCGCTGGGCGCATTGCTCGGCCGCGCAGTCGATACCCGCGGTGAGCGCGCCACCGGCACGATCATCGGCGCTGCGGCCGGTGCGCTGGTCGGCCGCGAGGTTGAACAGAACCGGACGCGCTGCCGCTAATTCGCGTCATTTGAGACTTCCCCATCCGGCCGGGTGTGCATAGGGTCTGCCTATGCCCCCGGCCGTTCTCATTACTGGTGCTGGTCGCCGGATCGGCGCGACACTCGCCCGCGCGTTCGGCATGGCGGGCTGGCACGTTGTGATCCACGTCGGCCATTCGCCCGATGCCGCATACCAACTGGTCGCAGAGCTGCCCTCCGCCGAGGTGGTGCAATGCGACCTGCTTGATGGCGCTGCCGCGCTGGCGATGATCGCCGATCTCGCCGCACGGCTGCCCGACTGGCGGGTGCTGATCAACTGTGCGGCGGTGTTCCGTCCGGATTCTGCAGCCGCGCTTGACCCGGCGATCTTTGCCGAAGCCATGACCGTTAACGCCGAAACCCCGACGCGAATGGCGCAGGCGTTCCTTGCTTCGGCACAATCCGAAGGCGGCCGCCGGGTGATCCAGTTCCTCGACCAGAAGCTGCGCAATCCCAACCCCGACTTCTTCTCCTACACCATGGCCAAACACGCATTCGCCGCGACTGTGTCGATGCTGGCGATGGCGCAGGAGCGGGCGGAAGACCGCGTCTATGGCCTCGCCCCCGGCGCGATGCTGCCCAGCCACGACCAGCGCGCCGAGGAACACGAGCTCAGCGGGCGGATGAACCTGCTCCAGCGGCTGACCGACCCGCAGGAACTGGCAGACGCAGCGCTGTGGCTGGCCGAGGGCTGGCTGGCGAGCGGCGAGACACTATTCATAGATTCGGGCCAGCACCTGCTTTCCCAACCGCGCGACGTGCTCTACCTCGC
>Ga0114940_10000450_pt1 | contig 19580 bp, 22 predicted proteins | sample ColdCreekSource_FD_87195 | JGI IMG/M metagenome (GOLD analysis project Ga0114940, IMG submission 87195) | Groundwater microbial communities from Cold Creek, Nevada to study Microbial Dark Matter (Phase II) - Cold Creek Source | ecosystem: Environmental > Aquatic > Deep subsurface > Groundwater ... | reverse complement strand
TAATTCGTCTAAACGAGCAAATACGTAAGGAGGTAAGGCATTTAAACGGTCGGCACGACTAATTCAATCTAAACTCATATCCTACTGCAAACGGTTATCATAGCTTTTCATTCTCTCATCTCATGCCCATTTTTAAAGTAAAAGTACTCCCTTGTCCTAGTCTACTATGGACACTTAAGCCAATGGAATGCGATCGCGCTATAGACCTGGCGATCGCCAACCCCAATCCCGAACCACCAGTGTGACGAGAACGATCATCTTGTACGCGATAGAAGCGATCGAAAATATGTTTTTGGTGTTCGGGGGCAATACCAATTCCTGTGTCTTTAACTTTAAGGAGAGCGTGAAAGGCATCCCACTCTAAAATAACCGTAACTTGACCGTCTAAAGGAGTATATTGAATGGCATTAACGATTAAGTTAGAAACTAAACGATATAATTGGTTGCAATCACCACTGACGCTAATAGATTTTTCAACCTTAAATTCAGCAGTCAGGGTTATTTGATTAGCGATCGCTAATGGTGCTAACTCTTCTACTAAGTCATCAACTAGATCGTTTAAACAACAAAGTTGACGACGCAAAGAAATTGCTTGACGATCCATCCGCGCTAACCATAGCAGATCGGCAACCAATTGAGTCAACCTTTGATTTTCTCCCTTGATTATAGTTAAAATGTCTTTAGTTTCTTGTCGCTCTAAATCCATTAGCAATGCCGACTCTACCGTTGCTTGAGTGGCAGCCAAAGGAGTTCTTAACTCGTGTGCAGCATCTGCGGTAAACTGCTCGATTTGCTGATAGGAAAGGTAGATTGGTTGCATCGCTAAACCAGCCAGCCACCAACTTGCAAAAGCTACGAGAGTTAATGAAATTGGTAATCCTAATAACAGAGCCAATTTTACTCTACCGAGATAATCCTCAAAGTCAGCAAGGCTGCGTCCGACTTGAAAATATCCCCAATCTTGTCTGGTTTGAGTGTGTAAGGAGAAAGAAACTTGGCGATAAGTGTTGTTAGAGCGATCGCTAAGGGTTTGCCAAAGTTTTTTGTTTAATGTTTGAGGTAGTCCTTCTGGATAATCTCCAGCAATAGCTATTAAACGTCCAGAAGTATCATACAAGCGGGCGTAATAATCACCTCGATCAACAGCAGAAAGAATGTGACGCTGGGAGTTAGAATGCTTTTTCAAACAACCAGTTTTGACTAGACAAAGATTTGGTAATAGTTCACCAATAATCGGCTCAATTTTTTCTGGCTGCTTCAATTTTAGTTCTAAACTATCGTGCAGAGTTCCTGCCACAGATTCTAATTCGCGATCGAGGGCAACCCAATGAGCATGAGAGATTGCTTTGTAAACTCCCATTCCCAGTAGACTCAAAATCAATCCCATTACGCCTGCGTACCACAGAGACAAAGAAATGCGAGTTTTATTAAACAGCTTATTTTGTCTCATCATTTGTCTAAGTTAAACCGATATCCCAAACCGCGTAGGGTTTCAATTAAATTGGAGCAAGAGGCTGCTTCTAACTTACGTCTGAGTAAGCGCACTTGAGCAGCGACGACATTACTAAAAGATTCTGCATCCATTGTCCAAAGTTGATTGCGAATCTGCTCGCTAGTGACAATTTGATTCGGACGCTTCATGAAATATTCTAGTAATTGAAACTCCTTATTAGTCAAAAAAACCTGTTGCTGATCCCCTGCTGCTGTCAGATGATAAACAGTCTGGTTGCCATAATCTAGGCGCAAGTTTCCCAATTCTAGCTGTTGAGGTTGAATTTGAGGCGATCGCCTTTGTAATGCTCGCAATCTTGCCAATAACTCCGCCATACCAAAAGGTTTAATTAAATAATCATCTGCACCCGCATCTAATCCAGTCACCTTATCCTCCATGCGATCTCTAGCGGTGAGCATTAAGACTGGTAAGGGATTATTTTCAGCACGCAACTTTTTCAACAATTCGATTCCCGACAAACCAGGCACTAACCAATCGAAAATCGCTAAAGTGTATTGCGTCCAATTACTTTCTAGATAACTCCAAGCTTCGTTACCGTTTTTTACCCAATCAACTATGTATTTATGATGTTTTAGAGTGCGTTCAATCGCAGCACCTAAATTTGGTTCGTCTTCAACTAGTAAAATTCTCATCTTATTTTCAGGTTGAAAATTACGAAGTTAAAAAGGGCTGATTACTAAAAAAATATTAAATATTATTGCTGAAAATCAAAGCGACCGTTTACGTTTTCTCCGCTAATATTTGCGGTAACTTTAACTTGATATTGACCAGTTGTTGTACCAGGAAATAAAACCGTGTAATGTTTTCCTTCAGCATCATAAGTGAGATTTAAACTCTGTTGTTTGCCATCAGGTGACTGAACTAGAGCCGTTACTTTCGCATTAGGAATAGCTTCGTGAGTATCACCTTTTTGTAAGTAGAGGTCTAAGTGAGTTCCATTTGCCTCTTTTTCTGGTACAAACTCTAAATGATAAGTTCCTGTTTCAACAACTTGACCCCCATGAGATTCTCCATGGGATTCAGTTTGAGCAGTTTCAGTCGTCGGAGTAACTGCTGCTGATTTTAAAGCTTCAGTCGTAGAAGCAGCAGGACTAGTGTTGGAATTGCTTGCTTGATTACCGCTGTTACAAGCTGTTAAAAAAAATAATCCCATACTACTGAAAATAATCAAACTTGATTTTAGTAATTTCATTTGTTGAACTCTTTTTTTATTTGCTAATTAATGTTTACTGATAACTGTTCGCTAATAGTCACTTCCGAGTTTTTAGGCAATAAAAATCTACCAAATTGAGAATAGAGTGAAGGAAGTACTAGTAGAGTTAAAGCTGTAGAAGTAAATAATCCTCCCAAAACAACCACTGCTAAAGGTTGAATTATTTCTTTGCCCGCACCCTTGCCAATTACCACAGGTAACATTTCCCATGCTGATGTTAATGCCGTCGACTGACTCTACTTAGAATGACATTCCAAGATGAAATGAAGATGAAATTTTAAAACATCTTCAGCGTTTACATAATTAATTCTCAAAATCATTCTAAATTCACTTCTTCAATCAAACTGCAAAATTGTTCTAGATTGGGATTATCTTGAGGTTTATCTGCCCAACGCTCTTTGTAAGCTTCCAATTCTTTTTTAAAGACAAAAGTAGATTGGATTTGTCTCTCAAGTTCGGCTATTTTGCACTCCAATAAATCTCGCACCAGAGAACAAGGCGGAATTCCCTGACGGCGAACTCCTAAGATTTGTTGAATTTCAGCCAAAGAAAAATTTAGCGATTGAGCTTTTTTGATAAATTGTACTTGTTTGACTGCATCGTCTGTATAGTAGCGATAACCATTATCGCTGCGAAAATTAGGTTTTAGTAAACCTAAACTTTCGTAGTAACGTAAAGCACCCACGGTAACATCGGTTTGTTTGGCTAATTCACCAATTTTGATAAATTGCTCTTGTAAAGCTTCAACTTCGATTTGTGTCATATTCCTGGCAAAAAAATGAAACATGGTCTTGACTCTATAGTTAGCTGTAGACCCTATACTGAATACAGTTCTTTAGGCGATATTTAGGCTTGATTCGCTCGTTTAAGGCAACTTTTCGCCACTTTAATTAAATAAATAGGAGATTTATCATGTTTCAGAAACTATCTGCTCAACCCGCTTTAAAAGCTGCTACTGTAGCTGTTGCGGTTGTCATGCTAACTGCTGGTGCTAGTTTGGCTCAAGATCGACAACCCGATCAAAATCAAGACCAAAACAGCTCATGTAGTTGTTGTAAACAAATGATGAACCAGATGTAGCACTCTAGCTGAATCGTGGTTAGTAGAAAATTATCAGTTAAAAACTAAACATAATGGCGATCGCTCTTTTTTAAATTCGATCGCCTTAATCTTACTTTTAAAATTCAATTTCCTAAAGCAGTCTCCGCGACTTTCCCATTATCAACATCAGTCATATTCTCCTGGGGTAGCAAGTATCGCCCAAATTTGGCATATAAAGCTGGTATCACTAACAAAGTTAGGACGGTAGAAGTAAATAATCCTCCTAAAACTACAATTGATAAAGGTTGTAGAATTTCTTTTCCTGGCCCTACTGCCACTACTAAGGGTACTAAACCTAAAGCAGAAGTAAAAGCAGTCATCAAAATAGCGTTGAGACGTTCCATCGAACCAGAAATCAAAATATCTTTTAAAGACATTCCTTGGGCGTACTTATGGGTATAATTATCGACCAATAGCAATCCGTTACGAGTGGCTACCCCAAACAAAGTAACGAAGCCTACTAACGAAGCAACAGAAATTACCCCTCCCGTCAAAGCGATCGCCATGACTCCTCCTACCAAAGCAATGGGCAAATTAATCATAATCATTGCGGTAGAAGCGATCGACTTGACCGAAAGATACATCAATATGGTGATGACAACCAAGGAAATAGCGCTAAAAATAAGAATGTTTTGGGAAGCTCTTTTTTCTGCTTCAAACTGACCGCCGTATTGAATGTAATAACCAGACGGTAGCTGTACTCGCTCTTTAACTTTAGCTTGAATTTCAGACACTACAGAGCGTAAATCTCTATCTTTGACATTGGCAGCTACGACAATTAAACGAGAAACATTCTCGCGGTTAATAGTATTAGGGCCCGTACCGTAATCAACTTTTGCTACTTTAGCCAAAGGAATTTTGTTACCATCGGGGGTGTCTACTAACAGATTCTCGATCGCTTGAAGATTGTTGCGATACTGAGGTTGTAACCAAACAACTAGATCGAAAATTTGCTGATTTTCTAAAACTTGAGAAGCTACCGTACTATTGAGAGCAGTTTCGACGATCGCCGACAGTTGTCCCACTGTCAAACCATAGCGCGATGCGGCGGCGCGATCAAATTTAATTTGAATTTGTTTGATCGGAATTTGCGGTTCGAGTTGTAGATCGACAATTCCTGCGATCGATTTCATCGCCTCATCTACTTGTTGTCCGATCGCACGGAGTTGTTTTAAATCGGGGCCAAAGATTTTCACAGCAATCTGACTTCTTACCCCAGAAAGTACTTCATCCATGCGATGAGCAATAAACCCGCCTACACTTGGTGCTGCACCTGGGATTTTGTTAAATTCTTCCCGCAACTTAGCTACACTTGCTTCTCTCTCCTTCAGTCCTCGATCTGACAATTGCACGTCAACGTGAGCGATATTTACAGGTGCGGCATCGGGATCGCCAGGGGCGCGTCCAGATCGCACTTGAATGTATTGAAATCTAGGATCGTCCTTGAGCTTGTTTTCTAGTACAAAAGCAGCGCTGTTGGTAGCCTCCAAAGATGAACCTGGATAGAGAGTTAAAGTGTTGACTAAAGCTTGTTCTTGAAACTCTGGGAGAAAAGAACGACCCAAAGAAGGCAGGATAACTACTGTCGCTACCATAGCAGCAGCAGCCACAGCGATAATGGCGAGAGATCGCTTCATCGCCAGATTTAAAAACGGACGATAAATTCTTTTGAAAAGTCTTGCCGTCCAAGGTTCGGTCGCTGGCATTCGTCCGTGAGGCAGTAAAATCGCACACAAAGCTGGACTAACTAGGAGGGATTCCAAACTGGAAACGATGACAACTACTAAATAAGTAATCCCCATCGGGCCAAAAATGCGACCTTCCACCCCAGCTAAAGCAAACACTGGCGAAAAGACCACAATTGTAATTAAAGTCGCTTCTAATAGAGATTCCCTGACTTCCTGTCCCCCTGCAAAGATAACATCTAGTACTGGACGAGGATGGGGAGAATATTTATTTTCGCGCAAGTTACGATAGGTATTCTCGGCATAAACAATTGCATCATCAACCGCCGTACCGATCGCTACTGCCAGTCCACCCAAAGTCATTGTATTTAACCCCAATCCCAGCCACGATAAGATTTGTAGGGCAAAAAGAAAAGTGAGGGTGAAATCGAGCAAACAAACCGCTAGGGTACGCCAATTCATCAAAAAAGGAATGAGAATAACAGCTACAATAATGCTCCCCTCCAGCAAAGCCGACCTAACATTTTCTACCGAAGCATCGATATAATCTGCCTGACGAAAAGTTAGAGTGACTTTTATTTCTTTGGGCAAACTGGTTTTAACCTCATCCATAGCTGCTTCAATGGCGCGGGTGACAGTGGGAGTATCGGCTTGAGGTTGTTTATCGACCATCACTACCACTGCTCTTTTACCGTTCAAACTGCCATCTCCCACTTTGATGGCAGCACCAATTTGCACGTCTGCTACATCTCCAATTCTGACGGGCGTTCCCTGACGGGCGACAATAACCGATTCTTTGAGATCGTTGAGAGATTCAATCCGTCCGATACCTCGAATTAAAGTCTGCTTGTCGGGAGTAATTAAAAAACCGCCAGGTGCGTTAATGTTGGCGGCTGCTACTGCTTCAGTAACCTCCTGGAAGGAAACGTTAAAAGCTTTTAGCTGGTTGGGATCTACTTGTACTTGATACTGACGGACATCGCCGCCGTATACCAATACTTTACTAACTCCAGGCACTGCTAAGAGACGGTTTGTCACTTGCCAATCGACAAGGCGACGCACTTCCATCAGGTCGATTTGAGCATTAGATTCTTCCCCTGCTTCCACAGTAAAAGCATATTTAATGACAGTACCTATAGGAGAACTAATAGGAGCGATTTGAGGTGGTTCTACTCCTTCGGGTAGTTTACTGGTTGCTTGTTGTAACCGTTCTGTAATTAATTGACGGGCTTGAGTGAGATCGGTTTTCCAGCTAAAAATAACCCTGACCACAGAAAGCCCAGCTGATGAAGAAGAGCGAACTGTTGTTATCCCAGGAGTCCCATTAATAGCACTTTCGATCAGTAAGGTAACTAGAGATTCTATTTCTTCAGGAGCGAGTCCAGAGGCTTCTGTTTCAATTTCGACTTGGGGTGGCGCAAAGCTTGGAAAAACATCCAGTGGCATTTGCGAAATCGTGTTGAATATTAAAAAAGTGGAGAGAATCGCACCAATAACAACTAACCAGCGTCTGGTAATTACCCACTTGGCGATCGCACTAATCATCAAAAATACCTCTAATCTGATTCTCCAGAATTTACAGAATCCTGCTGTTTTTCAACAGACTTGTTTAAATTAGATATTTCTGGGTGTATCGACCATTTAACAATAGAGTTGAGCATGAAGAATTAAATCTACAACTGACTCTACTTAGAATGACATTCCAAGATGAAATGAAGATGAAATTTTCCTACCTCGACAAAATTCACTAAAGAGTAATGCAAACATCAGAGAAATTACTTTTGTGTGGCGATCGCTTCTAATTAACCGTTTGCTATCTGTTTGATAAAATCTGACTCGATAGTTAAAGGACTTTCGGTAAACCCTCGATTCACAAAAGATTCTAAAGTATCAGCAGTTAAATTGGGCAAATAGATAAGGTGCGATCGCTAATGGAGTCCATAAACGCTTTAACATTAATGGTGTAATTCATGGTTAGAAAAATAAAAAATATTGGCTAAATCTACAGTTAATCCTGACAATATATCCTCACCAGATAAAAGACTAGGATTGCTGATTATCTCTATGTTTTGCTCAAGGTGATAAATTTCTACTTGTTTGGCATCGGGATTAATCAACCAACCAAGTTTGACTCCACAGCTTTTATACTCACTCATCTTTTGCTGTAGATCTGCTAAATTGTCAGTGGGCGACATTAGTTCGATCACGAAATCGGGGTCGATCGGTGCAAAACCTCTTTTTTGTTCTTTAGTTAGACTGTCCCATCGGTTGATCGCAATCCAACTTACATCAGGCGATCGCGTTGAACCGTTAGACAACTTGAAACCAGTAGAAGAATCAAATACTTTACCCAGTTTAGATTGGCGATTCCATGCTTGTAATTGATAGTTTAAATCCGAGTTTCTTTCTCCTGTAAGACTTCCTGTTGGTGACATAACAATTAGTTTCCCTCTAGCATCGGTTTCAAATCTCAACTCAGGATTTTCCTGGCACAATTGTTCTAGAGTGCGATCGCTAATGGAATCGGTAAAAGCTCTAATATCAATGGTGTAAGTCATTTTATGTGTATTAGAAAGATTATTTAATAATTATAATTTTAGGTTTTTAAATAAATTTAATTTGTCTTGCGTGGCGATCTCTTTTAATTAACCGTTTGCTATCTGTTTGATAAAATCTGACTCGATAGTTAGAGGACTTTCGGTAAACCCTCGATTCACAAAAGATTCTAAAGTATCAGCAGTTAAATTGGGCAAAGAGATACTAGTTGATATCTCTGTATAACCATTTGTCTTTAATTGATAGAAAATAATCTTATTGTCTTGCCAGAACCATACCTCTTTAATGCCAATGGATTGATACTTTTTCAGATCGTCAATACCACCGCTAGAAAAAATGACTTCGATCGCTAAATCTGGAAGTTCTTTATCTGTACCGAAGGCAAAACTAACATCTGGCTCTTTTCCTGCGTCAGGTTTATTGCTCAACCTAGTCGATCTCAAGGGAAAATAAGGTAAGTTTAATTGTCTACAATAAGCGATTACCAGAATAGCAATTGTGGCAGCAATTCTCTCGTGGTTTTTGCTGGGAGACACTAAAGTAATTACTCCGTTAAAGTAGGCAACTCGATAACCTAGATATTCTTCTGAATCAAACTTCTCATAGTCAGCCCAAGTCATTTCAGCCAAACTCAATGTTTGATCTTGGCTCTGGAGACGTTCTGCATTGATGGGCAATTGGATATTGATTAACAAAATATTTATTTTGCCGTAGGTCAATCGACATAGATCCTCAGCTTAACATTAACCTGATAGCTTTACCCAGAAGAAACTACAACGGTTTTCTCTCATGGGATTTATCAGAGTTTTCAGCATCTTTTTCTTGTTCGACAGACTTATTCAAGTTAGCTATTTCCATCTGTTCGGATTGTTGGAGATAAGCTTTCTTTCTATCGAAGGGTAAATCGTCTTCTGAATCATCTTTTAGGCGTAAACGAGGAATACTAGCCCAAAGCATGCCAGCCGAAAAAGCTACACCACTCAACAAGCCAGCTCCTCCTAGTTTTAATAACCAGTCAGGAATAGATAAACTGCTAGTTTTTTTCGCTTTTTCGACTGGGACTTCTTCTTTTTCTGTTGCTTCTTTACTGTCTCCTCGCAGAGATTGAGCATAAAGCTGCGGCGCACGTTGAGTAACTATTAAATCCCCTGCGAAAAGACCACTTTTTACTTCAACTAAATCTCCAGAAGTTTGACTGAGAGTTACTTCAACAGGTTGAAAAGCTTCGCCATTCTGCAAATAAACTAATTTTTTGCCGTCTGCATCGACTATTGCCGAACTGGGAATGACTGTAGCTGTTGTATCTCCCTTACTAGTCGTTACTTCTAATTCTGCAAACATTCCTGGTTTGAGAGTACCGTTGCTATTGCTCAATTGGGCTTTAACTGGGACAACGCGGGTTTCTCCTTCGACTACCGAACCAATTACCGCAATCTTGCCGATAAAAGTGCGATCGCTAACCGAGGCTACTTTGGCTCTGACTTGTTGACCGTTTTTAATTTTATCTAAGTCTTTTTCGTAAATATTAGCCGTGGCATAGACAGTGCTGTCATTAACGATCGTCATCAACTTACCTCCCGCATCCTCAAAAGCTTGACCTAAAGTAGCTTCGCGATCGCTAACTCGACCAGAAATAGGTGCTGTTACTGTAACTAGTCCTTGATCGTTAGCTATTGTACCCAATTGTTCCAGTCGGGTTTGATAAGTAGCATTACTAAGTTGTAGCAGAGAACTAGCTGCTTCAACCTCCGATTGAGCGCGTTTGAGTTGATTTTGAGCTTCTAGAACTTCTCTTTGAGAAGACGCAGTGGTAAGTTGGGCTTTGGTTGCTGCTAATTTTGCTTGCGACTCTAGCATTTCCCGACGAGGGATCACCCCTTGATTTGTTAGCTCGCGATCGCGATCGTATTGTTCTTGTGCTACTGCTACTTGGGTTTGCCCTTGTTCGATTTCAGCTTTGGCGATCGCAACTTGACGTTGATAATTTTGTTGAGCTAGGTCTAAGTCCGCTTGAGCCTGTTGTAATTCAGCTTTGGCTTGAGCTTGTTTTTCTTGGGAATCAACCCGCAACTCAATCAACTCAGGACTAGCAATTTCAGCAATGGGTTGTCCTGCTTTCACGTATGTACCTGGTTCTACCAACAGTTTGCTCACCTTCCCAGAAATTGGCGATGTGACTTCTACTTTTTGACTGGGTAGCGCTTCAATTTGTCCCGTCGTTTTAATGCTAATGTCAAGGGATTGACTGATGACTGGTTCGACTTTTATGCCCAAACTTTTTGCAGTTTGAGCATCTACTTGGATCGCATCTGAAGCTTCTTGTTTGGTATGCCCGCTTTGAAACTCGTCTCCATGTCCGCCATGAGCTAGAACAGAGGCAGGAGCAGTTAGTAATATTAGGCTTAGGATTACTCCCGTGCTGTGAAGAAGGAGTTTAGGAGAGCAGCGGAACAGGCGACGAGTAATGGTCATAGTCAAAAATTAGCCAAAAAACATTGCTTTATTGACCGCGGAAGGCGGAGTACCATTCACTAGTTTTTCATAGCCAGATGAAATTGAAATGAAATTTACATAGGGTATTTCAATGGTTAGTCATCAAGGGCTTCGCTCTAGCTATAAGCTATGAGTTGATTACTTCCTTTAGTCTTGCCAAAGTGCGATCGTTTTCTGGGGCAGTACCGATAGTGATGCGTAAACCATTACCAGTATGACGAATTAGAGTTCCCGCCACTTTAAGCTTCTCGGTGATCTCCGCTAAAATCTTGTCTTGTTGATTAGTCTCTTGCCAACGCAGATAAAGAAAATTAGCCTGACTCTGCCATACTTTCAATTTGTCATCAGATCTTAAAATTTCATAGACTCTATCTCTTTCGGCAATGGTTTGTTCTACTAAGGAGAAAAGTAGCTGGCGTTGCTGAAGGGCTACCTTAGCTGCCGCTTGAGAAAAGCTTGGAAGATTGTAAGGTAAACGAACTTTCTCTAGGACACTGATGAGATCGGGATGAGCGATCGCATATCCCACCCGATGAGCTGCCAGCCGAAAGGCTTTGGAAAAGGTTCGCAGCACAACCCAGTTAGGACGTTGGGTTAATTCCCTCACTACCGATGTTTGACTAAACTCAAAATAGGCTTCGTCAATTACAACAAGGATATTCTCAGGGAGGCTTCTTAGCCATGCCAGTTCCTGGGTTCTCAGGGCGTTTCCCGTGGGAGAATTAGGATGCACCATAAACACTACCCTGATAGGTGGCTCGTGGGTTTCAACAATCGCCGATTGAGCCAAATCTAGATCTAAGCTAAAATCCTCCTGTCGATCAACCGTGACTACAGGAATACCCAAAGTTCTTGCTAGGATGTCATACATTGAGAAGGTTGGGGTGGCTACGAAGATTGAACCTTCTCCTCCTAGACAGGTAGCAATTAGGAGGGAACGAATCAACTCATCTGAACCATTGCCCACAGAAATATTCGCGGCAGAAATTTCATCAAGATTAGCCGACTCATTTCCATATTCGTTCACATATTCAGCAATTAAACTTTTTAACTCATGATGACTACCATCAGGATAGCGATTCGCTTCGATCTCCTCTTGATATGCCCATGCCAGCTTAGACTTAATTTCTGGCGGTAAATCTAGGGGACTTTCATTGGTGTCCAAATGATCGACAACAGCGGTACTCTCGCCTCCTGGATGGGGGGTATAGGCTGCAAGCTGGGCTAGATCGGGGCGGATAAAAGCAAAGCGATCGCGATTGGTCGCGGTATGGTAAACCATATGCGAAGCTGTATCCTTTAGGACTAGCTTCGCGTCGTTCTCTAGAAATCCTTTAGGGTTCATGTTATTGTTCCAGGAATAGATGAAATGAACTACCCACTGAAGAGAGGGAAAAGTTCTTCCCCATATATTACAACATCTAACCTTTATTCCCTAACCTATCCAGAGGGGATGAGAGGTAGTAATAGGGAAAAAATCCAGGCGATCGCTTTAGCAACATATCGATGATCCACTATTGAAAGCAAGGCTTTGAAGCCAAATTCATGATACGATTACAGATTGTGGCTTTTTGTCAAGCACATTGACTTTAGTTTATAGAGGAAATAACTAGTGACCCAGCGTACTTTAGGCGGAACTTCCCGCAAACAAAAAAGAAAATCGGGCTTTCGCGCTCGCAAGCGTACCAGTAATGGTAGAAGAGTAATTGCATCTCGTCGCAAGAAAGGTCGTCATCGTTTATCAGTTTAATTTTAGTTTGATTATTGACATTGGGACTACCAAAACCCCATCGGTTAAAAGATCGCAGAGATTATAGGGCTGTTTACGCACAGGGCATCCGTCGATACAGCCCTCACCTGACTCTGTTTGCTCTTGCCTGTGACAATGCCCAGAGTGCGGATTCTACCCCAACCAGCAGCTTTGGCATTTCAATTAGCAAAAAGGTAAGCAAAAAAGCCGTTGTCCGCAATCGACTTAAAAGACAGATTCAAGGGGTGATTAGATACTACCTACAGGGAATTGAACCTGGTTGGCAGATCGTGATTGTAGTTAGACCCCAGGCAATTGAATGCAAATATGAACATTTTTTGCGAGAATTAGAAGAGTTATTAAAACAAGCAAAGATAATCAATGGGTATTAAAGAAGAAGTTTATTACGAGGGTGGTCCTCACGTTGGGGATTTGATTTTCAATATATTTTTAGCATTCACTGTGATCTGTATTCCCTTAACCGTAGGTGCGATCGTCAGAGCCTTATGGCTGCGCTATCGGATTACAGATCGCCGTATTTCCGTTATTGGTGGCTGGAAAGGTACTCAAAGAACAGATATTATTTATTCTGAAGTCATAAAAATTGTTAAAGTTCCTAGAGGGGTAGGTTTGTGGGGAGATTTAGTGATCACTCTCAGAGATAAAAGCCGTTTAGAAATGCGTGCCGTACCTCAGTTTAGAGAGATTTACGACTATATCTCAGAAAGAGCAGCAGACAAGACAGGCAGATCTCTAGAATCGATTAGAGCTAACTAGTAACCTAATGCAGATTACATGGTGCAAAAATTAGATGGCAAAAATTAGTATAAATTACAGTTTTTTACAGTTTTAGATCGGTTTTCCTCACGAGCGATCCTTTAGACTGACAATTAAAATTATTCCCTAAAAAGGCTGGACAGATTAAACAATGGATTTTGGTATCGGCTTCCTCTCAAATAACATCATGCTCCCGATCCTAGATTTTTTCTATGGATTAGTGCCGAGTTATGGTTTTGCGATTATTGCTTTGACAATTGTAATTCGTTTTGCGGTAGTGCCTCTTAGTGCGGGACAAATTCGCAACATGCGAAAAATGAAGATCGTTCAGCCGATGATGAAGGAACGACAGGAGCAAATTAAACAGCAATATAAAAACGATCCTGAGAAACAGCGGGAAGAACAAGCAAAGGTGATGCAGGAGTTTGGTAATCCTCTCGCGGGGTGTCTACCGTTGCTCTTGCAAATGCCAATTTTATTTGCCCTCTTTGCCACTTTGAGAGGATCGCCCTTTACTGATACTCCCTACGATATTAACGTTCAGATTCTGCCCCAAGAACAGATCGAGAGGGTCGCTCCTCAGCCTTTCGCGACCAAGCCCAAAAATATTTACCTTGAAGACGGTATCCATGAGAGAATCACGGCTATGTTACCAGGGGGTAGTAAGCTAGCAGTAGGAGAGACTACCAAAGTAGAACTACAGACTCCTGAAGGTAAATCCTTAGATACTCTCCTCAAAGAATATCCAGACAGCGAGATCAAGACTAATTTAGAAGTTACTAAAGGCTTTGAGCGAGTCAAAATCAATGACGACGGCACCATCACTGCGTTAGCACCAGGAGATGCGACCATTCAGGTAAAAGTCCCTGGAATAGCTGCTAATACTGGCTTTTTGTTCATTGAAAAGCTGGGTCGAGTCGGTGTTACCAATGAAGATGGTGGTATCAACTTTGATATTCTGGCAATGGTCTTGATGTTTGGGGTAGGTATTTACGTTAACCAGCAGATGAGCGGAGCGCAAAATGCTAGTCCTGGGGCAGATCAGCAACAGGCAATTAACAAGATTACCCCACTATTGTTTAGTGGCATGTTCTTGTTTTTTCCCCTCCCAGCGGGGGTACTAATGTACATTGTGGTGGCGAACTTCTTCCAAACTGGTCAGACTTGGTTCTTAATGCGGGAACCGCTGCCAGATAATCTCCAGAAAATTCTGGACGAACAGGAAAAAGTAGAAGCTGTGACCAATAGAGAAGCTTTACCCTTTGAAAAGAAGCGTTCTAAAAAGAAAGAAAAAACTTCGGGTTAATGACCATCAACTATTAACTAACTATCAACTATTTTGATCAAGCCAGTGGAAAGTCAATTGAGTTCGGGCAAAGAATGGTTAGAGCAGCTATTAACTCTGATGGGTGTAGCTGCGGTCGTTGAGACAGAAGGGTTTGAAACGCTGACCAAGGGAACGGGGGAGAAAGATTCAGCCTCTTTCTGGTTAAGTATTAGCGCTAGTGATTTAACCGAAAGTCAAAAACAACAGCTAATTGGGAACAAAGGCGAAAGCATTGATGCCATCCAGTATCTAAGTAATACTATTCTTAATTTAGATGCTGATCCAGAAGTCCAAAGTTCTTTTGTGATTGAGTTAGATGGTTATCGAGTACAACGAAACCAAGAATTAGCCACCTTGACCCAAGATGCGATCGCTCAGGTACAATCAACAGGGGAAGCGGTGACCATACCTGGCTTATCTTCCGCCGAAAGAAAACAAATACATTCCTTATTAGAAGGTACGGCTGGCTTAAGTAGTGAAAGTCGGGGTCAAGAACCAGATCGTCAGTTGGTGATCTTGCCTCAATAGTCTGCCTCTTAGTTGATCCCCTTTTTCCCTTCCCCCTTCTTGAAATGGAACCGATATATATTCCTCATCTGCTTAAAGCACCTACAAGAACCGCAGAAATCATGGTAGATGATCTGATTGCGGGTTTAGATACATTAGTTCCAGTCACAGGAGCAATATCGGTGCGTCACGGGGGCAATTTCCTAGAGATCATATCGGCAGCGGAAACCATTACGACTTTAGTATGCGATCGCTGTTTACAGCATTATAATCATCGTCTGGCGATCGATACTTCTGAGTTAATCTGGCTCGAATCTGAACTAGAAAATGTCCAAGACATTCCCTCAGAAAGAGAAGTTTCCCTTGATGATCTCTCGGAAACCCTCTCCCCGAATGGACATTATGACCCTGAAGTCTGGCTTTTTGAACAACTATCCCTAGCTTTGCCCTTGAGGAGAGTATGCGGCACAGACTGCCCTGGAGCAAGTGTTAAAGAGACTTCAGATGATCATTACGTTGATCATCGTTGGTCTTCTTTAGCTGCCTTAAAAGAGCAATTAAGCAGCAATCAGGACTAAGTAGCTTATAGCCTATAGGCCTTATAGCTTCACTTGTTTACATTTCAGCGACTGGCTCGGCATAGAAGGCAATTCCATCTTCCCCTACTGCTTGAAAATCAGATGATTCGAGATAAGCATCTCTCTCTTTCATAGAGGCAGTATAAAAATTTGCATCTAACTGAGAATTATAAACACCATAGACAGGAACTGTTCCCTCTTCCTGCATCTCATAACCATAAAAAGCCGTTCCTCCAAAAGAGTAGTCAAAGTTTTTATCCATGACAGCAAGTTGCTCTGCTGATGAGGCGTATAAATATGCTCCCGTATCATTACTAATAAAACGGAACACGGGAGTAGCCCCCGTCATCTCATCTGAAGATTCTGGTTCAGGCGCACTCAAGAAAGAAGACTCTTTAAGTTCATAACTAGACTCATTTTTAATTAGAGAGTCTCGTTCAATCTCTGATGTAGTATAGAATTCTCCCTGAGTTTGACGGTCAACCAAACGATAAACTTCATGTGAATTGTGATCAACAACAGGCATTTCCTCAGCAGTTACGGTAATTCTGGCAAGCTCATAATTGTCTCCAGTAAAATCGGCGTTGGCAAAGTCCGCAGAACTTAAGATTCTCCCCCCTGCTGCAAAACCTGGATGGGTTTGTACTACACCATTTTCAGTTTCTCCAGTGTTCGGTGTTTTTTGTCCCAAGAACGCCGTAGCTGCTGCTGCTTCATCATTAACTTCCGTCCCTGCGTCTAAGACTTCATCTCCAGAAATAACCAAGTCGGCACCGATAAAATTACCCTCGGCATCAAATATCTCGTGATCCGTCGGATCATCATTGGCGAAGAAAGCGTCATTAGACGGAATTACCATCGAAGCGTAGTTAAAGAAACGGCTGTTAGGATCATCGCTATCGAGAGTAAAAGTCTGACTGACACTTTCTCCAGGATCTATTACCCCTTCAGTACCATCGTTACCCGCTAACATGCCCTCAACTGTGCCATTATCACTAGCCAGGAATTCCGCTGATATCCCTGTGGTAACACCATCTTCAGCCAAACTTTCTAATCCTGGAGATACTTCTTTGCCTAGGTCAAAGGTATTAAATTCTCCGTTATGAAATCCAACCCAAGTAGGAGTGATAAACGTACCATTTTCTGGAGCAAGATTTTCAACTGTTACAGTAATTTTTGTCTGGGGCATTTCCTAACTACTCTATTATTTTATATACTAGTTTGTTGGTTCACTTCCTAACTAAGTCTCGATTCTCCAAAATGTCAAGGCGCTGTCCCCCGAATGAATTCGGGGGCTTGCTTGCCCTAAAGGACTAACTTCGTGTCGCACCGCATAGTTGGGTGTACGCGCCGTCAAGATACTGAGAAGCATTAGTATTTTCAGGACTTAATTGAGCCACTAACGAGCAAAACCCCCAGCTAAAATATGACTATTGAGATCGCCACTTTACTAAAATCAATTGCTGATCTTGAATTCGTCGAACTAAATAATGCTGATAGCTACTGGCATAAAATTCACCAAATAGTAGCAAGAGAAAATACTGCGCCGATTTATCTCATATTTCCCCAAACCATTGAGGCTCTAGCAGAAATAGTTAAACAAGCAGCACCACAAAAATGGCGCATGTTAATCTGTGGTAACGCCAGTAAAATCAACTGGGGCAAGATTACCCAAGATATCCAGTTGGTAGTTAGTACCCAAAAATGCGATCGCCTGGTGGAACACGCCGTCGGGGATCTGACGGTAACGGTAGAAGCAGGAATGAAGTTGGCTGACTTACAGTTAAAATTGCGATCGCATCAGCAATTTTTACCCCTCGATTCTTTTTATGGCGATGCAACTTTAGGGGGAATTGTGGCGACGGCAGATGCAGGAAGTTGGCGACAGCGTTATGGAGGTGTCAGAGATTTATTACTCGGCTTATCTTTTGTGCGGGCTGATGGAGAAATTGCCAAAGCTGGTGGTCGAGTAGTCAAAAACGTGGCGGGTTATGACCTGATGAAGTTGTTTACAGGAGCTTATGGCACTTTGGGGATAATAACTCAACTAACCTTTCGGCTTTATCCCTGGATAACCACTTCCCAAACAATACTATTGACAGGAGCAGCCCCACAGATCGCTCAAGCAACCCAAACCATTCGCAATTCAGGTTTGACACCGACGGCAATGGATTTATTATCTGCCTCGGTAGTTCAGCAGCTAGATTTAGGCTCAGACATGGGCTTAATTATCCGCTGGCAAACAATTCCTGAAAGTATTGAACAACAGATTTTACAGGTACAGGCGATCGCTCAACAGCTAGATTTAGCCACCAGTATTTATCAAGATGGGCTAGAAACAAAGCTTTGGGAAAATTGTGACCAGATAGTCAGTATTCCTCAAGCTGAAACAAGTGTCACCTGTAAAATTGGCATTGCCCCTGTAGCTGCCGTTAGTTTCCTCGCTCAAATTGGCGATCGCCATATCCTAGGTAGAATTCATGCTAGTAGTGGTCTTGGTCGATTACAGTTGCATACAAACTATGAATTACTCGAAGAAATGCGATCGCATTGTCAGCAGCACCAAGGCTTTTTAAGTATTCTGGATGCTCCTCCAACAATTAAGCAACAGATGGATATTTGGGGTTATTCAGGTAACGCATTGAAAACCATGAAAGTAATTAAAAATCAGTTTGATCCACAAAATATCCTGAATCCAGGTCGTTTTATTGTCTAGCACAATATAGTTAATGCCATGTTGAGCTGGTTAATCTGGCTGAAGATAGGATTTTAATTATTAGTTTTGATAAATTATCTGTTCATCTTGACCACCGTCTTCCTTGTCAGTAATTAATCCATGATAAGAAAGTACAGATTGATTGTTTTTCTCTGCATATCTCAAAATTTCCCAGGTTGGAGGGGAATCTTGGAGTTTGATTTCAATAATCGTTTCTTTCCACAAAAAATTACCACTAGTGTTGGTGGTTGTAATTCTATTTTCACCTTTGTTCCTTTGCCTACACAAACAAGTATTTGATATGACAAAAATTACTATAGACAAAAACCTTCTACATATTTAAGATAGCCAGGTTCAGTTTTGTCAGGGAGAGTATCACAAAAGCGATCGCTAACCAACTGCATATTCGGTAAATTGACGCTTAAAAGGAGAGTGAAAACCAATCACAATATCGGTTTTAGCAACTCCCATTTCTACCAGTTCTGCTGCAATATCATTCTCCGTACCATTATGTTGGAGCCAAATTTTCTCATCTCTGATATCGAGATGTAAAATACAACCATAGATGCGGCGATCACCGTGCCAACCAACATGCACTAATTGATAACTATCTCTAACCGTATCAAAAATCAGCTCGGTAGCAACTGTTGGATCGTTGCCACTCAAAGCCACATAATCTTGAAGAAGTTTCTGGATGATTTCGGAATATTTAATTAAGTCAGCCATTGCTCGATGACCTCTTGTTCGGGTTTATAGACGATTAACTTTAATTGTTGACTATGCATGATACCTTGGACAAGTTGGGTGGCAAAGAAAGAAGTATAAGCATCCATTGGCACCGCTAGATAGAGAACATATTCAGGGTATTGCTCTGCCAAGAGAACACGATAGCTAATGAATTGCCCAAGGGCAGTATGAAATTCTGAGACGGCAGAGTTTTTTAAAAAGCTTTTAACTTCGACAGCAATTTTTTGCCCTGCTCGTTCTGCGGCGAATACTTTTTCAGCTCCTAAGTCGATATACAGATTGCCTAATTCGTATCGGAGTATCAGGGGATCGTGGGTAATTGTCCAGCCATCTTTTTCGAGAGCATGGCGAACAATATCGTGAAACGTATCTTTTCTTGACATCTGAAAGATCGATTTGAGAACATCGACTGTACAACAATTATAAGCTTCCCTCAGTAATCAATATTTACTTTTGTTTAATCATCCTCTTCAGGCATAGCAGAAAAATCGCTCGATCGCTCTGAAGGAATGGCAGCAATAATGGCATCAATTACCTTAGAAATGGGGATAATTTCTAAACCAAGATCGTCGGGTAAACTTTGACCTTTAGGCACGATCGCTTTTTTGAAACCTAAC